>RCNG010000577.1_pt1 | contig 16944 bp, 17 predicted proteins | sample 2041371 | NCBI WGS metagenome assembly RCNG01 (sample SAMN09708227, study PRJNA481090) | Marine sediment metagenome, whole genome shotgun sequencing project. | biome: marine sediment; feature: ocean; material: sediment; isolation source: Sewage treatment plant 1 marine sediment (STP1) ... | reverse complement strand
TAGCCGGCTATGCGCCCTACGTTGCAACGAAAGCTACAGCCAAAAATCCTGCGCAAATCACGTATTTTAATATTTTCCAAATCCCTAAGGCGGTGTATGGCTCACACCTCCATGTGGGTTCGTGACTGTATCTGCCCCAGCACTGCATTGACAACGCCTTTAGGGAACCCATCGCAGCCCCGCTTTGCCGGATTTAACTGCCTCATGAAATCTCTGTGCCTCTGTGGTTTGTCTGGGATTTATCAGGGCAAGACATGTCCGCCAATGTAGAAAATTTCACCCCTGAATATCTGATCCCGGAGCACTCCAAAGCGACGGGCTGGCGGCTGGCCGCGCTGTTGCCGGCGCTGCTGGTGGCGCTGCCACTGCTGGTGGTCTTCTCCGGCTGGTTGCAGCCCGAGAGCGCGGTCTGGCGCCATCTGGCGGACACCATCCTTGGCGAGGTGATCGCCAATACCCTCTTCCTGCTGGCCGGTGTCGGCGTCGGTGTGCTGCTGCTGGGGGTGGGCCTGGCCTGGCTCACCGTCCTGTGCGATTTTCCCGGACGGCGCCTGTTTGACTGGGCGCTGATGCTGCCGCTGGCGGTGCCCGCCTACGTGCTGGCCTTCGTGGTCCTGGGGCTGTTCGACTTCTCCGGGCCACTGCAATCGGCGCTGCGCGACTGGCTCGGCCCCGTGCGGCTACCCGAGATCCGCTCCGGCGGGGGTGTAGTGACAGTCATGGTGCTGGTACTTTACCCTTATGTCTACATGCTGTCCCGCAGCGCCTTCCTGACTCAGGGACAGGGCTCCCTGGAGGCGGCGCGGGTGCTTGGCCTGGGTCCTTGGGGCGCCTTCTTCCGCATCGCCCTGCCCATGGCGCGACCGGCCATCGCCGCCGGAACTGCCCTGGCGTTGATGGAGACCTTGGCCGATTTCGGTACCGTGGCGGTGTTCAACTTCGATACCTTCACCACCGCTGTATACAAGGCCTGGTTCGGCCTGTTCAATCTGCAGGCGGCCTCGCAGCTGGCCTCGCTGCTGCTGGTGCTGGTGGCCGCGGCGCTGTTACTGGAGCGCCGCTTCCGCGGTCGCGCCCGCTATCATGAGGGAAGCCGCAATCCGGTCGCCCGGCGCTATCGGCTGAGCGGCTGGAAAGGGTGGGGTGCCGCGCTGCTCTGCACCCTGGTGCTGGTTGCCGCTTTCGTGGTACCTGTGCTGCAACTGCTGCTCTGGGCCTGGGAGTCGGCGGCGGACTATCTGGACCGCCGCTACCTGGATCTGGTTTTGCACACCCTGTTTCTCGGCGCCCTGGCCGCCGTGCTCACCGTCAGCGGCGCTCTGCTGCTGGCCTTCGCCCGCCGACGGCGGCGCGATGCCCTGAGCGCCTGGAGCGTCTCCGTCGCCACCCTGGGCTACGCCCTGCCGGGCTCGGTGCTGGCGGTGGGGATCATGCTCAGCTTCACCGGGGTGGACAATTTTCTCAACTCTCTGTGGCAGTCTCTGGGCTACGCGGCACCCGGCCGGATCCTCAGCGGCACCCTGCTGGCACTGTTGCTGGCCTATGGGGTGCGTTTTCTGGCGGTGGCTTTCGGCCCGGTGGAGAGCGCCCTGGAGCGCATCCGGCCAAATCTGCCGGAGGCCGCTCGAGCCCTGGGCGCTGGCTCCCTCGAGACCCTGCGGCGGATTTATCTGCCGCTGTTGCGGCCCGGACTGCTGACCGCCACCTTGTTGGTGATAGTGGATGTAATGAAAGAGATGCCTGCCACCTTGCTGCTGCGTCCTTTCGGCTGGGACACCCTGGCGGTACGCATCTATGAGCTGACGTCAGAGGGGGAGTGGGAGCGGGCCGCCCTACCCGCCATTACTCTGGTGCTGGCGGGGTTGCTGCCGGTCATTGTGCTGGTACGGCGTTCTGCCCGCAGCCTAAAGTAGATAGAGAACTTTATGGAGCACTTACTGGAAATCGACGCCATTCGCTGCGGCTACGAGGACCACACCGTGGTGGACGGCCTCTCCCTCGGATTGCGGCCCGGTTCCATGGCCTGCCTGCTGGGTCCCAGCGGCTGCGGCAAGACTACTGTACTGCGGGCGGTGGCGGGCTTTGAGCCCCTCTCCTCTGGTGAGATCCGGCTCGCTGGTCAGAGCGTATCGCGCCCCGGCCGCATGCTGGCGCCGGAGAAACGGGGGCTGGGCATGGTGTTCCAGGATTACGCGCTGTTTCCCCACCTGCGGGTGGGGGAGAACGTGGCCTTCGGCCTGCGCCGCCGCTCCCGCGCTGAACGGCGGCGCACCGCTGAGCAGATATTGGAGCTGGTGGGGCTGGCCGGCTGCGCCCGCCGTTACCCCCACGAGCTCTCCGGCGGCGAGCAGCAGCGGGTCGCCGTAGCTCGGGCGCTGGCGCCCCAGCCGCGCCTGTTGCTGCTCGACGAACCTTTCTCCAATCTGGACGTGGAACTGCGTGAGCGCCTGGCCGTCGATATCCGGGATATCCTTAAAGAACGGGGCATCGCCTCCCTATTCGTCACTCACGATCAGCACGAGGCCTTCGTCATGGGCGAGCAGATCGGGGTGATGAACGGCGGGCGTATCCTGCAGTGGGACACCCCGTTCAATATCTACCACGAGCCAGCGGACCGCTTCGTGGCCGACTTCATCGGCCAGGGGCGGTTGATCCGTGGCGTTTTGGCGGCTGCGGATACGGTGGATACCGTCCTGGGACGGCTCCGCGGACGCCGCAGCTACCCTTGGCCCGCCGGCAGCGAGGTGGAGCTGCTGCTGCGACCCGACGACTTGGCCTTAGATGCCGGGGAGGGCCATCCCGCCCAGGTGGTCGACCGCGCCTTCAAAGGAGCGGAGACTCTCTATACCCTGCGCCTGAATGACAGCACCGAGGTTCTGTCGCTGGTGCCCAGCCACCAGGAATACCCCCTGAACGCCCGGGTGCATGTGCGGGTGGTGGCACAGCACGTGATTCTGTTTGCCCGAGCAGACGCTTGACTCCGCTACTGCACGAAGGAGTATCGTGACCGTTCACACAGGCCTGAACCTGTGGACCCGCGTTGGTGGTTCTGCAGCCATGACAAGGCGAAGTTTTGAGTTGTGAGTTGTGAATTATCGGAGCTCGCTTTGCTCGCAGATATTTTCAGCCGTGTGCGAAGCGCACACGTCAAACTAAAAACTAAAAACTCCCCAGGCTCCTCTACTATTCAGCCTCCGCGAACGGTTACGGTGGATGCTGCGGATCATCAACCACATGTCGTCGCGCAGTTACATTCTTGGCTTGCTGCTGTCCCTGCTGGCGGCCTGCAGCATGTATGACAATCGCGACTACCGGCGCGGTGAGCGTGCCCTGCAGGCAGGAGACTATGCCGAGGCCTACTGTCTTTGGCGACCCCTAGCGGAAGCCGGCCATGCCGCAGCGCAGTACAGCATCGGCTGGATGTACGCCAACGGTGATGGGCTCTCCCTGGACGAAACCGAGGCGCTGCGCTGGTGGCGCGGGGCAGCGGAGCAAAACCACGCGGATGCGCAGTTCGCTGTGGCCAAGGCCTATCTCAACGGCGAGGGTACGGAAGTGGACCCGGCGCAGGCGGTCAAGTGGCTGCTCCGGGCCTCGGCTCGTGGGGTGGAGGACGCCGGGATCATCCTGCGGGACATGGCCGGGCGCGATGTAGCTCCGGCCCGGGACTTGCTGCGCGTCTTGCTCGCCCGGACGCGCTGGCGGGAGTTGGGCGGGGTGCGACGGGTCGGGAAAAAAAATGCCAAGGTGCGCTCCGGCATCGGCACCAAGCGCAAACAGCTCGCAGCTCTGGAGCGGGGGACGGAGGTGCTGGCGCTGCGCGCCGAGGCCGGCTGGATCCGCATCGCTATCCCCGGCAGCGGTGTGACGGGTTGGGTATACGGACCTCTGTTGGAGGGGGAATAGGGCTACCCTGCCCCTGGCAAAAAAGAATTAATTTTACGTTTCGGCAATACGCCGCGGCAGTATCTCGCGCAGTTTCTGTCCCAGCTCCCGAAGCAGACCCTCGGTGGTCTCCCAATCGATACAGGCGTCGGTGACCGAGACGCCGTACTTGAGCTGGCTGAGGTCGTTGGGAATGGGCTGGTTGCCGGCGTGGAGGTTGCTCTCCAGCATGATGCCGGTGATGGATCCGTTGCCTTCCAGGATCTGGTTGGCCACGTTTTCCGCCACCAGGGGCTGTAGCTGGGGTTGCTTGTTGGAGTTCCCGTGGCTGCAGTCGATCATGATGTTCTCGGGCAACCCCGCCTTGCGCAGGGCTTCCTCACACAACCGCACGTTCACCGAGTCGTAGTTCGGCTGTCCACCGCCGCGCAGGATCAGGTGGCCGCAGACGTTGCCCCGGGTCTGGATCACCGTGACCTGGCCCGCTTGGTTGATGCCGAGAAAGCTATGGGGCCGCGAGACCGAATGCAGGGCATTGATGGCCACGTCTAGGCCACCGTCGGTACCGTTCTTGAATCCCACCGGCATGGAGAGGCCACTGGCCAACTCCCGGTGGGTCTGGGATTCGGTGGTGCGGGCGCCGATGGCGGACCAGGAGAAGAGATCCGAGAGGTACTGGGGGGTGATCGGATCCAGTGCCTCGGTAGCGGCGGGCAGGCTCAGGTCGGCCAACCACACCAGCAGCTCCCGCGCCCGGTGCAGTCCCTCCTCGATGCGGAACGAGTCGTCCATGTAGGGGTCGTTGATCAGGCCCTTCCAGCCCACGGTGGTGCGGGGTTTCTCAAAATAGATGCGCATCGCCAAGAATAGGGTGTCGTCCACCTCGTCGCGCAGCTTCAATAGCCGTTGGGCATAGTCCATCGCCGCTTCGGTATCGTGGATGGAGCAGGGGCCGACCACCACCAGCAGCCGCGGGTCGGTTCGACCGAGGATATCTTTTATGGTCTGGCGCCCGGAGCGAACCATCTCTTCGCCTGCGGGCGTGTTGGGGAGATGGCGCTTGATGTCCGCGGGGGAGATGAGCACCCGCTCGGAGGCGACGTTGGTGTTGTTGATGCGGTCTTTGTGCATGGGTTCGTTGCTTATGCCAGGGAGGAGAACGCCCCGGCCTGCGGGTGCTGGGTGCTGGGCGATATCGTATCGATAGTTGAGTATACCAGGACGCCCGTTGCTGGTGAGTGGAGTTGGCAACCGGCCATGTCAGCCTTTTTGCAACACCTTGGCCAGTTCCAGTACCATGGTTTGCAGTTCCGGCTGCAGCAGCTGCTGCGCAGCCTTCTCCGGCGACACCCACCTGCGTCCCCGGTGGCGCTCCTCCCACTCCCCTTCCGGAACGAGCCGGGTGACTTCCATCGAGAATACCCGCACGCTGCAGATGGCGCCCCATTTGGGGTACTGGTAGGAGCCGAGGACCGCTTTCGACACCTTGCCCTCGACCCCGGCCTCTTCCCGGGCCTCATTTGCGGCAGAGTCCCGCTCGCTGAGCCCCGGGTCATGAATCCCTTTAGGTACGACCCAGTGTTTGTGCTTGCGGGACGAGACGATCAGGATCTTCAGCCTGCCCTTGTCCAGCCGGTAGGGGATGACCGAGGACTGGCTGTAGTAGTAGGCCGGACGGTCGCGCAACTCCTCACTGTCAGGTGCTGGAAAGGGGAACTTTTCCGGTAGCTCGGATGGCCGGGTGATGGAGATCAGCCCGGCGGCGCCGGCCCTCAGCTGTTTCCAGTCCGCCGGCATCTGCAGTCTTGCCAGGGTGGCCGTGGGCAGCAGCTTGCCGTCGTCTGGCAATTGCAGCTCCCCGTCCGCCAGGTAAATGAGCAGATCCTCCAGGCCCGGATTGTGTCCCACCAGCATGACCCGGTGCGCATCGCCGGGACACTCCGTCAACACATCCAGCAGGGGCGGGAGGCCGGCCTCGTAGATACGCACGTCCCGCCTGATCTCCTGGGCGTTCCCGCCCATGGTATTCCAGCAATTCTCCGCGGTGACGATGGCCCGCTCCGCCGGTGAGCTGACCACCAGGTCCGGCATCAGGCCCTGTTGCTGGAGCCACAAGCCGATACGCTGGGCACCGCGTTTACCCCGGTCTTTCAGCGGGCGGAGGAGATCGCCGGTGTCGGCACTCCAATCGGATTTTCCGTGGCGCAGCAGCAGCAGTTCCCATTTCATGACGGATCAATCCCCCGTTCGGTCGTTCAACCCGTATCTCCCGAAAACGGTAGTTTTCTGCAGAGATGCAGGGCATCGACACGAAAAATAAGTGCATGAAAATATCAGATTGTATTTTTATATCATTCGGTACTGTTTCTATAGGCATGAACACGCAGCGGTTTTTCAGCTCGTACATTCTGCTGAGTTCTGCCGGCAAGGTATGATGATTGCCATTTGTAACATGTGGCTTCCTCTGCGCCTCAGCCTGAGGGGTGTTTATCGAGAGAGTCTGCGATATGTGCTCAACCCTGAAGCATGTCCAAACAATAGTCGGTCAGGGCCGTGAAATTCACTCCGCCGCTGGCCTCGAACACGGCCACTCCCAGGAGCGCATCGAGGTAGGCATTCTGGTCGAGCTCGGCGTCGTCCCGCTGAAACGATCCATCGGGGAGCTGATAGAAAGGGCCGGGGGATTTCATGATCGCGCCCAGCAGATCGCGGCGGGCGGCCAGATCCACCTGCTTTACCTGCATCGGCGACTCGGAGTCACGCTGCCAGTTCAGCACCAGAAGGGTGCTCAGAGAGGGCGTATCGGCGACGATATTGTTAGCGCCGTACACCCGCTCCACGTGCACAATATACTTCTCGTCCAGCTTCCACAGCTCGCTTGAGGGAAGACGCAGCAACTCCTCCCGTCGCTCCGGCGGGATCAGGCCATGTAGTCTCGGATTGTGCACGATGGTGCCGGGGCTGATGCGCGGGAGTTTGGGGATCCCGCGGGCCTCGATGTTGGATCCCTCGGGGCCGACGAACAGGCGGTTGTTAGTAAGATAGGCGACTCCGTCGTGCTCCAGCAGGGACAACATCAGGGTGGATTTGCCGCTGCCGGAGAACCCCGCGATGGCTAACCCGTGGCCGTTGCGCACGATTCCGCAGGCGTTGCAGATCATCCAGCCGCGGTGCTGCAGCCAGTTCATGTATTGCGCGTTGATGAAGTTGATGACTTGGTTGTCGTATTCCAGGCAGGGGCCGGCAGCGATACGGTGGGTTTTGCTCTGCAGGAACACCATGCCGGAGCGCACCTTGCGGATCGCCCGCCCGCCGGGCAGGTCCACATAGGAGTCTTTGCGGCCACATTTGCCGGGCGGTCTCTTCCAGTCGATGTACTCCAGGCCGATCTCCGGCGCCTCGCGCTCGATGGCGACCACCTCCAGATCTGGCTCCGCCGGGGCGCAGACCACGTGATCGAAGTAGTCCCGCAGACCGGCGATCAGCTGCGCTGAGTTGGAACGTAGACGCAAGGCGCACCCGCTGAGGGCGAGATGCAGCGAGTCGCTACAGAGTGATGCGCCGTTCTGCAACGCGCCGGCTACGGATTCCAAATCGTGGTCCATGGGCTTTTGCCTCGGTTCTTTCGTAAGTCGGAGAATACGTGCTCCACGCACAGCGCTGCCGCGTCGATGCTGATCCCCACCTTGACGCCCAGGAATCCGCCGCAGGCGGAGACCTCGAAGACAATGGGTCCGTCCACGATCTCGGCCACGTCCACGGTGGTGAAGTCCATGCTGAAGGGCGCCTGAGCGCGCCGGGCGAGACATCTCTTGTGGATACACGTCTTGAGATTGTTGGCAGGCCCGCCGTGAACTGGTATTCGGTGGGCGACAGTGACCGAACCGGTCTCGAACCAGCTCTGCAGATTGGCGGCCTGAGAGCCGACATCGGCGGTAAGGAAGTGCAGGGTGCCGTGGATGCTCCGCGGGATGCACATCTCTACTCGATGGTCCGCAGGTAGACATTGCGATCCGTCGCATCGAGGCGCGCGAGATGGCTGGCCAGGGATTTCGGCAGCAGGTTCATCTCCCCCAACTCGCCGACGGGTGCCCAGATCACCTCAACCTGGTGCTTGTCCGGGTGGTAGCCGTTGCGGGGCGTGTAATCCTCCGGCACGCGGCAGTGGAACAGGAACTCCACCTGATGGCGAGTGCTGGGCGGATCGGTTTCGCGGGCCTTAAAGAAGTCCGCGACGTGCAGCAGATCGAGGATCTCAACCGCGGTGCCGATCTCCTCCTCGCACTCTCGGTTGAGCGCCTGTTCCAGGGTCTCGCCCCAGTCCTGGGCGCCGCCGGGCAGGGCGGAGCGCTCACTGCCGATTCCTCCGTTCTTGCGCAGCAATAGAATCCGGTCATCCCGCAGGATGACGGCGCGGACGGTGTTGCGGATGCCAGGCGCTAGGTTGTCCATGGTGTTTGATTATGACGGTTGTGTTACAGCATTTTAACGCAGCCTGTTCATAACAACACCCTGTCAACGTCAAATTCGTCATTACCGTTCACTCTCCTCTTCGAAAAGAGGGAGCTTGGGGGGGATTTGGCACCGAAGACGTGGGCATCCAGTATCTGAATCGCCTGATCTTAACTCTTTGTCATAAAGGTCGGGATCGAACGGCTGCAAATTGCCGGATGACAGAACTTTATAATAGAGTAGGTTCATGAGCCGCATCCAGATCACACGAACCGTACAAGTGCCGGACCCGGTGCGCATCGGCCGCTATCAGAGGGCTCCGGAGTTGGGTCCACGGATGCTGTTCTTCAGCGGCGGATCGGCGCTGAACGGTCTGAGCCGAGTGCTCAAACGTTACACCCACAACTCCGTTCACCTGGTGACCCCCTTCGATTCCGGCGGTAGCTCGTCCAAATTACGTCAGGCCTTCGACATGCCGGCCATCGGCGACCTGCGCAGTCGCCTGATGGCCCTTGCCGACGAGACAGTGACCGGTCACCCGGATGTATACCGCCTTTTTACTTACCGACTGCCCACGGATACCAGCACCCATGCGCTGGAACGGCGGCTCGACGCCATGGTGGAGGGAAAGGACGAACTGGTAGCGGCCATTTCCAGTCCCATGCGTAGGCTGATCCGGATCCAGCTCGGCTTTTTCCGGGAGGCCATGCCGGACGGTTTCGACCTGCGCGGGGCCAGCATCGGCAACCTGATCCTGGGCGGCGGTTACCTCAACAACCATCGCCACCTGGATACGAGCATCTTCCTTTTCTCCAAGCTGGTGGGGGTACGGGGGACAGTGCGGGCGGTGGTCAACGATCATCTGCACTTGGCGGCCGATCTGCAGGACGGCCGCCGGGTCATCGGCCAGCATCGGTTGACCGGCAAGGAGGTGGAGCCCCTGAACTCACCGATCGAACGGCTGCTTCTCTGCGCCTATGCCGATCACTATGCGCCGGCCAAGGCGAAAATCCGCAAGAAAAATCGCCGCTTCATCGAACGGGCGGAGCTGATCTGTTATCCGTTCGGAAGCTTTTATTCGAGCCTGGTGGCCAACCTGCTGCCGAAAGGGGTGGCGGCCGCCATCGCGGCCAACGAGGTTCCCAAGGTCCATATCCCGAATCTGGGCCAGGACCCAGAACAGACGGGGATGACCCTGGACGATTCTGTGACCACCTTGTTGGACTACCTGCAAGCCGATATCTCGGCGGGCTGCCCCAATGAGACCCTATTGAATTTTGTCCTGCTCGACTCCGCCCGGGGCAAATACCCGTCGCAGCTATCCCGCGATCTCATGCGCAGACTGGGAATACAGGTCATCGACACCCAGTTGCTCAGCAAACAGAGCGCCCCCTACTACGATCCCGGGTTGCTAGTCGCCGCACTGTTGTCTTTGACTTGACATTAGGGCTGCGGGAATAAATATCCGCAGATTGCGCCGAATTTTGGCCCAGATTCAAGGCGCTGCAAGGCGCGCATAGTTATTCTATGCAACCCTTGCCGCAACGCGGAAAAATCTGCCTGGAACAGATTTTCACGCCAGGCCCGAAGGGGGGAGGCGCATGGATGCGTCGAATTACCTGGGCCAAGAGACACTAAGCAAGATTGGATTGTTATTTTTTCCGTGGCCCTTATTCCACCGGATTCCTTGCCGAAAGGCCGGTAAGTTCCCATAGTGCTTCCAACTCCTTACGCATCCTTGCAACTTCGTCCTCCAGGGCCGTAATGCGATCGTCACGGGGGGCTGGGCGGCTGGAACCGGGCTGGGCGGCGGGAGGCTCCTCCTGCTCGATTGCGCCACACAGCAAGTGACCGAAGCGCTCCTCCCGCTTACCCGGTAAACGCGGTAGGCGGGTCACCAGGGGTTGCTCCCGTTCCTCCAAACCGAGCAGGGTCTCTTCAACAGCATCCAGGTTAGCGAATTCCGCCATGCGACCGGTGCTGGTGCGGACCTCGCCCACCGTCTGCGGACCGCGCAGCATGAGCACGCACATCAATGCCTGCTCCGGCCGGCTCAAACCGTAATTGGAGGACATCTTGTGATCATAACGCTCCGCGCGACCGGCGAAGCTTGCGTGCACCAGATCCCGGTCACGCAGATTGTTCAACGTGTGGCCCACCTCGCCTGCGGAAAGGCTCATCACCGGGTTGCGGCTACTCTTCTGGTTGCACGCCTGGGTGAGGGCGTTGAGAGTGAGCGGATAGGCACCTGGGGTAGTGCGCTGCTTCTCCATCAGGCAGCTCAACACTCGTGCCTCGACCGGCGTCAGTGCGGGAGGATGGGGGCGGGACGGCTGGTCTTTATCCATCTCTTTTTGGCTCTATATGGATTTCGGGTTGTTGGGCCCTCCGGCTCCTTGGATTTCGCTCCCTTCGATTTTACTTTGCACACTTTCGATCGTATAAGCTATAGAGTTGGGAGCAGGAGAATAAGCCGCAAGCATCTTTGGATCGGTGCCGACTGGCTAGCAACCTGGAATCCGATATGAAGACGGTTACCCGGCTCATCCGCCCTGGTTGATCGCGTCCAGCAGGGGGCCGATCTCCTCGCTGTTCAGCCGCTCGAACAACTGCTCGACCTGTCGAGTCAGCTCCCGGACCCGGCTGCCGCGCACTATCTCCTTCACTTCCAGCAGGGAATTGGGCTGCATACTGAGCGCGCGCAGACCCATGCCCAGCAGCAGCCTCACATAGCGCGGATCGCCGGCCATCTCGCCGCACATGCTGACCGGGATGCCCTGCTGGCGGCCGGCTTCGACGGTCAGGCAGATCAGTTTCAGAACCGCGGGGTGCAACGGATCGTAAAGGTAGTTGACCTCGTCATCCCCTCGGTCGACGGCCAGGGTGTACTGGACCAGGTCGTTGGTACCGATGGAGAGAAAGTCCAGGTGGCGGGCGAACTGGGGAGCGGAAAGGGCGGCCGCCGGCACCTCGATCATGCCGCCGACCGGAATGTCCGCAGCGAATGGGAGTCCGTCCCGCTGCAGTTCTCTTTTGGCCTCCTCGATGATGCGCCGGCTGGAACGTATTTCGCTCAAGTTGGAGAGCATGGGCAGCATGATGCGCACCGGGCTCGCGGCCGAGGCGCGCAGGATCGCCCGCACCTGGGGCATGAACAGCTCCGGCTGTTTCAGGCATAGGCGGATCGCCCGCAGGCCCAGGGCTGGATTGCGCACCGGTGGGCGTTGCAGGGCGCTGCCTCCATCCACCTGCTTGTCGGCACCCAGATCCAGGGTGCGGATGGTGACCGGAATGCCGTCCAGGCCGCGCACCACAGCCAGGTAGGCCGCCAGATGCTCCTCTTCGTCCGGCATGGAGGTGCGGTTCATGTAGAGGAACTCGGTGCGGTACAGACCGACACCGATGGCGCCGCCGGCCTTGGCGTGGGCGATATCTTCGGGCAACTCGATGTTAGCAAGCAGTTGCACGGTCTCACCATCGGCGCTCCGGGAGGGCTGATCGAGCAGACAGCTCAGGGCCGCTTTGTGCGCGCGGTATTCTTCCAAACGCCGCCGGTAGTGATCACGGATAGCGTCGCCGGGGTCAGCGAGCACCACGCCTTGTTCACCGTCGACCACCAGCACCTCACCGTGACGCAGATACTGGGTGATATTGCGTACGCCCACCACCGCAGGAATACCCAGGCTGCGGGCCAGGATAGCGGTGTGGGACATGGGACCACCGAACTCGGTAACGAACGCGGCAATGCCGCAGTTGCTCATCAGGATAGTCTCGGCGGGGGAGAGGTCCTGGGCGATGATCACCCGACCTTCCATTTCCTCTTCGGCGGCCGACTCAGCGCCATCCTCGCGTATGAGGATCTTTTGGATCTGGAACACCACGTGCACTACGTCGTCCTTGCGGGTACGCAGATAGGGGTCATCCATTGCGTCGAACACCTGGACCATGGCGTCGCGGCGTATCTGCAATGCCCATTCGGCGCGGCACAGTTGATTGCGGATGAGATCCTGGGGCGCCTCGGTGATGGTGACGTCTTCGAGCATCAACAGGTGGGCATCGATGAACTCGGCGATGTCCTTCGGGGTGCCGGGGGGCACTTGGTCCCGTACCGACTGCAGCTCCTGCCGCGCGGTCTCGATGGCCTTGCGGAAGCGCCGGATCTCGCTGGCGACTTCACTGGTGTCGATCCAGCTCGGGGCCACTTCGACCGGCCCCCGACGCAACAGATAGGCCGGTCCCAGCGCGATGGTCTGGGATGAACCGATGCCGATGCCGGTGCAGGCCAGGGTCACTGGCCTTCCCCGAAACGGTCGGCCAGGAGTTGTTCCAGGGCGCTGACGGCCTCCGCCTCGTCTTTGCCATCGACCAGCAACTCGATCTGCGAGCCTTGACTGGCCGCCAGCATCATCACGCCCATGATGCTCTTACCGTTGACACGCTGGCCATTGCGCTCCACTTGAATGCTGCTGGTGAAGCGGTGAGCTGTGCTGACAAACTTGGCGGCAGCGCGGGCGTGCAGCCCGAGCCGGTTGATGATGAGCAGTTCCTTGTGGATCACGGCATAACCCCAGCGAGGCTGCGCCTCAGGCCAATTTTGAATATTATTCCACTAACGGATGTGGCGATTCGCGCCACCCCGAATCATGAAAGCACAAACCGCCATATCCGTTTCCCTCTCCCCGACCCTCTACCTGAAGGACAGGGAGATTAGGAGTGCCTTCGGCGCGTACTTTCACAGTAATGTACGCAATTAAATGCGAATTGGAATGTTTTTTTCAGCGTTCAAGGTTCTAGCAAAACTACGAGAAAATCGTTCCAACATGCAACATATAGTAGCTGGAAAACGATAACTCCTGACATAATGTGCTATTTTTAAGGGGCATAATTCGTTTTTTATTTTGGGCCAAGTCTTCAACAGGGTATTTTTCGAATTTCGCGTGCAGAGCATTTTTCGCAGCCTTCGGTAATTTCTCTGTAAAACCAATATACTGCGCAATATCGGCACAAATCTATAGGACCTTCGGGCTAGCTATTCGCTATGACAGGAGATGACCCCATCCCGCCCACCGGTGACAGCCTTTTCAATCAGGGCCTGCAGGTCCAGTTGTGGATAGTTCAGTACCCGCACCAACATCGGTAGGTTGACCCCGGCCACAACCGCCACGGTTCCCTCTTGTTGCAACCCGGTGGCAATGTTGGCAGGGGTGGAGCCAAACATATCCGTCAGCACCAGCACCCCATGGGCCCGCCAGCACAGATCCTCCAGCATCCGCCTCGACTGCGCCCGCACCAGATCCAGGTCGGTTCTCTCGGTTACGGCTAAGGTCTCCACCAGCAGTGGACAGCTGCCTAGCATCTTGGTAGCTGTCTCTAACAACGTGGAGCCCAGATCGTTATGGGTAATGAGCAGTAGCCCGACACTCATGGTCCTGAATCCAGTGTGACACTTGACTAGTTGCCAACCTCAGTTACTTTTTGTAGGAGCGCCGCTGGCGCCGCTTCTACCGGCCTGAACGAAACTTTTGACCTAATCACCATTTGTCACACACCGAAAACCCGCCATGTAGCACGCCGGGGGCAGGTACCCACTGTCGGGGCGATTTTCAATAAAAACACCTGAGTAAGCTTACTCATAGAGGTGAGATCATGTGCCGCTTTCAGGCTTAGTCATAGCGCCCAGCTGACGGGAGGGGGAGGACAGCTCGCGATGCCGGAGCAGCACGGAGAGACCTTGTTGCGCCAAATGCTTGCCGAGCCGCTCAGCCATGTAGACGGAGCGGTGTTGTCCGCCGGTACAACCCATGGCGATAGTAAGATAGTTACGGGCGTCCAGCTCGAAGGCGGGAATCCAGCGGTCGAAAAAACCGTGCAAGTCGTGGAACATTTCCTCTACTTCAGGGATTGTCTCCAGATATGTCGCCACCGCCCGGTCACATCCGGTCAGGGGACGCAACTCCGTTTGCCAATAGGGATTGGGCAAACAGCGGACATCGAAGACGAAATCCACGCCCCGCGGTACCCCATGCTTGAATCCAAACGACATCAGCAGAACGGATACACCGTCATCGGACTTTTCCAGTCGCGCGCGAATCTGGTCGCGCAATTGGTGAACGTTGGTATGGGTGGTATCGATGTGCAGATCTGCGCTGCCGAGGATAGGCGCCAGCAGCTGGCGCTCCAATCGCATCGCTTCCTCCAGCGGTCGGTCGCCGCCGGCCAGGGGGTGTTTGCGTCGGGTCTCGCTGAAGCGCTTGATCAGGCTGTCGCTGCTGGCGTCGAGGTAGACGGTCCGACACTCCACTCCCTGGCTCCGCAGTTCCTTGACCAGGGAGGGCAGCTTGTGCAGGTCTCCCGGCGCATTGCGCACGTCGATACCCACCGCAGTGCGGTCGAAGGCCCTATCACGTCTGCCGATCAGCTTGCGGGAGAGCTCCTGCAGCAGGAACAGCGGCAGGTTGTCGATGCAGTAATAACCAAGATCCTCCAGGGTATGCAAGGCGATGCTCTTGCCGGAACCGGACAGCCCTGTGATCACGAGCAGTTTCATTGCTCCAATCTCTAAACGAATGCCGGTTTGGGTGCGACGCCGGTATCGATCATACGCGCTTGGCGTTCGGAGAAATCGATGCCGGCGTCGTAGCCGCGAAGGCGCAGAGCATGGTGGCGCACCGCCGCCTCGACTAAGATGGCCAGATTGCGCCCGGGAGCCACCGGCAGGGTGAGCTCGGGGACAGTGACGCCCTGGATGGAGAGCACCGAATGACTGCCCTCCAGGCGGTCTATGCGAGTAAGCTCTTCGTCGCTCATCTTTTTCAGATGAATGATCAGGTGCAGGTCCTTTTTGCGGCGTACCGCGCTGTCGCCAAACATGGCCCGTACGTTAAGGATGCCTAGCCCGCGGACCTCCAGGAAGTCCCGCAGCAGCGGTGGGCAAGTGCCGTTGAGGATATCCGGGGCGAGCTGAGCGAACTCCGGTGCATCGTCGGCGATCAGCCGGTGGCCGCGGGAGATCAGCGCCAGGGCTAGCTCGCTCTTACCCACCGCCGAATCGCCACTCAACAGCACTCCCATGCCCAGCACCTCCATGAACACACCATGAATGGTGGTTCGTTCCGCCAGGACGTTGGTCAGAAAGTACTGCAGGTTGGTTACCAACAGGGTGTCGTCCGCCGGAGAGGCGAGCAACGGGGTTTTCGACGGTTCCGCTGCATCGAGGAAATCCTGCGCCACATCGATGCCGTCGGCAAACAACACCGCCGCCGGGCGGTTGCTGAACAACTTGTCCAGGGTCTCCTGATAGGCCATCTGACCCAGATCGGAGAGGTAGACCAGTTCGGCGCGGCCGATTACCTGGACGCGGTTGGGGTGGATACAGTTGAGGGGGCCTATCAAGGCCTGATTGCCGGCGCCGTGAAAGTTGCCTTCGATCGGGTTGTCACGACCCACCTCGCCAGTCAGCCAGCGCAGCTGCAGCCGCTTGCCGCGACGCTCGACGACGTCCTGGACCGTCAGGGAACGATTCATGTGCCCGCTGAGAAGCTCTCCCACTCTTGAATGTGCTGCAACAATTCCTGCGTGTCGGCGCCGTGGCGCAGTTTTTCGCACAACATCTCGTTGCTAAACATGGCCGCCAGCTTGGCCAGCAACAGCAGATGCTCTTCGGTGGCCTCCTGAGGCACCAGCAGCCCGAAGGCCAAGTCCACCGGCAGATCGTCGATGGCATCGAAGTCCACCTCGGTGCGCAGCTGCACGAAGGCGCCTACGGCCCTTTCAAGCTGGGGCATGCGGGCGTGGGGCAGGGCAATTCCGTGGCCCAGCCCGGTGCTGCCGAGACGTTCCCGCTCCAGGAGATGGTCAAACACCTCTTCCGGGCTGAGACCGGGCGTGCTGGACGCGAGTAGATCCCCCAGCTGTTGCAGGACACGTTTTTTACTGCCGATCTCGAGTCGGCAACCAATGCGTTCGGCATCGATGAAGTTGGAAGGAAACATCGCTCTGCATTCCTACATTATGAGGGACTCAACTCTCTTCCAGGCCTTTGCGGCTATTGCCGCCGCGGTGATTACTCTTCTTTTCCTTGTACTTGATCACCTGTCGGTCAAGCTTGTCGATCAGTCCGTCGATAGCGGCGTACATATCTTCGTGCACCGCATCGGCGAACACATTGGCACCGTTAATGTTGATGTTGGCCTCTGCCTTCTGCCGCAGCTTCTCCACGGTGAGGATGACGTGGACGTTGATAACCTGGTCGAAGTGGCGCTCCAGGCGCTCGAATTTGCCGTCGACATAGTTCTTGAGGGCATCGGTGACATCGACATGATGACCAGTCAGGCTGATTTGCATAGCTCGATTCCTTAAGGGTTTACATATACCTGTACGGAGGCGGTCGCTTCTCCCGCCCATTCTGCGGGTAGCCGGACCAACCTTCAGGAGGCTGCCCGATGATGGATGAATCTACTGCGAAAGCGGGAGAACGGCCCAATTTTCGCCGGATTTGAGTAATATTCGATCCACTATGCACCGCAAATCCGGTTGAGGCGATTTTCCGATAAAAAATATCCGTCTTGCTTATCCTGTTGCTCCCCTTATAGCGTTGCGGCTTCGTTT
>RCNG010000867.1_pt1 | contig 16945 bp, 16 predicted proteins | sample 2041371 | NCBI WGS metagenome assembly RCNG01 (sample SAMN09708227, study PRJNA481090) | Marine sediment metagenome, whole genome shotgun sequencing project. | biome: marine sediment; feature: ocean; material: sediment; isolation source: Sewage treatment plant 1 marine sediment (STP1) ... | reverse complement strand
TCAACGCTGTGATCTGGGATCGGTTGGATGATGCCCGCGACGAGGCTGGGAACGCCGAGCAGATGGGTCCATTCGCCGGGGTTCCGATCCTCATCAAGGATCTCGTGGTCGACGACGGTACTCCCGTCACGTTCGGATCGGTTTTCTTCCGGAACTACGTCGGTGACACGAGGTCAGAGTTCCGGACCCGCATCGACGATGCAGGGTTCATCGACCTTGGCAGAACCAACACACCGGAGTTCGGCCTTTTGCCGACGACGGAACCGGTGCTCCACGGCCCTACGAGAAACCCGTGGGACCTGAGTCGATCTGCCGGTGGTTCCAGTGGTGGAGCGGCGGCAGCTGTGGCTGCAGGGATCGTTCCCCTCGCTCAGGGCAGTGACGGTGGTGGCTCGATCCGGATTCCGGCGTCGGCCACCGGCCTGTTCGGCCTCAAACCATCGCGCGGACGCAATCCGAGACGCCCCGGAACGTCAATCGACTATCTCTCTGTTGAGCACGCCCTGACACGCACGGTGCGCGACAGCGCCGCTTTCCTCGATGCCGTCCATGGGCCCGTTCCCGGGGATCGATACTGGGCACCTCCGCCGTCGGCACCCTTCGCCGAAGCCGTCGACCGAGGATCCGATCATCTGGTGGTCGCCTTCAGCACGAACGACTTTCGCGGCGATCGGGTCCACCCCGAGTGCGAAGCCGCCGTCATCGAGACGGCAAGACTCCTCGAGGGACTCGGACATGATGTCGTCGAGGCAGAACCCGACATCGATGGCTCGCTGCTTGCCCATGCGTTCCTCGAGTTGTGGGCCGCGCTCGCTGCCACGGGATTCGGTCTCGTTCTCGATGGGGCGACCGGACTCAAGCCGAAGCTCGGACACGTTCGCCGCTACGCGGGCGACCGCAGGACGATGCGCCTCATCAGTCGGGTTGACCAGCGCGACTCCGGGCACCCTGCGTTCGAGCCGTTCACATTCGAGCTCGCTGAACGCTCCGGGTCCCGTTCACAAGTGCATCTCCTTGAGGCCGAGGCCGCGCTTCAGGCCATCTCACACGTGACCGGAGAGTTCCTGGTCGATCACGATGTGTTCCTCACACCGGTGCTCGGATCACCGCCCGTTCCACTCGGTCGGATCGATCAGGACCTGCCGTGGGATGAGTTCATCGAGATGATCTTCCGCTACGTCGCCTTCACGCCGCTCGGGAACTTCGCGGGGCTGCCTGCGATGTCGGTTCCGCTCCACTGGACCGGTGATGGTCTCCCGGTTGGCTCGCACTTCCTCGGTCGATTCGGCGCAGAGGAGACGCTGTTATCCCTCGCAGGACAGCTCGAGCGCGCCAAGCCATGGGCAGACCGAACACCTCCGATTTGAGTCGGGCGGATCAGGCGCCTTCTTCCCTCCCCTCAGCCTGAATCCGCGGTTCATGAAGCGACAGAGGACCCATTTCCTGTCCCCTCGACGCAACGGCGGGGGGACGCGAGGAGCTTGCGACGAGCAGGGGGCTCTTGCGAGTTCGCAGCGGGCCGCTCGTATCCGAGAGTGATGGCTCGAAGCTGCCCCCTCTGGCCTGCCGGCCATCTCCCCCACTTCGTGGGGGAGAATGTCAGAGAGCGCCTCCCGTGTCTTCACCAAGACCGTGAAGAATGCCGCTGGCGAGAAACCCTGTCGTGTCAACAGAATCAGCCACTCTGCCAACCACAAGTCGCAGATCCAGGCTGATGGGGAGGAAGAGTTTCGGTAGACCAATCCTCCGCCCGTCACCTGTTGCCTGTCTACTCCGCGACAGCTCCGCGTGCACCGAGCTCCCGATCGAGGAACAACATCGATTGGGCTGCCCCGCCCGCCAATGCGAGGTCATCGAGAATCTGGGAGAAGGTCGCCTCTTCTTCGATCTGCTCGGTAACGAACCAGTCCAGAAGTGGCAGCGAGGCGAAGTCCTTCTCCTCCATGGCAAGCGCGTAGAGGCTGTTGATCGACGCCGAAACCTCCCTCTCCTGAGCGAGGCCGGTCTCGAACACGGAGAGAACACCGTCGAAGTCTGCCATCGGGGCTGCAAGGGAACCGAGCACAACGCGCCCGTCACGATCAAGAACGAACTGATAGAACTTCATGGCATGCTCGGTCTCTTCGGCCGACTGGGCATGCATCCATGCCGCCATCCCCGAGAACCCGGCAGTCTCAAGCCACGCCCCCAGTGCCAGATAGCTATGTGCTGCCTGAAGCTCCATCGTGATCTGGTCGTTGAAGGCTGCGCTCATGGTTTCGTTGATCTTCATCAGCGATCTCCTCGGCTGGATGCGGAAGCTGTCACCTGAGACGATAGGCTCGTCCGTGATGACCTTGTTCGCCGTGCTTCTCACCGCCGTATTCGCAGCGGCGCTCGTGTGGGCAGAGGTCGTCGAATCTCCGGCTCTCAGATGGTTCAAGATGCTCGCCTCGACGGGGTTCATCGCCGTGGCACTGTCGGTCGGAGCGCTCTCGAGTTCCTATGGAAAGATCGTTCTCGTCGCCCTGGTGATGTCGTGGATCGGAGACTTGCTCCTCACGTACTCGTCGCGGCAGGCGTTCCTCGGTGGCCTCGTCGCATTCCTCCTCGGCCAAGTCGCCTACTCGGTCGCGTTCGGCACGCTCGGTGTCGATCCGGTTGTCGGTGCAATCTCCGCCGCTGTCGTGGCGGGCATCGCAGTGTTCGTCTGGCGCTGGATTGCACCGCACGTGGGCGACATGGCGGTACCGGTCGTCACATATGTTGTCGTCATCTCGGTGATGGTGGTCCTCGCGTTTGGGACGTTCGGGGACGGCGCGTCGTGGCTGATCCCTGCCGGAGCAACGCTCTTCTTCGTCTCGGACCTGTTCGTGGCCAGAAATCAGTTCGTGGCACCTGGTTCGGTGAATCGCGTCTGGGGTCTCCCGCTCTACTACCTCGCCCAGATACTTCTCGCCCTATCGGTCATGGACTGAACCCGCGAAGTATCCTCATCCCATGCTTCGTCTCATGCTCTTCCGCCACGCCAAGTCCGACTGGGGTTCCAACGCGCGGGGTGACCACGATCGACCGCTCAACGCTCGCGGCGAGCGCGCCGCCGCGACCATGGGGCTCGTCCTCCGGAGAATGGGAGAGATCCCGGACCTCGTCGTCTCTTCCCCTGCGATACGGGCAGAGACCACCGCCGCCCTTGCACGGATCTCAGGTGGATGGAGCAGTCGTCTCGAGATCGCAGACGAGCTCTACGGTGCTGGACCCGGCACAGCGCTGGCAGTGGCAGCCCGCTGTGGCGGGGACGCGGATTGTCTCATGCTCGTGGGTCACGAGCCAACGTGGTCTCTCCTGGCTGAACGGCTCACCGGCGGGCGGATCACCGTGAAGACCGCCACGGTCCTAGCGTTCGATCTCGATGCCGAAGGTTGGTCGAGCGTCGAAGAGGCGAGCGGATCCCTCGCCTTCGCCCTTCATCCCCGCATGTTCGACGGCGACGGATGGGAGCTCCGATGATCGACCTCCGCTCCGACACCGTTACCCGCCCGAGCCCGGAGATGCGCTCTGTGATGGCTTCGGCTCCCGTCGGCGACGACGTGCTCGGGGACGACCCGACCGTCATCCAACTCGAAGAACGCGTCGCGGAGCTCCTGGGCAAGGAGGCTGCCGTCTACGTCCCATCGGGCACCATGGCGAATCAGATCGCTCTCCGGGTCCACACTCGTCACGGCGACCGGGTGGTCATGGACGCCGAATCGCACATTCGGGTGCACGAGAGTGGCGCTCCCGCTGCTCTCGCGGGCGTCACGATCGTCCCCGTTGAGGGTGTCCACGGCATCTTCACCCCCGACCAGATCATCGACGCAGCTCCCGGACCGTCACCCGACTTCCCACCGGGACTCTTCGATCCGACAACGCTCGTCACCATGGAGAACACCCACAACGAAGCGGGCGGAACGGTCTGGACGCTTGAGTCGATGCGCTCAGTGAGTGACACGGCCAGAGACCTCGGACTCGCCGTGCACCTCGATGGAGCTCGGCTCTGGAACGCATCGGCCGCGTCAGGAGTCAGCCTGGATCGATTCGCAGACACCGCAGACACGGTGAATGTGTGCTTCTCGAAGGGTCTCGGTGCCCCGGTCGGATCGGCGCTCGTCGGACCTCGCGACGTCATCGATCGCGGGCGCTGGTTCAAGAAGATGTATGGAGGTGGATTCCGTCAGGCTGGAATCATCGCTGCCGGCGCTCTCCATGCACTCGAGCACAACAGGGAACGTCTCACCGACGACCATGCCAACGCTCGCCGGTTCTCGGAAGCCGCTGCCGATCTTGACGGTCTCGGCGTCGACCTCGGATCGGTCCAAACCAACATCGTTTTCATCGACGTGGCTGAAGCATCTCGATTCGCTGAGCGGCTCCGATCGGCCGGAGTTGACGTGCTCGCGCTCGCTGCGGATCGCATTCGCGCAGTGTTCCATCTCGACATCTCCGACGACGATACGACCGAGGCGATCAGGATCCTGCGAGAGGTTGTGTTGTCGTAGAGGTGCTCTAGACGAGCGCCGCGGTAACGACGGCCGCGACCGAGATCACGGTGGCCAGAAGGACCATCACAATGACGAAGCTGTTCGAGATTCCCCCGTTGTCGAGGGGATTGCGGATCGGTTTGACGTCGGCAACGAGTTCATCGAGGTAGTCATCATCGTCCTTCACCAGCGGTCGGAGCACCTGGGCGTGGGATGAGGGCGTCGCGGCCAGCGGGATCTCGGCTGCTCCGGCGAATTCCGACGGCGAGTCTGGACGGAAGAGCACCGACTCACCGCCAAGCGTCAAGTTGAAGGAACCGTTGAGCTCCGGGGCGATGAGATAATCGCTGCGGCTCCACGAACCGAGTTGATTGTCGCCGGATGTCAGCGTGACACGCTCGGGATCAAGGCTCAGCGTTGCAGCGAGCCCGCTCCCTACGTCTCCCGGAAGAAGCACATCACCGGTGAACGTCTTGGTCATCGATCCTCCACATTGGGTTACCCGTTCTCCATCGGCAGGTTACCCCCACGGGGTGAAGTTGATTATCGGAAGTCCCGCGAACGGATGCCGTCGACGGACCATCGGGCGAATCGGTGGGCGACGAAATTCGTGACCCCGTCGACGTGTTCGACGACCCCGTCGATCACGACCCCCACAGCCTTACGTGCAACCTCGTAGTGCGCATCCCAAACCTGAGGAAGGACGACAACGTTGAGCAGGCCTGTCTCATCTTCGAGGTTCAGGAACCGAACGCCACGAGCCGTCGAAGGCCGCTGACGGTGGGTGATGATCCCACCCACTCGAGCCCTGGTGCCGTGACGGCGGTCTTCGAGGATCGTTCCGATCGGAGAGCATCCCCGGCCGTTCAGCGTGTCGCGGACCAGAGAGACGGGATGGGTTGTTGAGATGCCGGTCGACCAGAGATCGGCCTGCACACGCTCGGCGCCGTTCATCTCAGGGAGAGACGGAACCTCGCCACCGGGTGGAAGGGAGAGTCGGTCCGGGCCAAGCTCGATCAGCGTCCCCGCTGTCCACATCCCTTCTCGTCGGTCGAGGCCGATCGGCGCGAGCGCCCCGGATGCGGCGAGGCTCTCGTAGGCATCGAGAGGAAGGCCGGTGCGCTGTGCCAGATCCTCCGGGGTGGTGAATGAGCCGCCGGTCATGCGGGCTGCTTCGATCCGCACGATCTCAGCCTCGCCCAGGTTCCGGACATACCGGAGACCGATCCTCAGGGCGACGGCAGGGCGGACGGGATCATCCACCGGCCCTCTCCCCCGCCGCCACGATCCTCCGAGGTAATGGACGACGTCATCGCGATCAGCCCCGATCGGCTCGATCGTACAATCGAACTCGGAGGCGTTCACATCGGGGACGAGGACGAGGACGCCGTGGTGCTGGGCATCTTGCACGAGCGAGTTCGGCGTGTAGAAGCCCATGGGCTGGGCGTTGAGCAGGCCTGCGAAGAACTCCGTCGGCCAGTGGTGTTTCAACCATGCGGCAGCGTAGACGATGTAGGCGAACGAGACGGAGTGGCTTTCGGGGAACCCGAACGATGCGAACCCCTGGAGCTTCTCCCAGATTTCGTTTGCAGGAGCGCCGGCGATGCCGTTTGCGGACATGCCGGAGAACACTTCAGCGCGGAGCTGGTCCATCGCCTCCGATGCCCGCTTGTGGGTCATCGCCTGACGAAGCCGGTCTGACTGCCCCGGCGTGAAACCGGCACAGACTCTCGCGAGCTCCATCAGCTGCTCCTGGAATATCGGGACGCCGAGGGTCTTTCTCAGAATCGGCTCTGCCGACGGGTGCGGGTATCGGACGGCCTCTTCCCCGTTCCTACGTCGGAGAAACGGATGCACGGACTGACCCTGTATCGGTCCGGGACGGATGAGAGCCACTTCGATCGCCAGGTCGTAGAAGGTCCTCGGCTTCAACTTCGGAAGGGTCGCCATCTGTGCCCGGGACTCGATCTGGAAGATCCCCACGGTGTCGGCCCTGGTCATCAGGTCGTAGATGACGGGTTCCTGCGGGATGGTTGCGAGATCGATGCCGATGCCGTGTGTCTCGGCGATGAGGTCGACGGTCATGTGCATGCCGTTCAAAGCGCCGAGGGCGAGCAGATCGAACTTGACGATCCCCATCGTCGCGCAATCGTCTTTGTCCCATTGGAGAACGGAGCGGTCCTCCATCCTCCCCCATTCCATCGGCACCGTCTCCCAGAGCGGTCGGCGGGCAACGACCATGCCACCCGAGTGGATACCGAGATGGCGCGGGAATCCGTCGAGGCGGCGGCACACGTCCACGATGAGGTCGCTGGTGAGTCCGTCCGGGAGATCGACAACGTCACCGATCGCTCCCGGGTCTCGGGTATCGAGAAAGCGGGTGAGGCCGTTGACCTGAGCCTGTGTGAGAGCAAACGCTTTGCCGACGTCCTGGAGCACCGATCGAGCACGGTAGGTGATGACGTTGGCGACCATCGCTGCTCGCTCCCGCCCGTACCGCCGATAGCAGTACTGGATGACTTCCTCACGACGCTCGGCTTCGAAGTCGATGTCGATGTCCGGTGGCCGACCGCGCTCGGAGGAGAGGAACCGTTCGAACGGGAGGTTCAGACGGATCGGGTCGACGCGGGTCAACCCGAGGCAGCGGCAGACTGCCGAGTCTGCCCCAGATCCGCGGATTTGGCAGTAGATGCCCTGTGACCGAGCGAACGTGACGATGTCCCAGGCAACGAGGAAGAATCCGGCGAAGCCGAGTTCAGAGATCACCGACAGTTCGTGGTCCATCCTCTGTCGAGCAGCCAACTCCATCCCTCCCTCCTTGCCCGGGTACACGTCGCGAGCACCTTCATCGACGAGGTACCTCAGGTACTCGTCTTCGGTCGTGAACGCTCCGGGCATCGGAAAGTCGGGCAACTCCGGGGCGAGGAGATCGAGGTCGAAGGCCAGAGATGCTGCGACTTCTGCGGACCGCTCGACGGCACCGGGATAGCGACGAAAGAGAGCAGACATCTCATCGGGCGATCGGAGATGTCGGAGATCGGTGGCCGGCCGGAACCCGTCGGCAGTATCGAGATCGCGTCGTCCTGCGATGGCGGCGAGGACCTCTGCGAGGTCGGCGTCGCGCCGATGGGCATAGTGGGCGTTGTTGGTCGCAACGTACGGGATCTGAAGGCGGCGGGCCACCTCGACGAGGACGTCGTTACGGGCGTCGTCATCCGGCATACCGTGATGGGTGAGTTCGATGAAGAGCCGACCGGAAAAGACCTCACGCAGCTCAGCAGCGGCGGTCATCGCTGCCGTAAGGTCTCCGGCTTGAGCCGCCCGGGGTACGGCTCCACTGCGGCATCCGGTCAGGGCAACGAGGTTCCCATCGCGCGATGCAATGGCAAGGTCGTTGTATGAGTAGGCCGGCCGATCCTTCTCCCCTCGGAACTGGCCTCTGGTCACGAACCGGCTCAAGGCCGCGTACCCCGCCGGGTCGGGAGCAAGGAGAACCAGATGATCCGAAGGAGGGAGATCAATCGGCTTGCTCCCATGCATCCGCCGAATCCTCCCCCGCCGCCACGACTCTGCATCCTCTTTGAGAGGTTCCGAGCGCAGCGAGGTGGAGGGGGTTGGGGCTGGCAGCCGGAATCCGGAAGCTGGTAGCTCCCTCGCCATCCCAACCTCTGTTCCGTAGACGATCGGGAGACCGATCTCGCGTGCAGCGACGTGGACCCTCGCAGCTCCTCGGAATCCATCGTGGTCGGTGACGGCGAGAGCTGTATAGCCGAGTTCTGCGGCACGGGTAACGAGATCGGCCGGGTGGGAAGCCCCGTCGAGGAAGCTGTAGTTCGTGTGTGCGTGGAGCTCAGCGTATCGTGCCACCGCCTCATCGTAATCGAACATGTGTTCGATGTTCCCAGAGTCGCAGAAATGCGCAAGAATCAAGTCAATGGAAGAAGAACTCACTCCGGAGGAACTCGAGCAGATACGGCGCCGCCGCCTCGCTCGCTCGCTGATCGTGATCGCCGTCGTCGTAGCCATGGTGGCCACGCTTCTCTTCCCCGTGATCATCCGCTTCGTCCAGGAACCCCGCGAGCCCGACACCGTGATAGTGATGCAGGCCGAGGTCCCATGTCGTACAATGGAGACATGAAAGAGTTCTCCGTCACGCTCGCGAACCAGCCGGGCCAACTCGCCACTCTCGCACGGCGCCTCTCCAACGCCGGGGTCCACATCCAAACCCTCGCGGCGATCGGATCGGACGGCGAGAGTCTCGTTCGCGTCATGACCGACAACTCGGACGCGACCCGACGGGTCCTCAGAGAAGCAGGTCTCCACTTCGACGAACGTCCGGTACTCGACACGTTCCTGCCGGACGAACCGGGAGCACTCGCCGAAGTCGCCCAGCGTCTCGCCGATGCGGGTGTGAACATCGACTCGATCTACCTCCTCCACTCGAGCGCGGAAGGGCTCCACTTCGCCGTCACAGTGGATGATCCCGAGGCCGCTCGCGCCAACCTGGGCTAGCCACGTTCTTCGTTGACCGACCGTCGGATCCAGCCGACTATATGCCGCACTCGCTCTCGCCGGTCCGGCTCTGCTCGGCGACTCCCCCTCCGATCACCTGATCGACCTTCCACCTGATACGGCTTACGTTCGGGATCGGATAGCCGCCGGGGGCCCGTCCGTTGTTGTATGTCGGGGGTACGAACCCGACGGTGGCGATACGGTCGAGGTCGACCCGTCCCACGATCTCGACGAGGTCTGGCAGCAGGCTGAGCGGGACGTCGGTAACGACCGACCGCTCAACAACGTCAGCGAGAGTGTGAAACGAGCGGACAAGGGTGACCACGTCGGCCTGGTCTGTTGCAGAGCGAATCAGACAGCGCTGCCGCTGCATGCGCGCGTAGTCCGACGATCCGATTCGCCATCTCGAGTAGGCCAGCGCCTCGAGACCACTCAGGTGGTTCATTCCGGGTTCAACGTCGACCCGAGCTTTCGGGGAATCTTCCGATGGTGCTGACACGGCCACGTGGAACGGGTCATTCACCATCACGTCGACACCGCCGATCGTGTCGATGATGTCGACGAATCCTGCCATGTTGACCATGAAGTAGTAGTCAATCGGCAGGTCGATGAGATGTGCGATCGTATCTCTCAACGCAGCCAAGCCGGGATCCGGTGTGTTCGGGTAGCTCCGTGTCCAATCCTGCGTGTACTGGTGGACCCGGTTGAGCATCTCGGGGAAGCATCCGCACGGCACGAATTCGGGCTCATCCGGAATGCCGTCGCCATCTTCGTCCACCCAGTCATCCGGGAAACCATCCTCATCCTCATCGACCGCTTCACGTTCTATTGCCCGCTTCTGGAGTTCGATAAACGAGCTTCGGAATCGGGACGGCAGCGGCACTCGCTTGAAGTTCCGTGGCAGGCCGAACAGGGCAGCCTCGCCGGACGCAACATCGACGGTCGCCACGAGCATCGAGTCGGTCCGGAGGCCTTCCCTACCGGGCCCTTCGTCGGCGCCAACGAGCAGAAACGTGAGCCGATCGGCACCAACACGTTCGTCGAAAGGAAGGAACGGGGCATCAAGGGTCGGCGGCGCCACGATATCGACCCACGCAGCGATCGCTTCCGGATCCCCAACGCCCTGGCGAAACAGCAGGTTCCTCGTCGATCGCTCGAATTCGAATCCGATCGGATCGTCCCAGATCGATACCGGATCGGGGACCAGCGGCTCGCGGCTCGGAGCTTGCATGGTGATGGACGGCGTCGTGGTCGGCCCTTCGGCGACGAACACCTCTTCGAGCACCTCGATGCCACGAACCGTGTAGGCAGCCGCGGCAACTTGCGGCGCCGCGACCAGGAACAGCAATCCGGCGACCACGATCGGAGCGAATCGAGGAGTCAACCAACGCCCCCCGGTGATTACATATGCATCGACGATCGCGGCGACACGCCAGAGCAGTATCGCAAAGCTGACAATCAGCGACACGCGGAGGAGGTCGGGCTGAACGGCCCACGTCACAAGCGAAACGGGGCGAATCGCGCCGGTGAGGGATCCGACGGCCATCACGATGAGCGATGCGGCGAGAGGTGCTGCGAACACCACTCCTCGAACTCGACGGCCTCCGTACCATTGGCCGGCGCCGGGTAGCAGGGTCGACAAGACGGCAGCGAGAATCGGCGACCGCCTCCCTGCACTCCCCTTCGAGCGATGGTCCGTCATACCCGTACGGTACGCCGCTTGACGTCGACTGTGTTCGACAGATCGCTCTCTACGCCATGTCGACGGCGCTGATAGCCCATGCCACGCCGTCCTGCGGGTCCTCGACGGCGAGATGCAGCGCCCAGCCACCGACGGCATCGCCTGGATCCCACAGCACCCATCTCAGCTCGCTGGCCTCTTCGAGTTCCGACGGATCATCCGGCATCTCGTCGTAACCGAGGAGCGCAGCAAGAACCCACCAGGCGAGAGACCGCCCGATCGGCGTGCCACGTCGACTTCCGTATGCGCCGCCGCTCGATCCCGTCCATGCCATCGTGGCGAGGGCTTCACCAAGCGTCACGTCGGCGATTCGGGCACGATGTGGTCCGATCGCCCGTATCGCAGCTAGGGCATCTCCTTCAACTTGAATCGCATCGGCGTGGCCGCTGGACTCGTCCCACCATGGCCGAACGAGCGCAAGCAGCGCATCCCCCGGTCCTTCGTCGTCGACCTGTGTCCCGGTCTCGGGAAGGTCGACCCATTCGAGGGGAACTCTGTCACGTTCCGGGAAGTCGACGCCGTCCTCTCGATAGACGGCCACTGGATAAATCGGTTCCCATGGCTGGAGAACGGGAGGGATCTCGACGATGTGCGAGTCGATCGAGTCGGGGTCTACCGAGTCGCCGCGGATGGCCCGCTCGTGACCGATCATCGCCCGGAGTGTGGGGATCGAGACGAGAGGCTCCATCTCAATCCAACTGTGCCTCGATGCTGCGACCTCCCACAAAGGACCCGGCCCGTAGCGACCCTTCCCGTCACCAAGGACGGCCGCCGCACGGTCGGCGGGTGCATCGAGGGCGAGCCGGTACTCGGCGTACTCGGCGGGACCCCACACCTGCTTTCCCCGTTCGACGGCTTCGCGGCATCGGATTCGCATCTCCTCGATGCCATCCCAGTCGCGACTCGTGACCAAGCCGTCGACGAATCGGACGAGACCATCGAGGTCGCTCGACTCGATCAGCGTGGTGAGTGCGTCGGTATTCACAGCGAGGACGTTAGGCCATCGGACACCATCGGTCGCAACCGGAGAACAGGCGGCCGGTGCACACCGCTCTGCCCTAATCTCATGGTTCCTCCTCGGAAAGGTCCTCGTGGGTATTCGCTGCGCCATCGTCGGTCTCCCCAACGTCGGAAAGTCGACTCTGTTCAACGCGCTCACTCGCGGCGAAATACAGGCAGAGAACTACCCCTTCTGCACCATCGAGCCGAACGTAGGCGTGGCGTTGGTACCCGACGAACGACTTGCGACGATCGCAGGCATCGTCCATCCAGAGGAGATCGTTCCGACGGTCATGGAATTCGTCGACATCGCGGGCCTCGTCGAAGGGGCCTCTCAGGGTGAGGGATTGGGAAATCAGTTCCTCCATCACATCCGCGAGACCGATGCGATCGCACAGGTCGTTCGATGCTTCGACGACCCAAACGTGGTCCATGTTGCCGGGGAGATCGATCCGATCTCGGATCTCGAAACGATCGACACGGAGCTCGCCCTCGCAGACCTCGACGGGGTCGACCGCGCGATCGAGAAGGCCGGGCGCAAAGCCAAGGCCGGCGAGAAGGATGCCGCCGCCAAGATGGCGGTGTATGAGCGGCTCCAGGCCCATCTCTCGGAGGGCCGCCCGGTCCGATCGATGGACCTCTCCGACACCGAACGACCTCTTGTCCGCGATCTGTTCCTCTTGACCGCCAAGCCGGCAATCTACATCGCGAACGTCTCCGAGAATGGCCTTGAGGGCAACCCCTACGTTGAAGCGGTGAGCGAATACGCGGCTCACGAGGGAGCCGATGTCGTCGTGATCTCCGGCAATCTCGAGGCAGAGCTTGCCCTCATCGATGATGAGGATCGATCTGAGATGCTCACCGAGTACGGCCTCGAAGAGCCCGGACTCAACAAGGTGATTCGTGCTGCGTATCACCTGCTCGGTCTCCGCACGTTCTTCACCGCCGGCCCCAAGGAAGCGAGGGCGTGGACGGTCAAGCAGGGAGCTACCGCACCGAATGCCGCAGGCGAGATCCACACCGACTTCGAGAAGGGCTTCATCCGCGCCGAGGTCGTGTCATATGTCGACTTCGAGGAGTATGGCGGAGAGTTCGGAGCGAAGGATGCAGGGAAGTGGCGCCTCGAGGGCCGCGACTACGTCGTCCAAGAGGGCGACGTGATCTTCTTCCGTTTCAACGTCTAGGCCACATACGGCAGGACCGCAGAAGAAGCCTACGCAGCTGAGAGTTGCCTGTGCCGAGTGACGGATCCCGCTGTTTCGTGCCTCACCACTTGGTTGCCCAACCGGACCCTCACCGCCCGACCGTGGCATGCAATACCACACCCATCATCGCACCGCGACACACCCAGCGGGATGTGGCCGAAGATCCTCCTGTCGCTTTCGGACAGCTTCCGAGCCTTGTTGCGCAGGATCGCAGGGTCGTCGGGGAACAGTCCACAGCTGGCGATGGGGCGGTCCGAGCGAGTGATTCGACACCGGTTACAGTGTCATCCCCGTTTGAGGAAGTCTCGCCGTGACCGAAGACCGCAGTGCAAGCTTTGTCGAGCTGTTCTTCGATCTCGTGTTTGTGTTCGGCGTCACGCAGGTCGCAGCTTCCATCCACGGGCACCTTGACTGGCCAAGTCTGGGCAAGGCCGCCATTATCCTGATGCTGCTGTGGTGGGCGTGGACCCAATTCACCTGGACCGCAGGGAACGCCGACTTCGACGACCTACGACCGCGCGTCGTCCTACTGGTCGCTACCGCGGCGACGTTCGTCTTGGCGACGGCCGTTCAAGGGGCGTTTGGCGAGGAGGGCGCAATCTTCGCCTTGGCGTACTTCGGCGTAATGAGCCTTTGGGCGGTCTTCTATCTGTCCCTCATCTGGGGCACCGACCAGATGGCCGGGTTCTGGGCCTATGCACCGAGAGTGATTGCGGGTTCGGTTCTTGTGCTGATTGGCGGATTCGTCTCCGACGATATTCGAGTCTGGTTCTGGGTTGCGGCGGTGATCGTCAACATCGTCAGCACACTTGCGGTCGAACGGAACGAGTACGCAATCGTCCCCAGCCATTTTGCCGAGCGACACGCGCTCTTCGTGATCATTGTCCTCGGCGAGGCGCTCATTGCCATCGGCGTCGGCGTGGTGGGTCATCCCGGATCACTCACGTTCTACGCTGCAGGCACGGCCATGGTGCTCACCGTCCTGGCGATGTGGTGGTCCTATTTCGATTGGCTGTTTCAGGTTGGTGAGAAGGCTCTCGAAGCCGCCACCGGGATCGCCCAGGGTCAACTCGCGCGTAGCGCCTACTCGGTAGCTCACTACCCGCTCGTAGCCGGTGTGATCCTGTTCGCCATTGGCACCGAAGACCTGCTGGCTCATCCAGAGGTCGCACTCGATGACGCCACAAGATGGGCATTTGTCGGTGGCCTCATTCTCTTCCTGGCGTCAGAGTCAGCCATGACCCGCCTGTTCACGCACCACATTGCTTGGGAGCGACTCATCGCTATCGGTCTGTTGGCAGTTTCCGGTCTCGCCCTCGGCGGCCTCGCTGCGGCCGTATTGGGTGTGGTGGTGTGTCTGGTTCTGGTGACGACTCTCGGCGTCGAGACGGTCCGACATCGTGAAGCCCTTCATCAGCTTCGGTGAGAAGACGCCAAGGAGCGACATACCGCGGCTTTCGAGTTGGAGTCGGGCGTCCAGGAGCCTGCGGTACGTGCCGGCTCAACGAAGGTCATTCGACTGTTGGAGCACACCGGTGACGGTCACCTAGTCCGTTCTGTCCCCGACCACCTTCGACACCAGCGAAACTGCTCCGGCCGCGAATTCCCCCTGATGGAGACCTTGCGTCGCCACGACCCTTCATCCCTCGGCCTCGAACACTCCAACCGGGCGTTCGAGGCTCGCAAGACGCGACAAGTCTTTCAATGCAACGGTGATGCGCTACCGGTCGTTCCCTGGAAACGCGCCCTGTTGCCACGGCCAGTGTCCCTCAACTTCCAGCATCAGGGCCCAGCTGAGGAACGTCCGGATCACAACGAGGAGGCCAAGAGCAGAGACGTTCTCCAGTGTGGGATCCAACGTGACCGTCTTGATGATGTCCGCGGCAATCAATAGATCAAGACCGATGAGCAGACCACGCGCCATCGATCGTTTGAACCTGTCGAAAGCCACATCCCAGTCGGTTTGGAATCCGGTGACAACCGCCGTGACCATGGCGATGACGACACCGGTCATGATGACGATGATGGCCGTGATCTCAATGAGTTCGGCAGCTTCGCTCGCTATCGAGAAGTCAACGAGTTCTATTGAAGCTCCCTCGCGTGGGGTACACGACAACATAGCGGGAGCGCGTCCGGCGTGCTCGAAGCAAGAGCGAACCCCATCGCCGAGATTGTCCACGACCTGGGATGCGACCTAGCGAACGGACCTTGCTCGTGTCCCAATGACGGATCGACAGCAAGACCGGCGGCGGTACGCTGTGCACATGGCAAACACCCTCTGGAGTCTGGCAAAGAGACCCTTGGCGATCGGTGGGGTACTCACGGCGCAGATGGTTCAAACGATCCAGCGCCCGGGCCTCGAGAGCTTCACCGATCAAGACCCATCGGGGGTCTTCGGCGACTCCGACAAACCGACACTTCGCATGATCATCATCGGCGATAGCACCGTCACCGCGCCGGGAGTGGAACCGCTCGACGCCTGCTGGTCGCGACGAACGGCGCTCTCCTTCACCGATCGATATCGCGTTGACCTCGTCTCCTTCGCCGTCGGCGGATCGAAGATCGCAGACGTCCGCGACCATCAGATCCATCGCGCGATCGTTGCCGGCGGTGACATCGCCATCGTTTGTGTCGGCGGCAACGATGCGCTTCGCGGGACGCCGATCAGTCGATTCGAGACCGCGTACGACGACATGCTCCGTCCCCTCGTCGCAGCCTTCCCGGCCGTAGCTGTGTGCGGAGTCGGCGATCTCGGGACAATCCCCCGCCTGCCCGCCATGGCAAGAGGTGTGGCTCGTGTTCGCGCTCGTGCAGTTGACCACGCCATCGGTCGAGTGGCTGCTCGCCACGACGTCCCCAAGTCCAGAGCATGGGGGCCCGAATTCGAGACCTTCGAAACCGACGCCGACGTATGGGCTGGGGATCTCTTTCACGCATCGGCCGTGGGACACGCGATGTACGCGGACGCCGCGATTCCTCTCGTCGAAGGGGCCCTCAGACGGTCAGGCTTCGCTCAGTCAGGAAGTTGCGAATCATCGCCGTGACCGTCCCGATCACACCCGGGTTGTAACCCTCGGGGACAATGATGTCGGCGTAACGCTTCGACGGTTCAACGAACTGGAGATGCATCGGTCGCACGAACGTCTCATACTGCTCGAGCACCGAATCGACCGTTCTCCCCCTCTCGACGATGTCGCGCTGGAGACGACGCATCAATCGGAGATCGGAATCCGTGTCGATGTAGATGCGAAGGTCCATCCGCTTCCGGATTTCCGGCTCGGAGAGCACAAGGATTCCTTCGACGAGCACCACCGGTTGCGGTTCGACGTGGACCGTCTCCGGCGCGCGAGTATGCGTAGAGAAGTCGTAGACCGGGCGTTCGATCGCTTTCCCTGAACGAAGCGTTTCGATGTGTTCCACGAACAATTCGTTTTCGAGCGAGTCCGGATGGTCATAGTTGATCTTCGTGCGCTCTTCGTAGGAGAGATGCTCCTGTCGCCGGTAGTAGGCGTCGTGCGGGAGCCGCGCAACGACCTCAGGGCCCACGATGTCCACGACGCTCTGAGCGATGGTGGTCTTTCCTGATCCTGAGCCTCCGGCGATCGCGAAGACAAGGGGATGCTCGTGATCCTCACCGTGAGGCCAGGCTGCTGCGTGTCCGAAGTGTGTTTCGAGGTCGAACGTCATGTTGACCAATCCTAGGACCCCCGAACTTGAGATGCTTCGCCGTCGGATCGGTGCATGGGTGACAGAGGTGATGTGCTTGTACCATCGGACAGACGCACCCAACGAGAGCCCAGGAATCCTCACAAGGCTCCTGCGGCATCCTTTCCCGTTGGGTGCGTCACTTATGTGTCCGGGGCCGAATTGGACAAGCGACTCTGGCCCGCCGATTGGGTCGCACCGTCCACCCTGTTGTGCCCACGGATTCATCCGGCTCGACACTTCGGAGAGTGGCCTCTGGTCCTACCAGCCGCTCTGGTAGGCGG
>RCNG010001298.1_pt1 | contig 16961 bp, 12 predicted proteins | sample 2041371 | NCBI WGS metagenome assembly RCNG01 (sample SAMN09708227, study PRJNA481090) | Marine sediment metagenome, whole genome shotgun sequencing project. | biome: marine sediment; feature: ocean; material: sediment; isolation source: Sewage treatment plant 1 marine sediment (STP1) ... | reverse complement strand
ACCGCGGTCGCCCACAAGCCGGGAGCGGGCTCCCAGGCTTTGGCGAATCCTGAGGCTTCCTGACCGAAAAATCCCTCCAACGAGTCGGTCCGGGCCGAATCCGAACCTGCTTTTGAACGCATATCCAACAGGCCGATCAGAGGTCGGACTCCGTTTTTCGAACCCTGGGCGAGGGCCTCGGCCAGCTGGCCGATGGTCCGGTGGAAGTGTTCGGCGGCTGGATCCCGGGGCAGCTTCAGCCAGACGGTGGTGCCCTGTCCCGGCAAACTGATCAGCCGGACCTGTCCCCCATGGGACTCGACCAAGCGCCGGGTGACCGAAAGCCCCAAACCGGTCCCGGCTGCCTCCTGACCACCAGCTGCAGGGCCCCTGTTGAAGGGCTCAAAAAGTCGGTCCTGGACCTTGGGGCTGAGCCCCGGGCCGTTGTCATCCACGATCAGATTGAAGGTGTTCACCGACAGGTCCCAGTGGCGAGCCAACCTGCCTGCAAGACTGCGACGGAACCCCGACCGTTGCTCCAGCCAGACCCGGACCATGCCGCCCGCAGGGGTGAATTTCAGGGCGTTGCCCAGGACATTGTCAAGCATGCGGACAACCAGGTCCGCGTCTACCTGGGCTGGGAAACTCCGGGGCAGCCCCGAATCATCGACCTCGATACCACGGGCCGCAGCGGTCACCCGGTGAAGCTCAACCGCATCGATCAGGATCGGCCCCAGGTCCACCTGCGACCGTTTGGCCGGAAACACTTCCGCAGGGGCCGGGCCGGTGGTCAACAGGCCCCCGACCATGCGGTCAAGGCGGTCGATGTTGCGGCGGGCCAAACGCAGGAAACGCTTTTGGTCCGGCGTGAGATCGCCGGTTTCTTCGCTCAGGACCAGATTCAGGCAGGATTGCAGCGAGGCCAGCGGGGTGCGGAGGTCGTGGGCCAGGGAGCGGAAAACTTCCGACATATCGGCCGAATCCGGCCGGTGATCGGGTATCTTCTGACCAATATTCCTGGTCACGACGGACAATTTTTTCCCTTTCAGGTGTACTGAGCCGGTTTAGCATCTTCCGCAACTTGTTGTGTCACAAAATGTTGTACAGACAGGCAGATTTTCCGGATCAGATTTTCAGGGAAAATTGCAAAGGTTATGCCAGAGAATGAAGGAAGAATATTCCAGGGGGTCAGGCCCCGCCGGCCAGCTTCAGGGCCAGGTAACGGCCGGTAAGGGAGGACTTGTTGCGAGCGACCTCTGCGACTGTACCCTGAGCAACCACACGCCCGCCATGTCGGCCGCCGCCCGGCCCGAGGTCCAGCACCCAGTCCGCCTGGCAGATGAGATCCATGTTGTGTTCGATCACCAGCACCGAATGTTCCCGGTCCACCAGTTCGTGCAGAACCTTGACCAGCGCGCGAACATCTTCGGCGTGGAGTCCGGTGGTGGGCTCATCAAGCAGATACAGGTTGTGTTTGCCCGAGGGCATGGCCAGCTCGCGGGCCACCTTGAGGCGCTGGCTCTCCCCCCCGGACAGGGTCGGGGCCGGCTGGCCCAAGGTCAGATAACCCAGCCCCACCTTCTTCAACAGCCACAGCCGCTGACTCACCGCGCTCACGTCCCCGAAAAACGCCAGGGCGTCATCCACGGTCATCTCCAGGGCCTGGGCGATGTTCAAACCCTTGTACCGGATTTCCAGGGTGCTGGTATTGAAGCGGCTACCGCGGCATTCCTCGCAGGGGACGGTGATGTCGGCCATGAACTGCATTTCCACCCGGTGATAGCCCATACCCTGACAGTTGGTGCAACGCCCCCCGGCGGTGTTGAAACTGAAACGCCCCGGCGCGTAACCCCGAGCGAGGGATTCCTTGACGCCGGCGAACAGTTCCCGGATCGGGGCCAGAACCTGCAGGTAAGTAGCGGGGTTCGACCGGCTGGTCTTGCCGATGGGCGACTGGTCCACCCTGACGACCTTGCCCACACCGTGAGTGCCGTGGATCGAAGAGAAGGGAAAAGCCCGCCCCGAGCCCCCAGCGACCCTGGCGGTCAAGCCATCGTGAAGGCAGCCGTTCATGAAACTGCTTTTTCCCGAACCGGAAATGCCGGTCAGGGCGACGAACCGCTGCAGGGGAATCTTCACCTCGATATCCCGCAGGTTGTGCAGACGGGCGCCCTTGACCGTCAGCCAGCGGTCGGCCTTGCGGGGCCGGGCGGCAGCTTCGCGGATAGGAATCTGTCCGCGCAAGTGGCGGGCGGTCAAAGTATCTCCACCGTCAAGAAGGTCGGCCAGAGGACCTTGATAGACGACCTCTCCTCCGTCGGTGCCGGCTCCGGGCCCTAGCTCCACAAAATGTTCGGCGGCTTTGAGCACGGCCAGATCATGTTCGACCACCACCACGGTATTGCCCCCGGCCACGAGGTCGTCGAGGGTTTGGATAAGCCGGTCCACATCTCCGGCATGCAGTCCGCAGGTGGGTTCGTCGAGCACGTAAAGTGTGTCGACCAGCCGAGCGCCCAAGGCGTTGGCCAGATGAATCCTCTGGGCCTCCCCTCCGGACAGGGTCCGAGTCAGCCGGTCCAGGGTCAGGTAACCCAGTCCGACCCGATCGAGAAAACGCAACCGATGCAGGATTTCTTCCCGCACCTCCCCGGCCACCGCCTGGGCGCTCTTGGACAGTCGGATTTTTTCAATTTTCCCCAGGGCGTCTTCCACCGACAGTTCGCCGACCGCGCCCAGATCCATCCCCTGCAGCCTGACCGCCAGAGCTTCGGGTCGAAGACGGCTGCCCCCGCAGGCGCGGCACAGGGTGTCCCCCATGAATCGTCGGGTGAAAAAGCGGTGGTGCCCTATTTTCATCTCCTTGCGCATCTTTTCCAGGAAAGGAATGATGCCGGAATAACTCTTGTCGCTGCCTTCGAGAACCATAAGCTGCTGTTTGCGGGTCAACTTGTGAAAGGGTTTGTCCGAGGGAATCTTCTTGCGGGCGCAAAAGCGGAGCAGCTTGGTGAAATTGCGGGAAAAACTTTCCGTGCTCCAGGGTTTGACCGCACCGTCCCGGATATTCAGGCCGGGATCGGGAATGATCTTTTCCTCGTCGAATTCCAGCCGGTTGCCAAACCCTTTGCAGGCAGGGCAGGCGCCTTCGGGGGAATTGAAGGAGAACAGGCGGGGCGTCGGTTCGGGGAAGACGCGGCTGCAGCCGTTGCACCTGAGGTCATTGGAAAATTCGGTGCGCCAGGCCCCGTCGCGATCACGCAACACGACAAGCCCGTTGGATTGCCCGAAGGCCAGCTCGACCGCCTCTATGAAACGAGACCTGATCCTGGGGCCCAGTTTCAGACGGTCCACGACCACGTCGATAGTGGTGCCGGAGTCAGGTAAAGGAAAATTCCCCACGTCCGGATCGTCCAGTCGGATGACGGCTTCGTCCAGCACGACCCTTTGAAAACCCTGGGCCAGAAGTGGCTCCCACCAGTCGGCCACCGGACCCACCCCGGAAACCGTCAGAGGGTAGCACACCAGAACCAGCGACCCATCGGGATGGTCCTTCCGGATGGCCCGCCAAACCGAAGCCGGAGTCTCCCGGTCGACCTGGACCTCGCATTCCGGGCATATCACCTTGCCCAAACGGGCCCAGAGGACCCGCAGGTAATCATTGATCTCGGTGACGGTCCCCACGGTGCTGCGTCCGCTGGTAACGGCGTTCCGCTGTTCGATGGCGATGGCGGGGCTGATGCCGTCGATCCAGTCGACGTCGGGTTTGGGCAGGCGGGCCAGGAACTGACGGGCGTAGGTCGATAGCGATTCCACGTAACAGCGCTGGCCTTCGGCGTAGAGGGTGTCGAAAACCAGGGAAGATTTCCCTGACCCGGACAGGCCCGAAACCGAGGTCATCACCCCGCGGGGAAAATCCACGTCCACGTTGCGCAGGTTGTGCTCGCGCGCGCCCTTGATGCGAATCCACTCGGTCAATTCTTCAGGCTCCATCCGGCTGTTGAAACGGGGCGAATATTCCCAATATGGAAAGGGAATTTGCAGTCGAACAGAATAACAGAGGTTTGCCGGATGGACAATGTGAATTAATTTGGGTTGATTCGCTCAGTCGGCCCGTCCCTGTGGAAAGGATTTCCATGTCCAGCGATTTTCAAGATCTTCTTACCACCATCCATACCCTGCGCCAACCGGGCGGGTGTCCCTGGGACCAGAAACAGACCCTCCACAACGCGGCGCGATACCTCATGGACGAAGCCGGCGAACTGGTCGAAGCCACCCTGGCCGCCGATACCGCCGGAGCCCGCGAAGAACTGGCGGACCTTCTTTTCATGACCTGTTTCTGTACCGAGATCCTGGGCGAAACCGAGCCGGTGACCATGCATGACATCGCCCGGGAGGGGAACGCCAAGCTCATCCGCCGGCACCCCCACGTTTTCGGGGACGACAAGGCCCGCGACGCAGGCGAAAGCCAGGTTCGCTGGAACGCCATCAAGCGGGAGGAAAAAAGGGCTCGCGGTCTGGACCCGGACCAGGATTCCGCCCTCAAGGACATGCCCGCTTCCACCGCTCCTTTGCATCAAGCCTACGGCTATCAAATGCCGCAGACTGCGGTTTCGACTGGCCGGACATCAGTGGCGTCTGGGCCAAACTGCGCGAGGAACTTTCCGAATTCGAAGAGGCTGTTCAGGAAGGGGACCCAAAAGAAATTCAGCACGAGTTGGGCGACCTGCTCTTTTCAATAGTCAACATCGCCCGCTGGCACAAAATCCAACCGGATATGGCCCTTCGCCAAGCCAACAATCGTTTCCGCGAACGATTCCACTTGGTTGAAGAGGATTTCAAATCGAGAAATTTGGATATGAAGGATGTGGGTATCGATGCTCTGGAAAAATCGTGGCAGGCCGCAAAAAAGAAGCTGTCCTGACTAGTCCGGAAGCTATGAGGCCCCTTCATGTATCGGGGGCATTGGAATAATCCGCAGGGCTTTTACTGACTCTCGTTTAGCCAGGTAGGTCCAGCCCGAGGACTTTCCAATGCCCCCGATACATGAAGGGGCCGCCTCACCACCTGATTAATCAGGGCAGCCATCCTTATCGCGGTCGCCATCGTAATCCTCAGGTTGGTCTGGACACTCATCTTCGGAATCCGGAATTCCATCGAGATCATTATCCAATTCTGGGCAACCGTCCTCGTCCTCGAAACCGTCCTTGTCCTCCGGTTGACCAGGACACCTATCTTCGGAATCTTCAACGCCATCGTTGTCGGTATCCAGGAAATCGTCGGGACAGCCGTCGGCGTCACTGTGGCCGTCGAAATCCTCGGGTTCATCGGGACATAGATCCTTGAGGTCGGAGATCCCGTCCTGGTCATTGTCTCGGTCGGGAACCCCGTCTTCGTCCTGGAAACCGTCGTAGTCTTCCGGATCGTCGGGGGCGCCGTCCAAACGATCGGGAATGCCGTCCCCGTCGTTGTCGTATTCCGGGCATCCGTCACTGTCACGCCAACCGTCGTGATCCTCAGGCAGATCGGGGCACTCGTCCTTTCGGTCGACGATGCCGTCAGCGTCACGGTCTCTACCGCCGACCGAGAACTGATACGATCCCGCCACGCTCATCAACCAGTCGGGATAGGCGGGAAACCAATCGGTGTTTTCGTCGTCGTTGGCCAGGCTGATCAGGTAGTTGCCGTGCAGGGCCCAGCCCTCGACCAGCCCCCAACGAAGGCCGGCCCCGAATATCCGCAGCTGCTCGCCGCTGGAAACGGTAGCATTGTCCTGGAATTTTTCCTGACTGTACTCAAGCCACAAGCTGGTGGTGCCCTTGCGGAATTCCAAGGCGCCGGCGAGGGTCAGCGCGTCGTTGCGACTGGTTCCACCGGCGATCTCGGCCGACTGGTATCGGGGCGGCCAGGGTTGCAAACTCTCCTGGCCGGTACCGTAGCCGGTGTCTTCGGCTTTGTTCCAGCGGTACCAGGCATTCAGATGGACACGCATTTCCGGCACCTGATGGTCAGTCCAGAAACGGAAGGTCAACGCCCCCCCCGCGCGGGGAGAGAACACCCCTTCGGCCAGACCCTGAGCCTCGTCCCCGGCGGGGATGTTGCCACCGGCCAGCAGGGCGCCGTGCAGGAAATCCTTTTTGAGATGACTTCCCAGCGTCAGCTGCCATTGGCCGTCGCCCAGCCCCGAACCGGTCTCGGGAACGTACGCCGTTCCGTTGGACCAGGTTCGATAGGGTAACTCGGCCCATACATTCAGCCAGGTCCACAGGGCCAGTTCGGTCTGCAGAAAGGCGTCCTTCTGGTTCACCCGGTGCAAAAACCCATCCAGCAAATGGACGGTATTGTAGGTCCGCCCCCCCAGCCCCACACTCCACAGGCCGTCAGGAGGCAGGACCGCGGAAGTGGCCCGGGTCAGGCGAACGGAGTCCTGGTGGTTCGAGGGAGAATCGCCTACCGGATCGGCCGATACCGGCGGACCGCCTTCGGGTTGGGCGGCCACCGACGCGATCCCAGGAAGGAACAGGAGGGTCAGGATTGCCGGGAGCAGAAATCTCAACCGTCGGCCTCGTCTGTGGCCTCATCCGGCGAGGTTTCCGCTGCGGATTCGTCACTGTCGGATTCGGCATCATCGGTCGCGGACGACTTCTTGACCTCGTCCATGTAATTAAGCTGCAGATCCATCACAGCGCCGTCGATCATGCGCAGCAGATCCTCGGGCGTATCGGTGCGGCACTTGACCTTGAGCATGTCCAGGATGTCGATGGTGCTCTTGGCCTGGTCCAGATCTTTTTCGACTTCACCGGTCATGGGGTTCTGGATCTTGCCCAACTGTTGCATGGCCGCCGCCTGAAGGCTGAACACCAGCCCAGCCAGGATGTGATCGTGTTTGCTCATCTCATTGTTTCCCATGGTCGCTCCTTTGGTGGACAGGATTCTGTCCGGAAATACTCTGCAGCTCGTCCGGTGGGTCGAACTCGTCCTGGATCGAACCGATGACCGTTTCGATCAGGTCTTCAAGTGTGATCATCCCCAGCGGGTTCCCGCTCCCGTTTACGACTACGGCCAGTTGCCGGCCCTGACTTCGCAATTCCTCGAAAAGTTCGTACGGGGACATACGTTCGTCCACCAGCAAAAAAGGCCGGATGAATCGGCGTGGCAAAATCAGCTGGTGATCCTCCAGGGGAAGGAACAACAGATCCCTCACCAGAACGTAGCCCTGAACCTGTTTCCCATCCTCCCGCATGACCGGAAACCGGCTGAAGCCCAGCTTGGCGGCCACGGAAAGGCACTCGGCGACCGTGGCGTCGGTCTCGACCGTGACCAGGCGGTCGAGGGGCCGCATGATGTTGGACAGGGGATGCCCTTCGAGTTCGAGAAAACGGTCCACCGTCTCGGCAAAGCGTTGATCGCCTTCACTGGGTGCGGTGTTGGTCAACATCAGGGCGGCCAAACTGCGGCGGGTCATGCCCGACCGCTCCCGATCTCTGTCCGGAAGGATCCGGCGCCACATGCCGGTGTACGCGCGCAGCAGCCACCGGACTGGCCGCAGCAGGGCCATGGCCACCGAGATGACCGGTGAGGCGACCAGGGTCATTCGTTCCGGGAATTCGCGGAACAGAACCTTGGGCAGGATCTCTCCCAGCAGAATCACCAGGAGCGACACGACAATCATGGCCAGCCATTCGCCCCGGGCTCCATAACGGTCCGTGAACACGGCCGTTACCATGGCCGTGAAAAAAACATTGAATAGATTGGTTCCGATCAGGCAGGTGAGGATGGGATCCTCGATCCGGCGCAACTGCCGCACGAGCCGCTGGACCGGGGTCGTCTCGGTCTGAGGCAAGTTGCGCAGCCGGACCCGGCTGAGGCTCATGTAACCGGTTTCACACCCGGAAAAGAACGCGCTCATGAACAGGCAGAAGGCCCCCAGTCCGAAAAGACCGGCAGGGCCCAGTCCCATCAATCCTTCGGTGATGCCGGTCATGCCTCACCTCCGGAATTGGCCGCTGACCTGGGATCCGCCAGCAGGGTGACCTGGATGGTGTCCACCCTGAGGCCCGTGACCTCCAGGACCGAAAGACGCGCCACCGGCAGGGTCACCTTGTCCCCGGGCTGAAGAACTCGCCCCAGACTGGTCATCAAGAAACCTGCCACCGTCACGTAGTCCCGACTGGGCGGCAAGCTGATGCCACAGTTTTCCTCGAGTTCCCGCAGATCGGTCCGCCCGCTGATGATCCAGCGTCCATCCCCGAGGGGCACCATTTCCTGGGACCGGTCCTTGGTATCGGCCACCGGCCCCATGAGAGCCTGCAGGCAATCGGCCAGGGTTACGATCCCGGTGAAATCACCGTGTTCGTCCACCACGGCGGCCAGGTGGATCCGGCCGGCGCGCATGTCCGACAACAGGGCCGCCACATCCTTGCTCTCGGGCACGAAAAGAATCTCACGCAGGTCATCTTTCAACGGAAGGGGCGAATCGGTGTCCCGGTTCAGAAGATCCTTCAGATGGAAAAGGCCGACCGGGTGGCCGCCTTCGACATCCAGTACCGGGTAGCGGTTGAAACCGGCGCGGCGGGCTGCACCCAGAACCTGTCGCAGGGACATATCCCGGCGCAAGGCCACTACCGAAGTTCTGGGAGTCATGATCTGGACCACCTCCAGATCCTTTAGCTGCAGCAATCTGGCCAGGGACCGGCCTTCGGTCTCGGTCAGGGTTCCTTCCTCGACGGCCATGTCACAGGCGATCTGAAGTTCCCCGGTGGTCAGGTTTCGGGAACCGGTGCGATCGAAGGGGAGGCTTTCGATTAAAAGCCTGACCAGGCCGCCAATGGCCCACAGAATGGGCCCCGTGATGACCATCCACAGCCCAAGAGGGGCCTGGGCGGCCAGCGACACTTTATGCCGAAAACGCAGGGCCATCATCTTGGGGGTGATCTCACCCAGAAGCAGCAGGGCCAGGGTGGTCGCCGGAACAGCCACCACCAGCCCGCCGGGGCCGAACCATTTCAGGCACAGGCTGGTCGCCACCACGCTGGCGCCAATGTTGACCATCAGATTGCCGATCAAAAGGCCGGAAAGCAGATCGTTGGCCCGGCCCAGCAGGGCGATTACCCGCCTGCCGGCGCGGGTGCCCTCCTTTTCCATCCGGGCAAGCTCCCCTTTGCCCAGGGAGAAAAAAGCGGTTTCCGAACCGGAAAAGGCCGCGGAAAATACCAGAAGAATTATGAGAAGCAGCAGATCCAATTCCAGGGTCTCCAGGGCGGCGGGACACGGTCGACCCTGAAACCTGGGCCGATCAACGCGGGGATGTTACCTTTTTACAGCTCAATGGGCAAGACGCCGCTGGGCCGTCCGGCAGGAAAATCATTTTCCCCAGCCAGTTTTTGGGTGAATATCCGAAGATGCCCATTCCCTGAGGGTCTTCTGAACCGATTCCGAGGAACCGATGCTCGCCAGCGGCCCAAAAAATAATCCCCCAAGACCGCGCGACATTCTGGTTGTCCGCTTCGGATCCCTGGGTGACCTGTGCCTGCTGGGCTGGGCCCTGGCCCGTTTGGCCGCCCGGCCCGACAGCTCCCACCGGCGCGTGACCCTGGTCACCAAATCTGCCTTTGCTCCCCTGCTGGCCAGGGTGCGGGGTATCCATCAGGTCATTCCCTTGATGGATTCCGGATTGGGTGCGGTAGCCCGGCTGGCCGCCCAATTGCGTGCTGAGTCCTGGGACAGGGTCATCGACGCGCACAATACCCTGCGGAGTCATCTTCTGCTGGGATTGATGAGGCGGCGCCCAGACAGGCGTTTGGCCAAGGATACGGCGGCCCGGCTGGCTTTCATGGGATTCGGGCACCGTGCGGTGGGATTGGACCGCACCATGCACGACCGTTTCGAGGATCTGACCACCGGCCTGGCCCAACCAGCCGAAGGCACTGCCCCGACCCAACCTCCTCTGGCCTCGGTGGGTCGGCCCAAGGATGATTCTCCCACCCCGAAAGTCCTGGGCCTGGCCCCCGGCGCCCAGTGGGATACCAAGCGATGGCCAGAAGACCATTTCGCCACTCTCCTGGACATGCACCTGCGGGACCACCGATCCGGGGCCAGGATCTTTCTCGGTCCCCGGGAGGAAACCTGGTTTGCGGGCGGACCTCTGGAAAAAGCCGCCAGGGGAAATGACCGGGTGGAAATCATTCAGGGCCGTTCCCTGATCGAGGTGGCCGGCCTGCTTTCGGAATGCCATCTACTGGTGACCAACGACAGCGGCCTGTTGCATGTGGCCGAAGCGGTCGGCACGCCCGTGGTGGCCCTTTTCGGGCCCACCGTTCGGGAATTCGGCTACTATCCCCTTCTGCCCGATAGCCGAGTGGTGGAGAATTCCCTGGAGTGCCGCCCCTGTTCCCGCAACGGCAAGCGGCCCTGCCACAGGGGGGATCTGGCCTGCCTGCGGGACATCACCCCGGAAAGTGTTCAAGCCACCCTGAACGCCCTGGAGGACCGCCCATGACCCCGCGGGATTCCTCCCCGAACCGGAACGGTTTGCTTCTGGGTCTGTACCGCGGCCTGAGTCCCGCCCTGTGCGCGGCCACCCGTTTGGCCGGGCCTGTATCCGACAAACTGGCCGCGGGCATTGCCGGAAGAAGGGGGTTGATGGACCGGCTGGCAGCCGGGGCTGACAAGGTGCGCGGGGGGGTCTGGTTCCACGTAACTTCCGTGGGCGAGTACGAACAGGCTCGGCCCATCATCACCGCTCTGAAGCAGCGGCCCGATTGCCCCCCCATCGCCGTGACCCATTTTTCCCCCTCGGGATTCGAATACGCCCAGGGCCGCCCCTGCGCCGACCTTCACGACTACCTGCCCTTCGATCACCCCAAAGACATGGACCGGTTAGTGGATCTTTGGCGGCCCCGGCTGCTCGTTTTCGTGAAATTTGACTGCTGGCCCAACCAGGTGGTGGCCGCGGCCGGGCGGGACATTCCCGTGGTCCTTATCGCCGGCTCCCTGCAGCCCCATAGCGCCCGGCTCAAACCGATGGGTCGCCCCCTGTTTCGCGATGTCTTCAACCGATTCGCCCATCTGGGCGTCTGCACGCCTGAGGACCGGGAACGGTTCATCGGCGGACTGGGCGTGACCTGTCCGGTAACCGTCACCGGCGACACCCGGGTGGAGCAGGTAATTCTCCGCTACGAAGCGGCTCAGGCCGGGGAAACGGCGGCACGCCTGAGACAGCTGGGAGGCCGTCTGCTCATCCTCGGCAGCACCTGGCCCCCAGACGAAAAATTGTGGCTGCCCGTGCTCCGCCAATTGCTGGATAATTTTCCTGATCTGCGGGTCATCCTGACTCCCCACGAACCGACCGCCGATCGTCTCGAGTCCCTGGAAGGCTCCCTGGACCGCCGAAAAATCCCGTATCGACGACTGTCAAACCTGATGGCGAACCCTGGCGGAAGGGAGGATCCTGCCCGGGTCATCCTGATCGATTCGATCGGAGTGCTGGCGGAGATCTACCGGGCGGGCCATCTTACCTACGTCGGGGGCAGCTTCACCACCGGGGTCCACAACACCATGGAACCGGCCGTGGCCAGCATGCCGGTCATGTTCGGCCCCGTGATCCACAACGCTGAGGAAGCAGGATTGCTCGTGCGACGCGGCGCGGGCTTCGTTCTGGAAAAGCCGCCCGACGCCCTGGCTGTTGCGGGCGACCTGCTGCGGGATCCGGTTCGTTTGCAGGATCTCGGTGAAACGGCGCGCCAGGTTGTCCTGGACCAACGTGGCGCCACCGACCGCACCATGGCCATGATGGCACCCTATCTTTGATTCACGGAAGCTCTGGAGGAAATAGATGCGCCCCCGACAGGCCGATCAGATAATTACCCCCGGCACCTTGCCCGAGAACTCCGCCGGCGCCCGGTGGAAAATGCCCTTCGCCGCCAGGCCCAAATACATCCAGCTGGAGACCGTCACCAAGTGCAACGCCAAGTGCCCTTTCTGTCCCCAGAACGAAATCGTGCGGGACCCGGCGCGCATGCCCACCGAAACCTGGCAAAAAGTCGTGGACGACACCCGCGGCTGGGGCATCACCTACCGGCCGTTTCTGACCAACGAACCTTTTGTCGACAACCGCATGCCCGAGATCGTGCGTTACATAAAGGATAACGATCCCACTGCTCGGGTGGAGTTCAACACCAACGGGGAACTGGTGACAGAAAAATTGGGCCTTGCCCTGCTGGAGGCGGGCGTGGACATCATGCGGTTTTCCATCGACGGTTTCAGCAAGGAAACCTATGAGCCTTCGCGAATCGGAATCGACTACGACAAGGTCATCGAAAGAACGGTGCGGTTTCTGGAAATCTGGGACGAGGGCGGCTACCGGGACAAGGTGTTCACCGAATTGCGGATGATCGAGGTCCCGGAGAACACGCACGAGATCACCGCCTACAAAGAATTCTGGGGTCCGAAGTGCAGCGAGGTCCTCATCACCCACATGTACCAGTGGCCCTGGACCGGACAAAAGCGCGAGGACGTGGTGCTCAAGCCATGTCTGAAAATTCTCGATGAGGTGTTTTTCTACACCAACGGAAACGCGACCATTTGCTGCTGGGATGTTCACGAGCGGGCGGTCATCGGCAACGTCAACGAAATGTCGGTCAGTGAGATCTGGGAGGGTTACGCCGCGCGCTGCATGCGGGCGACCCTGGATGACGGCCGGCGCGACCTGTTGAATCTGTGCAGCCGATGCAACGCCTATCAGGACTACGATTTTTCCAAGTTCGCTACGAACGGCGGTACGGAATAGGATCTGAGCGGCCCGCCCGCTCGAAACCGCGCAGGCGCAAGCGGCAGCTCTCGCATTCGCCGCAGGCCCGTTCGGAATCGGTGTAGCAGGACCAGGTCAGATCCAGGGGCACTTCCAGATCCACCGCCCGGCGAACGATGGCTTCCTTGTCCAGACCGATCAACGGAGTTCGGATGTTGATTCGGGTTTCGGCCTTGGTTCCCGCGTCTACGGCCGCACCGAATTTAAGGTAAAAATCTTCCCGACAATCCGGATACCCACTGCCGTCCTCCTGGACGACCCCGATGAAAAGTGCCTCGGCGCCGTTGACCTCGGCCCAGGAAACCCCCACGCACAGGATGTGGGCGTTGCGGAAAGGGACATAGGTCGATGGGACCGGCCCTTGCTCGGCGGGCAAACCCGTCTCCATCGGTAGGTTTTTATCCACCAACGAGGATCCGCCGATTTCCTTCAGATAAGAAATGTCCGCCACCAGCCGCCGAGTGATTCCGTAGTGATCGGCGAGGTCTTCGAAGGCCCGCAGTTCCCGGGCTTCGGTGCGCTGACCGTAATTTATATGCAGCAGAGCGACTTCGAACTCACGTAACGCTTCGGCCAGGCACACCGCCGAATCGAGTCCCCCACTGGCCAGGACCACTGCCAGGGGACGGGATTTCCCCTGGGGGGCGTTCTGTTCAGGCAGGTCAGGCATTTCAAACCCCCCGTTCGGCGTCGGGCCAGACCGCCCGGTGCAATTGGATCTGGAAGCAGACATCCAGGCCGTCGTCCAGAATCCATTCGGCCAGATCGCTCGGGCGCAAACTGTCCTGGACGGGGGAAAATGTGACCGTGGTCTCGGCTGGGATCCGGCTGTCGGCCCGAACCAGGTCCCGGCCCCATTCGTAATCATTCCGGTCGGCGCAAACGATCTTGATTTCGTCCCCGGTACCCAGGCCGGCGATTCCCTCCCAATCGATGAGCTCGGAAGGTATGCCGCTTCCAGGGGCCTTGAGATCGACGATACGGTGGACTCCGCTGGGAACTCGATCAAGAGGAAGGAGTTTATCGTGGCCAAGGGCTCCACTGGTTTCCAGCAGGACCGTGCGACCGGATTCAAGGCAGGCGGCTAGAAGTTCCAGAACCTCGGCCTGCAAAAGCGGTTCGCCACCGGTGACCAGGACGGTGGAAAAACCATGGTGGTCGATTTGCTCCATTATCTCCGGAACGCTCAGGCTCACTCCGCCGGCAAATGAATGGGCCGAATCACACCAGACGCAGCGGATATGACATCCGGTCAACCGCACCAGGGTACAGGGCCGCCCGATGAAACGTGACTCCCCGCAGATGGCGGGGTATATTTCGTTGATCAGCAGCATACTGATTTCCCGTCGGGGTCCACTAACGGTCCCTGAAATGATGGTTTCACAGGAGAGTTTCCAATTGCGAATAATAACCCAAGTAGCCCCTGTCCACAATGCACCCGCCGTCCGTGCCATTCTGTTTTTTGGGAGTGTCCTGGTCCTTCTGGCCATGACCATGGCCGGTTGCTTGAAGGAAAAGGGACAAAAAATCATGCCGGCCGATGACCAGGAAAAGCCACCGGTGCTTTGCAACCTGGTGACCGATGCCAGCGCCTGGACGGCTTTCAAGGACCTGACCGACCGCATCACTCAAAACGGGGATGTTTCGCGTGAGGATCTGGATGCTTTCGGGACTCTGCCGACGGTCACCCACTGGCGCAACAGCCTCGGTCCCCCTGTGCCGGAGGCCCAACGCGTGGGCAATTGGATCGAAGGCACTTTCTGGGAGGAACTGGGCCGCACCGGACCTCGGAAAATGAACGCTGACCGATCCGATTTCAATCGCAGCTACCGGTACAGTCTCGAACATCGGGACCGCATCGACCAGCGGATAGCTGAACTGACGGGCCCCAGGATATGCGAAGTCCGGACCAAGGCGGAATACTGGATCGAATCCGACCTCCTGCCGGACACGGTGGCCATCTATTTCCTGCCGGCCAAACCCGAAATCCGGATTTTCGAGGACGCCTTGCTGGTCGACACCGGCGTGGTGGGTGCCGGCAGCATTGACCAGCTCCTCCGCCAGATGACCGGTCTCCTCTACCGGAAATACCAGTACCTGGAGGGACCCAGCCCCGCTGATCTGGAAGGGGGCGAAGCGGTTGCCCATGTTTTTCGGGTGCTGATGAACGAAGGCGTCACCGGCTGGATCGATCAGACTGCCGTCACCGAATTCGACCTCGAACATCCCACCTTGTCCAAGTTCCAGGTTGTCCCCGAATTCTTTTTCATCAAGACCCAGGAAGCGGTTAAATTGATGAATATTAAATTGGGAGCCATGTTTGCCAATGAAGAAATACTGGCAACCAAAGCCCAATCCCTGGTCATGACTCTGGGGGCCATGAACGCCTACAATCAAACCGGGTACGGGATGGCCGTTGTAATCGCCTCGCGGTTGGGCGAGGAACGTCTGCGCGAATCCGGCCGGTCCGTGCCGGCCTTCGTGGCGGCCTATCAGGAAGCCGCCTCACTCAATTCCGACCCGCTGCCGGAGCCGGGAACCCTGGGTGTCGACCTTTATCAAACAGTACCGCCCCTGGACCCCGATGTCTTCGCCAAGCTGCACCCACTGCTGCTTCAGTATTTCCCTGAGTAGGAAAATAATCAGGGCGGGATCCCCATGATCCCGCCCCAAGTTTCCAGCACTCTGTATTACTTTGCGGTCAGCCCTCGTAACGGGGGAAGACCGGTTCGATATCCACCGGAATGTCCGCCAGTTTTTCCAGGGCCTTGGCCAGGGAGGGGGCCATGCCACCGTACTGCTCGATGAATTTCACCGAGGAATCGTAGTCGCCGGCCGCCTGGATCAAGCAGATTTCCGCCACCAGGTCGGCGATGGCCTTTTCGAATACCACGGGGTCAATCGAAAAACGACCGGTCGTCTCGTCAACCGCGATGGCTTTCTTTTCCATCAGGTAGTTGTACTGGATCGCGTTGGCCTGCCCATGGGCTTCCCCGATCCCGAATCGCACGGAACGGAAAAGGCCCGCCAGGTAGGTGGCGGACTGTTCTCGGAAAATGCTGTCCGGGAAAAAGCCCTTCCCCGCCCGGGTCAGCACGAAGATATCCCATTCCCCCATGGCGTCGGCCTTGGCCTCTTCCATGGTGGAGTAGGTTTCCTTCAGTTCCAGGCGCACTTCCGTCTCGCGGCCGTCGAGAGTGATCTTACCCGGGCCCAGGCCGTGACTCATTTCGTGCCACAGGGTGTGCAGGAAAAATGATTCGGCGGTCAGGTCGCCCAGCTGGTCTTCGGCAACCAGAACCTCGGCGATGGGCATGAGGATCTGATCGAATTTGGACTTCATCACGTTGCGCAGCAGGACCTTCTTGCTGCCCTTGGCCTCCCGCACGCGTTCGTCGTTGGGCAGGTTGAAGGCGATGGTCTGGATACCCGCCCGGGTGTCCCCCGCCGAATAGACCTCGTCCACGACCCGGATGGGAGATTCTGATCCGCGGTTCATGTTCTTGTGCTCATCGGGAATGGGCAACTGGGATTCCAGCCAGGGCAGCTCGTCCTTGAAGCTGGCCAGACGGCCGCTTTCACCAGGATCGGTGACCGTGACGAAGGATTCGAAGGCGGCCTTGTAACCGAACAGGCCGTCCTCGTAGGTTTCATAGGGACCGATGGTGATCTCGACGATGCTGTCCAGATCCATCCACAGCATGTCCGACTCAAAATAATCGTCGGTTCCGAAGGCGGCGGCCCGTGACTTGAGGAAGGCTTTCAGACTGGCATTTTCGGTCAAGTCCGCGGCCTCGTTCATCAGAGCGGCGGCCTTCTTCAATTGTTCAGCGAAAAATTCGGAGTAGGGCACGGCCTTCAAGGTACCGGCTTCATCCCGGCGGACCATGGTGAACAAACCGTCCATTCCGTTGGCCCTGTCTTCGATGAAGGCCTTTTCCTCGGCTGTCAGATCGCCAGGGTAATAGTTGGCTCCATCGGGATGAGGCCAGGAACCGAAAAACGGTTCATGGTGGAAGCGCCGATCCCAGGGACCGCAGTTTATCCCGAAATACCTGGCGACATTCGCCTGACGTTCAGCCGGCAGGTCCACGATTCGGGCCTCCAGTTCATCCCGACAGGGGGTGGCCTGAAGAAGGAAGATCTCGTTCATCAGCTTGCTGGCGGCCACGAGTTTTTC
>RCNG010000753.1_pt1 | contig 16970 bp, 16 predicted proteins | sample 2041371 | NCBI WGS metagenome assembly RCNG01 (sample SAMN09708227, study PRJNA481090) | Marine sediment metagenome, whole genome shotgun sequencing project. | biome: marine sediment; feature: ocean; material: sediment; isolation source: Sewage treatment plant 1 marine sediment (STP1) ... | reverse complement strand
TTAACCCGGATATTTCATAGGAATACAGAATTTTGGGGAAATCTCGGTGAGTCAGTTTGGCCTATTCGCCGAAAAGCATAGCCATAGCTATGGTTACAGGCGAATCGGTCAAAATGGCCGCTGAGATTTTTCCAAAAACTGTATAGCGATACATGGCACATAGTGTGTTTTGCTAATATACTAATATTTATTTATAAAATCATAATGTTAAGCTATATTTTAAGCGTTCCTATGAAATATTCGGGTTAAATATAGGCGTCCATTATTTGCCTTTTGTTTACCTGTCAGCCACAATCGTGAACGCCTGTTTGAGGGATTCCAAGTTGAGTTTTACCTGTGACGCCATATCAGGCATGAACTCAATAACCCATGCCAGCCTTTTACAAGGTATATTGCGCGCCCAAAGTAAATACTAGATCGGTTTCCAGTTGCGGGCCGTCCAGTTTCTGCCAAGCAGGTACAACCGCTTCGGCAGCAAGCCGTAGGCTGGTAAATCCGGGTGGAACAAAGTTGATACCTAAATTGTTAATTTTAGTGATGACTTTTAGTTTGAAAATCATTCCTGGTAAAAATCACTATTATAGCGGTCACGCCAATACTGGTTTGTCATCAATTAATAGCGTAGCCATAGAACGGATTAACAACTGTGTAACATGAGGTATATTGTAGAATCAAAGACACTAAATCACTGCTGCCCCGTAAACTGTTAGAGGCAAGGAGTGGGATCCGTTGTTTGAGACCGTATGCCGCATGGGCGCTGCATCCGAGCGTACATGGACGTGTTTACAGCGTGTCTCAGGCAACGGGGCCCAATTCATGTCTCGGGTTAGAACTACCCTTGTCAATGCCCGCCACATCAGTCTGTTTAGATAATTTCTTTTTTGTTATCGAGATAGCAGTGACACTAAGCATTAATTTATTTCAGATAAAACCTGCTCTAACATGTAAATTGACTGACCATGATAGCCGCCACCGAACAGGTTGAGATGATTAATGATGTGATAGATATTGTAGAAAGTTTTACGCACAGCAAAGCCATCATCTACTGGAAAAGCATTTTGGTAACTGGCATAAAAATCCGGACCAAAACCACCAAACACATAAGTCATGGCTAGGTCCGCTTCCCTGTCTCCGTAATAAAAAGCGGGGTCAAATATGACCGGTGTGCCATCTTTTAAACCCGCCACATTGCCGCCCCATAAATCACCATGCAACATAGACGCTTTTATTTCACGTCCGGTAAAGAATTTTGGCATTTCAACCAGCAGCTTCTCGCCAAGCGACTGCAGTTTACCGCCATAACCATTCTGCGCAGCAAGTTGCAGCTGAAACCCCAGACGCTGCTCAGACCAGAAGGTTAACCAGTTATCCACCCAGTCATTAGACTGAAAAGTGGCACCGATAGTATTATTAATTTCCCAGCCAAATTGCTCAGCAGTGTTGTGATGCATGGCTGCCAACTGCTCGCCCAAAAGTTGCTGATTTGCCTGCCCGGCCATATCAAGATATTCCAGCACAATATAACTTTGCACCTGGTTTTCACCAAAACACACCGACTGTGGCACCTTAAGGGTGTTACTCGATGCTATTTCCTGCAAACCCCGGGCTTCCGCTTCGAACATCGCCTTCTGACCCGTTCGATTGGTTTTAACAAAATATTGCTGGCCATCATTACCCGTCAGCAAAAAAGCAGCGTTGATACTGCCACCGCTCATGACCTGCTGCTGCCCAACCGAAAAATGCCGCCCGGTAGTTTGTTCAATGTGCTCAGTAATTGACTGCCACTGTTTCATTATGCTCTCATTAATTAAGTGAGGTGACCTTAGACTTAAACGACTGTTTTAATCTCTAACTATCCGTAATTTTTAATAAAAAAACCTAGTTGCACACAAGCTAGTTCAGGTGCTTCTAATACACTGACATTTGTTTACATAAAACAAACTTATCAACAAGAATCGGCAATGTGATCTTCGTAAGCAACTGAAATACTTATAATTAAATTCGATGGACAAAAATTAACCAAATCAACGAAAACACTATTTTTACAGTAAAAAATACCCTGTATTTTTTTCTTGTCCACAAAGTTATCCACAGATTTTGTTAGTAACTCGTCTTTTGTACACCATATGAATAACTTACGCATCTAAAGCTAGAACATTAATTAAGTATTTACATCAAATTACAATCAGGATAACTGTAACAGAAAACACTTATACACAACCCATGAAACACAGTATTCCTTAATGGTCAAGCACATTTTTTACTCTACTATAATAGAGTCAGCACTTACAATGCTATGATTTATATGAATTTTTTCATGTCATATTTTCTTCATATTTGTTACAAAAAAAAGACTTGTCAAGAATATTTATTTCTGTTAATCATTGTATCCACAGAGTTATCCACAAGGCAACCAAGAGCAAAAACTTATCCACAGGATAGGAAACCTCTAGTTAAGCTCGCTTACTCCACCCGCCTTTAATTTGTCAAAGTCTCTAGCTCTTTTGCAGTAAAATCACCGCTCTCTAGTCCGTATTATTCAGTCCTTAAAAATGCCCCAGGAAATATACAAGTCACGTTTTGTAAAAGTCGCCGTTCCCTGCCCTTTATACAAAACCTTTGATTATCGGCTTACTGAATCTGAAGAGCAAACTATTCAGCCCGGTGTACGTGTTCGCGTTCCTTTTGGTCGACAAAAGTTGATCGGTATTGTTATTGAAGAAAGTCAGGCCACAGAAGTGCCCGCAAATAAACTAAAATCGATTATCGCTGTATTAGACAGACATAACCTGTTCGGCGCCGATATTCTAAAACTATTATTCTGGGCAGCAAGATATTATGCCCACCCGCTGGGTGATGTTTTACAGACCGCATTACCTGTCTTTCTTCGCAATAATGATGATGCCACACCATTTTTGAATACATACTGGCGCCCGACACAATCATCAATGAAGCAACCATCACAGACACAACCATCGGCGAAGCATTTAGCTATGCTTCCGCCGGATGAAATCCTACAAACACTCAATCACGCACCCAAACAACTCCAGCTCTATCATTTACTGCTCGCGGCTGACAATGGTCTGGATGCCGATGCGCTGAATTCGCTAACAGAAAACTGGCGCGCACCGGTCAATGCACTGCTGGAAAAGCAACTGATTGAAAGTTTTGTTAAACCCGCACTGTTGACACAGCAAAACAAAAACAACGGAAACGTTAAATTAAACGACGAACAAACTGAAGCGATTAAAAACATAGAATCACAGCGCCATCAACATGCGGTTCATATTATCAACGGTATTACCGGCAGCGGTAAAACCGAAGTTTATCTGGCGCTATGTAAATCCATGCTCGCTGACAATAAACAGATACTGGTCCTGGTGCCTGAGATAGGCTTAACACCGCAATTAACACAACGCTTTCTCGAGCGTCTGAATGCGTCCATTGTCGTTTTACATTCTGCGATGAATGACAAGCAACGTTATGCGGCCTGGCATGCAGCGGCTAATAAACAGGCCCAACTTGTCATCGGCACCCGCTCTTCAGTTTTTACACCGCTACCCGATCTCGGGCTTATTATTATCGACGAAGAACATGATGGTAGTTATAAACAGCAGGACGGCTTTCGTTACAACGCGCGTGACCTGGCCATTCTGCGCGCAAATAATAACAACATCCCTATCGTACTTGGCTCCGCCACGCCTTCACTGGAAAGCCTGAACAATATAAATAGACACCGCTATCAGGTGCACTATTTAAAGCAACGGGCGAATAAAAAACCGCTACCAAAAATAAAACTAATTAATTTATGCAGTCAAAAATTACATGAGGGGCTGGCAGAAACACTACTAACAACAATAAAACAACACCTGGATCAGCAGGGGCAGGTACTGTTATTTATTAACCGCCGTGGTTTTGCGCCGTTACTGATGTGCCATGACTGTGGTTGGACTACCAACTGCAAACGTTGTGACGCACACATGACTTTTCACAAAGGGCGCAACCAGCTACATTGTCACCATTGCGGCTCACAACGTCCCGCCCCTGATCACTGTGAAGAATGCGGCAGCAGTAAAATTCTGGCTATCGGCGCGGGTACGGAACGCATTGAACATTTTTTACAGGACCATTTCCCAGACACACAGGTCAGTCGAATTGATCGCGATACCACGCGCAATAAAGGCACACTGCAGGCGAAGCTGGAAAAAGCGCACAGTGGCGAAAGTGGTATTCTGGTGGGCACACAGATGCTGGCGAAAGGACATGATTTCCCCAACATCACACTTGTCTGTGTATTAGATACCGATCAGGCATTATTCAGTGCAGATTTTCGCGCCGCCGAACATCTGGCGCAATTAATCACCCAGGTTTCAGGCCGGGCCGGGCGTGCAGAAAAAGCGGGCGAAGTTCTCATTCAGACCCATCACCCTGATCACCCTTTATTACAAACTCTGTTACATAGTGGTTATCAGACGTTTGCTGAAGCAGCACTACAGGAGCGGCGCGCTGCAGGATTGCCACCGGTGTGCCATCTGGTAGTGCTGCGATGTGAATCGGTAGAAGCCAATGCCGCCCAGGCTTTTTTGCAACAGGCAGCAGACAGCGCAAAGCAGGTAGATATCAAAAATATAGATATTTTCGGCCCCATACCCGCCCCGATGGAACGGCGCGCGGGCCGTTATCGTTACCAGATCATGCTGCAATCTAAGCAGAGAAAGCCCTTACATCAGTTATTAAGCTGCTGGGTACCACAGTTACAACAGCTGACTTCTGCACGCAAAGTGCGCTGGTCGATTGATGTTGACCCTTATGATACGTTTTAAAAAAATTGGCAGTTGGCAGTTGGCAGTACTTTTAAATCAGACTTTCGCTTTTAACTGATGACTGCAAACTGCCTACTGCCAACTATTCTTTTAACGTATAATCGCACCCCACTAAAACAGACAACAGTCACAGAAGACCATACCCTTGAAACAAACCATCGAAAACTTACTCAATCAGGCGCTGGATCAGCTCATAACTGACGGCCTGATTGAAACTAAGCCCGCGCTGCAGATCACCCGCACTAAAGATGCGGCACATGGTGACTTCACCTGTAATGTGGCGATGATGCTGGCAAAACCAGCGGGCAAGCCACCACGCGAAGTTGCTCAGGCCATTATCGATGCGTTTAATTCCCAGGACAGCGCTATCGATAAGATCGAAATTGCCGGCCCGGGATTTATCAATTTCTTTCTTGCTCAGGAAAGCACGTTAACTATCATAAACGATATTATCTCTGCTGGTGACCGCTTTGGTGAAAGCAATGCTGCCAATAACGAAAAAGTACAAATCGAGTTTGTCTCCGCTAATCCAACCGGCCCCTTGCATGTTGGCCATGGTCGTGGTGCGGCTTATGGTGCAACGCTGGCATCACTGATGCGAGCTGTTGGTTTTGATGTGGACTGTGAATATTATGTAAATGATGCCGGGCGGCAGATGAATATACTGGCCACCAGTGTATGGTTACGTTACCTGGAGCTAAACGGTATTGAATTTACTTTCCCGGTCAATGGATACAAAGGAGATTATATTTTCGATATTGCCAATACTATCAAGGCACAGTACGGCGAAACCTTTGTTTTTTCTGCAGAAAAGATATTTCAGGGTACTCATGCTGATGAAACCGACGGCGACGAATTGGGCGGCGATAAAGAAAAACATATTGACGATCTGATCACACGCGCCAAACACCTGCTCGGTACCGAAAATTATCAACTTGTATTCAAAGCAGGCCTGAATAGCATTCTTGATGATATTCGCCTTGATCTGGAAGAGTTTGGTGTTCAGTATGACTGCTGGTATTCCGAACAGACGCTAGCGGACCGCGGGCAAATCGACAAAGCGGTTGAACTACTGCAAATGGCTGGACACATCGAAGAACGTAACGGCGCATTGTGGTTTATATCAACAAAATTTGGCGATGAAAAAGATCGCGTGATAATTCGCGATAATGGACAGCCGACCTATTTTGCCTCTGACATCGCCTACCACATGGACAAGTTTGCCAGAGGTTATCAGCGTGTTATTAACATCTGGGGTGCCGATCACCACGGTTATGTGGCGCGGGTAAAAGCAGCCATCGGCGCACTTGGTCAGGATCAGGACAAACTGGATATATTATTAGTGCAATTCGCTAATTTATATCGCAACGGTGAACGCGTGCAAATGTCCACCCGTTCCGGCTCTTTTGTTACCTTACGGGAATTACGCGAGGAAGTCGGTAAAGATGCCGCGCGTTTCTTTTACGTAATGCGCAAATGTGAACAGCATATGGACTTTGATCTGGATCTGGCTAAATCACAAAGCAACGATAACCCGGTTTATTACATTCAGTATGCACATGCCAGAATCTGCAGCGTTATCGGACAACTGTCAGAAAAACAACTTAAACATGATATTGAAAACGGTTTTCAAAACTTAAATCTGTTAACCGAAAAACATGAAACCGATCTTATAAGTAAGCTGGACGCCTACTGCGACATCGTCCATAAAGCCGCGTTTAATGCTGAACCGCACTTACTGGTTCATTATTTACGTGAACTGGCCACCCTGCTGCACTCTTATTACAACGCACACCAGTTTATTAATGATGACGCTAATCTTCATGATGCACGATTTAATTTAATTACCGCTACTAAACAAATTTTGCATAATGGACTAACCTTATTGGGTGTTAGTGCACCGGTAAAAATGTAAGCACTAACACAGACCCCATAAACACCCCGCCGCAATCAGTCGGGGAATAAAACGCTCAGAAATTTAGTCAGCAAAATACGCAAATAAAAAACTTTTTTTGAAAGATTCGCACTCTTCGCAGACTGATATTAATAAAAATAAAACGACTAATGCCCAGAGATTACAAAACACGCGTCACGGCTAAAAACAAAAAATCATTACCCGGTTATATCTGGTTATTGTCCGGTCTGGCTATCGGCCTGTTTGTCGCGTTTATTATTTATCTTGATAAACAACCTGAAAATAATCAGGACTTTGGCAGCGCTGTTCAGCTTGAACTGGAAAAATTAAAACAACAGACAAAAAAGAAAAATAACGCTGCGACATCATCAACATCAAAAGCGCTCGTAACCGCCAAAAAAGAACCCAAATTTAATTTCTACACCATATTGCCAGAACTTGAAGTACTTATTCCTGAAAGCGAAACGCGACCACCTCCACCTGCCAGTAAAAGTAAAAGTACTGGTACCAGTACATCTAAAAACAAGACCAGTGCGCCACAGCACAAGACAAAAAAACAATATATATTACAGGTTGGTTCATTTCAAAACCTCAATGATGCGAAAAAATTAAAAGCTAATCTGGCGTTCTTAGGACTGGAAGCGGACATACAACATGTAACTGTTAATAAACAGGCATGGCACCGTGTCAGAACCGGCCCTTATCGGGATAAAAAGCAGTTATATCAAAAGCAAAACCTGCTAAAACAAAACGACATTCCAGCAATATCCATGGAATTAAAATAATTGATATCTTAAAATTATAGATATCTTAAGAGCCGCTCTATATCTATACACGCCTATACATAATATCTATGCACATCTATACATATCTATACATATCTATACATATCTATCCCTTTCGATATAGCCTGTCTTATGCTATTATGCCTCTCGATTTTCGTAGCAGTGGCCTAATAATTACAATATGCACGCTGCGCAAATTGGAGATAAACATGGAAAACCTGCATGTTTATACAGCACATACATAACAATGCGTTACACGCAATAAGAATTCGGAGATATAAAATGGCTTTATTTGATGATGAATGGATGAAAGGTTTCCAGGAACAGTGGAATTCGCAATCAGATCTTTCTGGGGCATTAGAAAAAATTAATTTTAGTTCTGTTATCGGTTACGGTTACCCAAAAGATGATACCTGCCTTGGTTTTATCAATGTTGTAGACGGTAAAGTGACTGAAGCTGGTGCTTATGACGGTCGCGAACTGAGCTGGGACATGCGTGCTGAGCAGAAAAACTGGGAAAAATGGCTGAAAAAAGAAATCGGGATGACCGGCTTAGGCCTGGCTTTCACTACTGGTAAACTGAAATTCAAAACAGGTGATTTCAAAGCCATGATTTCAGACCCACGTATGGCTGGCCCATTCATTAAGAGCTTTGGTGCAATGGGTCGCGTATAAAGTTTGCGTATACAACGACACCCATAAAACAAGACAGAAAAAGCCACCTTTTAAGGTGGCTTTTTTATTGGGCTGACTAAGCGCATCAAACATACAACCGAAAGGAAAAAACTTTTTGGTCCGCAAATGAACGCAAAAAACGCAAATGTAAGAGCTGTAACATCCTTAAACATAAAGGATTCTATATGCGTTTTTTGCGTTCATTTACGGATAACCTTCTTATATTCTTTATTACTGTAATACAAATCACTTACTTTATCCTGCAACATACTCGCGGAAACATCTTTCGCTTCAACCCTGTCTCCTATCACCAGACCAATACTAGAGGTGAGACCTCGATATAAACGGTAAAAAACATTGGATTGCTCACGGCTAAAAGCACAACCCCATAGACCCTGCAAAGCCATAGGTACTACCGGCACCGGTCTGCGTTTGATGATTTTTTCTACACCATCTCTAAATGTTCTTATATTTCCGTTGTTAGTTAACCTTCCTTCCGGAAAGATGCATACCAGGTCACCGTCTGCCAATGCTTTATCAATTTCATCAAAGGCCTTGTTTAACAGGTTTTCATCATCAAATTTACCGGCAATTGGAATTGCTTTGGCGGTGCGAAAAATAAAGTTTAATACCGGCATATTGTAAATTTTGTAATACATCACAAACCGAACAGGCCGCCGGATGCAACCAGCAATAATTAATGAATCAACATAACTAACATGATTACACACCAGTACGGCGGCATCATCAGGAATTTTTTCAAGATTTTTAGCTTTAATATGATATACACTGTGGATGAGCAGCCACACCAGAAAACGCATTAAGAATTCAGGTACCAGTGAATAAATATATATAGCAACTAAAGCGTTAAATATCGCGACCAGCAAAAATAACTGTGCAATAGAAAAACCTGATGAAAGCACAACAATGGCGACTATCGCTGACAGCACCATCAGTAAGGCGTTGATAATATTATTACCGGCGATTACCCTGGATAAATGCTCAGGGTCTGAGCGCTGCTGCACCAATGCCATTAATGGCACAATATATAAACCACCAAAAAACCCAACCAGAACAACATCCACAATCAAACGCAAATTCGCGACGGATAAAAAATCTTTTAAACCTATGACAGCAGCAGGCAAACCATCAGGTTGCGAAAAATACATATCAACACCGAATAAAGTTAGCCCTATCGAACCGAATGGCACCAGGCCTATTTCAATTTTTTTCCCCGATAACCAGTTACATAATAGTGACCCGGTACCAATACCCAAAGTAAACAGAGTAAGCAACAAGGTGACAACCTGCTCATTTCCGCCCAGCGTTGTTTTTGTATAATTTGGCAGCTGCACCAGGTAGGTTGCACCTAAAAACCAGAACCATGAAATACCCAGTATCGATAGAAAAACCGTACGATTACTTTTAAGAAATTTAATATTGCGATAAGTTTCGCCAAAAAAATTCCAGTTAATTTTTAAATCCTGATTCAGCGAAGGCGTAACAGGGATAAAATGACTTGATAGATAACCTGCCATGGCAAAAAATACTATGGCATATGCCACATACAACCTGCCCTGCTCTTCAGCAATCATTACCCCACCTAAAATAGTACCTAGCAGAATGGCCACAAAGGTACCCATCTGTACCAAAGCATTACCTTCAATTAACTCTGTTACTTTAAGATGCTGTGGAATATAACTGTATTTTGCCGGACCAAAAAATGTTGATTGCGTACCCATTAAAAACAACAGTGCGATCAGCAAAACGAGGTAACCTTGCACAAAAGCAAACGCCGCTATCGACATTATAAGCACCTCCACTAATTTAATTAACCTTATTGATTTCGACTTTTCATATTTATCAATCCATTGACCGGCAGTGGCGGAAAATAAAAAGAAGGGGAGAATAAAAAGTGCGGCGGCAATATTAATTAATAAATCTGCATCCGCTTTAACAAAACTTGAACCTTGAAAAGCAATAAGAATAATTAATGCATTTTTAAAAACATTGTCATTAAACGCACCAAAAAACTGGGTCACAAAAAAAGGTAAAAAACGTTTCTGGGTAAGCAACTCAAATTGCCCGGTAGATTTCTTAAGCGCCATGACTTATATCTATCCTGTCTATAAAGACTGCAACCATTGATTTATCAGCTGCGTTAATTCCTCACCTTTATTAACATAATAGTGCTCTGCGTCTTTAACAACGATCTGACTGGATTTTTTATTAGCGGCCATTTTAATTAAACCAAGACGCCGCGCCGCCATTTTTAAAACGGCCGGGTAATCATTTTCTGCATACACGTCCAGTACCGGCACTTTAATTTTATCCAATGGAAACGGCTGCTTCATCGGTTGTTTATAATCAGTCGCGCCCATGCCGATGCTAACATAAGCATCTATCGATTCAAATGATTCCGTATCCGCCCATGCCATTGCCATATGCGCACCACAGCTATGCGCAATCAGCACCACTTTATTGTTGCCTTGATGCTCATTTATCTGCTCACGTGCATAAGCTATTGCAGCATCGATTCGAGGAATTGCTTCAGCAAACAAGGGCAAATAATCATAGTATTTTGCCTGTTTCTCTAATACTGGCATCTGTACCGACAGCGTGTTCCAGCCAGTCTCAGTTAGCCCCACTCGCAGCGGATTAATCACATCCTGCCAGTCCGGGTGAAATCCGCGTCCATGCAAGATAATGGCGGTACCTCTGACCGCTTCACCGGACTCACTGGCTTCGGTATAAATACTTAAAAACTCGTGATCATTCGCTTTTAAAAAAACCGCTTCACCATCAAGTATGGCATCAACTATCTCATCTGCCATACGTTTTTCACGATTAAGGTCTGCGGCAGACACAGAAGACAGTGACAAAAAGAATAAGCTTAAAAAATAAGCTGCACAGTTTAAAAACTTCATCAGATAACCTTTTATGCGTTTGTTATAACCATAACTTTCAATTTAACACTAATGTGTAAATTATCTAGTATTTTCTACTGTTAGGTCTATTATTAAGACATTCTCCCAATTAATCTTTCTAGTTCAAACAGGTGCTTTATGTATGAAAACAAACGTCGATTTCCACGGCAGGAAATACAGATACAAGTTGAGCTTAGCTACCTGGAGGATACAGCAGTCACCGTTACAACACGTAATATGAGCCAGGGCGGACTGTTTTTACAGTTAAAGAATACTGACCACTACCCTATGGGAGAAATGGTCCACCTGCACTTTAAAAACCCTTTGGATAATTTAGAAGAAACGACTAAAGACGGGGTAATCGTACGTCACTGTGATGATGGCATAGCTATTGCTTTCGTAGAAATGGAAGAATTTTAATTAGCCTTTATCAATACAGTGTGAGAAAAAATAACCTAGCCTTCAGCCGGTCCTAACAAATGCCCCAGCCACTGCGTTTCAGGATGGCTGTCCAGTGCTAATTTAACAGTGATGGTGAGCGGCACCGACAATAACATACCAACGGGGCCTAACACCCAGCCCCAGAAAACCAGAGATAAAAACACCACTAAAGTAGAAAGGCCCAGGCCTTTGCCCATATATTTCGGCTCAATAATACTGCCTATTATAACGTTTACCGCAACAAAAACTGCGGCCACAAGCAATGCAGAGGTAAATCCCAGCTGCACAAGGGCCAGCATCACAGCAGGCACTGCCGCAATTATCGAGCCTATATTGGGAACAAAATTGAGCATAAACGCCAGCACGCCCCATAATACAGGATAGTCAACGCCAATCAGCCACATCGCTATAGCAATAAAAACACCGGTCATCATGCTGATGAGAGTCTTCATACTCATATAACTGCGCAATTTAGTCACGAACACGTGTGAGAACACTTGCGCATCAGGCTTCGGCGGTTCTGCACCGGTGCTGTTTACACTAATAAACTTCTGGGTAAACCCTGCTGCTTCGCTCAGGATAAAAACCACGGTCAAAATAATCAGAAACGAGTTTGTCAGAACACTACCAAAACCTTTTAATATTGACGACACCAGACCTAGCGCAGCTGTTGGATCCGCAATCTCTTTTATGCTATCGGCGATGGAGATACCGTGATCATTCAGCCAGCGTAACACCTCGCTCCACTCGGCTGTTATCTTCTGCTGGTACTCCGGTAAAGTCCGGCTGAAGTCAGTTAACGAGCTGCCGATTAGAAATGTCAAACCAACACCGACAAAGACCACCAGCAACATTACCAGCGTAAGCGAAAAACCTTTAGACAGACCTTCTTGCTGTAGCAGACTCATTAATGGAAAGCAGATGACCGCTATAAAAGCAGAGAGCAAAAACGGTACCAGTAAAGGTGCGGCATACTTCATACCAGCTATAACAATAACTAGAGCAGCACTGACTATGATCGTGCGCGATGCAGGAGAAAATGATTGCGTCATGATATAAAAGTCTTTTGTTGCTGGTCTTTAATCATTTATCTCAGGTACTTATTTTGGCTTTTCATTAACCTTTAGAATCCGCTTCTAAAAGCTCAACTTCTTCTTTGAGCTCTACTTTTTCAATTTTTTCAAATCGATTGCTAATTTTATTTGCAGAAATATTCACATCTTCAACATCTCTATTTGCCTGTTTAATATGTTTTGAAAGATTATCCATGCGCGTCCTGAAACGATCGAAATCTCTTGCCAGACACACCAGGTGCTCCTGTATAACATGCACCTGTTTACGTGTCGCAGAATCTTTTAATACTGCTCTTGCCGTGGTCAACACGGCCATCAAAGTAGTTGGTGACACCATCCAGACCCGGGCGCGCTGCGCATCATCAACCAGCTGCGGCTGATGTGCATGTATTTCTGCAAACACCGCTTCTGCCGGAATAAACATAATGGCACCATCGGCGGTTTCATTTTCAATAATATATTTATCTGCAATATCTTTAATATGCTTTTTAATATCTAAACGAAACTGTTTTTCTGCATTTGCTCGATCAGTCTCGCCAGCTTCATCATCCATCATTTTCTGAAAAGAATTGAGCGGAAACTTTGAATCAATCGAAATATGCCCGGTGGGGTCCGGTAAAAACATCATACAATCTACACGCGTACCATTACTTAATGAGTGCTGCAGTGCATAACTTCCTTCTGGCATAACATTGCTTATCAAGCCTGCCATTTGCACTTCTCCAAAAGCACCACGTGAGCGCTTATCGGTTAACACTTCCTGTAAGCTCACCACATTACTGGAAAGCTCGGTGATCCGTTTTTGCGCTTCATCAATTAGCGCCAGCCGTTTAACTACATCGGTAAATGTTTCAGTGGTTTTTTCAAAACCTTTGTCCAGGCGCTGCTCTACCTGCCCACTAATTTCATTTAACCGTTTCTGTAAGATTTCATGCAACTCATTATTGGATTTAGCAAAACTTTCAATACTATGTTTTGACATTTCGCCAAGACGTTTTTCAATACTTTGCTGCATATCTCCAAAACGTTGTTCAAAATCTGATTTTATTTTCTGCAAACTGTGTAATTGCAGCTGCAGGCTATGTTGCATGCCTTCGTTTGATTTAGCCAAGCGCTCAATTGATGCCTGCGACATTTCTCCCAGCCTTTTTTCTAAAACATGTTGCACCTCACCTAAACGCTGCTCCATCTTTAAGTGCATATTGCCCTGTGCTTCAAATAAAGCCGCTCTGGTGCGTTGAAAACTTTCCTGCAGGCCATGAGCATGTCGCGACTGCTCATCAGATTTATAATCCAGTTCACTAAATATTTTATTTAGGCGTAAGACGAGAACGACCAGCAAAATTGTTATTATGCTCAATAGAGCAATAACTGTAATTTCAGTCTCATTAAATTGCATGAAAATTGATTGCATGGCAGCCAACCGATACTTCGGTATAATTGAAAATTTAACGCTACTCTACCATACGTTGTGACTCACATTCTCTGTAAAATCAGCGACATCGAAGACCCCGGCAGTAAAGGTTTCAATATTAAAATTAACCGCAAAATACAATCTATTTTTGTAGTACACAAGGATGGTGAATTTTTTGCCTATTACAATCAGTGCCCACATACCGGCGCCAGTCTCGAATGGCAGGACCATCAGTTTCTTGATCTGGACAAAACGTTAATACAATGTGCCACACATGATGCATTGTTTATGATTAATTCCGGCAAATGCATTGCTGGCCCATGTCTTGGTGATGAATTACAGGCCATACCATTGTCCATCAGGAATGATGAAATCCATCTTGAGATATAAGCCGTAGCCGTTGATTAGCGTTTTTCTACCCTAAAAAATAATAAACACGACAAATTGTCATAGACATCTGCAAGCTTTTCCCGTAAGTTAGTGAACGTTTACTTATATAAGTCATCTTACTTATATAAAAACACCCACTAAATGTATAATTTAGTAAACCTACAAACTAAAATGAGGAGATCACCATGAGTGACTTTGATTCAGAATTAGATGCTAGCGGTTTAAATTGCCCACTTCCTATCCTTCGCGCTAAAAAAGCAATTTCAGCACTGGACGCCGGCCAAACACTTAGAATTATTGCTACTGACCCGGGCTCGGTAAAAGACTTTGAAGCCTTTTGCAAGCAAACAGGTAATGAGCTGAAATCTAGCGGTGAAGAAGACGGCAAATTCGTCTTTATGATTCAAAAAGCTGCATAAGTCTGACTAAAGCATTTAACGGATGAGTAAAGTTGAATCATCGACTTTCAGGCCCTGAGCGCAAAGAAAGCATTCTTTCAGCGGCTCAGGGCCTTTTTGCCAGTAAGGGGCTTCATGGGGTTTCGGTCGATGAAATCGCGCGTGCAGTGAATGTCAGCCCGGCGATTCTTTACCGACATTTTGATTCAAAACAAACCCTGTATGCTGCGGTATTAAATAAATTTGCCTGTCAGCGCCAGAGTTATGTCGACACTGTCGTTAGCCACGGCACAAACTTTGAAGACGTGCTTGCAGGCATGACCCAGGTCTACATCGAAAACATTGCGCAAAACCCGGATATTTTAAGGATTGAGCTGCATAGCCTGCTTGAAGGTAATCCTGCGACACTGGCTTTTTTCCAAAATTCCAAAATCGCTGGAAAAGCTTTACCGATTACATCGAATTTGGCTTGAATGAAACCCTGCCCTACGATATTCCGCATCGTGAAATAACTATTTTAAGCGCAGGATTAATGTTTCAGGGCATGGTACGTGAAACATTGATTCAAAAATGCCTGCAACCACAGGACAGACTGATTGATGTTAGTCTTCATGAACTCAGCTCTGAACTAGTTACACTGTTCCTGCGCTCCATCGGTATCAACAAAACCCAGTTATCACGTAAGGCTACTATTTCTGGTTAATTTTTGCCTGAATATTTTTATCTTTCTGCCGGGGCTTAGGGGTTGTAGCCAGCTTACTTTGTTCCAAACAGTTAATAATAACTAAACTCAACTACTATGGACTGAAGCTCCATAAGCTGTTTTAGAGTGATTAAAAATCACTTCTAGTACCTGTCGTCTCGACCATAGGGATCGTAACATGGATGTAACTTATCAGGGCAACGCATCTGTACAGGATGTACGGTCATATATTTGCTCCTGCAATATCTGCACTTCCACCATCCATGGTGGTCGTATTAGGGCAACGCATATGTACAGGAAGTACGGTAGTAGGGCAACGCAGGAGCAGTTGCCGAGGAGCAGTTGCCGAGAGATCTTAGCACTCTCAGATATTATCAGAGCTTCAAGGTTCCTCGTCGTATTGCTGTAAAAAACACACAGTTATACTCTGTATTTCAGGCGCTCTGCCTTTACGAATTACTTCCTGTAATTCACCATTCTAACTAGCATCCGCCATTCAATTTTACTCCCGGCAAAATTAGTCACCCTACGGGCTGTACATTCTACATTCTATATATCGTTCCCAACAATTTAGTCGGAATGATAATATCACTAAAGTCTTGCACTAAAGTACATAGTTTTTACTAGCGTCTTAGGATAATAAACAGGGAATAATTATGACCCTGCTCCGTCTTTCCTAAAAACTATGCTAAACACTTCAAGTACATCATTACTTTTTCAAAATTACATGAAAATAATTACAACAAACAAAGAAAAGATTTGTACAAGCTGCACGTTTAAAAAAACCTGTGGTGACCTGCCTGGTTTATGTATGTGGCTGCACTATGGACTTATTGCTTTATTGCTCGCCGTGTTGTCCTATTTTCTATTAACGATGGATTTATAAGCTATGTGGGTACTTCACTACAGACCTGATAACGTTTCTCAACCCTGGTCCATCCTGGACTCATACGATGACAGGTTAAGTGCAATCATCAAGGCTTATCAGATATCAAGTGAGTACTTTATGATTAAAGTAATAGACCCAGATGGCAGCATAATCTGGAGCAATTAACATAATGTTCGCAATTCACCCAGACTGCATGAAAACTAAAAGCACTTTTAGTTTAAAAGAGGTCATCCCTATGTATGCAAGATTCCATGTAAAAGAATGAGAAAACCCCTCTCGACGGTCAATATCAGACATATATTACTGAAACGGAATAAACACTAAACGATGGTGAGGCTAAATTGCATAATCCTAAATAAATCAGTTGAATCGACCGGTGTATTGCTCCTCGGCAATAGCTCCTCGGCAACTGCTCCTGCGTTGCCCTAATACGACCACCATGGATGGTGGTCGTAGCGAGAGCGATCAAGGTGTTGAATATACGATACTTTATCGGTTATTTTGAGCGAAAACGTATCACCCATACGGTTTTCAGCA
>RCNG010002677.1_pt1 | contig 16982 bp, 14 predicted proteins | sample 2041371 | NCBI WGS metagenome assembly RCNG01 (sample SAMN09708227, study PRJNA481090) | Marine sediment metagenome, whole genome shotgun sequencing project. | biome: marine sediment; feature: ocean; material: sediment; isolation source: Sewage treatment plant 1 marine sediment (STP1) ... | reverse complement strand
ATTGTTTTAGTGAACTTTAAAGATACTTGACTTACTGCTTTTTCATCGATGCTATAATTCAGTGCTTCCATAGAACCCAATTCAAAAATTGGTATTTTTAAATAAAACTAAAACTGGCCAGCATGGTTAAACGGCCAAGGCTCGCTTTGCCAACGTTGATTTCTCCAAACAGGGTTTGGTAGACCCAGCGCTTAGCTTCGCCCCCATGCCCTGCCAAAGGCAGGCAGGCGAGCCGAAATCATAACCCAACGGTTCTCTAAAGTTCAAATAAACCTATTTACACTTATTTACATTTTTTTTGGGATTTAATCCCACTTTTATTTAGACTTTGAAAAACGGCAATTTTATGGGCCTGATTAATGTCATATTCAGATTTTATTGATATTGTTACATTGCAGATATAGACATATGTCCTATATCCGATTGTTAGAGAAAAGCCAAAAAGTTTTCGCCGCATCGATCAATTTATGCCCATTTGCAATTAATAAATACATAACAACCATTACGATATGGTTAATAATATGAAAATCACACACTATCTATACAATTCCTTCATAATTGAAATTGGTGATAAGAAGATAGCCATAGATCCTGGAGGGCTTATGTTTTATTTTTTCCGATTTACCACCATGATACCAAAATCTGAATGGAAAACCATTACTCATATTTTTGTTACACATGGAGACCCTGATCATTATTGGCATGCGGATAGACTGGCGGAGGCTTCAGGTGCTCCTATAATTTGCAATAAAACAATGGTCAAAAATGTAGATGGGAAAATATTGATGCTCGGCCCTCGGGATAAGGGGCTTGCATTCACAACAGAGGTGAGAAAAATCTATACACTTTCTGTTGATGAAACTATTGAGATTGATGGAATGTCAATCACCGGAGTAAAGGCTACTCACGGATCACTAACCTTTCGACTCGGACCTATCTCTAAGACTATGACGCCGGGTCCTGAAGAAAGAATTGGCTGGGGCGCCATTGGATTCCAGATTCAATTTGATGGAAAAACCATTGTCAATCTTGGAGACACACTTCTTCACGCTGATGAATGGAAATCCATTAGGAATCCGGACGTATTAATGATTCCGATTGGAGGAAAGGCTGTTCACAACACCATGGATGAAAAAGAAGCCTTGCAAGCGGTACAGATAATGAAGCCAAATCTTGTAATACCATGTCATTATAACTGCCCGGCATTCTTTAGTAAGAAGTACAACCCGGCTGACGACCATGAGTTTAAGAAAGAAGTTGACAAACTAGGGATTAAATGCGTTATCCTTCATAAAGGAGATTCTACAAACTATTAATATAAAGCAGTAAGCAGGTTAGAAAATGGGAAAGGTATTTCTCTAACAACATACAAAAATACTCAATCCATTTTACAGATTTGACCTAATTGAAAATGACATTATTGAGGACAATATAAAGCTGAAAGAGATTATGGAAAAAGGACAAATAGGTTAAAGTCTAAAATAGAATGGTTAAGAATATATTAACTAAATAAAATTACTATTATGAATCAAGAGCATCCTAACATCTCTGTTCTGAAGAGATTTGACCCAACGAACATAGCCGGAGCCGCTGATATATTGGCGGAAGATGCAGTCTGGCATTTTTTCAATCCTATACTGCCGGATGTCCAAGGGGACTATATAGGTCTGAAAGGTTTTCAGGCTTTCTTCGAAAAAATGGGAGGACTTACTAAAGGCACCTTTAAAGCTAACCCGATTTCCGTCTCCGCCGTCGGAGATGAACTTGTCGTTGCGCATAGTAAGAACACGATGGTCTTGGAAGACCGACAAATGGAAATTGATGCGGTTGTTGTGTGGCGTATAGTTAGCGGTAAAATTACCGAGGCCTGGGACATCCCGTCTGTTCATACTGTAAAAGTAAGGGGTCTTTAGATTAAATAAGCAATAAATAGTATCGTTTAACACTGTACAGTAATCTTCGGGGGTAGTTGCTTAAAGACGGATATTAGAAACTATGACGACACCTCACTTATTTGGAATTGCTCAACCAGTTTTAAAATTGGTTCAATGCTGGATTTGTCCATAAAGTCAAATCCTTCGAACTCTTGTTTTCTGGCTTCGGGATCCTTGTTTGTCAAAGCACCTATTTTCAGCATCAATCTGTCATACCAGGTAAGTTCCTCTGGTATTTGCCTTCCTCGAAGTGCAACATGATTCATTTTTGAAATAAAGTTTTCGGGTAGACTGTCGGCAATCCACCCATCAAGTTTAGGCCCGGCTGGGGCCCCGGAAACCGAAAAGAAGATTATCGGCTTGCTGTCTATACTTACCAAATGCCTTTTCACCCATTTGTGGATTGTCAGCTTATAGTATATTACTGGGCTACCCAGGATTAAGAAATCATACTTTGATGGATCGGCGTTGGCATCTTTCACATCAAACACCGGCAAACCGGTTGTTTCGCCGATCCAATTTGCATATTGCGCCGTGCTCCCGTACTTACTTGAGAAAAAAATTGCACCATTCATAATAAATCTTTTTAGCTGTTTAAATACATTTCATTTTATCATATCTTCAATTATCTACTCTATTTATCCAAAAGTAGACGGTTGTCCACATATCACTTCCTTTTCCCGAACAATGGAATAGAAATGTGACATTGGCATTGCTAATCTATGCAAGCTTTTCGGAAGGACCTATGACATTAGTCATTTTCAATTGCATCGGTGTTTGACCGCATTTGGAAGGAAAGGCTGGAAATATCAACCGCTAAATCTTTATTTTTGAAAGTCCCAAAAAACGTTCGTTTTTTGGGACAGAATCTAAAATTCATTGATTTACTTAAACCCACCTTTATTTAGACTTTGAAAAACCAGTATAGTGTTGGCCACTGTAGCAGATTTATAAGGTTCAGGATGGGTTTGGGATTAACTAACGTTCTTCCCTAAAAGGCTCCGCCTTGAAAAATTGCCGGGATTAACTAACGTTCTTCCCTACAAAGCTCCGCCTTGAAAAATTGCCGGGATTAACTAACATTCTTCCCTACAAAACTCCGCCTTGAAAGTAAAAATCCCAAACTTACAAATTCAAGCAAGCTTGATTTGCCGTTTGGGATTTTTACTTATTCGTGACCCCGGAGGGATTCAAACCCCCAACCCTCAGAGCCGAAATCTGATGCGCTATTCAGTTGCGCCACGAGGCCATTAGTTTTAGCGAGCGCAATTTACGCAAAAAGAGCTATTCGGAGCTAATAAAATACGCTCAATTGGTATTTTCTTTTTACATTTTGGACAGACACCAAAATCATTGGTTCCAAGTTTGTCACGGTTACGCTTTAGACCTTCAAGACGTTCTTTGGCTTTAACAAGGGCTGCATCCATAACTCCTTTATTGTTTATCGCATCCATTCGCGATACTCGCCCGATAGCGTTATCGGGCGCGATAGGTTGCGACAGTTCTGCATATTGCTTTATCTTCTTTTCAGTCCTGGCAATATCAGATTCAAAGAGCTTACGAATTTCTTGAAGCTTCATTTTAAGATTAAGTAAGTTTAGTACGAACAATGCCAGAAATTGTTTTTCCGTCAGCTTGCCCGCCCAATTGCTTAGATACCATCCCCATAACTTTTCCCATGTCTTTCATGCCAGTGGCTCCAGTACTTTCAATAATCTGGGTAACAACTTTTTCTATCTCATATTCACTTAACTGCGCTGGTAGAAATTTTTCAATTACTGCTACCTGGGCTAATTCAGGTTCAGCAAGATCTTCTCTTCCCTGTTCTTTAAAAATCGTTGCACTGTCTTTTCGCTGTTTTACCAGCTTTTGTATTAATTTTACTTCATCGGTTTCAGACATTTCGTCTCCGGCTCCCTTTTCAGTCTGTGCCAATAGTAAAGCAGATTTTATTGCCCTTAAAGACTCCAAAGTTATGCTGTCCCTGGCTTTCATTGCCACTTTTATTTCTTCCATCACCTGATTCTGTAAGCTCATATTTTGTGAATTTTAGGAGCGCACAAGATAAAAAAAATAAACCCGAAAATGTAATGTATTTTCGGGTCTATTCTAAGTTTGGGTATATGATCCCTTATTCTGATTAGTCTACATTATCATGTAAAAATGAGTTGTTAGAACGTAACTGAATTTCATCATTACTGTCTTCACTTAAGGTGGTTCTGGACACTTTACCCTCTTTGGGTTCTTCATTTAAATCGATGCCCTGACGTTTATAAGCGGGTTCCTTTTCTATTTCATCAATATTATTTACGCTATTCTGAAACTTGTAATTGAAATCTTTTAGTTTTCTCCTGCGCTCATCGGCCCTTTCTCTGAGTATTTTTTCAATTGGGGTATTCATGGGGTCCCCGTCGTTTGTTTCAACTTCTTCTTTCCCAGCCACTGTCTTTTTCTCAAAGATCAACTCATCCTCTATAATTTTAGGTTCAAATTCTTCCGCTTTGGATTTGGCGCCAGTTAACTTATTTTCCAGTTCCATATAATCATCAAGGCTATAGCGGGTCTCTCCTTCTTTGTTGTATTCCAAAACAGGGACTACCTCTATATGTTCACTGACATCTAAATCATTTACGTTTTCATCCAGACTAAATGTAATAACATTTTCTTTCTCTTCTTTATCCAATTTCGTCAAAGGCATATCAAAACTAAGTGCAATCTGTTCCTTTTCATCTACTTTGCCGTCTAATTCTTCCGGATCTATTACTTCAATATCCTTCAGGGCCTTTTTAGAATCAATTATGATAAAATCCTCTTCTGCAATTTCTTCGGCTATAACCTCTTCATAGAAAACATTAAAATTTTTGATATAATTGGTTGTCGGAATAAGATCAATAGTTTCTTCCTCTTCTAAAGAATGTTTTATTGTCGGTTCAAAAACTTCTTCTTGCTCTTCCAGTTGGTAAACGACATTTTCCTCACTCAAATCCTGCACGGCTTTTTGCTCATCTTCAAGAGTGTGTATAATTTTTTTGGTTTCAGTATTAACAATTTCATCCTGCTGGTCAATATTAAAACCAGTAGCAATGACGGTTACAGCTATAGCTTCACCCAGACTTTCGTCTTCGCCCACACCCATAATAATATTAGCCCCATGCCCGGCCTCAATTTGAATATGATCATTAATTTCTCCTATTTCATCAATAGTGATCTCCTGAGAACCCGAAACAATAAGTAATAAGACATTTTTAGCGCCTGTAATCTTATTATCATTCAATAATGGAGAATCCAGTGCTTTCATTATAGCTTCCTGAGCTCTTGCTGATCCGGATGACATAGAAGAACCCATAATAGCTGTACCACTATTTGAAAGAACTGTTTTGGCATCACGCAGGTCAATATTCTGAGTATAATGGTGGGTAATAACTTCGGCTATACCTCTGGCCGCAGTTGCAAGTACTTCATCTGCCTTTGAAAAACCTGCTTTGAAGCCTAAATTGCCATAAACTTCCCTTAATTTATTGTTATTAATTACAATTAAAGAGTCTACATTAGAACGTAATTTTTCAATCCCTATTTGAGCCTGTTGACACCTCATCTTTCCTTCAAACAGAAACGGCATAGTAACGATCCCTACTGTAAGGACATTCATTTCTTTTGCTTGCTTAGCTATAACAGGGGCTGCTCCCGTGCCTGTTCCTCCCCCCATACCAGCGGTAATGAAAATCATTTTGGTGGTGTTATCAAGCATTTGCTTAATTTCTTCCATACTCTCCAGGGCAGCTTGTTCTCCTACTTCAGGATTGGCACCAGCTCCTAGTCCTTCTGTAAGTGTAACACCTAATTGTATTTTATTGGGAACAGGGCTATTCTGCAAAGCCTGTGAATCTGTATTACAAATCACAAAATCCACTCCGTTAATTCCGGCCTGGAACATGTGATTAATCGCATTACTTCCACCCCCTCCAACGCCAATTACTTTAATTACATTACTTTGATTTTTTGGTAAATCAAAGGCTATATTTTCAAATTCGGTGCTTTTGCTCATGTTTTATGTGTTACTGGTTATTACGTACTATGATTTAGGTTTACTCTGCGTTATCTAAAAAATCTTTAAGTTTTTCTGACCAAATGTCAAATACAGTTTTTCTTTCACCATTTGACCTTTCGTTTGCTCTTCTTTCAGGATGACCTTCCAAAACCAATTCTTCCTCATTCCCGGTTTCCTCTTGATAAATAGGGTTTCTTCCTTTATTTTCAATTGCATTCATTAGTAGTCCTACTGCCGTGGCATATAAAGGACTGGCAATTTCCTGATCGGAATCTCCTGCCAAATGCTCATTGGGATAACCTATTCTGGTATCCATACCTGTAATATATTCCACTAACTGCTTTAGATGCTTTAACTGGCTTCCTCCTCCCGTCAATACAATTCCCGCAATTAGCTTCTTTTTTTGATCCTCATGACCATAATTTTTGATTTCAACATATACCTGTTCAACAATCTCAACTACTCGTGCATGAATAATCTTAGAAAGATTCTTAAGTGTAATTTCCTTTGGCTCTCTTCCACGTAATCCTGGGATAGAAACTATTTCATTGTCCTTATTTTCACCTGGCCATGCAGAACCAAATTTCATTTTGAGTAGTTCCGCCTGTTTCTCGATAATTGAACAACCTTCTTTAATATCTTCGGTGATAACATTCCCGCCAAAAGGAATTACGGCTGTATGCCTTATGATGCCATCTTTAAAAATAGCAAGGTCTGTTGTACCGCCACCTATATCTATTAAGGCAACTCCTGCTTCCTTTTCCTCCTGGCTAAGTACAGCCTCTGAAGATGCCAGTGGTTCAAGGGTAATATTACCAAGGTCCAGGCCTGCACTTTTGATACATCTGCCAATGTTTTTAATAGATGATACCTGGCCAACAACTACATGGAAATTAGCTTCAAGCCTTCCACCGTACATTCCTATCGGTAGCTTTATTTCTGCCTGACCATCTACCTTATATTCCTGAGGTAAAACATGGATGATCTCTTCTCCAGGTAACATCACTAATTTATATACCTGGTTACAAAGTTTATCCAGATCGTCCTCATTAATTACTTCTTCAGCATTGGCTCTGGTAATATAATCGCTATGCTGGAGGCTTCTAATATGTTGTCCGGCAATCCCAACAACAACTGACCCTATCTTTAAACCTGAATCGGCCTCTGCCTGCTCTACAGCCTGTTGAATAGACTTTATGGTTTGTGTTATATTATTTACCACACCCCGATGTACACCAAGGCTTTTTGACCTGCCAATGCCTTGGACCTCAATCTTACCATACTCGTTTTCTTTTCCGATAATGGCAACAATTTTCGTTGTACCTATATCTAATCCAACTGAATAATTACTTTGTTCCATATTAATTTAAATTTTGGTGCACACTACTTGATTATTAAATTCTAAGCTTACTATATTATAGTTTTCCAATGTTTTGTCCTTGGCCGCTTTGGTATAAAAAGCCTTGAAATTATTAAACTTCTCTTCCAAATCGTTCACATTACCTAAATTCACAACAAAGTTTTCTAAACGGAATTTCAATTGATAATTTTCTTCATCCTCAATGTGAATCCCGATTACATTTTTTCTTAAAAAGTCGTCCTTGTTTATGTACTTTAATATCACATAAGCATCCTCTAAACTTTTACCGGTAATATTGCCCGTAATGATTGGCACTCTTGCAGAGTGATTACTGGATAATGGCATATTTTTGCCTTCCTCATCCAGGTAGAATTTTGTCTTTCCCTCTACACGTCCGATTGGTTGCCGTTGTACGATGTTTGATGTAAGCTCACCGGTTATAGTAAGATAAACTTGGGCACTTTTTACCATTTCATTGGCCTCAATGACCTTTTCTATAGTATCCAAATCTAATTTTTCTTTAGGCATGTTTATAACAATACCATAATTTTGTATTAACAATTTATTAACCATCGACTGTGTAATGTAGAGATTGTTCTCCCCCGTAAATTTTAGGTTCATCCCTTGTACAGTTCTCGAATCACTTCTATGACTAGAAAATGCATAAAGACCTGTAATACAAATTATTAACCCTATAAATTTGATGTAATCCCAATTAATTTTCATGCTCAAGTTCTTTTTCTATTTTAGATATTTCTAGCCCAATATCCCCGGCACCCATGGTGACCAATACCTCCGGGTCTTGTCTTTTTATTTCCTCAATCAGATCCGCTTTTTGGATTAATTTCTTATTCTGATTCTTTATTTTACCCATTAACCATTCCGAATTCACTCCATCAATAGGTTCTTCTCTTGCCGGATATATTTCCAATAATAAAACACTATCAAATTGCGCAAGACTAAGGGCGAAATCATCAGCAAAATCTCTTGTTCTGGAAAATAAATGGGGTTGAAAAACTGCGAGTATTTTTTTACTCTCATGCATCTCGGAAATGGCATCATATACGGCATTTATTTCCGTTGGATGGTGCGCATAATCATCAATAAAGATAAAGTCGACATTCTTTATTCGATATGAAAATCTCCGTTGCACCCCCTTAAAGGTTTCCAATGCTATGGCAAGTCGATTAGCTGGGGGACCAACCTGTATTGCCATAGCAAAAGCCACTAAACCGTTAAGTAAGTTATGCTTTCCCGGTTTGTTAAACTTAACCCCTTTAAGGGTAGTGTCTGGAGTTTCCAAATCAAAAATGTAGGCACCATGTTCTATTCTTAAATTTCTTATACAATAATCCGAATCGTCTTCTATTCCATAGGTTATTCCTTCTAAAGGCAGGCCATTTCTAATAAACAATTTCCCGCTCCCGCCGGGCTTTAGCTTATCAACAAAGTCCTTAAAAGATTTTCTTAGTTCATGGCTATCACCATAAATATCTAAATGATCAGCATCCATAGAAGTAATACAAGCAATATCCGGTGATATCTGTAAAAATGAACGATCGTATTCATCGGCTTCCACAACAGAATATTCACTGCCACCGAACCAAAAATTACTATTAAAGTCTTCCGAAATACCACCAAGAAACGCGGTAACTGGTGTCCCTGTTTCTTTTAATAAATGCGCTAGAATACTACTTGTTGTTGTTTTACCATGGGTGCCTGCCACTGCCAAACAAAAAGTATCCCTTGTAATAATCCCCAATACTTCAGATCTTTTTTTTATTTCAAAACCTCCTGAGGCAAAATAATTAAATTCTTTATGATCATCAGGAATTGCCGGTGTATAGACAACCATAGTATCCCCGGTATCTTTATATTCTGCTGGAATTGCTGAGATATCATCCGTATAATGTATCTCAATTCCTAAATCAGAAATCTCGCGAGTTAATGGTGTCTCCGTTTTGTCATAACCTGCTACATTCTTTTTTAACAGCTTAAAGTATCGCGCAAGAGCAGACATACCAATTCCGCCAATACCAATAAAATAAATGTTATGTATGTCCTTTAGCGTCATATTAAAATTTCAGTAGATGTTCTATTTCATCTACAATGTTTTTAGTGGCATCTGGCTGTGCCAGAGCTTTGATATTTTCACTCAATAATTTCTTACTATCCTCAGATTTATTCAGATCTGAAAAAACGTTTTCAAATTTGCTTTCCAGATCTTTTTCCTCCACCATTAATGCCGCTTGTTTTAAAACAAGACTTCTTGCATTTTTGGATTGATGGTCCTCTGCCACATTTGGAGAGGGAATAAATATCACCGGCTTACCAACTATGCATAATTCCGAAACTGAACTCGCTCCAGCCCTTGAAATAATTATATCTGCAGCTGAATATGCCAAATCCATTTTATTCAAAAAATCGTATACTTTCACATCGGTAACGTGAAATTTTTTATATTCTTCATAATATCCCCTGCCACATTGCCAAATAAGTTGAATCCCCAATTTTGAAAAGAAATCAAGTTCCTTTTCTATAAGTTGATTAATTCTCCGTGCACCCAGACTTCCTCCCAGGACAAGCAGCGTTATTTTTTCCGGGTCCAATCCAAAGAATTCATAAGCTTCATTAGTATGTTGTAGAGGATCTATCAAATCTGCTCTGACAGGATTCCCCGTTTTTATAATTTTATCTACCGGGAAATACCTTTCCATTTCATCATAGGCAACACAAATTTTTGCTGCGTGTTTAGCCAATAATTTATTAGTTATTCCTGCATATGAGTTCTGCTCCTGTAACACGCAAGGGATTCCTTTTCTGGACGCCATTTTTAATACAGGTCCACTGGCAAATCCACCTGTGCCTATTACCACATGGGGTTTAAACTTCGTTACTATTTTTCCTGCACTAATCAAACTACTTATTAGTTTAAATGGGAACATTAAATTTTTTAATGTCAACTTTCTTTGTATTCCACTAATCCACAAACCCTTTATCTTGTATCCTGCCTTTGGCACTTTTTCCATCTCCATCCTGTCTTTTGCACCTACAAATAAAAATGCTGCATTGGGATGTCTTAATTTTAATTCATCAGCTATGGCTATTGCCGGATAAATATGTCCTCCTGTTCCACCGCCAGATAATATAAATCTATAATTGTCCACTTAGCACTTCTAAGGGGTTAGTATCATCCGCATCGGATTTTTTAACATCAACCAGTTTAAATTTTCTGCTCGCACTTAACACAATTCCAATGGCCAGACAAGTCATCCAAATAGATGTTCCTCCACTACTAATAAGTGGTAAAGTTTGCCCGGTTACAGGAAATAATTCTACTGCAACTGCCATATTAATAAGTGCCTGAAAAACGATAGGCAACCCAACGCCAACGGCTAATAATTTGCCAAATACAGTCTCATTTGAATTTGCCACCACTACAATTCTGAATAACAAAAGCATATAAAAGAACATTAGTACAAACCCTCCTACCAAGCCGTACTCTTCAATAATAATGGCATAAATAAAATCTGACGAACTCTGAGGAAGGAAATTTTTCATTACACTTTTACCTGCTCCATTTCCAACAATTCCGCCACTTGCAATGGCAATTTTTGCTTTTTCTATCTGATAGTCCGATTCTGTATCTGCGGGATCCCAAAAACTTTCAACTCTATTTATCCAGGTGTCCACTCTGTTTGGAAAAAGATCAGGATAAGCTTTTACCGTAAGAATAAAAATGGTAAGTATTAATAAACCTGTACCTATAATCCCTGAAAGATATTTTAGCGGATAACCTCCTAAAAAACAAAGTATCAGTACCATAAAGAAAAGAATGGCCGCAGTAGAGAAATTGGCAGGCAAAATTAAAATGGTAACAATAAAAACGGGAAGCCACAGGGGTACCAGGCTCTCACTAAAAGTGATTGTTTTATCCTTAATTCTGGTCAGGTATCTCGCCACATAGATCATTAGAACTACTGCTGCCAGATTTGAAGTTTGAAAAGTAATTCCAACCAACGGAAGGCTTATCCATCTGCTTGCATTTGCCCCATCTATTGTAGTGCCCTGAGCCAGGGTATATGCCAATAGAACCACCACTATGGGCATAGCAATAATAGATAACCCCTTAAAAAAATGAGTGGGAATTTTATGAACGCCATAGATTATTCCAAATCCCAAAAACAGCAACATCCCATGTTTAACCAAATGGCCAATAGTTGTGCCTTTTCCCACTACATAAACCAGATTACTACTGGCACTGTAAACAGGTAAAAAGGAAAATAGAGCCAGAAGAGCAACTACTCCCCAAATGGCTTTATCTCCTTTTATATTTCCTAAAAACCCTGACATTCTTACAAGTTTTTTATTGCTTCTTTAAATTGATTTCCCCTGTCTTCATAATTATTAAAAAGATCAAAACTGGCACAAGCCGGAGATAACAAAACAGTATCTCCTCTTTCAGCAATTTTATAGGCTACTTTTACCGCTTCACTCATTGCGTAAGTCTCAACAATTAAATCTACCACGTTACCAAAAGCATATTTAATTTTTGAATTATCCATACCCAGGCAAATGATAGCTTTTACCTTTTCCCTTACTAAGGGCATCAGTACTTTATAGTCATTCCCTTTATCTTCACCACCTACTATCCAAACGACAGGAGTTTTCATGCTTTCCAAAGCATAATATGTGGCATTTACATTGGTAGCCTTTGAATCATTTATATATTGTACATGATGAATTTTTAAAACCTTTTCCAAACGATGTGCAGCTCCTTGAAAATTCTGAATACTTTCGCGGATAGTATCCTTTCGAATACCAACCAATTTTGCAACCGTTGATGCCGCCATTGTGTTTTTAAGGTTGTGTAAACCTTCTAATGCCAAAGAATCTGCTTCCATTTCAATTGTTTTATTTTCTGTCCTAATTAATATTCTGTCATTCTCTAACCATGCCCCTTCTTCAAGTTTCTCATTAATTGAAAAAGGCAATAATTTTGATCTAATTGGGTTATTCTCCAGCCAACTTGCAATTACCTCATCATCACAATCATAAATCAAACTGTCTTCGGCATTCTGGTTTTGAACAATCCGGAATTTTGAAGACACATAGTTTTCAAAAGAGTGATCATACCTGTCTAAATGGTCCGGGGTAATATTTGTTATTACCGCTATGTTTGGTTTAAAATCTACAATTCCATCTAACTGAAAACTGCTTATTTCCAGCACGTAGAAATCATAGTTATGTTCCGCTACCATTTTGGCAAAACTGTCTCCAATATTACCTGCCATTCCCACGTTTAAACCTCCCTTTTTTAATATACTATAGGTAAGCATAGTAGTGGTGGTCTTGCCATTACTTCCCGTAATTCCTATTATCGTGGCATTTGTATGTTTTGCGGCAAACTCAATCTCAGAAATTACCGGAATACCTTTATCCACAAGCCTTTTTACCAGAGGTACGGTATCCGGAATACCCGGACTTTTCATTACGACATCAGCATTGAGAATTTTCTCTTCCGAATGATGTTCTTCCTCCCAATCAATCTCAAAATGTTCAAGAACGTTCTTATATTTTTCTTTGATCTTACCCTTATCTGAAACAAATACGAGGTAATTCTTTTTTTTTGCCAGAATGGCCGTTCCAACTCCACTTTCACCAGCGCCGAGTACAACCATTAATTTCATTATCTCACTTTGAGTGTCACAATTGTAATTATGGCTAATAGTATTCCTATAATCCAAAACCTTGTGACTATTTTACTTTCGTGATATCCCTTTTTCTGATAATGGTGATGTAAGGGTGCCATCAAAAAAACACGTTTCCCTTCACCTGATCTGTTTTTAGTGTATTTGAAATAACCAACCTGCAACATCACTGATATGGACTCGGCAAAGAATATTCCGCATAGAATGGGAATCAACAATTCCTTTCGGATAATAATTGCTATTACGGCTATGACGCCACCAATGGTCAAACTACCGGTATCTCCCATAAATACCGTTGCAGGAAAAGCGTTATACCATAAAAAACCTACCAATGCTCCTACAAATGCCGCTATGAACACTAAAAGTTCACCAGCCTTGGGAATGTACATGATGTCCAGATAATCGGAAAAAATTATATTTCCTGAGACCCATGCAAAAATTCCCAGGGTGAGAACTATTATGGCAGATGAACCGGCTGCCAAACCATCGATGCCATCCGTAAGATTTGCTCCATTGGAAACTGCCGTTACGATTAAAATGATCATTGGAATGAAGATCAACCACACATAATCCTTTGCCCCATCACCGGCCCATGAGATAAGGTCACCATAATCGAACTCATTATTCTTTAAAATAGGAACCGTAGTCATGGTAGATTTTATATCCCCACCTTTTACCTGTTCAACCGTATACTGTTCAGTGATAATGCTTTTATCGTGTTCGCGCATGGTAACTTCAGGATGATAGTATAAAGTTGCACCTACTATAAGGCCCAAAACCACCTGACCTATCACTTTAAACCTGCCTTTGAGACCTTTTTTATTTTTTTTGAATATTTTAATGTAGTCATCCACAAATCCGATAATACCCATCCATAGAATTGTAACTATCAATAGAATGATATAAACGTTCTTTAAATCCGCGAACAATAGCACAGGAATTAAGGTGGACATTATTATTATCAAACCACCCATAGTTGGAGTACCTGTCTTTTGCTTTTGCCCCTCAAGTCCAAGATCCCGAATGGTCTCCCCTATTTGTTTGCGTTTGAGAAAAAGAATAATACGTTTGCCATAAACTGTTGCCAATAACAAAGAGAGTAGCACGGCCATACCTGCCCTGAATGTCTGAAACTGGAACAGACTTGCTCCTGGCAATTGATATTGTTTTTCTAAATAGTCGAACAGATAATACAACATATTAGGTTATCTATTTCTTGTTACTTATTTAAACTGGTTAGCACTTCCTTTATAATTTTAAAATCATCAAAATCCACTCGCGCACCGTTAGTTTCCTGATAGGTTTCATGACCCTTACCAGCAACCAGGATTATATCATTAGGTACTGCTAACTGACAGGCTGTCTTTATTGCCTGGTTTCGATTTTCTATTGATAAAACTTTCCTGAGATTCTGTGGTTCTACGCCGGCTTCCATCTCTTCAATAATTATAAGAGGTGGTTCGGATCGTGGATTATCTGATGTAAAAATGGCTTTACCACTCATCGCTGAAGCGATATGACCCATTACCGGACGCTTAGACCTGTCACGATCACCACCACACCCCACTACGGTGATGACGTTTTCATTTCCAGTCCTCAATGCATTGATTGTCTCAAGTACATTTTTTAAGGCGTCCGGCGTATGGGCATAATCGACAATAGCCGTTATTCTTTCTTTAGATATAAAGTATTGAAACCTTCCGTCAACATTTTCCAATTCACTCAATAACCTTAGCGTTTCAAGTTTTTCTAATCCCAATAGGTCAGCTGTAGCATATATAGCCAGGATGTTGTAAGCATTAAAATGACCTATTAACCGGGTCCATAGCTCATTATCATCAATTTTTAACAACTGTCCGTTAAACTGATTTTCTAATATCCGAGCCCTGTAGTCGGCATAACTCTTTAGAGCATAGGTGTATTTTTTAGCTGCGGTATTTTGCAGCATCACAAGCCCATTTTTGTCGTCAATATTTGTTAAGGCAAATGCTCTTTTAGGTAAATCATCAAATAATTTCTTTTTTGTATCCCGGTATTCGGCAAATGTTTTGTGATAATCCAGATGGTCATGCGATAAATTGGTGAATATTGCACCCTCAAACACCAACCCTTCTATTCTTTTTTGATGAATGCCATGGGAACTTACTTCCATAAAACAAAATTCAACACCTGCCTCATTCATCAGAGAGAGATATTGATTAATGGTCATGGCATCAGGAGTCGTATGGCTCGTAGAAAATTCTCTATTATCCACCATTATTCGAATTGTAGATAACAGGCCAACTTTATATCCTGCTTTTTTAAACAATTGATACAGCAAACTGCTTACGGTAGTCTTGCCATTAGTACCGGTAACACCTACAAGTTTTAAATTTTTGGATGGGTTATCGTAGAAATTTGATGCCATTATAGCAAGCGCCTGGTTGGCATCAAGCACTTCCACATAAGTTATATCATTGATCAAATCTTCCGGAAGTTCTTCGCATACTATCGAATTTGCTCCTGCGGATATCGCTTTATCAATATATTTATGCCCATCGGTTAAAGTGCCCTTAATTGCCACAAAAACACAACCCTCAGCTACTTTTCTGGAATCAAAACAAATAGTATTCACCATGACTCCGGTAGATCCGCTCACCTTACTCCAAATAGTATATCCTTTAGCGGCTTCATGAAAGTTCTAAAATTATTTTCTTTACTTTTTCCAAATCTGTTCCCTTAGAAATTGATTGCTTTTTAACCTTCCCATTTCCTTTGACCTCTACCTCCAGACCCATGTTTTCGAGGATAGAAATTGCATCCATTCCGCTCATTCCTTTTACATCTGGCATCTCATTGTGATTCTTTTGTGCCTCCGCGTAGTAGCTTTGAAAACTTGCCTCCAAATCATCATTTAAAGGTTCCAGGGTTTCTATTTCGTCTATTAAGGGGTTGTTGGCATAAATCTTTCTGGCTATGGATTTAAATACAGGCCCGGATACGTCTGCACCATAGTAGCCGACACTTTTATCTGGTTCGTGGATCACCACTATACAGGAGTATTTTGGGTCATCTGCAGGGAAATACCCGGCAAAAGTTGATATATACCTCAGTTTGTCCGGGTCACGGGTTTCATAGTTTTTTTGTGCTGTTCCCGTTTTACCAGCCATAGAAAAGTTTGGAGAATAAAGTCGATGCCCCGTTCCGTGTTCTTTTTCCACTACATTTTTCAATAAATCTCGTACCTGTTTTGCAGTCTCCTTAGAGCAAATAGCCTCGTTAATAATTTCCTTATCAAACGTATAAATGGTTTTGTTCCATTCCTTAACCTCTTTTATTAGTCTGGGACGCAACAATTGACCATCATTAGCTATAGCATTGTAAAAAGCAAGAGTCTGTAAAGGTGTTAGGGATACTTCATAGCCATGAGACATCCATGCCAGAGAAATCCCAGACCAACCCTTATCTCCTGGATATCTAATTACAGGCTTACCTTCTCCTTTTATTGGCATTCCCAATTCCTGATGAAGCCCCATAGACATCAGGCGATCTACATAAACTGATGGTTCTGCTTTATAACTGTTATGAATCATTTTGGCGAAAGCTGTATTTGAAGAAACTTCAAAAGCCCTTGCCACTGAAATTTTGCCATAACCTCCGTGTTTGGAATCCTTTACTATTCTATCGTATATTCTCCAACGTCCTTTTTCAGTATCAATAACTGTGCTGGTGTCTATTTTTTGATCTTCCAGGGCAGCAACCAACGACATTAATTTAAAGGTTGATCCGGGTTCATTAGATTCGCCTATCGCATAATTTAATCTTTCGTAATATTTGCCATCCTCTGTTCTTCCCAGATTAGAAATTGCCTTTATCTCCCCTGTTTTAGTTTCCATTACAATAACACATCCATGATCGGCTTTATACTTTTCTAATTGTGTTAAGAGCCC
>RCNG010000573.1_pt1 | contig 17000 bp, 12 predicted proteins | sample 2041371 | NCBI WGS metagenome assembly RCNG01 (sample SAMN09708227, study PRJNA481090) | Marine sediment metagenome, whole genome shotgun sequencing project. | biome: marine sediment; feature: ocean; material: sediment; isolation source: Sewage treatment plant 1 marine sediment (STP1) ... | reverse complement strand
ATAGTATTAAACGGCTGGGTTGATAGAAGAAGAGACCTTGGTGGAGTTATTTTTATCTGGCTGCGCGTTCTCCAGAACCTTTAAGAAGCTGGCTAAAAGATATTTCACAAGATTCATGGAACCTGGTATTGGGCGAATCAAACGGCTATCTTAATACGGTCTACCGTTCCAGTGTATTACCATTCTATGATCGCAGTATGAAAAACCGCTATCCATTACATTCGAAATCAAGTAATGAGGCATCCTTGGCTGATTTTACAGAATATTTTAAACCGGATGGAATTGAAGCGACCTTCTTTAATTCCTACCTTAAAGACTTTGTCAATACCAGACGCAAACCCTGGTCCTTAAAACAGGTTGAAGGTCATACCCTGGCCATCAGTAATTACGCACTAAAACAGTTTGAACGTGCTGAAAACATCCGTACGGTCTTTTTTAAAGAAGATAGAGGGTATCCAAAAATCAAATATTCATTACGTCCTCTATATCTGGATTCTAATATTGCCCGTTTCGAGTTAAAGCAGGGTGACCAAAAGGTGACTTATCGTCATGGTCCCCTTATACCCAGTAAAATGAGCTGGCCTGGAAATGCTGATTATAATGAAGCAAAACTCATGTTCGAAGATCTCAATGGCGATAGAGTTGCTTATAAAGAAGAGGGGCCCTGGGCTTTTTTCCGAATTATGGATAATTATGAATTGCAATCCACCAAGTTAAATGATCATTTTATTGTGGATTATGTACTGGAAGGAAAAAAAGCCAAATTTGAATTGATTGCCAGCAGTGCCAAAAATCCATTCAGTTATAATTTATTAAAGCGTTATAGAGCGCCGGAACAATTGAATTGAGTATGAGTAATTTAACAGGATTTTACGGAAAACTACCGACTCATGGGGATTTTATCTCCAGAAATCTTCCCAGAACCTTCATTGATCCCTGGGACAATTGGTTGCAAACTGCTATTAGCGCCAGTCGGGAGCAATTAGGAAAACAATGGCTGGATTACTTTTTAGTGGCTCCCGTGTGGAAGTTTATCCTTTCTGATGGCACTTGCGGAGAAAGCTCATGGGTTGGAATTATGATCCCAAGCGTAGATAAAGTAGGGCGATATTTTCCATTAACTATTGCTTCACATATTACAAAATCTGTAAAACCTGTCGCTCTGATTGACGAATGTCACCACTGGTTTGAACAGGTCGAAGAGATTGCTTTGTCCACACTGGATAATGACTTTCAACTGGAACAACTGGAGCAGAGTCTTGATCAGTTAGGAGAACCGATCGTCGGGCGCATTAACCCGAGTGATGCCGGCAGTGACCTTCATAAAGAAAAACGTTTTCAAGGTCACTTCTCTATGGATCCCGTTAACTCTAACCCATTAAGTGCTTTTCCGGCAATTAGTCACTTTTTTATTGAACAGACCTTTTCCTGCTATAGTTTCTGGTGGACGAGTGGTTCGGAAGATATTAAGCCGTCTTTTCTGGTTTGTGAAGGATTACCTGAGCGGGATGGCTATGTGTCATTACTGGATGGCGACTGGGACAAAGAACCCTGGCACAATATCAAATCATTATTTGTGGTAGGGGATACACCTGCCTTGATTGGGATCTAATTATGCTTAGCAGTGCAGCAAGAACACATCGGGGAAATATTCGTAAAATTAATGAAGATGCTATTTTAAGTCATCCGGATTACCAGCTTTATGCAATTGCTGATGGTATGGGTGGGCATTCTGTCGGTGATTTGGCCAGTCAGGCAGTGATATCCGAATTAACCGGACTCAAACTTGATACGTATCAGGCACAGGAAGCGGTTAATTGCATTGAAACATCTCTGAACGATGTTAATAAAAAGATAAATTCGGGTTTGAATACTGATAATAGCTTTGGCCATATTTCTGGCAGTAGTTCTAGTGGTAAAGTTAGGGAAAGCAACAGAATCATCGGCAGTACTGTGGTGGTTGTCTACATTAAAAACAATCTATGCAGTTGTTTCTGGGTAGGGGACAGTCGCTTATATATCTATCGTAATAAAAAGTTATATCAAATCACCAGGGATCACTCTCTTGTTCAGGAAATGGTTGATGATGGACAGTTAACACATGAAGAGGCTTTAAATCATCCAAAAGCAAATATTATTACTCGCGCATTGGGTGTTTGTCAGGAACTGGAAATTGATCTCAATCAGTTTGAGATCCAGGCCGGTGATAAACTGCTTTTATGCAGTGATGGATTATATAAAGAGTTAAACAGCAAAAATATTATTGCGGCTCTTGAGGCACACAATGTTGAAGCCATAGCGAATAATCTGCTGGGTGAAGTGCTCATAGGAGATGCCACTGATAATGTCTCCTTTATTGTTATAGATAAACAATAAAAGAGAATAAATAAAGGGTCGTTAGGTGACAGGGAAATCTATACAACAATTCCAGGATAAACAACAGGATAAACTACAGGATGATCTGACCGTAATTCAAACCAAATCATCGACTGGCAAGTCTGTACAACATGACAAAACGATTTTTATAAAACCCGAACAACTTGATTACGAGTCTTTAATGTTCACTGGTTTGAATAGTTCTGGTTTGAATAGTTCTGGTTATAAAGGTTCTGATTTCAACAGCTCTGCACTAAATTATTCTGATAAAACAAAGATTTTCACTGCTGAGAATAAGACAAAAATAGCCGTTCCTGCTGTAATAAAGGTGGGTTCTATTATCAGGAATCGTTTTGTACTGGATGAAATTCTGGGTATCGGTGGCATGGGTAAGGTGTACAAAGCCATTGATTTAAGAAAAAAAGAGGCACAGGACAAAAACCCCTATATTGCCATTAAAGTTTTAAATGATGAATTCAGGGATCACCCGGAAGCATTAATTGCTTTACAAAGAGAAGCCAGAAAGTCACAACAACTGTCTCACCCGAATATCGTTAATGTGCATGATTTTGATCGAGACGGTGAAATGGTCTATATGACCATGGAATTATTACAGGGGAAGTCTCTGGACAGAGTAATAGCAGAAGATTATCCCAATGGTATGCCGATTGAACAGGCCACACCTATTATTAACTCGGTATCCAATGCCGTCTTCTATGCTCATCAGCATGGGATTATTCATTCAGATTTAAAACCCAGTAATATCTTTGTCACCAATGACAATGTGGCCAAAATATTTGATTTTGGTATCGCTCGTGCATGCCATACCCGTGCTACTCATACAAGTGCTAATAAAGACGAACAGATTGAGATAAATAGTGATGACAAAGATTTAACCCTTTTTGATCCGACGCAACTCTGCGCTTTAACACCCACATACGCCAGTCTTGAGATGCTCCAGGGCCACGCACCTGAGCAGCATGATGATCTTTATTCAATAGCCTGTGTGTTTTATGAGCTCTTATCGGGGCAGCATCCCTATAAACGTTTGCCAGCAGATGAAGCAAAAAAACAAAAACTTCGAGCCAGGAGAATTCCTTCCATTAGCAAATTTAAGCTAAGGGCACTGCAGAATTCTCTTGATTTGGTGGGTAAAAACCGCTACGAAACTGTCGAGTTATTTATCAGGGCGTTTAATCAAAAAAAACGAATCTGGTTATCAGTAACCAGTGTTATACTGGCTATTATCCTATCAATCTCAGCAGTTTTTTTTCCGCAATTTAAAGAATACTATCATAACTATCAGCAGGAATCTTTTATTTTTTCTGTCAATCAATCTGATTTCAAAAATAATCCAGACGCCGTTGAAATAATAAAAACATATATTAATAAACTGGATGCACAGACAAAAATATATGTCCTGGATAATATAAAAAATAATTGGCTGACGATAATCAATGAAAAGATAGATTCTCTTATTGATGATAGGGAGCATCTTTATCAGTATGATAAGGCATTACAATTACTCATTATCGCTCAACAGTATTATCCAGATTCTGCACAGGTTGCAAGGATGTTTGACTTGTATGAAAAGAAAAAATATATTCTGCTTAATCAACTGAATAATCAGTTTAATGAATTACTGGAAATAGCACAAATATCTGGATTTAGAGATATTAAAGAACAGCAGCAGATCCTGGCGATAATAAATGCTGTCAAACAAATTGAAGTAAAACATCCTCTGGTAAAAGATGAACGTTTACTATTAATCTATGAGGAGAGTATTGAACGATTAATGACTGAACATCATACTGAAAAAGCTCATAAACTTTTGCTTTCTGCTGAAAGTGTTTTTAAAGACAATATTAGCCTGCAGAATCTGAAACATAGGCTGAAAGCGCTAACATCAGAGAATAATCAACAAAATAGTGATGTTCATGCTGAAAATATTTCTAATGATAATATTTCCAGTTTAAAACTGGAGCTGACTCAATTAATCGAAAATGCTTCAATTAACAGTCAGTGGGAAAAACGTGTGACCGTCATTTATGAACAATTATTCAATAAACTCGGTTATAGATCCGTCTGGATAAATGAGAAAAAACAGGCACTGTCTACTCTTTTTCTACGACATTCAGTTGCGATGCGTGATAAACAACGTCTTACTGAAGCAAGATATTTTCTTGATAAAGCAAAGCAATACAATGAGCAGCTTTTCGGATTAAATGATGAAGAAACTATTTTACTGTCGTTAGAAAATATTGTTCGCGTTAAATATAATGCTAAACAGCAACTTGTAGAGATTGAGGGTTTAAAAACTTCCTTAAACACCCAGCTAAAAGCACATAAAATGAAATCAGCTATTAGAAGCTATAAGAAACTGCAAAGAATACTAGGACGTAATGACCCTTATATCGCAGGCGATGCACGACAGGCCATAGCGCAAGCCTATTATAAACAGGCTAGACAATTATTTGTGGAAAAAAACTATGATAAATCGCTATTGATTATCAAGCTTGGTCTCAAATTTGAACGACATCATTATGGACTGAGAACTTTGCACAGGAAAGTCAGAAAACACCTGAAATTAGTCAAGGAAAGCCAGCTTCTGGCTGAACAGTCTGTTGAATAATGAATAAACCAGAGCAAAAATTATACTTCTTTAATAGGGGGTTTTGGGGCAAAGCCCCCATAAAGATAAATTCAAGAAATTCGACAGGTTGGTTGACATCAAGCGGTTTTTAATTGACATGCTTCATTCATAGAGAGTAGAGTAAGTTTTCAATAAAAAAGAGGAGAAGTTCGTGATGAAAACTATAGTAAAAGCAGTGCTTGTTTCCATGCTAATGATTGTAGCCGTTCCAGCTTATTCGGGAGGTGTTGCTATGCAAATGTGGAAATGTGAGATGGACGATGACGCATCCGAGCAGGATGTAAAAGACCATGCTACGGAATGGCTCAAGGCTGCAAAGACAATGAAAGGTGGTAAGAATCTTGAAGCCTATGTGTATTTCCCTGTTGCCGTCAACAACATGGCTGAGACTGACTTGATTTTTACGGTTGTCGCACCTTCTTTTGCTGAGTGGGGTATTTTCTGGGATTCTTACGGGGGTTCTGCGGCGGCCGCAGCAGACAAGAAAAATGAACTTGTTGATTGTCCAGACAGTGCTGTGTGGGAATCATTCAAAGTTAAATAGACGCTTCCTGGACTAGACTAAAAATAAAGGGTCGCCAAATATGACTACCCTTTATTTCCTCTCTCCTTTTCTGTTTTGCTCGTAAAATCATGTCTTTACCCTCTTGCAAAGATTCATCGTTGAATCGAGAGCCTCTTGGACCGGTTGCCCCTGCCTCGCGCATGGTCGAGGTCGATATGGTCCGTGGCTTCGCGCTGTTCGGCGTGCTGCTGGTGAATATGTACGGCTTTGGTGCTGACTCAATCGCCTGGAACTCCCTGACTGACGAACTCGCCTTCGCGATTATGCGCGTCTTCTTCGAGTCAAAAATGTGGTCGCTGTTCTCCATACTGTTCGGTTTCGGCTTTGCGCTGCAGATGCAAAGCGCCCATGCACGAGGTTTCGGCTTCCTCCCGACCTACCTCCGACGCCTGACTGTGCTCTTTGCCCTCGGAGCCTTTCATGCATTGCTCTTCGATGGCGATATCCTGATGCTCTACGCGGAGCTCGGACTCGCGCTCCTCGTCATTCGCGGTCTGTCCACACGTAAGCTCCTTCTTCTGACCGTGGGGCTCATGCTGATCTTTCCTTTTGCCCGCTTCAACTCGGACCAGGATCCAACTGATGAATCGGAAGAGATCCTTAATGTAAGCGAGGCCCGTGCTGAACTCGAGCTGTCGCAGCGCACGGATGTGTATGCCACTGGTTCGATTGCCGAGGTCGCGGCCGATAATGCGAACGCGATCCCTGCCGACCCCCTCGAGGATCTCTACACGCCGGAGTCCGGCCTGACGGTCCTCGGGATGTTCCTCCTTGGATTTGCCATTGGACGATCCGGGGTCTTAGGCGACATCCCCGGCCACGTGGCATCCATTGCACGCATGCGGGTTTGGGGACTGAGTCTCGGGCTTACGGCAATGGCGGTGGAGCGAGTACTTGCCGCCACCTATGGGTACGCAGTGTTTCGAGAACAACAAGCTGGTTTGGGCGTACAGCTCGCCGGCGACCTACTCTTCACTTTTGGAGCCACGGCGCTTGCCCTCGGCTATGCGGCGACACTCATCCTTGCCGCACAGACTCCTCGCGGGAAGGCTGCCCTCATGCCTCTGGCCTCAGTTGGTCGCCTGGCTCTAAGCGTCTACCTGACCCAGACCTTGATGTTCACCACGTTATTCTACGGGTACGGCTTTGGCCAGGTCTTTCGACTGGGCCCCGCCACAGTCACCGCCTGGGCGGTGGTGATTTTCGCCGTGCAGATTGTTGTCTGTCAGTGGTGGTTGAGGCGCTTCCGATTCGGCCCCGTGGAGTGGTTGTGGCGCTCCCTGACCTATCTGAAGTGGCAGCCGCTACGGGTCAAGGAATAATTCAGGCGGCTACTATCATTACCCAGTGGAGGACCGACTGAGATGCAAGCCACCCACAGGCGCCACAGGGCTGCCCTCGTAGATGGCAGTGGACAGATGCATCTCCTTCAGCACCAGGCTCAATGGCAGAAGCGTTGTCCCGGGCTCGATGATTACACCACCCATAACGGTGGCACCGAAGTTGATGGCACTACCGTCCTGGATATCCGTCCGCTTCACTTTCAATCGCATATTCTCGAAGGTGTGCAATTGCAGAAAGCCGTTGATCATGCAGTCGTCACCAAAGCTTACCGCGTTCCAGTCCGCGGCTTGCATGGGTGAGCTTATGATCGTTCGTTTACCAATCTGACAGCCCATCCCCCGCAGGATGGTATTCGAGAGTAGCGTCCCGGCGGACATGCTCAAGGGTATCTTGCACCATGCGAAGAAGCAGTCCTGCGCGAAAAAATAGCTGAAGTGTCGCCAGGACCAGAACGGTGTCGAGTGAGCGGAACCCCATTGACTGCCGACGATGAATTTTTTTATCGCGGAGCAGGAGACTATAAGGATAAGCTCAGCGAGAGTCAAAGCAATGAACGCGCTGACAACCAGATGTAGTTCCATGCGCAGCAGGCTGGTGTATAGAACCACATAGACAAGTATGTTGGCGCTGGGCAGTATGCCGATACTGAAAATGTCATTCAGGAAGATGCGCGCCAGGAAGAGGGAAAAACTCGGGAGCCTTTGTGCTTCATTCTCTGCCTCGAAGTGCGCACTCGCAAATTTCACCGGTGGGTTTCCTGCCACAGTGATCGGCTCACCCAGTCGAGAGTGCATTTGGCGACGGAACTGTATGTCATTCCCAGGCGTGGAGACTCCTAACAGGAAGTTGGATGGGAATTGAGCGGCCTCCGCAACGCAGTTGTTACCACTGAAAAAATTTCTCGGCATGTCGAGACGTGATAGCTTAATGTGCTCAGCGCCATAGTCGAGCATGTTGCTGAAACTGCCATTGGACCAGAACACCTGGGAGTCGGCGCTGACAAGCTCCGGGACGATGTTGAACATAACGTCGCACTCGGAAGCACCTGTGCGCGGGAAGCGCACACCAGCGAGTGCGCGCAGATACTGTCCAGTGATGGTCCAGGTCCACCGGAGTTGAATATGGTTCATTTTCCTCATTCTGTACATGAGTAGAGCGCCCTTGAGCCCAAGTGAAGGATAGAGACCCGGTGAGGCGGGCGTATAGCGAAGAAACAGACAAGTCAGTAGCGAGACCAGAACCACGGTGACCCAGCTGGTGAAGAATGTGTATAGCCCTATCTGCAAGACGATCTCGTGTAGTGATGTCAGTTGGAAGTAGTCACCGGCGAGCGATGTATCACTGCCGGGTATGAAGGTGACCGCGAACCAGGTGACCATGGCGGTAGGGACTATAATAAGCCAGAAGTCGAGGAAGATCTGCATCAGAATGTTGCGCATTTCCAGAAACCAGGGCGGGTAGCTGTATTGGCAGAGACTCGCGGTGCGTTTCAGAACAGTGTAGTGGCCGTTGCAGCGTGCCGGCGATCCTTCCCACATTTGCCCTGGACCGACGTCATCGAGGATGGGTGTAAACGGAGTTATCCAACTACCGCGGCCCACTGTCACATTGCTTCTGATGGCGGCTTTCATACCGATCTTACAACCACTTTGAAGCTTAATGGGGCCGATATGCAATTCCTGCCCCGACCAGCTCGACAGGTGCAGGTAGGCCCCGGTCTGGATGGCGACATCGTCATCGATGGAAAGCAGATCCAGAGGTCCGGAGAAATTTATGCCGTGTGCGCCCTGCAGGTTGTTACCCACTTTTGCACCGAGCCTCCGCAGCACGTACGCGAGGAGTGGCGCACTGCGATACACAGTACTCAAGGGGCGCAACACAGAGGTCTCCAAACGTCCGATACACCAGATGCGCAGATGCATTCTGCTCCACTTGGGATAAACCCCCGGTGTCACATTGTTCTTATATATATCACCGCCCATAAAGCGCTTGATAACCATTACCCAGAGCAGGCTGGCGAAAGGCAGGATCAGGGCGATCAGGTACATCTGAAAGCCAACGATGATGAATTCCCAGAGGTATGCGGTCATGAAGAACTCACCGATTTCCGCGAAGCTGATGAATCCCAGAAAGCCGATTAAAGGCGGGGAGTAAAGCAATGACAGGAACAGAACCTGCAGGGTGGTGAACCAGCCTACGGAGAGCACTCTGGCTGCGGCTTCATCGCGCTTGGCGCGGTTCCTATTGGTTTTATCTGCGCTGTCAGCAGGCGAGTCGTTCTGCTGGTATTCGCGTGGCAGGTCGGCTATTTTGCGCGCGGTGTTGCAGTTGCTGAGCAGCGCCCGCACCGACACCCCCCATCCCGCGTCTTGTAGACGCAAGGCCAGTTGTGCGATGACGATCGAGTGCCCACCATGGTCGGCGAATGCATCGTCCCAACCCAGGTCGGTCTCGAACACGGTCTGGCAGATCTGCAGCACTTCCTCATTGGCCGGTGCTGCGCTCGTATCCAGCGTGGTGGTTTGGTTGTTCTGCGTTTTCATCATAACGGTGGCCGGCAGATCAGCGAGCCTGGGCAGGCAACGCCGGTCTATTTTGCCGGACATTGGCTTCATTACGAATGTGTCTACCAGGAATATTCTTGTAGGGATTGACGGGGCTGGCAGTTGTTCGGTCAGGGTTGCCGTGACCTGGGCGAACCACTGTGCCGGTGCCAGGGTGACGGCAGAGGTTTCGCTTTTGCTGATTGACGGTGCAGCGACAAAGGCAACCAGTTCCTGGTTCTGGTAGTCCAGCACTGCGGCCTCGATCTCCTTGAATTGGCTTTGCAGGATGTCCTCGACGACCTGAGTCTCTACGCGGTGCCCACGCACTTTGAGCTGTGAGTCGACACGGCCGTGAAAGTGTACCCGCTGGGTGTGGATATCGATTTTACATCGGTCTCCAGTGCGGTAGAGGCGACCGAATTTGGGGTGGGTGATGAATGTTCGGGCGGTCTGCTCCGGCAGGTTGCGGTAGCCACGCCCAACGTGCACGCCGCCAATACAGAGTTCTCCGATCTCACCGTGGGGCAGAGGATTGAGTTGGTTGATTTCGAGGATAACATAGGTCACGTTAGCAAGGGGTGAGCCGATGGTAATGGGTTCCCCTGGTCGCAGACTTTGACGACTGGTGTCAGTGCTTGCTTCTGTAGGGCCGTAGGTGTTGATGATCTGTCGGCGGCCCCGTGTCCAGGGTTCCACCAGCGCACTGGGGAAAGCCTCGCCTGCCGGCACAATATAACGGCACAGCGGGTAGGCCAGATCCAGCTCCGGGTTGGGAGTGAGGGTGGTCAGTAGCACCGGGGGACAGAATAGCACGGTGACTTCAGCGTCACACAGGACCGGGAGCAGTTCCGGGCCTGAACGAACCTGCTCTTTGGTCAGCATGACCACGGCGCAACCTGATACCCAGGCGCTGTACATCTCGGAGATACTGCCGTCATAACCCAGTGATGATGTCAGTGAGGTTGCATCCATGCCGGGAATGAGATCGAAATAGTCAGCGTAGCTGAGGGCCAGGTTTACATAGCCTGCATGGGGGCATTCCACACCCTTGGGCATGCCGGTGGTGCCACTGGTATAGAAGATGCTGGCAAGGCGCTGGCTGGGGTCGTCCAGCCACGGCGGTGTCTTGATTGGTGTCGGATTATCCGGCAACGCCAGCACATCGAGCGTAGGCAGGTCGCGGAACTGCGCTTGTCCCCGGGTGAGAATGACCACTGGCTGGGCGTCATCGAGCATGTGGGTAATAAGGATGTCCGGCAAGCTGGTGTCGAGAAACATCAAAGTGCCGCCGGCCTTAAGAATGCCAAGGTGCGACGCAATGATTTGCCAATTGTCCTGGGACATGGCCACGGCCACGACCTGGTCAGGGCCGGTGACGAAGGGGGTCAGTGCTACGGCTACCTCTTCAGCTCGTGAATCGAGTTCGGCGAAGCTGAGGGACTCGCCGGTGTGGGGGATCTGCAAGGCCGTGAGTTCCGAGTACTTCCTGGCAGAACGGCTGAAGACCTCTCCAAGCCACTGGACATCTTTCTGATGCGGAATATTTATCAGATGGTTGTCATCAAACACCTCGGTCAAACTGTATGGACAGGTGTCCTCCTGCTCGTGCGTCGCTTCTGCTGCCCAGAGATAACGCCTCCAGGCCATATACGTTAGCAGAAAGAAGACCACAATGACGGCGGACAGGATCATTACTGCCATCTAATTGAAATACTGCTGGAGTGTTCCCTTACGGCGAGTGTCAAGCGTGACGCAATGAAAGCCGCCCCCCATCATTTTGGAGTGTCGCAATTTTAGAGGAATCACATCAATACCCTGCTTCTCAAGAAGTTTGATTAGTGCTGTCTGATCCCGGTCGACCACAACCAGATTTGGATTGATGCTGAACAGGTTCATATCGATCCACTTGCTGCCAATGCTCTTAGACAGATAGTCCGCATCGAACTGCTCGGTATTCTCCATTGGCGGGCTGTAAATTACCTGCCACTGTTTCAGGAACTTGGGTAGGGTGTGGTCATTGATGCGCGCCGGATTACAGAGGAGCAGGCCCGGGCGCAGGGCGACAAAGGTCGAGTCAATATGGCTGCCGTAATAGACATCTTTAAGAAAGTGGACTTGAAATTCATCACCCAGAATTGTCTGTAACCATTGTCCGCCCAACTCGTTACCTGTGCCACTGACCAGATAGAGCAGATCCCGACCAAAACGCAGGATATTTGCGGCATCGAAAGCCGGTTCATCATTTCGCGGCATGGGCTTATCCATATCGACATCGAACAGCGAGTCAAGTAGCATAGGCTTGGGTGCGCTGTACCATTTTGCACCGGACTTCAAGTAGTCAATCATCAGCTTGCGATAGCTGTACGATTCCTGGGCGCGGCTGCGGATGACATTGGGGGTTTCAATAATCTGATCACCGATGACCAGCATGATGTCGCGGGGACAGTAATTGTAGTATCCCTCGGACTCCCAATGGATGGTGGAAAACTTATCCTCATGCGGCCATGTCTCTGGACGTTTTACGGTAATGCCCAAATCTTCCAGGACGGTGACAAATGCATTTAGATCTTCTTCAGTCTCATCAATGATCCATTGTGGAAAAGCACCCTGCGGGATCTCCGTCAGTGAACGGTCGGGGTATTCCGCCAGTTGGGTACTGGGATCGGCAAAAGGAAATCTTGCGCGCAGGGGGTTACCTACGATGACTTCTTCGAGTGGATCCCATTCGTTACAACTCCATAGTGCTGACATACTGAATCAATTCCTCATCAGGTGGCGTCGAAAAATGACGTTATTTTTGTGCCGATTTTTTGTTCAACGGCCAGTTCATATGCGTAGCTGCCGAGCGTAAGATCAAGGACACCAAGTCCGAAAGGACTGAAGATAGAAATGGCATCGGGGTCGTCTCTGGGCTGGATCTCTCCGGTCAGAATCTGACTAAGCGTGCCGTGCAGAAAGTCGCTGTTGCCCTCACTCTGCTCGGCCAGGTGCGTTGAAGTTTGTGCCCGCATCGCATGACCCACGTCGTCGAGGACGTTTTCGCCCATCAAGATGGCTTCCGCTGTGAGATCACGTAGGGAAATATGCAGTAGAGTTGCCCCTTTGGGACACATCGACAGATCGTTGATGGTCGGTTCGACCGCCGTGGTCGCAAACGTGACGACCGGGCAACGGGCCAGAAGATCCGTGACTACATTGGTGTGCTTTATTGGAGTATCAGCGACGATCTCGCGCATTGACTCTGCCCAATCGGCCGCCCTGTCTGGGGAGATATCGAAGGTCAGAATCGAGCGGATGTTGCGTAAGGAGGCAATATAACGCACGATTTCACGGTTGATCAGCCCGCAACCAATGATGCCAAGTGTGTCGATGTCACCTGATGCATGCAGTTTGTCGCAGGCCAGTGCCGCACTCGCGGCGGTGCGCTTGGCACTGATGATGGAGCCTTCCATGAAGGCTTGCGGTCGTCCCGTTTCCATCGAATTGAGTACCATGACTGCGGAGGCACGACTGATGCCTCGGGCATGATTTTCCGGGAAAGAGGCGATCCATTTGATGCCGGCAATGTTTTTTTTGCCACCGAGGTAGCCAGGCAAGGCAATGATACGTTCTCGCTTCCTGTTGGGAAAACGGACGAATACGGAGTGGGGCAGGCTACTGTCGCCGGCACCATGAATCACATAGGCCTCGCCAATTCGGTCGACGATCTCTCGTTCTTTACCTTGCAGTAACGCGGCAATATCAGGTCCGCCTAAAGTTAATATCACGTCTTCTGTTGTCATGTTTTAAATCCTGGAGTATTCGGTTGAATCTGGTAATTGGTCAAAATTCTGCAACACCCAATCATCGGAATAGACGGTGTCCAAATAGCGTTCTCCGCGATCAGCGAGGATGGCAGCGCACACGGCACCCGGTTCGATCTGATCGTGGTATTTGTGGATTGCAGCAATGACACCTCCTGATGAAGCACCCGCGAGAACCGCCTCCCGGCGGACCAGGTTGTGACAGCCGGTGATACAGTCCCAATCTGATATCAATACTACGTCGTCCGCTAATCCATCCAGGTGTATCCTGGATTTCTCAGCAGCACCGTGACCTGGTAATAAACGAGATTGCGGCTTGTCTCCAAAAATCACGCTGCCGATGGCATCGACAGCGACGACTTTGGTTGGCAATTTGTTGTCACGAATATACTCGGCGCAGCCGCGCAAGGTTCCGCTGGTACTGGTTGCCAGAAACAGGTAATCGACATGCGATTTCAGCGCATTGACGATTTCGGGCATTGTACCCAGATAATGGGCGGCGAAGTTATTCGGGTTGGCATACTGGTCTGGGCAGTAGCTATCAGGAACCGAAGCCAACAGTTGCTGAACGCGCAATTTACGGGCTCCGAGAAGATTGTCCGTGCCGGGTAGTGGTTCTGAAACAAGGCTTATTACCGCTCCGTAGGCCTGGAGGATCCTGATGATCTGTTTGGTCGTGCGGATATCAACCACGCAAATCAGTTTGGTGCTCCAATAAGCACAGACTTGAGCCAGACCGATCGCCATATTACCCGAGCTTGACTCGATGATGGTCGTATCGCGCGATATTTTCCCCGAAGACAGTGCTTCACGCAGTATATGCAATCCGCATCGGTCTTTGATGCTACCGCCGGGATTCAAGGCCTCGATTTTGCCAAATAACTTGAAACGCTTGTCGCCAAAAATATTATTGAGCTCGATAAGCGGTGTATTCCCGATTGTATCCAGGATGTTCGATTTTGTTTGGTCTGGTCCTGCGGCGTTACGTGCACGACCGTTTTGTGGCTGCAAAGCTTCAGTATCTGCGGCCACTGCACTGTCCATCAAATATTTATCAATCAATATAAATTCTCCTGGAGTCGAAACAACAGACCTTTGATCCTGGAAAAGGGGTCAAGCGTATTTTATAATATATAAAATAAGTAAGTGAAATTCAACTCCGACTCCATTGATTACTTTATAGGCCTTAAACCCAGATAGCCGCAAAATGTTACACTTATTCTGAAATCCCTTGCCCTGCAAGAGGTACAAAGGTGTAGTACATTTAGATAATAACATTTTCACCTGATTTTTGATTAAATAATCGTCAAATGTAGAGATGAATAACGATTATTTTCTAAAAATAAGTCTCTTAATTTTTCAATAGTGGGCAAATTCTGCGTATTTTACTGAAAAACTCCAGATATAGGGTTAAATATTAGCTGTTTTTTCTAAAATGATTGGTAATCATTGACTATTTAAATAGAAAATTTTGGTTGATTAAATGTTCACCAGCTCTGAAAACCCTTATACAGCAATGGATTTCAGAATAAGTGTAACATTTTGCGGCTATCTGGGTTCAAGGCGTATGGTGTCCCTGGATCCCCATAATAGATTTTTTCTGCTTTGCGGTTGGGAGGAAACAATAAAGAGCTTTATGCCCTGTAGGGGTCGTAATAGACACTCTGAAAAAACGTCGCTAAGAAAATGAAAGCAAAATATTTCCCTTATTTAAGGGTGTTGCAGAGATTACTACTTTCAAGGTCAGCTACCGGCCATAAACGGTCAGTCAGAGATACACTACTGAACGGCAGCTTCGTGGTGATTGCAATCGTTCGGTAAAATGTAATTTTCACCCAAACCGCCAATATCAGTCACGTCTGAACCATGTCGGTCTTGACCTACTAGCTGCCATTAGACACATGAACCTCATCATCATTTCATTCCGATAGCTGCAATTTAGAAATCAAGAGCAAGTAATGTTAAAGGCATTAACCGTCATATCAGTTTTATTGAGAAGCATTCTTATTGACCCACAAAACAGTAGTTTAAAAGAGATATTGTTATTTCGAAAATATTATTGCTCAGTACATTTTAATAATGATCGTGGATAAGTCGCACCTGATTGATCATTCCTAATCACATCCACCTTTCTGTGAATAACTTGTTCTTCATCACCATTCTGTCATCCGATTAGCTTGCGCTTTTGTCCGGATTACATAATTTTGCAATTTCGCAGCGCATCTGCCACCATGCTGATGCACCAAGGGGTTCCCCAGATACTGTGGTTATTCTCCAAGATTCGACAAAAATAATGAATAATTAAAGATGTAGAATAAAAATGCAGATAAAAAAATTTTTTTTCAAACAGATACCATTATATTTCAAATCGAAAATAATTGCGTATAAAGCACACAGTGCTATGTTGATGCTTTGCTTGTGCTTTTCCACATTACATGCGGATTGGTCAAAAAGTTTTGTTCTCGATTTAAAAGGCGGGACCGCGATTGTTGCAGACCCCAAAGGTAATATTCTTTGGGCGCAACAAAAAGACCGGAAAATGGTCCCAGCTTCGATTATCAAGATTGCTACCGCAGCTGCCGCATTCAATCGACTGGGTCCTAGCTTTCGCTTTAAAACTGAGTTCTATCTCACACCAAAACAAGAGCTAGGGATTAAAGGTTATGGAGATCCGGCATTGGTTTCAGAAGCTTTAGCAGATATTGCACAAAAGATACAATCACATTTACCAAACAACGTGAAAGACGTTTTGATCGATACCACTTTTTTTGCCGGACCAGTAGAGATCCACGGTCTTAGTGTCAGTAATAATCCTTATGACGCCCTTAATGGCGCCTTGATTGCCAATTTTAATACCATCTATATCCATAAAAAGCAATTACGCGAGGTACGATCTGCGGAACCACAAACACCACTGACCCCCACGGCCAAACAATTGGCCAAATCCTTTCCAGTTGGTAAACACCGCATTCATGTCGGCCATGATGAGAGTTTGAGTTTGCAAAACTTCACAGAACTGATGCAGGCATTTTTACATCCGCTTGGGGTCAATTTACCAAACAGCTATCGAAGCGTTGTGATTCCTGAGGGGGCCAAGTTGATCTACACCCATTATTCACAACCTTTAACACAAGTCGTAAGAAGCTTATTGACCTATTCAAATAATTTTACCGCGAACCAAATTATGCTGGCATTGGGTGCCGATGAATATGATGCGCCTGCTGATTTAACCAAAGGTCAAAAAGCTTTACGCGCTTTTTTATCGGAATTAGGGCTAGATAACATTGTAATAGAAGAAGGTTCTGGTCTGTCTCGGAAAAACCGTATTAGTGCGCAAGAGATGCTGATTGTACTGAAACATTTTCGACCTTATGCCAAGCTGTTGGAAGCCGATGCATATGCCTATGCCAAAACAGGTACATTAACCGGTGTACATACCTATGCGGGGTATCTGCGAGGCAAGCAAGACCAACTGTATCCTTTTGTGATTATGATGGACAAGTCGGTACCTTTTCACTATCGCAAACGACTAACCCAGCGCCTCCACCAACGCTGGGTCAAATGAACGCCAAAAGTCAATTGAATTCCGGTAATGACCTATTGTGGTATTGTTTCGCTAAAATTCGTCTGACGATGTCTTTATCAACATCAGTGCCAAAGGCATGATTGATTTGTAAGGCTATTTTGGGGCAGCCCATCCTGGGATTACGTTT
>RCNG010000571.1_pt1 | contig 17006 bp, 17 predicted proteins | sample 2041371 | NCBI WGS metagenome assembly RCNG01 (sample SAMN09708227, study PRJNA481090) | Marine sediment metagenome, whole genome shotgun sequencing project. | biome: marine sediment; feature: ocean; material: sediment; isolation source: Sewage treatment plant 1 marine sediment (STP1) ... | reverse complement strand
CCGCCACCTTGCCGACCTTGGTGACGTTGAACACTTCCCGGATCTCCGCGTAGCCGAGGATATTCTCGCGCCTCTTCGGCGCCAGCATTCCCGAAAGCATCTGCTTCAGATCGTCGGTGAGATTGTAGATGATCGAGTAATAGCGGATCTCGATGCCGTCGCGCTTGGCCATCTCGCGCGCCTGCGGGTTGGCGCGGACATTGAAGCCGACAATCAATCCTTCGGAGGCACGTGCCAGGCTGATGTCGGATTCATTGATGCCGCCGACCGCCGCATGCAGGATCTGGACCTTGACCTCATCGGTCCCGAGCTTGTCGAGCGCACCGGCGATTGCTTCCACCGAGCCGTGGACGTCGGCCTTGATCAAGACCGGCAGCTCCTTGGCCCCACCCGCCTGAATGCGTTCGAACATCTGCTCGACCGAGCCCCGAGTGGAGGTGACCTTGGCGTCGCGCATTCTCCGCTGCCGGAACTCGGTCACCTCGCGAGCGCGTGCCTCGTTCTCGACCACCACGACTTCGTCACCGGCGGCGGGCGTCCCGGTGAGACCCAGCACTTCCACGGGCATTCCCGGACCGGCCTCGTTCAACGGACTCCCAAGGGCATCGGACAGCCCTCTGACCCGACCCCATTCGCTGCCGGCAACAAAGATTTCACCGACTCGCAATGTCCCCCTCTGCACCAACACCGTCGCCACCGTTCCGCGGCCGCGTTCCATCTTCGCCTCGACGATGACTCCCTCGCATGGGCGGTCAGGATTGGCGGTAAGATCCAGCAATTCGGCTTGCAGGAGGATCGCCTCCTCGAGCTTGTCGAGGTTCGTTTCTTCCTTCGCCGAAACTTCGATGCAAAGTGTTTCGCCGCCCATCGATTCGACGACGATACCGTGCTGCAGCAGCGCGGTGCGCACACGTTCGGAATTTGAACCGGGTTTGTCGATCTTGTTGACGGCAATGATCAGCGGCACGTCAGCCGCCTTGGCATGGTCGATCGCCTCGACCGTCTGTGGCATCACGCCGTCGTCGGCCGCCACTACCAGAACGACGATATCGGTAACGTGAGCACCGCGTGCTCGCATTTGGGTGAACGCCGCGTGACCCGGTGTATCGACGAAGGTGATCTTGCCGCCGTGCGGCATGGTCACCTGATAGGCGCCGATATGCTGGGTGATTCCGCCAGCTTCTCGGGCGGCGACGTCGGTCTTGCGCAATGCGTCCAGCAGCGAGGTCTTGCCGTGATCCACGTGACCCATGACTGTCACGACCGGCGGCCTAACCTTGAGGTTTTGCTGGTCGTCATCGTCGCCCTTGAGCCCGATCTCGACGTCGGCATCGCTGACGCGCTTGCTGTTGTGACCGAATTCGTTGACCACGACCTCGGCGGTATCGGCGTCGATCACGTTGTTTATGTTCGCCATTACACCCATTTTCATCAGCGCCTTGATGACGTCGGTACTCCGCTCGGCCATCCGGTTGGCGAGTTCCTGCACCGTGAGGCTCTCCGGAATGGTCACGTCGCGAATGACCTTCAGGGGATCCCCCCGCATCTGTTGCTGCTGCTTCAGTTTTTCCTTTTCGCGGGCGCGCTTGACCGAGGCCAGGCTGCGCACGCGCTCTCCGCTCTCGTTCAGAGCATCGACCAGCGACAACCTTCCTCCGCGACGTGCCGGCTCGCCGCGACGTCCCGGCCCGGCCGGGCGACGCACTTCGGGCCGCACCGGACGCTTGGAACGGCTGCCCTTTTTCGCTTCTTCGTCTTCGTTTTGCTCCACTTTCGGCCTTGCCGCAGCCGCCGTCGTGCTGGCTTTGTCCCCTCTCTCGGGCGCATCCGTCGGTTCGGCAGCACTAGCACCGGCCTCGGCCGATTCCTGTCCGCCTTCCTCGGTCGCTTGTTCTGCGTCTTGCGCGGGCGCTCCGGCGGCCACCGCTTCCGACTCTTCGGCCGATGGGAATTCGGGTTCGCCGATGACCTCCGGTTCGGGAGGCTGGTTCAGGCGTTCCTCCTCCACCTTCTTGGCGTCCTGAAGTGCGCGTACCCGAGCGGCCTTCTCCTGGTTGGTGAGGCCAATGGCGGCGCCTTCCCGTGGGAGGCCGTCGGCTTGTGCCGAGAGGGCGGCGGGCTTGACGAAGATCTCGCCTCCTTGCTCCGCCTCTCGCCGGACCTCGGCCATCTTCCCATGGTCGTCGCGAGCATAGGTGCGTTTCTTACGCACCTCGACGGTCACCATTTTCGACCGCCCATGAGCGAAGCTCTGGCGAACCTGACCGGTTTCAACGGTCTTCTTCAGCTCCAGCTTCCGGGGCCGGCTGAGGCCCTCCTCGTTTTTTTCGTCGTTTTCTTTGATTTCGTTCATATCAATCTTGTCGACCAAGGGTCCGTTTCATTTATCTTCGATGCCGGCATCCCCGCTGGGTGCAGCCCTGAATCCGGCCAATCGGGCGGCCTCTCGAAGGAGGCCGGCCGCCAACTTACCCGGCGCAACGACCAGGTGAACCGCCCGCTCACGACCGGTGGCGGAACCCAGTTCGGCACCGCTTAGCACCTCCACGACCGGCATTCCCGTCGCAACCGCGCGCATTTTCGCTCGTCCGCCCGGGGCACCGTCGGCGGCGGCCAGCAGAACACCGCAGCGTCCACCCTTGACCCATTCCTGAGCCCTGTCGTGCCCGGACACGGCTTGGCCGGCGCGTCTAGCCAGCCCGATCAGATCGAGGCAACGGCGAGTTAACAAGCGCTCGACCTGGTCAGTGAGGCCGGCGCCGACAATCACTTCCTTGCGTGCCGCCTTTGCGAACAGGTTCTTTGCACAGGCCTTCTCTAACACATCCCGTCTCGCGCTCAACCAAAAACCCCTACCGGGAAGTCGGCCCTCGATATCCGGGACCACCTGCCCATCCGGTCCAATCACGAACCGTAACAACTCGTCCTTACTTTTTACGACGCCGCTGACGATGCATCGCCGTTGGTACGTGTCGTCGCCGTCACCGTCGTCGGTCGGCAGCCTCGGCCGCCGCGCCATCGCGGTTCAACCCTCCTTTGGCGGCCCCGCCGGGGCTTCGTTGGCCGCGGCGGTTTCATCGATTTCGGCGGCACCATCCGCTGCATCACCCTCGGCTGCTTCACCGGCCGCTGCATCACCGTCGGCTGCATCACCTGCGGCTGCTTCACCGGCCACGCCCTGTTCGTCGGCGAACCAATGTGCCCGCGCTTCCATGATGATTTCGTTGGCGCGTTCGAGCTTCAGCGAGCCCTCGGGTGCTATTTCCATCAGTTCATCGCCGGCAAGGTCGGCAAGGTCATCGAGCGTCTTCACGCCCTGTTCCCCAAGGGCCACCAAAATCGCCGGCTTTATGCCATTGATCGCGGCAAGTTCGTCGGCGACCCCCAGGTCGAGGCGCTTACGATCGTCTGCCTCGTCGCGAACGGCGAGGTAGGCACGAGCGCGATTGCGAAGTTCCTGGGCGACATCCTCTTCGAAACCCTCAATGGCAACCAGATCGTCGACCGGGACGAAGGCGACGTCCTCGAGCGACGAAAAACCCTCGGTGACCAGCAGATGGGCGATCACGTCGTCGATGTCGAGGGCGTCGATGAAGGTCTGCGAGCGGACGCGGAACTCCTCGGTGCGTCGGTTGCTTTCCTCCTCCTCGGTGAGGATGTCGATGTCCCACCCGGTCAGTTGCGAGGCGAGCCGGACATTCTGTCCGCGGCGGCCGATCGCGAGACTGAGTTGGTCGTCGGGTACGACCACCTCGATGCGATTGGCTTCTTCGTCGAGAACCACCTTGGCAACCTCGGCGGGCGCCAGGCCATTGACGATAAAGGTCGCGGGATCGCCCGACCACTGGATGATGTCGATCTTCTCGCCCTGCAACTCGCCGACCACCGCTTGAACGCGCGATCCGCGCATCCCGATGCACGGACCGACGGGATCGATGCTGGAATCGTTGGAGTACACGGCGATCTTGGCACGCGAGCCCGGGTCGCGGGCGACCGACCGGATTTCGATGATGCCTTCGTAGATCTCCGGCACCTCCTGGGCGAACAACTTGACCATGAACTGCGAGTGGGTGCGCGAAAGGAATACCTGCGGCCCGCGGGGCTCCTCGCGCACGTCGGCGATGTAGGCGCGCACCCGGTCACCGGTGTTGAAGTGCTCGCGCGGGATGGTCTCTTCGCGGCGCAGCAGCGCCTCGGCACGGTTGAGATCGACAATCACGTTGCCGAACTCGACGCGTTTGACCAGGCCGTTGACCACTTCGCCGACGCGGTCCTTGAACTCGTCGTACTGGCGTTTGCGCTCGGCTTCCCGAACCTTGTGGACGATCACCTGTTTCGCGGTCTGCGCGGCGATGCGGCCAAAATCTATCGGCGGCAGGGGATCGACCAGCACATCGCCGATCTCCGCGTCGGCTTTCCGTCGCTGCGCCACCGGCACCGTCAACTGGGTGGCGTCGTTTTCCACCTCTTCGACAACCTCGAGGTAACGGGCGAGAGATATTTCGCCGCTGAGGCGGTCGATTCTGACCCGAATATCGTGCTCTTGGCCGTACTTGGACCGTCCGGCCTTCTGGATCGCCTGTTCCATCGCCTCGAGCACTTCCTCGCGGTCGATCCCTTTGTCTCGAGCGACCGTGTCCGCAACCTGAAGCAATTCAGGGCGCGCGTGAACGGCATCGGTTTCCATCGTCATTTGGCTCATCGAATACCCGTCTCTATTCCCAACTCAATGCCCGGCCGTCGCGAGCAGATCTTCTGTCAATACAAGCTTCGCTTGGCGGATGTCCGCGTACGGCAGGAGCACCTCTACCTCTTCCATGCGCAACCGCACCGCATCACCCTCGGTGCCGAGCAACCGACCCTGAAAGCGCCGCCGGCCGTCTATGGCCAGAGCCATTTCGACCTTGGCCTCGAAACCGGAAAACCGGTCAAAGTCAGCCAAGCGAACCAGCGGACGATCGATCCCGGGAGAGCTGACCTCAAGGGTGTATGCGTCCGTAATCGGATCCTCGACATCGAGCACCGCGGAAACGGCTCGACTGAGCGTAGCGCAATCATCCACAAGCATCGACTCTCCGTCCATCCGTTCGGCCATGATCTGGAGCCGGAGCCTGCTGCGACCCAAGATCTGCACCCTGACCAGTGAATAACCCATTCCTTCCACTGTCGGGCCGATCAGCGCTTCAACACGGCCGGCGAGGTCCATATCAAAAACCCTTTCCCGGCATCCTTTGGGGTGTCCCGTATTCCCGGCATACCCCCAACAAAAAAGGCGGGCCTTTGGCCCACCTCATCAAGCCCCGTCATACGTGGAGCTAAACGAGTTCGAGCCGGTACCGACCCGAGCGCCTGAACTACTTCCCTATATAGTCGCTGCCCCCAATGGCACAAGGGTTTTTCGCTGTTCCCTGGCGCGGCCGACGCCGGAAACGAAGATAGCTGCAGGACGCGCCGCGGGTCAGAGCCTTGGCCTCGTAGCGAGTCTCGAACCAACCGGCAGGCCGATACCGCCAGTCCGCAGGCCCTCGTGCGCTCCAAGTGAACGATGGTTCCGCGGTGACATGCTCCAATGTCCAGCGAACGTAATCCATCTGGTCGCTGGCAAAACACAGCTCGCCGTCGTCGTTCAGGATCCGGGCCAGGACCGACAGCGTCGCCGGACCGATGAAACGACGGTCGTTGTGCCGCTTCTTCGGCCACGGATCGGAAAACAGCACGAACACACGGCTGATACTGGCTTCGGGCAACGCGGCCAGCAACAGGCGTGCATCGTCGTCGAAAACGCGGACGTTGGTGAGTCCCCGTTCATCAACTTGCGTGAGCAACGACGCGACGCCGTTGACGTAGGGCTCGCAACCGATGAACCCGACGTCCGGGTGCGCGGCCGCCTGGGCCGCCAGATGTTCGCCGGCGCCGAAACCGACTTCCAGCCAGACATCACTCACGGCGCCATCGAACAGCGCGCTGGGCTCGAAGGTCGAGCCCTCGGGCGGTAGGACGACGCGTAGCCGCGGCAGCAGGGTTGTCAACAGCGCTCCGCGACCGGCGCGCAGTTTCCGTCCGTGCCGCCGACCATAGAACCGGGGCGGAACGTCCAGGTCCGATGGACCGCCGGTTGAGCTCACCGCGCCCCGAAAGCGGACCGCAGGTCGTCGATCATGTCGGTGACCTCCCAGGAGAACCCCCCATCGGGTTCCGGCGGGCGGCCGAAGTGCCCATAGGCCGCGGTGCGCGCATAGATCGGCTTGTTCAATCCCAGGCGTTCGCGAATTCCACGTGGTGAGAGATTCATCAACTCCTGCAACACCGTCGACAACCGATCCTCGTCGACCTCGCCAGTGCCGTGGGTGTCGACGTAGACCGACAGCGGCCGCGACACGCCGATCGCATAGGCAAGCTGGATCGTGCACCGTTCGGCGATTTCGGCGGCGACCACGTTCTTGGCGAGATAGCGGGCGGCATAGGCCGCAGACCGGTCGACCTTGCTCGGGTCCTTGCCGGAAAAGGCGCCGCCGCCGTGGGGCGCCGCGCCGCCATAGGTATCGACAATGATCTTGCGACCGGTGAGACCGGCGTCGCCGTCCGGTCCGCCGATGACGAAGCGACCGGTTGGATTGACGAAGAAGTGCTCCTCATCGCACATCCAGCCCTCGGGCAGGACATTGACCACGTGGGGGCGGGCGATTTCGCGCACCTCGTCGATTGAAAGCTGAGCGGCGTGCTGGGTGGAAATGACCACGGCGGTCGCACCGACGGGCTTGCCGTCAACGTAGCGCAGGGTCACCTGGCTCTTGGCATCGGGGCCAAGTCCTGGCTCGGCACCGGAATGGCGCGCCTCGGCCAGTGATTTAAGCATGGCGTGGGAATAAAAAATCGGCGCCGGCATCAGCACGTCGGTCTCGCGGCAGGCATACCCGAACATGATGCCCTGGTCGCCGGCGCCCTCGTCCTTATTTCCCGAGGCATCGACACCCAATGCGATATCGGCCGATTGCGTGTGGATATGGGACGAGACTTCGGCGTCCTTCCAGTGAAAACCGCGCTGTTCGTAGCCGATCTCCTTCACCGCTTGGCGGGCGATCTCCCGGTAGCGGTCGTGGTTCATCGAGTCGGGCCCGCGCACCTCGCCGGCGAGGACGATGAAGTTCGTCGTACACATCGTCTCGACAGCCACCCGAGAATCCGGTTGCTCAGCCAGGAAGGCATCGACGATGGCATCCGAGATGCGGTCACAAACCTTGTCGGGATGTCCCTCCGAAACAGATTCGCTAGTGAAAACGTAGTCGCTCTTCCACACGGCTGACCTCCCGACCTAAAGCGGAATGAAATGGACCTAGAGTGAAATTATGAAACTCTCGCTCGCCGTCGAGACAAGCGGGCCACCCCGGCAGATCGGTTCGAACCGATCCTGCCCGCTGTTCTGGCAAGGAATGCCAGTGAGGTCAAGAAATCAGATATGTTGTCTCGCTCGCTACGGCCGAAGGCAGTGGTTTATTGGCTGCTTTCCGCCGTGCTGCCGAGCGACTTCGCCAGTTCGAACAGTCGCTTGCGAACCTGCGGATCCGAAATCCGGTAGTAGGCGCGCACCAATTCGAGGGTTTCACGTCGGGTCAGGGGATCGGGTTCCAACGCCGATTGCGGCTGATCCGCCAATCCCCAGCCAAGGTGACCTTCGTGGGATTTGAGGCGTTCGGGCATGTCGTCAAAGAAAAACGACACGGGAACATCAAGGATCTTGCTGAACTCGAACAAACGAGAGGCGCCGATTCGATTGGCGCCTCTTTCGTACTTCTGAATCTGCTGGAACGTCAGTCCTACAGCTTCCCCCAGCTTTTCCTGGCTCAAGCCGAGCAGCGTGCGCCGCAGCCTGACGCGACTTCCCACGTGAATGTCGACCGGATTGGGGGTGCCCGGAGGCAGCCGTTCGAAATCACCACGCGAAGATGTCCTCCCTTTTCGTCTCCCGCTAGTCTGTTCCTCAGTCATTTTTTTTCTTTGCGCCTTCTTGCCCTGGGAATCCGCTCAGTCAGTTGGTTTCATCACTGCGATGCGGAGTCACTGCCCTATCCAAAAACTCGCCAACCCGTCTGTGTCCCGCCATAATATGCAAACTCTGATCGTTTTCGCAACAATTGTTCCCGTATAATACGTTTTTCCCAAATTTCTTCCCCAAATAGGGGTTACTCAAAGCGCGATATCAACAATCCCATGCCTATCGCTGTCACTACCACCATGAGTACCAGCCAGTTTCCCATTCGCGCGTATGCCGTGGGCATGACAAGAGGCCGGGGAAGCGGACCGTCGATGACGCCTCGTTCACCAAGTCCCAGTTTGGCGACGACGCGGCCGTAAGGATCGACAATCGCCGAAATGCCGCTGTTGGCCACCCGCACCATCGGCAAGCCTTCCTCGACCGCTCGAAGCCGGGCGGCGGCAAAATGCTGGTAGGGTCCCGACGATCGACCGTACCAGCTGTCGTTGGTGAGGTTGAGCAGCCAGTGTGGCCGGTCCTGTCGGTCGACGACGTGCCCGGGAAAGATGATCTCGTAACAGATGAGCGGGCTGACCGGCGGCAATCCCAGCAAACGCAGTGTGGTCCGTCCCGAACCTCTGGAGAAATCAGTCGCACCGGCGGTGACCTTGGCGATGCTCAGCACGCTCCGGAACGGCACGTATTCGCCGAACGGCACCAAATGGGATTTGTCGTACGTGGCGACGATATCGCCGCGAGCGTCGACGGCGTGAAGAGTGTTCCACACGCGGAACGGGGCTCCTGGCGGTGTCCGGCGCAGCGTACCGGTAATCGTTAGCCCTCCCGGCGGCGTGAACTTGCCGATCACCGCGCGCCTTTCGGCATCCTCTCCAAGGAACAGCGGCGCCGCGGTTTCACCCCAAATAACGTGGGTCGGCGCCTCGTCGGCCGGGCCTACGCCCATCTGCAATTGGGTCGCCAGATGCTGATCCAGAAGCTCGCCTTTCCATTTGAGCTTTTGGGGAATGGCTGGCTGGACCAGGCGCAGGCGCACCCCGGCAACCCCCTCGGCTTCTCCCGCCACCTGCAGACGCACGAGTCCGCCCACCCAGATGGCGAGAAGGGCGGCGAAACAGCAAGCCACCGCTGCCCATGAACGCTTTCGTCGCGCTCTATCGCCTGCGAGCGCCGCGGGCATCGCCGCCGCCGCGACCGTAACCAGCCCCAGCCCGTACGGCCCGATGACGGCGGTGACCTGGATCATGCCGTCCGAAACGGTCCACACGCTGCCGATCAAATTCCATGGAAAACCGCTGAAAGCCCAGCTTCGTATCCACTCGCAGCCTGTCCACGCCCCAGCAAAGATGAGAACGCGACCCGCCCCCCGAGCACCGGAGATACGGGTCAGGGCCGCAGCCACTCCCGGAAACAGCGCCTGCACCGCGGCGAGACCGAGCACGGCCAAGGGCGCCAGCCATCCGAATTGCTCCGGTTTGGTCAGCAGCGCGTTGGCTATCCAGTAAAGCCCCGCGGTGAAATAGCCCAGCCCGAACAGCCAACCGGTAACGAACGCCGAGCGCCACCCCCTTCGACCCTCGATCAACCACAACAGCCCCGCGAACGCGGGAATTAACGCCGGCCAGAAATGGATCGGTGGTAACGCGACGACCGCCAACGCCCCGAACAGCAACGCGAGGGCGAACCGACGCCAACCCGAAGCGCCGGCCGTCGCGGCGCGAAGTCGATCGATGACGCCGACAGTGGCAACGTCGTCGCGACCTGCCGCCCCGACCGCTGACGTATCGCCTTTCATTCGGTGGTGTTGGTATTGCTTGCCGGTGCTTCTTGAGCGTCGGCGGTACCCGCAGCGTCGGCGATACCCGCAGCGTTGGGGCCGCGAAATCGCAGTCGCCTGATCCGGCGCGGGTCGGCTTCGAGTACCTCGAACTCGAGGCCGGACGGGTGGGCAATCAACTCGCCGCGGATCGGCACGCGGCCCGCCAGCGACACGACCAGACCACCGAGCGTGTCGATGTCTTCGCGTTCCTCGTCGCTGAGCGTGCGGCCGAACTTCTCCTCCAACACCTCGACGGGAGCTCGGGCGTCGACGTCGATGGTTCCGTCGGCCCTGAGCACGAGGTTGGGTTCCAAGTCGCGGTCGTGTTCGTCCTCGATTTCGCCGACGATCTCCTCGACCACATCCTCGATGGTGAGCAATCCGTCAACACCGCCGAACTCGTCAACCACCAGGGCCATGTGCGATCGTTTCGCCCGCATCTCGAGCAACAACTCCAGAACCTCCATCGACGGCGCGACGAACAGGACGCGCCGCATTATCTTCGACAGCCGGAACGCCTTGTCCTCCCCGCGCCAAGCGAGCACGTCCTTGATGTGGACCATGCCAATGGCGTCATCCAGAGTCTCCCGGTACACCGGTAACCGTGAGTGCCCTCTCTTGGTCATCACCTCGATGACTTCGGGCAGCGTCACCCGACTTTCGACGGCGATGATGTCGGCACGGGGAACCATCACATCTTCCGCCGACCGGTCGCGCAGATTGAGAATGTTGGCCAACAGGTTGCGTTCATCGGCGTCGAGGGGAATCTCGGCCTGGTCTCGTTCCCCCATCAGTTCATGGAGGGTGTCGCGAGTCGATACTTCGCCATTGCGCGACCAGCGAAAGTTGCCCAATAGCCCCCGCATTCTCTGCCAGACGCCCGGAGGGGATGGCGGCCCGGCAACACGAGCCGTATTATTTGTACTCGGCCCGTCGGGTGCGTTTTCCGAAGTCCGATTGTTCATTGCGGACGGTCATCCTCCGGCGGATAGGGGTTGGGAACGCCTAGTGTCGCCAGGATTTGCGTTTCCAGCCGTTCCATTTCATCCGCTTCGGCCTCGGTACCATGGTCGTATCCAAGAAGGTGAAGAATACCATGAACCACAAGATGACCTAAGTGGTGGGAGAAGTCCTTGCGTTCAGCGACGGCTTCGGCCGCGACCGTCTCGTAGGCAACCACGATATCACCCAGAAGCAACGGCCTGTTCGGCGGCCACGGCGCGGCCACCTCGGCGGCGGTGTGGTTGGGAAAGGAAAGCACGTTGGTCGCCCGGTCCTGCCCGCGAAATTCTTGGTTGAGCAACCGAACGTGCGCGTCGTCGGAGAGCACCAGGCTGACCTCCGCATGTCCGGCCCCGTGACATCCCCCATCAAAGGCGGCGACGGCGGCCTGCCGACACACGTTTTCCACCGCCGAAAATTCCTCTTTCCAGGCCGGAGACTGGGCAAGCACGTCGATATCAAGCCTCTCGCTCATCGGTGCCGACCTTGTCGCCCTCATACTCGGTTACTGCCCTAACCTGACCTTCGGCCCGATCATAGGCGCGTACAATTCGGGCGACCAGCGGGTGGCGGACGACGTCGGCGTCGGTGAAATGCACGAAATCGATTCCCGCGACTCCGTCGAGGACCCGCAATGCATGGCGCAACCCCGAGTGCGTTCCCTTCGGCAGATCGACCTGACTCAAGTCACCGGTGATCACCATCCGGGCGTTCTCGCCGAGCCTGGTCAGGAACATCTTCATCTGCACCGCGGTGGTGTTCTGGGCCTCGTCGAGGATGACGAAAGCATTGGCCAGCGTCCGACCGCGCATGAAAGCCAGTGGCGCGACCTCAATCTCGCCACTCTCCAGCCGTTTCACCACTTGTTGCGCAGGCAACATATCGTAGAGCGCGTCGTATAGTGGCCGCAAATAGGGATCGACCTTTTCGCGCATGTCGCCGGGCAGAAAGCCCAATTGCTCCCCCGCCTCGACTGCCGGCCGCGAGAGGATGATGCGGTCGACTTCGCCGTGGACCAACCGCTCCACCGCCTTGGCCACCGCCAGATAGGTCTTGCCGGTGCCCGCCGGCCCCAGTCCGAACACCAGGTCATGCCGGTCGACCGACCGGATATAGGTGGCCTGGGTTGGCGATCGCGCCAAAATCGTCCTCTGGCGAATTCGTACAGCGAGATCGATGTCACTGCCGTCGGCAACCGAGACCATGCGCAGCACCGCGTCCACGTCCTGGGAGCGTACGGCAAGTCCCCGTTCCAGCCGACCGTACAGAAGTTCGAGCGCCTTTCTAGCCGCGTCCACGGCTTCGGCCGATCCTTTGAGGGTGATCTGATTACCGCGGGCATCGATGGCGATATCCAGCTTCTGCTCGATTCGCGCCAGATGGCTGTGGTGGGAGCCGAACAACTGAAGCGCAAGTCTGTTGTCAGCGAACTCCAAGCCCAGCGTTTTCTCGTCACCGGCAGGACCGTCGCCGGCTTTCGGCCGTCGCGTCAAACCGCGGCACTCCCCATCAAGGCGCCAGCGAGACTGTTGGCGAAGCCGCCGGTGATGCGCAGGGGTTGGATGGTCCCGAGAAGTGATTCCGAAACCTGTGCGTGGACGGGTTGCATATAGGGACTACGACCGACCAATTGTCCCGGGGCCCGTCCCCGGTGATCGAACAGCACGCCCATCACCCGGCCGACGCAGCCTTCATTGAAGGCCCGTTGCTGGCTGTCGAGCAACTCCTGTAGCGCCGCCAGCCGGTCTTTTTTGGTCTTGTCGTCCAGCTGCGGCTCCAGGGCCGCGGGGGTCCCGGGGCGCGGGCTGTACTTGAACGAGTAGGCCTGGGTGAACCCGATATCCTCGACCAACGCGAGGGTTTGCCGAAAATCGGCATCGGTTTCCCCGGGAAAGCCGACGATGAAATCGGAGCTCAGCGCCAAGTCGGACCGCGCTTTCCTCAGGTTGTCGACCAGCCGACGATACTCGGCACTGCCGTGTCGGCGGTTCATCGCCGCCAAGATCCTGTCCGAACCGGACTGCACGGGCAGATGCAAAAACGGCATCAACGCGGGAACATCCCGATGCGCGGCGATCAATGACTCATCCATGTCGGCCGGATAGGAGGTCGTGTAGCGAATCCTGTCGATGCCCTCGATTTCGGCGACTTCGGCGATCAGACGGCCGAGCCTCCATTCTCCGCCCCGCGGTCCCTCGCCATGGTAGCAATTGACGTTCTGGCCGAGCAGGGTGATCTCGCGAACGCCGGCGGCGGCATAGTGACGTGCTTCCGCCAGAACGTCGGTGGCCGGCCGAGAATACTCGGCACCGCGAGTATAAGGAACGACGCAGAAGGTGCAGAACTTGTCGCAACCCTCCTGAACGGTGAGGAATGCGCTGCGGCCCTTGCCGGCGGTCGGATCCGGCAGGCCGTCGAACTTCGGTTCTGACGGGAACTCGGTATCGAGTACCGCACCACCGGCGCGACCTGCCCGGGCGACCATCTCGGGAAGCCGGTGATAGGTTTGCGGTCCGAGAACGATGTCGACGTACGGCGCCCTTCGCAGGATCTCCGCGCCCTCGGCCTGGCCGACGCAGCCGGCGACAGCGATAATCACCGGACCACCCTCGGCGGCGGGGCGATCCTTCAACCCTTTTAGCCGGCCCAGTTCCGAATAGACCTTCTCCGCCGCTTTCTCGCGGATGTGACAGGTGTTGAGAATGATCATGTCGGCGCCGATGGCGCCATCCACCGGTTTATAGCCGAGCGGCGCCAGCACGTCCGCCATGCGGGCGGAGTCATAGACATTCATCTGGCAACCGTAGGATTTGATAAAAAGGTTCTTCGTCAAGGCCGGAACGCTAACATCAAACAAAGCCGGTGCGGCCGGAACGGCCGTCACATATCAGCTTAGCGAATTTCCATCATCAAACGCCGCCCGACGACGGCTTGAGGTCGCCCCAAGATGCCCGGGGAGTCAAGGGAGTGGGCCCTCTGCCAGCCTTCGATGTCATTTTCGTCCTTTGCCCTTTTCCAGCCGTACGCCGAACAACTCGAGGCGGTGCCCAACCAGCTTATAGCCATGCTGCTCCGCTACCGTTCGCTGTAGGGCTTCGATTTCCTGGCTTCGGAACTCGATTACCTTCCCGGATTGGACATCAATCAAGTGATCGTGATGTTCCTCACCGGCCTCCTCGTAGCGAGACCGACCGTCACCGAAGTCCCGTCGCTCCAGAATGCTGGCTTCCTCGAACAGGCGAACCGTACGATAGACGGTAGCGATACTGATCCGCGGGTCCATCAGGACGGCACGGCGATAGACCTCCTCAACGTCCGGATGGTCGGTGGCTTCGGAGAGAACACGGGCGATGATCCGGCGCTGACCAGTCATCTTCATGCCCTTCTCCATACAGAGATGCTCTATGCGCGATGCTGGTGCCATTGCTCCTCCCTGGAGCCCGACAAACCGGGCCGTCGCCTCAATCCTGTTCGATACACCGCCGCCAGCCAACCGGCGGCGACGGCACCTGACCCGTTATTATACTCGCCGCCGCCGCGGATTACTCCGCGTGGTCCCGAGGCCAATTTCCTTGGCCAGGTTGCTGCGGTGTTTGGCGTAGTTCGGCGCGACCATTGGGTAGTCCGGCGCGAGTCCCCAGCGTTCGCGGTACTCTTCCGGGGTCATATTGAACGAAGTCTTAAGGTGCCGCTTGAGCATCTTGAGCTTCTTGCCATCCTCCAGGCAAACAACATAGTCCGGGAACACCGATTTTTTCGTTGGTACAGCGGGCTTGGGCCTTTCGGGTGTCGGCGGAGTGGTGCCAACCGAAACCAGGGTCCTGTAAACGTCTTGGATCAAACTCGGCAACTCGGACGCAGGGATGGGGTTGTTCCCGACGTGAGCCGCGACAATCTCCGTCGTTAGCTCGAGCATTTCAGTAATAGTAGATTTCTCGCTCATCCGAATTTCTTTCTCAGTCTTTTGTATGGTTGGACGGTATATAGTAAATACAGGACAGCGAAGCAAGAAGGTCGCATGAAAAATATAGCCAAGGGCAATTTCGAGTGCAGTGCGGATTTTTTCCTGGATATCACCGGTGAGGTTTGCCCGCTCACCTTCGTTCGCACCAAGCTACTGATCGAGCGCATGACAGTGGGGCAAACGGCCGAAGTCCGTCTTACCGGGGCCGAGCCTTTGGAAAACGTGCCGCGTTCGGTGAAGGCAGAGGGCCACGTTGTGCTCCTACAGGAGCCCGAGGATCCGGCGGCCGGTCCCTGCGGCATTCACCGACTTCGGATCCGCAAAACCTGATAGTCCGTCATTGACTTAGATCGCGAGCGAGAATCAGCGCGTCGGCCCGTGTCTCCGCCGTTCCGCCATAGTAGCCGGCGCGCCGCCCAACGCTGACGAAACTATGCGCCGAATACAGTCCCCGTGCGGCCCGATTGTTTTCCGCGACCTCGAGAAATACCCGACGGGCGCCGTGCCCGGAAGCTTTGGCAAAGGTTGCGTCAAGTATTGTTCCGCCCACCCCGGCGCGCCGCTCCGCGGGAAGCACACCGAGGGCAAGAACTTCGCACTCGTCTCCGGCTACGCGACAAAGAATGAAACCGGCGGGACCGGCGGGACCAAGAGCGATGAAGCTAAAGGCGCCGGGCATTGCGAGCAGATCGGCGACCGATTTCGCGCTCCAAGCTTCGTCGAAGCACTGCTTGTGGAGCGCTGCAATGACCGGCACGTGTAAGGCTCCCGCATCGGCGATCCGGTACTGCGCCATTACCGGGGCCGAAGTCCCCGGTCCAGCGATCCGGTATCCGGCGGCCGCAGGTACATCGGCGCAGGCGGCCGCGATAACTCTTCGTCGTTGGGCCAGCGGCGTGCGGCAATTGCGGCTACGGCTGTGGCGACGGGAACGGCCGGCGTTGCCGCCACCGCCTGGATGCCGGCATCGGTCAGCACGCGAACGGCCGTGTCCGCGGCGCTGCCGACGACGACAACCGGGCCGGCCGAAATGATCCGCGGGAGGTCGTCCGCAGACACCGCGGCCGGCTGCTCCAGCGGGTGGTCGACGGCGCCGAACACCTGGGCGAAAATGTCCCCCCGTTTCGAGTCCAATGCCGCCAGCACCATCTTGTCCGCATGTCGCCGGTGATCAATCGACTCGGCCACCGCCTCGAGGGTCGTGACTCCAAAACATGGCAGACTCGCCGCAAGCGCCATCCCGCGAGCCGCCGCCAACCCGATGCGCAGGCCGGTGAACGACCCTGGTCCTGTGGTCACGGCCACAAGGTCGACATCTGCAAAGGCAACGCCGGCTTCCGCCAACACCTCGATCACCATCGGCATCAACGCCTCGGCATGGCCCCGCTCCATCACCGCTGCCCGACAGGCCTTGACGCCGTCCGCCCAAAGGGCGACCGAGCACGAGGATGTCGCCGTGTCCAACGCCAGAATTTTCACCGGTCGTACCCTCAATCTCGCTGATCGAAACGCGGCGGGGGAATATACTGCGGTTTTGGGGAAGGGCCCGCCACTGATCGGAGCACAATCATTCGATGACCCTTGTTGAAATTACCCCCGATGGCTACGGCGTCGAGATCGACATTGCCTACGCCACCGTCCGCAACTTCACCGGCCGGCCGGTTTACCGGCGTGCCGCCTGTTACCTTCACGCCGATACGGCGGAATTGGTGCGCCGGGCCGTGGATCTTGCAATGCCCCTGGGCTACCGACTGAAAATCTTCGACGCTTTTCGGCCTTCCGAGGCCCAGTGGAAGCTGTGGGAGCACTGTCTCGATCCCGCTTACATCGCTGATCCACGGCGCGGATCGCCTCACAGCATGGGCGCCGCCGTCGACCTGACGCTGGTCGATACCATCAGCGGCCGGGAGTTGGACATGGGCACCGGCTTCGACGACATGCGGCCGGCGTCCTGGCATGGCGACACCGGCGTTGCGGTTCAGGCGCAGCGCAACCGGATAACCCTGCTCGGCCTGATGACCGCCGCCGGCTTCGACTTCTTTCGCAACGAGTGGTGGCACTATCAGTTGTTCAAGCCGCGTGGGCGCTATCCGGTGTTGTCGGACAGCGTCCTGTCCGAAGGTATGATGTAGGCAGTGTTCTAGTGGTTCAAGTCTGACATATGGTACCCATACGACGGCTTGCCGAGTTCACTCGGATAGGCGCGTGGTGCGCCGTGATGCTGGAGCATC
>RCNG010000569.1_pt1 | contig 17017 bp, 15 predicted proteins | sample 2041371 | NCBI WGS metagenome assembly RCNG01 (sample SAMN09708227, study PRJNA481090) | Marine sediment metagenome, whole genome shotgun sequencing project. | biome: marine sediment; feature: ocean; material: sediment; isolation source: Sewage treatment plant 1 marine sediment (STP1) ... | reverse complement strand
AGACTATCATGAGTATATCTGTCAGGTTACTGAAAATATTGCACAAAAGTTGCCCGGGGTCGGTATAGCCTATAATTCTTACGGTGCTTTTTCATCCATAAACCACTTACACTTTCATCTGTTTATCAAGGATCACCCACTGCCGGTTATGAACCCGGTCTGGACACATAATGGCGGAAATAAAGTATACCCCACTCAATGTGAAGTCTTTCAGTCAGTTGAACAAGCCTGGAATTTTATAGATCGATTGCATGAACAAGAAATCAGTTATAACCTGATCTATCTGCCAGGAAAAGTTTTTTGCCTGCCGCGTAAACATCAGGGCAGCTATCCCGACGCATCCTGGAGCAGCGGCTTTGCCTGGTACGAAACAAGTGGTGGATTTACAACCTTTAATCACACCCAGTTTATGGAGTTGGACTCCCGGCAACTGGAGCAGGAATTATCCCTTCTGGGACTTGATAATAGACCGGTTTAACCCTATTTTAACTAGAACTCGCATAACTCCCACATAAATTAGAGTAAAATGAGTTTTTATTATGTCAAACAACTATATTAGCGGTTCATTGATCCGCAAAGTTAAAACATCTGAGGACTACGTCGAACTGGTCAAACAACTCCGCGAAGACGTCTTTGATTTGCGTGAGGCGATTGAATATGACCCTGAAGAAATGTCCCGCGCCTCGCTTATTATTGAGCCACTGGAAGCCTGTGTTAATGAACTTTACAATTCATTTGCTGAAGGCAGTTATGAATTCAAAGATGAAGACCTTCCTTTTATGCGCATCGTCAAGGAAAACAATTACACCGCGATTCTACCTATGCTGAACCTACTCAAGGAAGTGAATCGTATACACCGAAATGGTCTGGATATAGATTAGCTCAACAATAACGCTAAAAAAAATGAAACAATATTATTGCAGTCATTGTGGTAATGAGATTGATGAAAATGCAGGCAGTTGCCCGATCTGTAATGCCCCCACTCATTTTCACGGCAAGGACTGGCAGAAAAAAACCCCAAAAAGATTTGTTTATTTTTTTATTGGCCTGGTTATTTTTGCATTTCTGGTCATGTTTATTGCACCAAGATAGATGCACGGATAGTTATTCAGACTGATTACCATGTACCATAATCAACAGCTCAGCTTCTCCACGGGACATTTCACAGGTATCCATCAGTTCATCTATCGTTGCACCCTTTTGCACCAGAGCAATAGCCTGTTGCATTGAATGGGAACCTTGCTCTTTCAGATCAAATTCTTCCTGTCGGTCATCCAGTTCGCGTATCTGCCCTGCTAACTGATTAATTCGTTTACCCACCCCATATGCTGCCTTGGTCATGGTTTGTAATTCATGCGCCAGCTCTTTGAGCTGTTTTTGTTGCAGGGAAGTATATTGTTTCAGTTGTTTTAGCTCAGCATCAGAGTTTCGAAGGGACTTGCTTAGTTTGTTGACATAAAAAGCAAGGTAGAAAAACAGGATCAATAAAACAGCAGTTGTAGCGAAAAGAAGTGTGCTTATTTCCATTTAATCAATTTATTTCGTAGAGGTACTTATTCAACACTGAGCCGGCTTTCCAGCCTTGAGCCAACTTACAGCCTTGAGCCAACTTAAAAGCGCATCCCGAACAGATTCCCGGATCAGGCAAACTCATCAATATGATTATCTCTGGCATTTTTTTTATCAATGTCCATATCATTTTGTGCTATGGAGTTATCAACTTCAGGCCTTGTCTGAGCGTCGTCTGATGCCTTTTTATCCTGTTTTTTTGACTGTTGCTTTTGCTGATCTCCAGGATAATGCCGCCTTTCCCTGACCAGTGGCGACGAAGACACTGATGTAAGTGGCTGAATATCATCCGGCATAACAAATTCCTCCCATCTTATTCTACCCGCTTAAAGCACCCCATATGAGTAGATAGTAACCTAGAAATAACTATTCTGCAAAATACACAGAAATTTCTAAGTGCAAGATTTAGAGCATGGTACTGCAGGGGGAACAATCTTTGAGTACTAAAACATATCCATTTCAGCCCATTCTTCATCACTCAGCACTTTTTCAACTGCCACCAGGATGAGTAATTCACCCTCTCTGCTGTGCACACCCTGTATGTACCTGGAACTGTCATCATTGCCAACATTAGGCGTTAATTCAATCTGAGACTTAAGTATATCAGCTACTTCAGCAATACTGTCAACCAATAGCCCCACCGTCTGGTTCATGGTTTCTATAATGATAATTCTTGATTCTTCATTAATTTCAACAGTGGGCAGACCAAAACGAGCACGGGTATCCAGCACCGTCACCACATTACCGCGCAGATTAATAATGCCTAAAACATAGGGGGGGGCACCAGGTACCGGTGCAATCTCAATATTACGTAAAACCTCCCTGACCTGCATAACATTAATGCCGTATTTTTCATTGTCCAGCATAAAAGTTACCCATTGAGTCATCTGATCAACGTCCAACTCGCTATCATAATCATATTCCATGATTAGTCCTCATACTCTAAAAATAAAAAGTAAAAAATAAAAAAAAATAATAAATTGTCTGGAAAAATTAATGCCTTATACTGTTTTTATCGGCACATCGTATGGCAAGTTTAGTTTAGATTTAACAAACTGTCATCACCTGTTTTCAGCATAGCTGCAAACTCTGCACTGTCCAGTAATGCGCACATGTGTTCAATGACAGTACCCAGTAGCCAGCGTCGTCTGGTCCTGGATGAGCGCCATTTAACAGCATCGGTTTTCAGAGTCAGCACTTCCAGAACAGTCTCACAGGCCAGCCCCCATCGGCCATTGTCAATAAGAATAATATGCTTAAAATCTCGCTTGCTGAGATGTCCTGACGGCCAGCGCTTTTTCGGTACCACTTGCTGCAGAGTATCGACAACCGGCACATTTTTCCCCTGATTATGTATTAATCCCAGATACCAGGAAGCATGCCCCGGTAATTCAGTGATATACTCATCACCCCACTCAACAATACCATGTAATTCATTCAAAGGAACCGCCAGTTTTAAACCGGCAACAGCAAATAATAATACCTGAAAGTCAGGCACAGCCCATGAGGGGGCATTATCTGTATTAGGTAATATTGTTGCGCAAGATCCCTCCTGAACCTTGAGTGTTTGTATATTGGCCTGCTCCATTTGCGCAGCATGAGCCAAGTCAGATTCTAATTGAGCCTGGCTGACGGCAACCTGGGTCAGAGCCTCAATTTGTTGGGCAATTTCTTCATCACTCAAGGTTTTAATTTTTGGCAAAAAGAAACTCAAATCCAATTTGGGTGCTTCTTTAGTGGCCGTGACATCTTTAACTACAGAATTTTTTTCTTCAGGCAGACGCTTTTCTTTGCTTAATACGGTCTGTGCACCTGGTATAACGGCTTTTTTTTCCGGCTGGGGTGATTTTTTTAAGGCGCCCGGTCTTTGACTCCGTGGGATCAATACCTGTTCAATAAGCTGACCATCTTTATTTGTTTGTGAGAAAATAATAGCCGGATTTATCGTTTTTTTTCCTATTCGTTCGGACTCTCTGATCTTAGGCGAAACAGGGCCATCAGTAATAGTTTTTGCAGACACATGGGACTGTAATGGTTCAATCCCCCTTATTTTGGATAGAGAGGTTTTGGATAGAAAGGCTTCAGACACAGCGGTGTCGCTTGATACAGCCTGTTTTATTGGCTGACTCAGTGTTTTTTCTGCTAGCTGTTTTGCTTGTTGACGAAGCTTTGACGCCTGTAAAAAATCTTTCGCGGCCTGTAATTTAGAATACTGGGAAGCCTTGCCGGCATTATCCTGATCAGTTATATCACTGCCACTCTCTGCAAGGTCGGAATCAGACACACTATTATCTAAAGGTTGTTCATCACAGTCAGCGGTTTCTAGAGAAGTATTTTCAGCAATCGCTGAATCGCTTTCCTGAGGCGATAGCAATGAGTCAAGATAGAAGTCCAATGCTTCACCCTGATCAACTAATAAAGTATGCTTGTTCAACTCATCGCTCATTAATCTATTCAGCCAATAAATTATCTAATAACAGATTGTAGGCAATAGACCCTCGTGTCTGAGGACTATATAGTGGAATAGGTACGCCTTCTTTCGAAGCTTCCCTAAACTTTGTATCGACAGGTATAATGGTTTTCTTTAATGACGCGGGATCATATTTTTTTTGCATAATGCGCAAACAATCAATGGCCGCACGGGTCCTACGGTCAAACATAGTAGGGAGTATGGCATAATCCAGGGGTATTTTCCGGGCCCGGTTGATCATCTTCAAAGTATTGAGCATCCGATCCAGGCCCTTAAGAGCCAGATGCTCGGTTTGAACCGGTATCAGCAATTGATTACAGGCAGCCAGGGCATTTATCATTAATACGCCCAGCATAGGTGGACAATCGACAAATATATAATCAAACTGCTCTTTTAAACCCAATAATTGCTTGGCCAACACCAGACCCATTCCCTCCTGAGTACCCAACTGTTTATCCAGTGTTGCGATAGCGGTAGAAGCAGGAAGAATGGATAGATAATCAAAGCGGGTTGTTTGTATGACCTCGTTAATATTCATACTCTGTTTGGCTGCCGCCTTTTGAAACACCTGATACACACTTTTTTCCAGTGAATCGGGATCCAGGCCAAAATAACTGCTCATTGAGCCATGTGGGTCCAGATCCACCACCAGAGTTCTTTTTTTCTTTAACGACAACCATCCTGCCAATGATATTGCTGTTGTGGTTTTACCTACACCGCCTTTTTGATTTGCAACGGCCCAAATTTTCACTGTATATACCCCAATTTAAAATGCACACTATACGCATAAACCCCGTTGATAATTTAGATGCACAAACCGCACCAATAATTTAGGACTTTAGGAAATTTATTTCCGTAATAAGTCATTATCCCAGTGGTTAGGACTTTAGGAAATTTATTTCCGTAATAAGTCATTATCCCAGTGATTAGTCTCTTAATGAAAATATTTAATACATTTATACAAAGAAATAAATATTATTGTATAAGAGACTTATCCAGCGTGTCCGGGTTAGGACTTTAGGAAATTTATTTCCGTATTAAGTCATTATCCCAGTGATTTGTCTCTTATCCAGCTCGTCCGGGTTAGGATTCGGGAAATATTTGACGAGAGTTATATTCGATTGACTTATTGAATATCAAAAACAGGATTAAAACCTTGCTCCGGCTCCTTAAGTCCGGTTTTCTTCGGAGCACTTTGTTTCAGACTCTGACTTCTTTGCTGCATAATCTGGCGCTGGTCACCCTGTCCCAATATTACCAGATTCACACGGCGGTTGGCATTTTGACCACTAGCCGATGCATTATCCTCAATAGGACGATGTTCACCATAACCAATGGCCTGCATACGTCTCGGATCTACACCTTCTTCTTCAAATAAATGCACTACACTGGCCGCGCGTGAAGATGATAACTCCCAGTTGGAAGGAAAATGCGCAGTATTGATGGGTACATTATCCGTAAATCCCTCCACCTGCACATCATTGGGATAGTCTTTCAATAGCGTTGCGATGGATGATAGTACATCTTCTGCATCCTCGGACAGTTTGGCATCACCACTACTAAACAGAATACTGGATTTAATATCAATTTCTAACCAGTGATCGGTTTTCTTAATATTAATAAGTTCATTATCAATCAATGGTTGAACTGCCTGAGAAATTTCTTCTGACAGAGTTTCCAGTTCCGGATTTTCTGGTGGTGTCAAATTATTGTCATTTTCCGGCACCGGCAAATCAATAAAATCCGGATCTTCTGACATGGAAGGCTGGTCTAGCAGGGCATTATCAAATTCAATAGGTGTGGGAGCAGTAGGACGCGCTTGAAATACTTCATTCAAAGTGTCAGATAAAACTCGATATTTACCCTCATTAACTGATGATATTGCATACATAACGACGAAAAAAGCAAACAGCAGGGTGATAAAATCTGCATAGGACACAAGCCACCGCTCAAGGTTAATATGTTCTTCCTGCTTTTTTTTTCGTCTTGACATAGCCAGGGCTCTTTATTTATTGAGGTGCTTTTATTCGCTGAGGGCCTTTTATTTGCTGAAGGCTCTGTCGCTGAGGGCTCTTTATTATCCGCTGAAGGCTCTGCCTGCTACAGCAACTCGCCAGCATCGTCATCCTTTATGGTTTTGTCCAGATAGCCTTCCAGCTTACGCTGAATATTTCTTGGATTTTCACCTTCGGCAATAGACACCATACCTTCCACGATCATCTCACGAAAGCGCACTTCATTACTGACCAATGCTTTCAGTTTGCTGGAAATCGGAATAAAGAGCAGATTAGCCGCACCAACACCATAAATGGTGGCGACAAAAGCAACAGCAATACCACTGCCTAATTTGCTGGGATCTGACAGATTGCCCATAACATGGATCAATCCCATCACCGCACCAATAATACCGATGGTGGGAGAAAATCCTCCCATAGCTTCATAAATTTTTGTTGCCAAAATATCAAAACTTTCTTTTGCATCAATTTCCAGTTCCATAATTGAACGCATCACTTCAGGCTCACTGCCATCGACCAATAGTTCAAGACCTTTGCGGGCAAATAAATCGTCTTCTTCTTCAGCCACAATTTCCAGTCCTAACAGTCCCTCTTTTCGGGCAATATTACTCCAGTCCACTATGCGGGCAATCGTTTCTTCAGTATGAAAACGTGGCGGGAAAAATACCCAGGCAAATAATTTTAATCCGCGGAAAAAAATATTCGCCGGGGATTGCAGCATCACTGCACCAAAAGTTCCCCCCAGAACAATCAATGCGGCAGGTCCATTGACCAGTGTTGAAAGATGACCACCATCAAGGTATTGGCCTAGTAATATGGCACCAACACCAAGAATTAAACCAAATATGCTCAGGAAATCGATCATTTATACCTTAACTAAGTGAACTGGATAATTGTCCCTACGACATGATGTTTTTGCAAAAACACAGCCTGAGCTATGCCTGGACTTAATATTATTGCAAACACACAAACTAGTGGGCACGTGATGTCATAAGAGTTGGAACGTCAAGAATTAAAGCAATTTTACCGTCCCCTGTAATCGTTGCTCCTGCCAGACCATCGGTACCCTGCAAAAGCGAACCCAGTGGTTTGATCACTACTTCTTCCTGACCAATAAGATGATTTACTACAAATCCCACTTTTTTGCTTCCCACATGAACAACGACTACATGCCCTTCATTAGGCAGGTCTTCATATTCACAGCCTTTCACCAGCCAGCGGGTCAGGTAAAACAACGGCAAAGGCTTGTCTCTGACCATAATGATCAATTGACCATCCACTAAATTGGTTTTAGTTAAATCAAGATGAAAGATTTCACTGACACTGACCAAAGGTAAGGCAAAGGCCTGATCTTTTAACTTCACCATCAGGGTCGGCATAATAGCCAGCGTCAGGGGCACTTTGATAGCGATACGAGTTCCTTTTCCTTCTTCAGAGTCGATATCAATACCACCGTTAAGTTGAGCAATACGTGTTTTAACCACGTCCATTCCCACACCACGGCCGGATATATCGGATATCTTCTCTTTAGTTGAAAAACCAGGCATAAAAATCAGGTTGAAACATTCTTTATCATCCAGACGAGCGGCAGTTTCTTCATCCATCAAACCTTTGTCAACGACTATTTTACGTAATTTATCCGCATTCATACCGGCACCATCGTCTTCGATGGATAACATAATGTGATCGCCTTCCTGCTCTGCTGCCAGAATAACGGTGCCTTGTGGTTGTTTACCAGCTTTTACCCGGACCTCCGGACTTTCAACACCATGATCGACTGAATTTCTGACCAGATGTACCAGCGGGTCAGCCAGTGCTTCCACCAGATTTTTATCCAGATCAGTATCTTCTCCAATTAATTCCAGTTTGACTTCTTTTTTCATACTGCGGGTCAAATCCCGGACAACTCTTGGAAAACGTCCAAATACTTTTTTAATAGGCTGCATCCGTGTTTTCATTACCGACATTTGCAGATCGGCTGTGACCACATCCAGGCTACTGACGGCTTTGGACATTTCTTCATTGCCCAGCTGCTGTTCCAGTGTCACCAGACGGTTACGTACCAGAACTAATTCTCCTACCATATTCATAATGTCGTCCAGCCGTTTGGTATCGACCCGGACAGTGGCTTCGGCTGGTACGGGAGATGGGCCTTTACTGTCCCCTGACTTTTTGGCTGGTGAAACTTTTTTCACTGAGGAAGTTACTGGTTGTTCAGCTTTGGCCTGTTTGGCAACAGGCTCAGCTGAGGGCTTTTGATCTGAGGGCTCTTTACCCGCTGAGGACTCTTTACCCGCTGAGGGCTCATTACCCGCTGAAGGCTCTTTACCCGCAGCTAACGTGCCCTCATCTACTTTGCCAAATTTTCCAGCACCGTGTATATTATCCAACAGACTTTCAAATTCATCTTCGGAAATTTCATCGTCAGACACTTTATCTTTAGATGCCGGGATTGATGTTGCGCTTAGCTCATCAGATTGTTTTACTTTTGCATTAAATTGACCTTTGCCATGCAATTGATCAAGCAGTGCTTCAAATTCATCTTCACTAATATCATCATCACCACTTGTTGCACTATTAGACTCTTTTCTTGCTGAAGGCTCTTTTCTTGCTGAAGGCTCTTTTCTGGCTGAAGGCTCTTGATTGGCTGAAGGCTCCTCCAGTGCATCAAGCAGTTGTTCGAATTCTTCATCGGTGACGTCTTCTTCATCAATCGGGATGCTTGATGTTTCAGTAGCGGGCTCATGCGTTTCCTGTACCGGCGTAACAGCTTTTTCAGCCGCTGTTTCTCCTTTTAAAATAGCATCCAGCGCAGCCAGTAATCCCGGCTCGGCATCTTGAGGTTGTTCCCCTACACGCAGGCTATCAAACATTTCATTGAGTGAATCCAATACCGGCAGCATGACATCCATAATGCTTGCGTCAACTTGCAAATCACCATTGCGCAGTAAGTTAAAGACATCTTCAGCACGATGGCAAAGTTCGACCAAAGACGTTAAAGATAAAAACCCCGCCCCTCCCTTGATAGTATGAAAACTACGAAATACCGAATTCAGTAAATCCGTATCATTGGGACGTTGTTCAAGTTCAACAAGCTCTTCATTCAACGTCTCAATGATTTCACCTGCTTCGATTAAAAAATCCTGTAGTATTTCATCATCAGCATCAAACGACATAAGCTATTCCCTCAAAATCCAAGACTTGAAAGCAAATCATCAACTTCATCCTGACTGGAAAGGGTTTCAACTTCATCAGCCAATCCCGGTACAACGGGCCCGTCCAGACTGCTTTTATCTTTCTTTTTGTACGCAACTTCAGGATCTAATATCATATCAAGCCCCTTGTGATTACTAGCCAGTTTAATCAGGTTCACCAGATTGTTCTCCACGTCTTCAACCAACTGGATCACCTTGTATATGATTTGCCCGGTAATATCCTGATAACTCTGTGCCATCAACACTTCGTTAAGATTTGCCATCAGGCTCTTACTATCATTATTGGCACTTTGCAAAAAACCTTTAAGAGTTTTGCTTAATTGTCGAAATTCCCCGGCTTCCATCTGTCTTTGTGTAAAACGTTCCCAATCAGACAGGAGCTCGAATGTTCCTCTGCTGATGTTTTCGCATAAAGGAATGGCACCTTCGATCTGTGTCATTGTCGTATCAGCAGCCTGCTGTGTCATACTGATAACATAGTGAAGACGCTCCCTGGCATCAGGAATATCGCTTTCAGCCAGCTCATTTATACGGGAGTCTGAACGAAAGGTTTTAAAGGTTTCATGCAGTTCACGGGTCAATTTACCCAGTTCCTGAAACAGGCTGGTTTCTTTCATGGCCGCTAATTCATCAAGAATTATTTTAACTTCTTCATCGTTACCGGACTCAGCACTGACGACCAGGTCTTTTGCCCGTTTTATAAAAGCTTCATCAACTACAACATCTTCAGTCATAGATTATTTTACTCAACTTGGATTGTATATTTGAAAAACCGCTCACGCTCTTTAACATATGAGCTAATACATGAGTACTGGCTTTGGACCAATCTGATAACATTTCTGATAACCATCCGGACCGCCACTCTGATAAGCATTCAGACAACAGCAGCATGGCATATTATCAACCGTCAATCCGCTCAAAAATTTTATCAATTTTTTCTTTCAGGGTTGCAGCGGTAAAAGGCTTAACAATGTAGCCATTTACTCCTGCCTGGGCAGCTTCAATTATCTGTTCTCTTTTTTGTTCCGCTGTCACCATCAAAACCGGCAAGGCAGATAATTTCTTATCGGCTCTGACATGCCTTAACAGGTCAATACCCTGCATACCCGGCATGTTCCAGTCAGTGACCAGAAAGTCAATCCCGCCCACATTAAGTATCGGCACGGCTGTCGTACCATCATCCGCTTCAACTGTATTGGTAAAACCAAGATCTCTGAGTAGATTTTTGATAATGCGACGCATTGTTGAAAAATCATCTACGATCAAGATTTTCATGTCTTTGTTCAAATCAACCTCCAGGTTATAACAAAAAATAATCGGAATTGAATTTTAACCCAAATTATTCTCTAAAACCGACAGCTACTGGTTCTTTTCCAGTTTTTCTGGATGAGATGTTTCCCATACCACCCGGAATAAAATGGCCAAAAGATCAAGTTAGCTCAAAGCTTCAATATATTTTTAGGCAAAAAAATCATTTTTTACCAGTAAAACGGGCTAATATCTCGAAATAATCAGGCATTTTTCGAGATTAAAATAAGTAAAAAAGGAGAAATAGTCATAGTGAACATTTAATCCTTTATAAATCATTAAGTTAAAACAGCACTCCTTACTTTTATGGCTTCATAAAAATAAGGATAAACTTTAATTCTCATATGGCTTGTATTCAGTTAAGACAAAATACCAATAAAATACACTTAAGGCTGTTCATTAGTAAATTGAGACAGGCGAGCTTGCAGGCGTATAACAGCCTGGGAATGAATTTGGCTGACACGGGATTCGCTGACACCAATCACGACACCAATTTCCCTGAGATTAAGTTCTTCATCGTAATATAGCGCCATAACCATCCGTTCCCGCTCAGGTAAACTGGCAACGGCATTGGCAACCAGAGCTTTCATATTCTCTTTTTGCAGACCCTCAAGAAGTCCGGTCTGGGGATTTGGGATAATATCCTGAATAGACTCACCTCCTATTGCAATATCTTCAAAACTCAGCATCTTATGTCCACTGGCGTCTTGTAATATGCGATTGTATTCATCCAGTTCGATGCTTAACGCCTGGGCAATTTCACTATCGCGTGCATCGCGGCCTTTTTCATTTTCAATTTTCCGAACCACTTCTGCAACCCGGCGACTATTGCGATGTACCGAACGCGGAGTCCAGTCGTTTTTACGCACTTCATCCAGCATGGCACCACGAATACGAATACTGGAGTAAGTTTCAAAGCTGGCACCCTGTGTTGCATCATAGTTATTAGCTGCTTCCAGCAGACCGATCATGCCCGCCTGGATCATATCATCCAGTTGAATATTAGCGGGTAATCGACTTTTTAAATGATAGGCAATACGCTTGACCAAGGGTGCGTGTTTTCCAACCAAATCCTCTTTCTGGTACTGGTTATAAACATCTGCTTTTTTCATTATGAGACTCATAACGACATCCCCGTGTCCTTTAACCTGAAATCAGTTAAAGACAACCTCACTAGCTCTTCAGCTAATGATTTTATTTTAAACAAATTAACCATAATTTGAGTTTATTAACCGTTCGACAAAAAACTCCAGGTGCCCACCGGGCCTTTTTGGCATTGGCCATTTATTTATTTTTTGCGCCATCATGCCAAAAGCTTGTGCCGAAGGACTCCTTGGATAAGCCAGACTGACGGCATTTTGTTTTTTAACCGACTTTCTTAGATACATATCAAATGGAACAGCCCCCAGAAAATCCAGGGACACGTCCAGAAAACGATCAGTCACTTTCAATATTTTATTAAACAGATCACGCCCTTCTTTCATATCATGAGCCATATTGGGTAAAATTCGAAACCGGTTTATCCCTTGTTCTTTATTAAGCACTTTGATGAGTGCATAAGCATCTGTAATGGACGAAGGTTCATCACAAACTACTACGATTACTTCCTGAGAAGCCCGACAAAAACTGACCACACTCTTGTCAATGCCTGCAGCAGTATCAATAATCATAACATCCAGGTCATTGTCCAGTTCACTAAAGGCATTAATAATTCCAGCATTTTCCACATCACTTAAACTGGCCATACTGGATACGCCCGAAGCGGCCGGTATAATCTTTATCCCGCCTGGCGCGTCTATTATTACTTCTGAAAGGTCATACTCCCCGGATAGCACATGAGAAATATTCAATTTGGTATGCAATCCAAGTAAAACATCTATATTTGCCAATCCCAGATCAGCATCCAGAATCAATACTTTTTTACCCGTTGCCGCTATGGATATGGCAAGATTAACTGACACATTGGTCTTGCCAACGCCTCCTTTACCACTGCTGACTGCTATCACTCTGACTGGACGACTCTGGGTCATACGTCGTAAACCTTCTGCTTGATCATAAATTTCGGGTCGCTTTTTCCTGTGAAGAGCCGGATAAATTGTGCGTTGTCCCATGCGAGTACTATTTTCAGTAGGAGAATTCTCCACGGCAGCGTTCACACTAACCAAATGCATGGACCAGGCCTCCAGCAGAATAAGACAGAGCAAGTTCATCCGTCTTAACCTGTACTGGATGTTGTCGAACCATTTCCAAAGCCTTCTTGAGGAGATCCGTTGCATTGGCCAGATGTATATCTTCAGGAACCTTCTGCCCATCACTAATGTAGTTGAGTTGCAGCCGATTCTCAATAAGAATTGAAATAATACCGCCTACAGAGGTTGATTCATCAACTTTGGAAGCAATACAACCATCCAGTTCATTGTCCTTAAATGTTTTAATCACCTCATCCATAACCAGAGTCTGGGACGCTGCTGACAATACTGCCAAAATTTTCATTTTTTCATGACTGCGGCGCAGCATGGTGAGCTGTTGAGCCAGCCGTAAATCCCGATGGCTCATACCTGCCGTATCAATCAGTACCAGTTGTTTATCATCCAGACGGGACAGGATCTGTTTTAATTCATCTTCATCATTGGCAATATAGACTGTTACACCAAGAATTCGACCATAGGTTTTCAGTTGTTCATGTGCTCCCACCCGATAACTGTCCGTAGTCACCAATGCCAGGTTTTTAGCACCATACTTGAGGGTAAAACGAGCCGCTATTTTGGCAATATTGGTGGTTTTACCCACTCCGGTTGGTCCAACCAGGGCAATAATACCGCCCTCATCCACCAGATCATGATCAAGCGTAGGAATATTGCGTGAAATAATAGCCAGTAAACGACGCCAGCTATCTTCAAGGGAATCGCTGTTTTTAAGCTGTTTAACAATTTTTTCACTTAAGGAAGACTTGAGCCCAAGACGGTACAGACGTGATAATAATTCAGCGCGGTGCGGGTGACGACGAGCAAAATCACCCCAGGCCAGGCCAGATAATTGATTTTCCAGTATGCCGCGCAGTGATTTGATTTCTTCCTTCATAGAAACCAGGGCAGGATCCTGAACCCACTCAAGCTTGCTTTTTAGAGTAGAGTCTTTTGCACGAGCTTTTCCCTGCGTATTGCTTTGTCCATGAGTACGCGTGTGGTCACTTTGTCTATCAGCAGAAAAAAAACCGTCCATGCTTCTATTATTATCATGCTTTTCTGTGTCATTGTTTTTTTGCGTCCGCTTCTGTTCAGATCTGACCAAAGATTCATAATCAAATGGGTAAGCCTCTTCTGCCAGAACATTATCCTGTTCAAACTCATCTTTATAACTGGAAAAGTCTGATATATAAGGTTGTTTTCTTTCCTGAACAGACGGCTTTGAAAACGCATTGTGTTTTTTAACGGCTGAAGATTCCTGCCTTGCTCTGATAGACTGGCTCTGGGTTGACTGTTGCAACAGCTCGCTAAAACCTTCCGCTTCAGCTTCATTCATAAGCGACTCTTCGCTGCCTGAAGGCTGTTTATTGGCTGAAGGCTGCTTATTGGCTGAAGGCTCCTGTGAAGCAGTCTGTCTGGGTGCAGCCAGATGGTTGTTGCTAAAGCTGATCACATCATCCTGAATAGAATCTTCCAGCCGGTCTGGAGATTTTTGTTTTCTGACTTTGGCAAAGACTGAACGTTTTTTCCTGTTTTGCGGGGCGGCAGCTGATTTACGGGTAGAACGATTATCAGCCATATCGGTATTAATTGAACGATGTACCGCTTCTTCATCATAATCAATAGCGGCCACCAGTTCGATTCCGCCATCTACTTTATTGTTGGATAGAATAACCGCATCCGGCCCCAATTGTTCCTTAACCTGACGAATGGCTTCGCGCATTTCCGGAGCAAAAAAACGTTTAATTTTCATAATTGACAACCTTATTTTGACTCATTCTCTTAATCAAACCCTGATGACCTGGAAAGTATCCTGAAAAATCTGCTGCTGTGTAAACTGAGCGGTCAAAGCTTTTAACCTTGTCCAACAGTTGAAACAATCTTAATCTGCATATTATCCGGTACTTCGTTATAAGCTATTACATGCATATTGGGTATAGTATGCTTAACAAAACGCATCAGCATAACCCGCACCTGGGCAGAAACCAGCAAGATTGCAGGACTGCCATTAATTTCCTGGGCCTGGGCACTTTCTGTTAAGGATTGATGTATCCTCTCGGCCAGGCCAGGTTCAATACCAGCACCATCTTCTGACATCTGAATTGATTGATGCAATAACTGTTCCAAAGATGGCTCAAGAGTGATCACTGACAACTCGTTCCCCAAGCCATTGATATGCTGGACAATAAATCGTCCCAATGCTGTGCGAACCTGAGCTGTCAAAATACCGGCATCCTGAGTATGGGCGGCATTTTCGGCCAGTGATTCCACAATAGTTTTGAAATCCCGAACCGGAATAGATTCATTTAGCAGGTTTTGCAGGACTTTCACAACCGTACTGAGCGGCAGAAGTTTAGGTACCAGATCCTCAACTAATTTGGGAGAACTGCTGGCCAGCCGATCCAGCAGTTGTTGTACTTCTTCATGCCCCAGGAGTTGAGGGGCATTTTCATTGAGTAATTGACTCAGATGAGTAGCAATAACGGTATTGGCGTCAACCACTGTATAACCCAGGGTCTGGGCATTTTCCTTTTCATTTTGCTCTATCCATGTAGCGGGCAGGCCAAAGGCCGGATCCTTGGTTTTTATCCCGTTGATCTCACCAAAAACCTGTCCCGGATTAATCGCCATATCATTTTCAGGATGAACTTCTGCTTCCCCGACTGACACACCCATCAAGGCAATTCGATACACATTGGGAGCCAGATCAAGATTATCCCGGATATGAACAGGTGGTATCAAAAATCCCAGATCCTGAGACAATTTCTTGCGTACCCCTTTAATGCGGCTCATTAACTGTCCACCCTGTGACTTGTCAACCATAGGGATGAGACGATAGCCGACCTCCAGCCCAATAGCATCAATAGGCATAACATCATCCCAGCTCAGTTCTTTCAAATCACTGGAAGTTGCTGCAATTTCTTTTTGCTGTTTTGTTCGATCCTGTACTACTTCCAGTTCAGTACTTTGTTTCTTCTGCTTACGCCAGGCAATCGTTCCGGTAATGGCCGCAAAACTCAAAAATGCCAGATGCGGCATACCCGGTACCAGCCCCATAATTGTCATAATGCCAGAGGTAATTCCAAGCGTTTTCGGTTTACTGAACATGTCGGCAATAAACTTGCCTCCCATATCTCCTTCACGGTTTTCACGAGTCACCATGATACCGGCAGCGGTGGAAAGGATCAGCCCCGGAATTTGTGCAACCAGACCATCACCAATGGTCAGCAAAACAAAAAATTCGGCTGACTGAGCCGCACTCAGATCATGTTGCAGTACACCAATAGTAAACCCGCCCATAACATTGATCAGTGTAATCAGGATCCCGGCAACGGCATCGCCACGCACAAATTTGCTGGCACCATCCATTGAACCATAAAAATCAGCCTCACGGGTCACTTCCTCCCGTCTTCTTTTGGCTTCATCCTGATCAATTAACCCCTGATTCAAATCGGCATCAATGGCCATTTGTTTGCCCGGCATACTATCCAGTGTAAACCGTGCACTGACCTCAGCCACACGCCCTGCACCCTTGGTTACCACAACAAAGTTAATAATAACCAGAATAATAAACACCACCAGACCCACTGCATAGTTGCCGCCAATAACAACCTCACCAAAAGACTGAATTACCTGCCCCGCCGCATCGGGCCCCTCATGACCATGTAATAACACTACCCGTGTAGAAGCCACATTCAATGACAGTCGCAGAAGAGTTGCAATCAGGATCACCGTCGGAAAAAGCGCAAAATCCAGCGGTTTTTGTGCATAGATAACAATAAGAAGAATGATCAGGGCAAAGGTAATATTGAAGGTAAAAAACATATCCAGCAAAATTGGAGGTAATGGCAAAATGACCATTGCCAACATGCCCATCAGTAGAACAGGGGCACCTATTCCACTCTGAATAAAATCACTGACTCGAGATTTAACGCTTGCTTGTGCGACGGCCATACATATCCTGCGACTGTTTTTTGACGAAATAGCCTGGGTTTATATTCTTTTAAACCCTTTTTATGCTCTATTAACAGGATAAGCAGGTTATATGCCAAAATATTACGAGTAAATTTTGACATATTTATAAAATTCTGGATTTGATTATGCAGATATTATCAGAAATAGAATTACTAAAAGAATGATTGTAGACATTTCTATGAGTCAGTTAAACCTAGAAAAATCAGTTGAATCGTAATGAGAACGTTCAAGGTGCTGGAGATTCAAGGCTTTACAAGTTATTTTGGCTTTATTCGTAGC
>RCNG010000568.1_pt1 | contig 17037 bp, 14 predicted proteins | sample 2041371 | NCBI WGS metagenome assembly RCNG01 (sample SAMN09708227, study PRJNA481090) | Marine sediment metagenome, whole genome shotgun sequencing project. | biome: marine sediment; feature: ocean; material: sediment; isolation source: Sewage treatment plant 1 marine sediment (STP1) ... | reverse complement strand
TTTGCTATTTCTAGCTGTCGCTTGAACGCATCCAGTTGCGCTTCGCGTGGCGAGAGATTTCGAAAGTAATCGAGTCCGCATTCGCCGACCGCAACGACCGAGTCTTTCTGGATAAGCGAACGAATCAACGCGTCGCTGTCGTCGTTGTAGTCGGAAGCGTGATGGGGATGTACGCCCGCCGTCGAGTAAAGCGTGCCTGGCGATTGCTCCGCAAGTTCCGCAGCCTGAACGTTACTCTCGTCGCTGCTGCCGGTGACGACGATTCTATCAACGCCGGCGTCAGCGGCGCGCTGCATCATCCCGGCCCGATCTTCATCGAAGCTGTCGTGTGCGATGTTCGCACCGATATCAATCAGTGATAGTGACACGAGTCAGTATTGCTCCCAGCGGAAGATTTTTGCACCAATGGCGAAGAAGATAGCACTCAGTGCCGTTAGAGCGATGAGGCTCGGCCCGACATCGATGAGCGTAGCGCCGTCAAGCATGACGGCACGCGCAGAATTGAGAACGTGTGTTAATGGAAAAATGTTGGCTACTGCTTGCACGGACTCGGGCGCACCTTCGAGTGAAAACCACACGCCGGAAAGCATCATCATTGGCCAGTTGATCAGGTTCAGTAATCCGCCAGCCAGCTCCTCGCTGGTGACTCTGGCTGAAATGACGAGCCCTAAAGAAACCAGCGAAATGGCGCCGACTATCGCGATCAGGAATAGCGTGAAATAATTCCCTTCCATTTGTGTATCGAGAAGCATATGAGTGCCGGTATAAATGAAAGTGGTGATCAACAGGATCAATACCAGCCGGGAAGCGACCTGTGCAGCAATAAATTCGAAGGCGGTTAGCGGAGTCGCACGAAGACGTTTCAAAAAACCGTTCTTGCGATAGCGCACGATAACGTAACCAACGCCGAACAAGCAGCTGAACATCATGTTCATCGCGAGAATACCGGGCAATAGCCAGTCGGCGTATCCGACTGCCTCGCCCGTGATCTCTTGTTTCGCGATGGACGAATCCGCCTCGGAGCCGGCCTGCAATAATGCAATCTCTGCAAAATAGCCTTTGGCTGACTCAGGATTTAACCAGTATTTCGGTGATTCTCCGAATTGCACCAACAGATCCAACTGGTGTCGTGACACCTTCCGCATCGCGAGATCAAAGTCGTCGTAAGCGACAAAATTGATGTAGCTCGTTTCAAGGAAGGCGTGCTCGTTGTTGTCGATTTCTGCAGCTTCCTGGAAGACGCCGACGGTATAGGCATCGCGATCATTGCTGAATGCGAAGGACAGGCCGAACATCAGGGCGACTGGCAGGATGAGATTCCAGGCCAGTGTCCCGCGGTCACGGACGAATTCGCGATTTCGGGCGTTGAAGATGGCGTAAATTCGCTTCAGCATCAGGTTCTCAGAGAGTGCCCGGTCAGATCCAGAAACAGGTCTTCAAGGTTCGGTTGCCGGATCTTGATCTGATTGAGATTGCTGACATGCGGCGTTAGCCGTTGCAGGCTGTCGCTGACATCCGTGGTAATAACTTCAATGATGCCGAGATTCTCGTAAACGGTATGCTCTACTCCAGAGAGGTCATCGGTCAAATCGGAGATGGGCAATTCGATGATTAGACCGTCGTATTGTTTTCGCAGCAAATCGTCCGGCGACCCCTGCGTAATAATCTTGCCGGCATCCATGATCGCAATTTCGTCGCACAGCACTTGCGCCTCATCCATGTAGTGCGTTGTTAGCAGAATCGTCGCGCCTCCGGCACGAATACTTTGTACAAGATCCCAGAAATTTCGTCGTGCCTGCGGGTCAAGGCCCGTCGTCGGTTCATCCAGGAAAATGATGCGGGGACGATTGACGAGGGCGACCGCGAGCAACAGACGTTGTCGTTGTCCGCCGGACAGCTTTCGATTGTCTCGATCCAGCAGCTCACCCAACGAGCACTGTTCGATGATCTCATCGATATCGGCCTGCCGATCGTAGAGAGCACGAAACATCTCGATGGTCTCGCGCACCGTTATGTTGTCCTGCAAAGCGGTGTTCTGGAACTGAATGCCGGCTTCCTGCCTGAATTTCGCTCCGGCGATTTCGCCGTAGTAGTAGACTTCGCCAGAGCTTGCTGCCGTAACACCTTCGATGATTTCTACGGTGGTTGTTTTCCCGGCGCCGTTCGGGCCCAGCAGCCCGAAGCAAATCCCCTCAGGCACGGAAAAGCTGACCCCATCAACCGCAAGGACGCCGGGGTACTGTTTCTTGATGTTTCGGGCTTCTAGCGCGGTGGTCATTGGGCTAGAGTATCGAAAGGCAGTAGGGTCGGCTAGCGCTAATATTGCGCTTGCAACCATTCCCTCCTGAGCGGTATCTAAATGATATGACACGGATAACAGGGGCTCGAAAACGATGAAAATCATGACGAAAACAGCATTTACCGTCGGTTTATTGGTGATGTTAATGTCATTGCCGGCTTTCGCCGCATCAATCAACAAGAGCGTGAAGGTTGAGGCCGGTGGCGAGTCCAGTGGCGCGTCTTCAGTGAATGGCAGCATCACAGTGGGCGAAAACGCGGTCGTGACAGGCGGCGTCAATACGGTCAATGGCAGCGTCCGGGTTGATGACGGCGCCAGCATCGAGGACGCGTCGACCGTCAATGGTGGTGTCAGGCTTGGCGACAACGTCCAGGCCGATGACCTGTCGACGGTCAATGGCACGGTAAAGGTCGGCGAATCAGGTACGGTCGATGGCGAGATCGAAACGGTCAACGGTCGCATTTCAGTTGAAAAAGGCACAAAAATTGCCGGTAGCGTTGGCAACATCAATGGTGAGATCGAATTATCTGGCGCGAGCGTCGGCGGCGATGTGTCAACGGTTAGCGGCGACATCAATATCGTGGATGGCAGCGTCGTCAAAGGCGACGTCATCGTAGAGAAGCCAAGCAGCTGGGGCTGGGGCAAGAGCAAGACGCGCAAGCCTCGCATCGTCATCGGTCCAGGATCGATCGTTGAAGGTGATATCGACGTCGAGCGTGAAGTCGATCTCTTTATCAGCGAATCGGCGAAAGTGGGTGGCGTAACGGGCGAAATGTCCATGGACGATGCCGTTCGGTTTAGCGGCGACAAACCCTAAAGTTCCGTAGAATAGGGACTGTGCTTGATGCAGCCCGACAATTAGCCCTGTTTTCAGATGATGATGAGCCCGACTCCATGTCGGGCTTTTCTGTGCGTGAAAGTGGTCGAGCGAAACGCTTGTCGATCAAAGTGTTCCCCCGTGGCCGCGTAGAGGTCGTCGTCCCCAAGCGAACGAGACCGGCTGACGTACGCGAATTCGTTGATGCCCACCGAGACTGGATCAAGAAGGCCCGGCAGCAGTTTGCTGAGGACCATGCGCCTGAGCCGTTCGCGCTACCGCAGTCAATTCAACTTGAGGGCATTGATCAGCACTATCGAGTTCGATACGAGCCTCAGGATGGCGCTAAGACCGTCAAGTACCGGGTGAGGGCGGGTGCGCTGGTGCTGTCCGGCAAGACCGGTGATGAGAAGCTCTGCGTTTCTGCATTGAAGCGCTGGCTAACGGGACTGGCCAGGAGCGAGTTCAGGCCGCGCCTGTCTTCTCTGTCAGGATTGACCGGCAATTCGTTTTTGAAGATGCACGTACGTGGCCAGCGAACCTGTTGGGGTAGCCACTCCAGTACCGGTACTATCAGCTTGAATTACTGCCTTATGTTTCTGGAGCCGGCACATCTCCGCTACGTCATGATCCACGAGCTGTGTCATGCCCGTCACATGAACCATTCAAAGCGATTCTGGCAGTTCGTGAGCGAGTTCGAGCCGGACTACAAACGACTCGACAAAGACCTGAACAGCAGCTGGAAGAAGATACCAACATGGGTCGGCATTTATTGATTATAAAACAAAAGCTTAAAAAGACTATTTAAAGTAAATAATTCGATGAACATTCGTCTTGAATACTTGTCGAAATCATCGTCAAGGCGGATACTGAAAGCACGTGCAAACCCCCTCTCGAAAACTCGTAATGAATTGCTTGCTGGCATTCCTGCTTTGCCACGCTGCACTCAACGTGCATGCTGCGAGTCACGCCTCGTCGGATTCAGCGAAGTGCGAGATTTGTGCTTCGTTCAGCGACTCACCCGTTGTCAATGCCGTCGACCCCATCGCGTTTGTAGGGGCGCCCGGATCGATTCATGCTTGCGAGTTTCTTTCCAGGTTGTCGAACGATCGACCGTGTTTGATTCCTCCGGCCAGGGGGCCACCCGATTTCTTCTGAGTAGTTTTTTAGTCCGCTAAATACAGCGGTTTGTCAGATGAACTCTGGAGGCGATGCAATGCGTATCGGCTTTATAAAAGGCGCTTTCCTGGCGCTGATACTGGTTTCCTCGAGCGTTTTCGCCAACGCTCAGGATTCTGAAATTACCTTGCTAAGGACCGCGATCGAAGAGATGCGGTCGGATTATGATGCGCGCATCTCTGAGCTGGAGCGGCGCCTTGCCGTTGCTGAACAGAACGCCATGCAAGTAACGTCAATGTCTGCTCCCGCTGCGGCCGTATCGGTATCCGATACCACGGCCTTTAATCCTGCTATCGGTGTGATTTTTTCCGGGAGCGTGTGGAACTACGCACGGGATCCGGAGGGCTATTCGGTTCAGGGCTTTCCGTTCGGCGGCGAGGCGGGTCCCACATCGGAGGGCCTGGCCCTCGGCGAGACAGAGCTGATCATGAATGCCAACGTTGACGATAAATTTACCGCGTGGCTAACGGCGGCGCTGGCGATTGAAGACGGAGAGGCCGTAGTGGAGGTCGAAGAAGCGTGGGTTGAAGCTACCGCGTTGCCAGCCGGATTCAGCGCCAAGTTCGGCCGTTTTTTCTCCGGTATCGGCTATCTGAACGAAAAACATGCACATTCCTGGGATTTTGCGGATCAGCCTTTGCCGTATCAGGCGTTCCTTGGCGGGCAGTTGCGCGATGACGGTGTGCAAGTGCGCTGGCTTGCGCCGACGGATCTCTATGTCGAATTGGGCGGCGAAGCACTGCGTGGCGCGCCATACCCCGCGTCCGGAGCCGCGCATGATGGTTTTGGCAGCTATAGCCTGTTCGCAAACCTGGGTGGCGACATCAACGCGAGCAGCAGCTGGTTAGCGGGAGTCTCCTACCTGGATAGTTCGGCAATTGATCGAGCGTCCGGCGATGAAGACGATCCGCTGCTATTTACCGGTGACTCGCGCCTGTTAACGGCTCAATTCGTCTGGAAATGGTCACCGAACGGAAACTGGCGGGATCGTAACCTTGTGTTGCAAGCGGAGTACCTGCGGCGGCAGGAAGATGGCTCATATAGCGGAAGCGCGTTGTCGCTGTCGCCGTACAAGCTCGATCAAGAGGGATGGTACGCGCAAGCCGTTTACCAACCACGGCAACGATGGCGAATTGGTGGACGATTCGACACGCTGTCTTCAGATTCACCGGGACCCGGTTTCGATGGCACGCTGCTTGCCGCGCCTGAGAGCGACCCACGTCGATTCAGTTTGATGGCGGACTGGGCCAATAGCGAGTTCAGCCGGCTTCGATTGCAGTTCACACGCGATGAAGCTGGACTGGTAGACGATAATCAGTGGGGATTGCAGTACTTCCACAGCATCGGTGCGCATGGCGCGCATACATTTTAGGGGCGTCATGATGAACACTTGGATCAGGGTCACATTGTTGCTACTGCTACCGATGTCTTCGCAGGCAGCGTTGAATGTCTTCGCGTGCGAACCGGAGTGGGCGACTTTGGCGGAGGCTATCGGCGCTCCTCATGTCTCAACGTACAGCGCGACGACGGCACTTCAGGACCCGCACTATATTCAGGCACGGCCGAGCCTGATCGCAAAGGTGCGCAATGCCGATATTGTCGTTTGTAGCGGTGCGCAGCTTGAAATCGGTTGGCTGCCAGCGCTGCTGCAAAAAGCCAATAACAGGAAGGTCATGCCCGGCAATCCTGGTTATCTTGAAGTCAGCAGCTTTGTTCTGAGAATTGGCGCGACGGCCAATGTCGATCGGGCGCAGGGCGACATTCATCCACAGGGTAATCCGCATATCCAGACGAATCCCCACAACGTCGCTGTTGTTGCGGGCGTTCTTGCGAAACGCATGGCCGAGATTGACGGTGAAAATGCCGAGTCATACAGGGCCGGCTATGAGGCATTTGATGCTCGATGGAAAGCAGCAATCGATACGTGGGAAGAGAGGGCGGCGCCATTGCGGGGTAAACGTATCATTACGCATCACAAATCATGGGTTTATCTGGAGCGCTGGCTCGGCCTTGAGGAGGCGGGAAATCTGGAGGCGATTGCGGGCCTCCCCCCGACCGCGACGCATCTCAGTCTCCTGACGAAGCAATTCGAGAACGGCGGTGCGGACGCCATCGTGCGTTCACCGTATCAGGATGACAGACCGTCGGTGTGGTTGTCAGACCGAACCGGGATCCCGGCAGTAGTTTTGCCACTGACCGTTGGTGGGACCGATGAGGCGAGCGATCTATTTAGTCTTTACGACGATGTGATTGATCGGTTGCTGGGAGCGATTCAATGATAGATGCGATCGACTGGACGATCATCGGGCCCGCTTTCGTTGCCGGGATTGTCGTCCTGAGTACGCACGTGCCGCTTGGGCAGGAAGTGCTCAAGCGCGGCATCATATTCATCGATCTGGCAATTGCTCAGGTCGCCGGACTTGGGGTCATCGCGGCGCACGCGATGGATTGGGACCCGGACGGGATAGAAGTTCAGATTGCTGCCGTCAGTGCCGCCTTGCTGGCGGCAATCGGTCTTAACTGGACGGAAAAGCGTTGGTCAAAAATTCAGGAACCGTTGATTGGAATACTGTTCATTCTGGCGGCGACCGGTGGCATTTTGTTGCTCGCGGGCAATCCGCATGGCAGTGAGCACCTGAAGGAGTTGCTGGTTGGGCAAATCTTGTGGACGACCTGGTCATCAATTTGGCCTGTCGCATTGCTGTATAGCGTCGTATTGACACTGTGGTTCTTGTTGCGCTCCCGCATGGGTGCGCTGACCTTCTACCTGGCCTTTGCGGTAGTCGTAACGGCGTCCGTACAAATCGTCGGTATTTATCTGGTCTTTGCGAGTTTGATCATCCCGGCGCTGGCAACAACGGGAATGCGACGTGGTAATCGTCTTTTTGCGGGGTATTTAATCGGCGCCGCGTCTTACTTTGTTGGGATCATTTTGTCGTTCATGCTGGACTTGCCGACCGGCGCGGTCGTGGTTTGGAGTATGGCGGCAATGGCAGTCGTCGTCGGTCTATTGATTTCCAATAAGGCGGATGTGGGCTAGCCCTGATCGAGTAACTCGCGCAAGTTGATCACCGAAGCGTTCGCTCTCGCCAGGTAGTTCGCCATGACCAGCGAATGGTTCGCGAAAAGCCCGTATCCGCCGCCATTTAGAATCATCGGCGATGACAGTCCTTCAAGGCTCGCTTCGAGCTCGCGTATTATTTGGCGAACGCTCGCTTCAGCATTCTTGTCGGCGAGGACTTTCGCAAAATCGAATTCGGCGGCGCGGAAAAAATGCAGCAGCGCCCAGGCTGTACCGCGGGCTTCGAAGAAAATATTATCGACCTGAAACCAACCGGTTCGAACATTAACAGTGTCGGGCTGAATGGCCGCCGCTTCGGCCGCGGGTTCACCGACCAGATCTTCATTAATCCGATTGGCGGCAACGCTGTTGCCCAGTCGGCGAGTCAAACTGCCGAGCCGTTTTTCGACCTGCGATAACCACTCCCTGAGATTGTCGGCGCGAGCATAAAACTGCGTATCCGGGTCGCCTTCCAAAAGTCGTCGTCGGTATTCGATAAAAGATTCTATGCCGTCTCGGTACTCGGACTCAGTTGCCGGAAAGACCCAGGAGTCGTTGTCGAAGAAAAACTGTGGAGCGCCGTCGGCGATGTCCGGATCCTCTTTCGACTGTGACTGACTGCGCGTGTAATCGTCACGCATGACGCGCCCCAGATCACGAACCTGGTTTACGACGCCCAGTTCCCAGCTTGGAATATTGTCGAGGAAAACGCTCGGCGGCATTTTGTCATTAGTCAGATAACCGCCTTGCTTGTCGAGAAGCGTTTCGGCCACGCGGATGAGCGTGTCGGTCGTCGATACTCCAACGATCGCGGATTCAGCGTCTGCCGAGCGATTAACCCAAAAAACGTCGGGCTCGCGCGAAAAATAGATCCCGATGACGGTCAGGATGAGCAGCACACCGACAATCGTCCAGCCGACGACTTTCGTCCACTTTCGTGTTGCCAGAATATTTTTCGCCGAACGTTCTATCACTTATGACTCCGAGCTTAGGCTTAGGCAGCCAGCTGCCTCAATACGTAATGCAGGATACCGCCGTTTTCGTAGTAATCACGTTCTTTCGGCGTATCAATGCGAACCAGCGCCTCGAAAGTCGTTGTATGCCCGCCAACCGACGTTGCGGTTACCTTGACTGTCTTGGCTGTTGGGTCGGTCTGACCGCTGATGTCGAAGGTCTCGGTTCCTGTGAGTTCCAGAGATTCTGCATCCTGACCTTCCAGGAATTGCAGTGGCAGAACGCCCATACCAATGAGATTGGAACGGTGAATACGCTCGAAGCTCTTGGCAATCACGGCCTTAACACCCAGCAACAGGGTGCCCTTGGCAGCCCAGTCACGCGACGATCCCGTGCCGTATTCGCTACCGGCGATGACTACCAACGGCGTTCCTTCACTACGATATTTAAGCGAAGCATCGAAAATCGACATTTGTTCGCCGCTCGGCTGATGGCAAGTCCATCCACCCTCGGTGCCCGGTGCGAGAAGATTGCGCAGTCGGATATTCGCAAACGTGCCACGCATCATGACTTCATGGTTGCCGCGACGCGAGCCGTAGGAGTTGAAGTCGCTTGGCTTTACGCCATTCGCTTTCAAGTACTCGGCCGCCGGACTGTCTGCTGCGATGCCACCTGCAGGTGAGATGTGATCGGTCGTCACCGAATCACCGAGCAACGCGAGAGCACGAGCGCCTTTAATGTTGCTGACCGCGGAAGGGTCTTTGGACATGCCTTCGAAATAGGGCGGGTTCTTAACGTAGGTTGAGTCCGCTTCCCAGGTGTAGATTTCGCCTTCCGGTGAATCGATGTTTTTCCAGTTCGTATCGCCTTCGAAGACGCTGCTGTAGCTGGACTTGAACATGTCGGAGTCGATGTTGTTGACGACAGCATCCTGAACTTCGGCTTGTGTCGGCCAGATGTCCTTCATGTAAACCGGATTGCCGTCCTGGTCATCGCCCAGAGAGTCATTGAACAGATCGACATCCATGTTGCCGGCGATCGCGTAAGCGACAACGAGCGGCGGTGACGCGAGGAAGTTGTGCTGTACCAGCGCGTGGATGCGGCCTTCGAAGTTACGATTGCCTGACAGCACACTGGTGCCGACGATATCGTTGTCCTGAACAGCGGCGGCGATCTCTGGCAGGAGAGGACCGGAGTTTCCGATACACGTCGTACAGCCGTAGCCAACGTTGAAAAAACCGATGGCGCCCAGGTCGTCGAGCAGGCCTGATTTCTCCAGGTAATCGGTAACAACACGAGATCCGGGCGCAAGACTGGTCTTAACCCAGGGCTTCGCTGTGAGGCCCTTTTCGGCCGCTTTCTTGGCCACGAGACCTGCTGCGAGCATTACCGCCGGATTCGACGTGTTGGTGCAACTCGTGATAGCCGCAATAAGAATGGCGCCGTCGCGAATTTCTGCATCGGTACCGTTAATGTTGGCAGTGCCTTTTCCGCCTTCGGGACGATCGGCGATGGTTGATTCAAGAATGCCGGCGTAGGATTTTGCGGCATCCGTCAGTGCGATACGGTCCTGCGGACGTTTCGGTCCGGCGATACTCGGTACAACGTCACCCATGTCGAGTTCGAGCGTGTCGCTGTAAAGCGCGTCAGGCTCGCCGTCGTGGCGCCACATGCCTTGTTCCTTGGCGTAGGCCTCGATCAGCGCGCATTGCTCTTTGTCGCGACCCGACAGCTCGAGGTAACGAATCGTCTCGCCGTCAATCGGGAAGATACCGCAGGTTGAGCCAAACTCTGGCGACATATTGCCGAGTGTTGCCCGATCAGCCAGAGGCATGTGAGCCAGGCCATCTCCAAAGAACTCAACGAACTTGCCGACGACGCCTTTTTCACGAAGCATTTCGGTGACCGTCAGAACAAGGTCCGTTGCAGTCGTACCTTCGCGGAGTTTGCCGGTCAGTTTGAATCCGACCACATTCGGGATCAGCATGGTAATGGGCTGACCGAGCATCGCGGCTTCAGCCTCGATACCACCGACGCCCCAGCCCAGTATTCCAAGGCCGTTGATCATCGTTGTGTGCGAGTCCGTGCCGACCACCGTGTCCGGATAGGCTGAACGAACGCCGTTCTTGTCTACGTCGAATACGACACGGCTCAGGTACTCAAGGTTTACCTGATGAACGATGCCGGTATTGGGCGGCACTACGCGGAAGTTTTCGAATGCTGACTGACCCCAACGCAGGAACGAATAGCGTTCCTTATTGCGTTGGAATTCGATTTTGTTATTGAGATCGAGCGCGTTTGCAGCACCGTAATTGTCGACCTGGACAGAGTGATCGATGACGAGCTCGGCCGGCGATAGCGGGTTGATGTCACCTGCTGAGCCGCCGAGCTTAACGACAGCATCACGCATTGCGGCGAGATCGACGACGGCGGGTACGCCCGTGAAATCCTGCAAAATGACGCGTGCGGGAGTGAAAGAGATTTCAGTACTCGGGGCGGCTTTCGGGTCCCAGTTGGCGAGTGCCAAAATGTCCTCGCGAGTGACGTCGCGGCCATCTTCATGGCGCAGCAGGTTCTCAAGCAGGACTTTAAGGGAGTAGGGAAGGCGGTCTACGTGACCTTCTTTTACAGCGTCAAGGCGAAAGATCTCGTACTCATTGCCGCCGACTTCAAGCGCTTTACGTGCGCCAAAGCTGTCCGTCATGTTTTCTCTCCGGAAATCGGGTTGAACTGAGCGGCCAGAAGGCCGCGGGGGGCCGCATTATAACGAATGGGCCAACGCTGTGCTTACCCAATTTGATCGATTACAGAGCCGCCCAGGCACCGATTTTCGTCGTAGAAAACGACAAACTGACCCGGCGCCACGCCTTTTTGCCGATCATCGAAGCGAACTTCCACTTTGTCGTCAGCCAGCGCTTTGACCACGCAGTCCTGATCCGCTTGCCGGTAGCGTACTTTGGCGCGGCAGCGCAGTCCTTCCTCGATGCCCGCCGGAGCAGCACCGATCCAGCTCGTGTCCGTGGCAATCAGCCGGTCGCTGAACAGCATCTCGTGCTCGCCCTGTGCAACGATGAGCTCGTTGGTGTCCAGATCTTTGCCGACGACATACCAGGGTTCCTCGCTGCGATCGTTCCGTCCGCCAATGCCCAGGCCCTGTCTCTGACCGAGCGTGTAGTACATGAGACCCTGGTGTTCACCCATGTCTTCACCGCCGGGCGTCCGCATGCGGCCGGGGTTGGCAGGAAGAAAGGTAGCCAGAAACTCTCGAAAGGGTCGTTCGCCGATGAAACAGATACCGGTGCTGTCCTTCTTGTCATGAACGGTCAAGCCGGCATCGCGGGCAATCTTGCGTACGTCGCCTTTTTGGATGTCTCCTAACGGAAAAACCGTTTCGGCTAAGGCCTCCGCACTGACAGCATGCAAAAAGTAACTTTGGTCCTTACCGGGGTCGGCACCCTTGAACAGCGCGCCATGGCCGTCGACGATTCCGGATTGTGCGTAGTGGCCGGTTGCGAGCAGCTCGCCACCGAGTCTCTTTGCGTGGTCGCGAAAGACACCGAACTTTATTTCGCGGTTGCACAGGACGTCCGGGTTCGGTGTCCGACCCGCCTTGTACTCGTCCAGGAAATACTTGAACACCTGGTCACGGTACTGCTTCGAAAAGTTGACGTGGTGCAACGGGACGCCGAGTTGTTCGCAGACATTTCGTGCGTCCTGGAGATCATCGGCGGCGGTGCAGTAGCCGTCGTCATCTTCCCAGTTGGTCATATGCAGGGCATGCACGTCGGCACCGGCCCGCTGCAGCAATATTGCGGCTACGGCAGAGTCAACACCCCCGGATAATCCGAGAATAACTCGCTTGCCTGCAACCTGATTTTCTAGGGACGTCGCCATAAGCGCGGCAGTGTATCATTCTCGAATAGAGGAGCGATCCATGGCAAATGACAAAGAATTCATCAATTACGTTGTTGATCAGATCAACACGCCCCACGTTGTCCGGTTCCGGCATATGTTTGGCGGAACCACTCTTTACTGCAATGACAAGGTCGTTGCACTGATTTGCGATAATCAGCTTTTCATCAAGCCGACTGCTGCCGGACGCGCCTATATCGGCGATGTTGTCGAAGCTCCTGCCTATCCGGGCGCGAAGAATTCGTTTCTGATCAGTGACCGGATTGAGGACAGTGAATGGCTGAGTCAGTTGATCAGGATTTCTGAAGCGGAGCTGCCAACACCCAAGCCGCGAAAGAAGAAGAAGAAAAAGAAAAAATAGTGTCGCTACCAGGTTGTCCGGACAGTCACCGAGAAGTTTCTGCCAGACGCATCGATGCCGGAGCCATGAACACGGTAGCGTTTATCCAGAAGGTTGTCGGCCTTCAAACTTACCGTCCACAATGCGTTCGGTGACCATGTGGCTTCGGTTCCGATAATTGCCCACCCGGATGTTCCGTTCGGATCGATGCGACTGTCCCGAATATCTCTGTCGCTGAGTCGATCCTGTCTGTCAGCGACAGTAAGCCAACTCTCGAGCGACCAACGGGAACTCAAGTCAACCTGCAGACTGAGCTCGCCACTGATTGGAGGTATTCGATCAGCGGCTTGCGGACTGTCAGATCCGGTTGCTTCCTCGCCCCAGGTGTAATTCAGAATCGCACGTGCTCGAATTCTGTCGGAGACGTCAAAGTTCAGTCCGGCTTCAACACCGCGTATTTCCGATTCCGCCGCATTCACGCTTTGCACAACATCTCTTCCGTCGGCTGTCACATCACCGGTCAGGACCGACGTAATTCGGTCGTCATACTGCAGCGCGTAGATCATCAGTTCGAGCTGCATGTTGTCGGTGCGTTTTCGTAGACCGATGTCGAGTTGCCGAACGTTTTCTTCTTTCAAGTCAGCGTTGGGGATATTGAATCGATTCCCGGGACGATTGCCGAGAGTGCCGAGATCAAAAATGTTCGGCGCTCTAAAACCAAATCCCGCATTCGCAACGAACTGCCAGCTCTCGCTTAACGAGAGTATCCAGCCAATGTCGCCGCTGAATCGCTGAATGTCGATCGCAGCGACATCGATGTCGACATCGGTAAATCGAAGGCCGCCGTTGAGAGTATGTCGATCCGACAGGGACCAGTTGATGTTTCCGAAAAAAGCGACCTGATCAATTCGCGATCCGTCCGGATAACGAGGTTCTGCCGGCAGAAAGATCGAAGAGCTAATATCTTCTTCCAGGCGCGTGCTGCGAACTTCGTCAGACGAAATATCGGTGCCGGCAATCCACGACGCCGAAGCAGTTTCGCCTGACGCGCTCAAAGACAACGCGGCAAGATCGCTGCTATTCGATTCATATCGTCTTATCGCCGATTCGAAGTCGCGCGTTTGTCGGTCGTCATCGATACGTTGCCACGCCGCATCAATGCGCCAGTCCAAGCCCAACCACGCGTCATCACGCTTATGCTGAGCATGAGCGAAGACCCGGCGACTCGGTGCAAAGAAAAACTCGGAAGAAGAGGGCTCAGTCTGACCGAAGCCAGGTACCAGTTCATCAATCCTTGGCGTATTCGGCTGCTCGAGCATTTGCAGATCGAACAGCCAGGATTTCGATTCTTCCGGTGTTGCGCTAACGACGAAGCGTGCCGCTTTCGATGTGTAAGCGCTAGGCGATATTCTATCGCCACCGCCGATGCGTCTATCTCCGGTCTTCAGGTACTCGCCGCTGATAGACGCTGCGAGTCGATCGTTGCCGACATCGAGCGTGCCTCTTATCGATTTCTGTAAATCGGCGGAGCCGAACGACACCGAAAGGTCGCGTTGAATCTGGGTGTCTCGCGAGTCGAAAACCGGCACTCGCGAAACAACCTGGATGACGCCGCCGACCGCCTGACTACCGTATAAGGAGGCAGGCGTTCCTCTGACGACTTCGATATGTTCAACCGCAGTTACCGGGACGAGTGCAAGATACGGCGTTGGTGCGCTGCGAAAAATAGCGTTGCTAAGCGGCATGCCATCGACGAGATGCAAAATAGCCGAGCCTTTCAGTCCACGAATAATCGCTGCCCCCTGACCGGGCGTTGTCTGTTGCAGGTTGACGCCGATTTGCGACCGCAGGGCGTCAGTAGCCAGTTTCTCGGTAAGGATCTCTTCGCGATCGACCAGACTCAGCGCTGACGAAATCTCATCGGATGTAACCGCTCGACGCGATGCCGTGACGACAACTTCGTCGAGATGAGTTGACTCAGCGTTGGTCCATGCCGGTATAGCAATGACTGACAAGAACGTGCATGTCAGCGATAAGAGTCGCAAGAATTTCACCCAGGATTTGAACGTGTCTGCGGATTGTTACGCGATATGGGCTGTCAGGTCGAGACCTAAACCAAATCAGCAGCGGCAATCACTCGGTGAACATTTTGCTGTAGCGGCAACATGCCGGTCAGTAAATCGTCTGACTGGCGCTTGCCCGCGACGTAATCGCGAACGCAGCGAAGTACCGCAGGGGAGCGCAGCATCGGCTGGCGCGATTCGAGTTCAGGCAAGGTCGCCCAACGTCTGGCAATGATTCCATTGTCCAGTGGGCGGTCTTCGTCGCAGGCGATAAATTTTGCTGCGTAGGCAATGCGTAGGAACTGTTGCCGAGTCTGAGGATGTATCCAGAGGTAGACGCCGATCAACTCGCCGCATTCAACGTCGCAGCCTGTCTCTTCGAGTGTCTCGCGAACAACGGCTTCTTCGGGGGATTCGCCGGCTTCAATATGGCCGCCGGGCTGACCAAGTACTTTGCGATTCATCGCTTGCTCTTCGACCATCAGGTATCTGCCATCAAGGTCTACGACAGCCGCGACTGTTAAATCAGTGGGATACATCTGTGTTCCTAGTTCGCGCGTAAGACGCGCTCGTACAATTAGTTCGCGCGTAAGACGCGCTCGTACAATTAAATGCCGAGCTGGCGAAATTCCATTTCAACTTCGCTGGCTAACCATATCTCGTCGAACATTTTTCCATATAACTTCGCGACAGCCGGTTCGTAAGTGTCGGCAATGCCTTCCCAGCGATCAGCCTGCAAGCGATAAATCAGCGCGGTTTCGTCGGCGATGCAAAATGCCTCTGCATGCGTTCGCAGATCTTCGCGAACGTGACGAAATTCGATATACGTGTTTAGGCGACGACCCAGGTGTACGAAATTATTACCGTTCTTGACGGCCCGGGAAGGGTCGGCAATCAAAACGCGAATTCTTGCGTAGGTCTGAGAAAGAACCGTTCGTTTGATGATCTCGAGAAACTCCGGGTTGTCATAAATTCCGGGCTCAAGGTCATGCGTAAAGATAGATATTTTCCGGGACGCTTCGCCGACAACCTCTAAAGCTGCCTGCTGCATCTCTTCCCGAGTTGATATAACCCAGCGTTTACCTTTTTCGCGCGCTTGTTCCATAGACAGACATAGTACCGGGCGTACGCAGGCCCCAGTGCCAACTGCGTCACGTTTTGGCGCAGTGTTTGGTGCCGAGTTTTCCGATGCTAATCATTCGCATCCCGCGTCTTTGTTTGCTTTGGAGACGATTGCGAATTTAATCCCAGTCGCCGCCGATTTCACATATGGTCAGGAATTCGCAGGTATCTCAAATGCGCCTTGCTCCAGCATCCAGCTGATTGTTTCGCTGACTTCAGATTCGGCCGGTAGGCGTAGGCTTAACGACCGTTTCGCGCATATTTCCTTAATTAATTTGGTCGTTCGCGTTGATATCGACCGGCTGCTGCCGTTGACGTACAGGTTTCGATCGTCATACGCGATCAGGGCCATGCCGTGAATCGCCAATGGCTTGCCGGATTCCAGATAGTTCAGAGCGGTTTCTGATTCTGCGGCGGTCGCGGCGTCCGGCATGAGCCAGTCTTTTGCTTGCGTCGAAAACTCTCCAAGAGATAGCGCGACGTCGTTCAAGCGCTCATCGGGCAGGTTCAACAATGCGGCGGCGCGTTTCGCGGACGGTCTGGATATATAGCCCGGAACGGCCTCGTCGAGGGTCAGGTCGGGATCGGCGTAAAAAGTATTTGTTTCCGGCTCCCCGCAGTTCAGTGCATTCGCAAGATCGCAAAGCTCTGGTGCTCGCATGCCAATAGAGTAGGTCATGCATGCGCGCTTCGCGGTACCCCAATGCGCTGCTCCCGGCGGCAAGTACAAAACGTCGCCTTCTCTAAGGTCGTGAGCGCCTTCGCCAGCAAACTCCGATACAAGGACAAGATCGTCGCTAGCCTCTGGGTCATCTCCGACGGGGTCATTGGTGAATCGCCATTCGCGAACACCGACGCCCTGACATAGAAAGACGTCGTAATGATCACGATGGGGACCAACGCCACCACCCGGTGCCGCGAAACTGACCATGAGGTCGTCAATGCGCCAATCGGGTATGAAGGGTACGTGCTGAAACAGCGCCCGCAGATCCGGCAAATGTTTTTCGACGTCATGGACCAGGAGCGTCCAGTCGCGTTTCGGAAGCTTCTGTAGATACTCCGATTCGAAAGGCCCCGTCTCAGCCCGATAAATCGGCTTGTCGCCAGTCCGGTCGACAAAAACAAGTCGGGATTCGACATCGTCGAGCGTTGCCAGCCAGCCAAGTTCATTACGAGTGACAGAGGGGCGCAGTTTTTCCAGAGCGCCCGGCATAACGAGGGGTTGTTTCTGCCAGTGCCGCTCGAGGAATCCTTCGGCCGTCAGGTTTCCGGGTAGCTTCATCATGCGGG
>RCNG010001546.1_pt1 | contig 17047 bp, 19 predicted proteins | sample 2041371 | NCBI WGS metagenome assembly RCNG01 (sample SAMN09708227, study PRJNA481090) | Marine sediment metagenome, whole genome shotgun sequencing project. | biome: marine sediment; feature: ocean; material: sediment; isolation source: Sewage treatment plant 1 marine sediment (STP1) ... | reverse complement strand
AATATATGAAGGGCGAGTTAGGAGTGCAGTTACTTTTGCACAACATGTGGATTGAATCGGATTATGACTTTATTATTGTTAATTTCGCAAATGGCGATATGGTAGGCCATACAGGGAATATAGAAGCTGCTAAATTAGCGGTGACTGCAGTTGATGAACAGTTAGATAAAATCGTTGCATCTGCGAAAGAGAATGATTATGCTTTAGTGATTACGTCTGATCATGGAAACTGTGAAGAGATGAAGGATGATGAAGGTAATACTTTGACAAATCATACAGTTGGAAAAGTTTGGTGTTTTGTGATGGCGGCTGGTTATTAAAACGTTAGCCGTCAGAATGAAGAAACTGAGACAGACTCAATCATGCATGGATTCATTGATAAAATGGTAGGCGTCGCTAGTGGCAGGAACGTCTTAATATTTTTCATTCCATCACTAGCTGTGTATTTATTGATGCTGTTTCATACAGTTCCAGGCGTCGAGTCATATGCGCCTGAAATGAAAATATTTGATTTATCGCCAAGCGGATACTCATATGACTATGCTGTTAAGTTGTTATCTGCTTTGGGAAATGACGGCAGAAAAGAATATCTAAGCAGGCAACTCCCGCTGGACTTTATTTATCCTGCGCTCTTTTCTATTTCGTCATTTCTTATGTTGGCCTGGCTTTTCTTAAAGAGGAATGACAAGGTTTCAAGAATCTTCTATTTATGTTTTGTGCCTATTATTGCAGGCATATGTGATTATCTAGAAAACATCCAAATTGTCTTGATGATTCTGAATTATCCAGATATCACTAAAGCCCAGGTTATTTTGTCTAGTGCCTTTACTATGGTTAAAAGCGGGCTGACAAGCTTATTCTTTTTTATTCTTTTATTTGCCTTTATCCGACTATGGGTGGGATCAAAGTCAACTAAAGCACGGTCATATGAAAACGGCTAACAATATGCTCGTTCGGACGCAAACTACGCTGTGCTTCGTTTGCACCGCACAGCTAAGTCGTTGAAGCTGCAGGAAGACTTATAAATAAGTTAAAATCACAACTCTGTTAAAACATAACAAAGAGTGATTAGACGCCACACTTCAAAGATCATGAATACAATCAAATGAAGATGATACCAATCTCATTTGATAAACAAATCCTTCATGATTCATTTGAATATTCACTTAGCTATCTTATTGACCATGAAATAGATCAAAGTATTTTCTATCACCGTTATATCAATGATAAAAACGGTGCGCCGGCTTATGATCCGGCGATACTGTTAAAAATCATCATCCTTGCTTACTCAAAAGGCATCACCAGCAGTCGAAAGATAGAAGCCCTATGCAGAGAAAATATTATCTTCATGGCGATATCTGCTGACACCCGACCACATTTTACAACACTGGCAGACTTTGTTTCACGTTCACACAGTGAGATCGCTACCCTGTTTAAAGAAGTCCTGCTTGTTTGCGATCACCCTGGTCTAATAGGTAAAGAAATGTTTGCGATCAATCATTTGACCAGGAAAGTAGTGACCTGGTTGAGAAACAAAAAAAGAAACTGAAAGCAAGTAGCGATAAAATCAAAGCGTTTTTAAAAACCAATGAAAAAAGAAAGGGAACAAACGGCACCGAAGTAAAAAGCAGCATAACCGATAGTGTGCTTGAAAAGATGAAACAAAAAATCGATTCTGTTAAAGGCCGTACAATATACAGTCAACGATTAGGAACAGTAGAGCCCGTGTTTGGCAATATCAACACCATGATAGGCTTTAAACGATTTAGCCTTCGCGGTAAAACCAAAGTGAATGCGCAGTGGCAGCTTATATCAATGGTACACAACATCCTTAAGATACATCGATATGGCTGGAATTAACCTGAATAGCGACAAAAACAGTATGAGCGAAGCAAGATAGCTCTGCTATACAAGATTAATTTACATGATTGAAAATTAATAATAAAAGGTAACGTTAAGAGTTGACCCAGGTAGATTGTTGGCATAAATTGGGTTTTTCTACAGACTCGTTATGTTTTAAAACTTCCCGATAAGTCTTTGACGAACTAATCAGTATTGTCTCCAATTGAGGAAATCAGCTAATTCTAATGAAAGCAATTGTGTACATAAAATACGGGGGACCTGAGGTTCTTCAAATTAGCGAGATAGAAAAACCAGAACCTGAGGATGATGAGGTTCTTATAAGAATCCGTGCAGCTGAAGCAACCAAGGCTGACTGTGAACTGCGGAGTTTCAATTTTGCGGTGAAATGGTTTTGGTTACCCTTGCGAGTTGCGATGGGGGTGACAAAACCAAAGAAGCAAGTATTGGGGGGGTATTTTGCGGGGGAAGTTGAAACCGTTGGCAAGGACGTGTTGAAGTTCAAGAAGGGGGATCAGGTTTTCGGGACTACCAGGCTTCTATTTGGCGCATATGGCGAATACGTGTGCTTACCGGCCAATTACACGATTGTGACGAAGCCGCATAATATGAGTTTTGAAGAAGCGGCAGCGGTGCCGCTGGGTGGTCTGAATGCACTTCATTTCATGAGAAAAGCGAATATACGAAACGGAGAAAAGGTTTTGATTAATGGTGCGGGCGGAAGCATCGGTACCTTTGCGGTACAGATTGCCAAAGCAATGGGGGCTGAGGTAACAGCAGTTGACAGTACCATCAAGGAGGAAATGCTACTCCGGATCGGGGCTGACCATTTCTTCGACTATACCAAAGAAGATTTCACAAAAAGTGGTCAAACTTACGACGTGATTTTTAACATGGTTGCACGAAGCTCCTATTCCAAATGCATTAACTCACTCAATCCCAAAGGGCGATATTTGATAGGTAATCCTCGTATATCCGTCATGTTAAGATCCGTTCTTACATCTAAGTTTTCGGATAAGACTGCCACTTTTGCTTTTGCCGGCGAAAAGGAAGAAGAGTTAATCGCAATTAAGGATATGATTGAGGCGGGTAAAATAAAATCGGTCGTCGACAAAATCTATTCGCCTGAACAGGCTGCCGAAGCTCATCGTAGAGTTGAAACTGAACAAAGATTGGGGGTTGTCGTAATTAGCATGGGAAAGTCATGAGAGCATTCTGATGCACTGCGAAAGGGGATGTGACTTTGAAAATGCTAGTAAAACCTGATGCCCTTGATTTGAAGCAAATATGGCGTTTATTCTTCCTATACTTGTGCCATCAGATATTCAAAAAACATTTAATTGTACTCTCCAGGCAAATCGTTTTTTATAACAGTAACCTTGCCAACTTTCTTACCTGACATTCTCAATAATTCATCACCTGAAAATTCAAAACCAAGCTTTAGTGCTATTCGCGCAACATCATCTGCGGTTGATGTTGCCAGCACCTCATCTTTAAGTGCAGGTTCAGACTGCATTTTCTGTAAAAATGCCTCGAGTTGATCTATTGCCATATTTGAAATTCCTATACTCGCTAGATGCTCATATGTTAAACAGGGAAACCATTACAGGTTTCAGGCAAATTCTACTATTCTTTCATGATATAGGCAATGAGTGGAACTCCCAGAAGACTAGATAGATTTTTCAAGAAAAGGCATAACAATGGCAGTTGAGAGGTACTTGCCTTCCGCGGTATTCGTTTGTGCTTGATAGCACAAGCCTCACCCCGCTCCGGCAAGCCCCTCATTGCGAGCGTTAGCCCTTAGAAAAATGGGCATCAAGCTTATCGAGTAGCTTTAAGCCTTTATCAATATTTCCACGTGCTGCTAGAGCACGAAATCTTACTTCAGTCAGGTTATGCTGAGCGTTATGGCATCTCGTGAATCATTTTTGTTGAATTTAGTCTGCTTTTCTCTGAACCAAATTTAGATGCCGCTTTACAAGGCTATTATTGATATATTTATACTATAAGAAAGGTACGAAGAACTATAAGTAGCTCAACGTTGACCATTTTATACGTCGCTTCGTTTCACGAAGGCTCCCCCATATAAAATGACAAGTTAGCATGGCGTTAGTTGAATATTAAATGAATGACAAAAGAAGAGAATCTATAATAAGATTAAGCGCATACGGTTTTGTTGTCTGTGTCATAGCCCTCTTATTGATATCTATAGTGTTTGGTAAAAGTTATGGAAAAGTTTTTCTATTAAACATTATGCCCATATATTCTGCCTTTTATGCTATTTTTTACTGGCACATGAGCAATAGATACAAGAGTGAAATCAAACGAATATCTTCATTTGGAATTGTAGGCAGAGGAACATTCGCAGGTTCAATATATTACGCATCAATTTTTATTACTTTAATATTTGTATTACTTTTTATTACAGCATATTTTGAGTTTTCATAACAAAAAGCGTCGCGTTATTTCAAAAGTTAGCCACACACAACAACCAGTAAATCGAGGAGTATATTAGATAACAAAAAACGGGGTCAGAGAACAATAGCCTCAGTGACAGAATAGTTGTTCTTTCTAGCGTTCTCTTTACGAAAATAGAATAAAAATGTCTATAAGAAGAAGATTGAAATCACTATCAGCATTACTGATCCCCCTGTCTGGCATGCCCCCTACTGGATCAGCGACGCACCGGGCTGTACCAGAGTGATTGGACTTTCAGTCCATAGTAGTTGAGTTCGATGATGAAGATCGTGAAAAATGGCTTGAAATATTAGGAAATGTTTGCAGCCGATTCAAATTGTTGGCATAAATTGGGTTTTTCTACAGACTCGTTATGTGTGTAATTAACAAACAGAGCGTAGTCTTAAATGTTTAACGAAAGGTGTGAAATCCTTGTCGGTGAAAAGCAAAGGGATTTTATTTTCTATGCAGTATGTGGCAATAATCACATCCGCTGTTTTTCTAATAGTGGTTCCTTTTTTTCTGAGTTTTCTAAAATTATTTGCGCTTTTAATCGCCAGTTCTTTCCCTAACAAATCATGCACAGTTAATGATGTTAAGGCATTCCTGGCAGCTTTATAGTCTGTATCGCTCCTAAACCCTTGCAGTACCTCTACGAGTATAATATCACCAATAACAACCTCTTCAAGTCCAAGTACTTCATTCAATTTATCAGTTTCAGCATTTTCAATACCATTGAAAAAATCAATCCAAACGCTTGAGTCAACTAAAATCATTATTTAGCTCTCATTTCTTCCAGGTTGCCTTCCCACTTTAACTTGCCTCTAAGGGTTCTTATAGATGCCTGTTTATTTAATTTAATCAACGCCTTCAGCCCCAGTTCAACGGCTTCTTTTTTGGTGCTTAAACCTGTTGCTTTTAAAGCATCAGCCATTAAACTATCATCAATTTCAATATTTGTACGCATTACAGTCTCCAATGTGTATTATAATAAATATGTGTACACATGCTAGCAAATATACACATAACAAGTCAATTAACGGCGACGGCAAAAAGCGCGTCGCGTTATTTCAAAAGTTAGCCACACACAACAACCAGTAAATCGAGGAGTATAGAAAGATGATCAAGTTCGTTATGTGTATAACAAGACACCCAGGCATGACTCGCGAAGAATTCAAAGATTACTGGATGAATAAACATGGCCCATTCTTTATGAGCAACGCTGATGCGATGGGTGCAAAAAAATATGTGCAATCACACACATTGGACACACCATTGAATGAAGGTCTCAGAACCTCCAGAATATGATGGCGTCGCCGAAGTTTGGTTTGAATCAGAAGAAGCACTGATGGAGGGAATGAGTTCGCCTGAGGGACAGAAACTAGGAGCTGCTTTACTGGAGGATGAGGGGAATTTTATCGATCATTCAAAGTCTACAGCGTTCATCGTTGAGGAGCACGAATTTTAAGTGGCTATAAGTCGCTCGTTCGGGCGCAAACTACGATGCGCTTCGTTTGCGTCGCACAGTGTCAGGGCTACAAATAACTAAAGTCATAATAAAAAATGGAGATTATTAATGTTTATCATTCTTCTAAAGTTTTCTGTAAATAAAAGTAAAGCTAGCGAATTCATGGAGGGTCACAATGAGTGGATAAAACTTGGGTTTGATGATGATATATTTTTATTAGTAGGTAGTCTTCAGCCTGGTCTTGGTGGCTCTGTAATCGCTCACAATACAACTCTATCAGAGTTACAAGAGAGAGCAAACAATGATCCATTTGTTAAAAATAATATTGTAACCGCAGAAATTATTGAAATTGAACCAAATAAAGCAGACGAGCGCTTAAGTTTTCTGGTGGCTTAAATTGTGCCATAGTGCAACAAGCCCTACAATTAACCATGGGCAGATGTTGCTTACCATCGAGTTTTCTATTGTTAGTGTAAGCTAACTACTCGGAAAGTATTTCTCGCACTGTCGGATGTCGGGCAGGTGGTCTGGGATGTGGCCTTTTTTGTCTTCTCTGAGAAGTCGTCCACTTCAGTCGACAAGTTGCAGATAGTCAGTGAGGTTAAACGGTAAACCTTTTGGCATGTTCTGCCTGGGGTTGCCGACGAAGTGGGGCAGGGCTTTGGGCTGTTGCTGTGCTTGATGGTCTTGTCCTGACGTATTAAGGGCATGTTTGATGCGCTGCTGGATGGAGGTGTGATCTGACTGTTCGCGCGTCTTTGCCATCCTTGCGCGAATTGGGTTTAAGTTTACATAGGCCATGCAGGCAGCGAGGGCCAGTTCATCGAGTAAGGCCTGGGATTTGTGGTAGCCAGGTTTGACTTAAGTTAGAAAGGGTGTTTATATTTCTTATACTTTGATTGGCTGGTAGGTGTAAATACGTGTATAACTATGCTCCTGGCTGTTCTGTTGACTGATTTGCATGGGTCTTTTGCATGATCAAGCAGATGATGTTCTTGTATAGGAGCCTCACTTGCTCAAGTTTACTGGCAGCAAAGGCCCCGGTGTTTGGAGATTGAAAATGGCGCAAAAGTTGAGGCCCCCCAAAATGAAGGATTTACTATTAACAAAATTCGTGACGGTCTCGCCGACTGACAGCCTCGATAGTGTAATTGCGACTCTGTTAAAACACGATATACCTGCGGCGCCTGTGGTGGTGAAGGTGGGTGATAAAGTCGATGTGTTGGGTTGTGTTACTGAACAGGACTGCGTGGAATACTACGCCAACGAGATCTACTATGACAATCCAGATGTTTCCGCCCGATCGGTCATGCAGCGGTATTCTTTTTGTGTGACCCCTGAAACGGATATCTTCGCCGCGGCCACAATCTTTACTCGCCAAAGATGTCAGCTGTTACCTGTTGTAAAAAAGAAACAAGAGTTTGTCGGTTTGGTAACCCGGCGACGCGTGCTGCAAGCGCTCTGTGATTTTGAGAAAAAGATCTCCAGGCGCAAGGCGAACAACAAGAAATTGATGGACTTCCATCAGATAGTGAACCTGCGTTTTATCATTAAATAAGCATAATGTATTTTGTAGTAACAGAAAGGTCATTCAGTCTGTGTGACTTGGAATAAGTAAATAGCCAGGGTAGCTCTTATCCTTAACAAGCTGTTGGTGGCAGGCTTGATTTGTAATTGAATACAATAAAGTCACGTGGTGGGTAGTGTACTTATCAGCTCATTGTTGACTTTTTAATCTAGTGTAGAGGTAGAGGGTGAAAATCAAAAAAGGTCTGAATATCCCTGTCAGTGGCGAGCCCGAACAGATTATTAACGATGGGCCGGAGGTCCAACTTGTAGCTTTGCTGGGCTATGATTATGTCGGTATGAAACCAACCATGCTGGTCGCCGAAGGTGATCGAGTCAAGTTGGGACAGGCCCTGTTCGTTGACAAGAAGAATCCTGAGATAAAATTTACAGCGCCAGGCGCTGGAAAAATTACCATTATCAAACGTGGCGCCAAACGAGTGCTGCAGTCTGTCGTTATCGAACTCGATGGCCATGATGAAGAGACCTTCAAATCGTACGAGGAACATCAGCTCGGAGGTTTATCAACCGAACAGGTCATAGAGAATTTGCTGGCATCCGGACTCTGGACGGCATTTCGTACCCGCCCCTACAGCAAGGTGCCGAATCCCGATACCACCCCCAGCTCGATATTTATCACCGCTATGGACAGCAATCCTCTCGCGGCACGCAGTGATCTCGTGATCAATGAATACCGACAGGATTTCATCAACGGTCTCGAGGTGATAGCCAAACTCACAGCGGGCAAACTGTTTGTCTGCAAATATCCTGGTACCGATATACCTGTTGGGGAAATCGCTTCTGTCACTGTTGCTGAATTCTCAGGACCCCATCCCAGCGGACTGGTCGGCACGCATATTCACTTTCTCGATCCTATCAGCGCAACCAGGAACGTCTGGCACCTGCAGTACCAGGATGTGATCGCAATTGGCAAGCTCTTTACAACCGGGAGGCTGTTCACTGAGCGCATTATCTCGCTGGCCGGCCCGATGGTGCGACGCCCTCGACTCATCCGCACACGACTGGGTGCCAGCATCAAAAAGCTGGTCAAGGACCAACTCGAAGAGCATGAATGCCGTGTGATATCCGGTTCGGTGCTGTCTGGACGCAGGGCCGCAGGCTGGGCAAATTTTCTGGGTCGATACCATACTCAGGTATCGGTGATTCGGGAGGGGGGTGAACGGCATTTTCTCGGCTGGTTGGCGCCCGGCACGAAGGACTTCTCTGCAACAAATGTCTTTGTTTCCTCCTTTTTCAAAAAGCGCAGCTTCTCTTTTTCATCCTCGCAACACGGCTCTCCCCGGGCAATGATTCCGATCGAGCCCTATCAGGACGTGATGCCGCTGGATATTCTGACGGTGCCGTTGTTGCGCTATTTGCTGGTCAGGGATACCGATCGTGCACAGCAATTGGGCTGTCTGGAACTGGATGAAGAGGATCTTGCCCTGTGTACCTTCTTGTGTCCGAGTAAATACGAATATGGACCCTTACTCAGACAAAACCTTAACCAGATTGAGAGAGAAGGCTGATGCGATCGCTGAGAGACTATCTGGATAGTATAGAGCCCTTTTTTTCCAAAGGCGGTCGTTTCGAAAAGTTTTCATCGCTCTACGAAATCATCGATACCCTTCTGTACACACCGGGCACGGTTACCCGTAATGCCCCGCATGTGCGCGACGGCATTGATCTGAAACGGCTGATGATCATAGTTGTGTTTGCAGCCACGCCAGTCGCGCTGTATGGCATGTGGAATACCGGCTTTCAGGCCAATGCCGCTATGGCCGAGATGGGGATTACTTCGGCGGCGGGTTGGCGTGGTTTCGTGCTAGATCTGTTAGGGATTGGCTATGACCCAGGCAGTATCTGGGCCAGCTTCTGGCATGGTGTGTTGTATTTTCTACCGATTTATATCGTCACCCTGGCCGCGGGTGGCTTCTGGGAAGTCTTGTTCGCTGCGGTGCGTGGTCACGATATCAACGAGGGTTTTCTGGTGACATCGCTGCTGTTTGCACTGATCGTACCACCGAGCATACCTCTGTGGCAGGTGGCGATGGGCATGTCCTTTGGTGTGGTCATAGGCAAGGAGGTGTTTGGCGGTGTCGGCAAGAACTTTCTCAATCCCGCACTGGTCGGCCGTGCCTTCCTGTTCTTCGCCTATCCGGGCCAGATGTCGGGCGATTCGGTGTGGACCGCAGTGGACGGCTTCAGTGGCGCGACCCCACTCGCGTTATTAAATGAGGGCGGCATGAAAGCACTGGAGGCTGCTGACATTAGTTGGACGCAAATGTTTCTTGGAAATATTCAGGGATCCCTGGGTGAAACATCGGCGTTGCTGTGTCTGCTGGGGGCGGTGATGCTGATCTATACCAGGGTCGCATCATGGCGCATCATGGCAGGCGTGCTGGTCGGCATGATCGCGACCACGCTGCTGTTCAATGTTGTCGATGACGGCACGAATCCGATGTACGCGGTACCGTGGCACTGGCACCTGGTGCTCGGCAGCTTCGCCTTTGGCATGGTGTTCATGGCGACCGATCCGGTCAGTGGTGCGACCACTGAAATGGGCCGCTGGATATATGGCATCTTGATCGGCTTTATGGTTGTGTTGATCCGGGTGGCCAATCCGGCCTTTCCTGAAGGCGTCATGCTCGCGATACTGTTCGCGAATGTATTCGCTCCGCTGATCGACTATTTTGTGATGCAGGCCAACGTTAGAAGAAGGATGCGTCGTAATGTCTAGTTCCAGTGGCTCAGAAAACAAACGATCCAGGGACAGTGTAGCCAATGTATTGATTGTGGCGTTTTCGCTGTGTATGGTATGTTCTATACTCGTCTCTACCGCAGCCGTTGTCCTGAAACCGATACAGGAACGTAACAAGCTTGTGGACCGCAAGAAAAACATTCTCAGTGCCGCGGGGCTGTATGATGGAGACGGGGATATCGATGCACTGTTTCAGCAGATAGAGACCCGGGTGGTGGACTTGTCGAGTGGCAGGTTTGTCGACTACATTGATGCGCAGGACTATGACCTCAATAAAGTTCTGAAGGATCCGGAGATGAGCGCAGCTGTTGCTGGAGATCAGGATATCGCGCGGATCAGGCGACAGGAAAAGGTTGCCCTGGTCTATCTGGTCATGGAGGATGACCATATCAAAAACATTATCCTGCCGATTCGCGGAGCCGGCCTGTATTCGACGCTGTACGGTTTTCTCGCACTGAAGGCGGACGGCACCACGGTTCAGGGATTGAGTTTTTACGACCAGGGAGAAACGCCGGGTTTAGGCGGCGAGATCGTTAATCCAAAGTGGCGTGCCAAATGGCAGAATAAGCGTGTTTATGATCACACCGGTGAGATTAGAATCGAAGTTGTCAAAGGGCCGATCGATATTGCCAAACCTGAGGCGGTTCACCAGGTTGATGCCATTGCCGGTGCAACATTGACCAGCCGCGGTGTCAATAACCTGATGCGTTTCTGGTTAGGTGACCAGGGCTTCAAGGCCATGCTGGAACGGGTATCATTGCGAGAGGGCTAAGGTAATAAACCAGCAGCTGTATGCTCGTTGAACAGGTATGGCTTTGTGTTGAGCAGTAGGGGAGATAAGTATGAATGAAGAAACCAAAAAGGTCGTTCTCGATCCGATGGTCGATAACAACCCGGTCGTTTTGCAGATACTCGGTATCTGTCCCGCATTGGCGGTCACTACTTCGCTGGCAACGGCGCTCACTATGGCGATCGCGCTGACGGCGGTGGTATCCATGTCCAATGTGTTCGTCAGCATGATTCGCCATCATATTCCGAGTAATATTCGCATTATCGTACAGATGACAATCATTGCATCGCTGGTAATCCTCGTTGACCAGGCGCTGCAGGCTTTTGCCTATGATCTTAGCAAGCGCCTGTCCGTATTCGTCGGCCTGATCATCACCAATTGTATTGTGCTCGGACGGGCTGAAGCCTTTGCTTCGAAGAACCCGGTCGGGCTGAGTTTCCTCGATGGTCTTGGCAGTGGTCTCGGATTCGGATTAGTATTGATCCTGGTTGGCACGATCCGGGAGCTACTGGGTTCCGGCTCGCTGCTGGGATTTCCGATATTACCGCTTGTTACTGAACAGGGCTGGTATTATCCAATGGGACTCATGCTGCTGGCGCCAAGCGCCTTTTTCATCATTGGTTTATTGATCTGGGCATTGCGCAGCTGGAAGACCGAACAGGCTGAAAGCCCATCCTATCGGATTCACCAGGTCCACCGTCAAGAGGTGGTGTGATGGATGCTTATCTGAATCTGTTCATCAAGGCGGCCTTCGTCGAGAATCTGCCGCTGACTTTCTTTCTCGGCATGTGCACCTTTCTGGCCATTTCCAAAAATATAGAGACCGCAATCGGTCTGGGCGTCGCTGTCATCGTGGTCGAGACCATCACGGTGCCGGCTAACAATCTGATCTACCAGTATTTACTCAAAGAGGATGCGCTGCAGTGGGCCGGTCTGAGCGGGGTAGACCTCAGTTTTCTGGGCCTGATTAGCTACATTGGTGTGATTGCCGCGATTGTGCAAATCCTGGAGATGGTGCTGGACCGGTTTTTTCCGGCGCTCTACAATGCGCTGGGTATTTTTTTACCACTGGTCACCGTTAACTGCGCCATCATGGGGGCATCGTTATTCATGGTGGAGCGTGAATATAATTTTGGTCAGAGCATCGTATTCGGCTTTGGCGCGGGTTTTGGATGGGCATTGGCCCTGGTGGCGCTGGCCGGAATTCGAGAACGTTTGAAATACAGTGACGTACCGGCGGGACTCCAGGGTCTGGGTATCACCTTCATTACCGCGGGTCTGATGTCGCTGGGCTTTATGGCCTTCTCCGGAATTCAACTATAGACAGACACGTCGGCGCAATGGAGGATCCGTGTTAGCACGTTTTGTCAGGGTGAAGCCTGGAGAAGGGGTTAGCTACCGTTTCTGATCCAGAGACTGTTGGCGATAAACTGAAACAGGGGGTTATCATGCTAGAAATTGGTTTGGGTGTTACGATGTTTACCGGAATCGTTCTGAGTCTGGTCGCGGTCATACTGCTTGCCAGATCAAGGCTGGTCAGCACCGGCAGTGTCAACATCGTGGTCAATGATGAAAAAACCATCACGGTTGCCGTTGGATCCAAGCTCAACGGTGCTCTGGCCAATGCAGAACTCTTCGTTTCATCCGCCTGTGGCGGCGGCGGTACCTGTGGCCAGTGCCAGGTCAAGGTTTTCGAAGGCGGTGGTGCGATACTGCCGACCGAGACCTCCCTGATTACCAAACGCGAGGCGGCAGAGGGCAGTCGTCTTTCCTGTCAGGTGACGGTAAAGAATGATATGAAAATCCAGGTCCCCGATAGCGTGTTCGGTGTTAAAAAATGGGTATGTACAGTGCGCTCCAATCGTAATCTGGCGACTTTTATCAAAGAGCTGGTGCTGGATCTACCCGAAGGAGAGCACATCAATTTTCGTGCTGGCGGCTACATCATGATCGAGTGCCCACCACACCGACTGAAATATAGCAATTTCGATATCGATGAAAAATTTCGTGAAGAATGGGACCGATACGATATGTGGCGCTACGAATCAGTCGTCGAGGAAAAGGTGCAGCGCGCCTATTCGATGGCGAGTTATCCTGAGGAAAGAGACTTTGTCATGCTCAATGTCCGGATTGCGACACCGCCACCCGGGGCGCCCGAGTCGGTGCCAGCGGGTAAGATGTCCTCCTATCTTTTTAATCTAAAGCCGGGAGAAAAGGTCACCATATCCGGTCCCTTTGGCGAATTTTTCGCCCGGGACAGCGATGCCGAAATGGTTTTCATTGGTGGTGGTGCTGGTATGGCGCCGATGCGTTCGCATATCTTTGATCAATTGAGGCGGCTCAACACAAAACGGAAAGTCAGTTTCTGGTACGGTGCCAGGAGTCTGCGTGAGGCTTTCTATATTCAGGATTTTAATCAGCTCCATGCTGAAAATGAAAACTTCATCTGGTCTGTAACCATGTCTGATGCACTGCCCGAGGATAACTGGACCGGTTATACAGGCTTCATCCATCAGTCATTGTATGAAAACTACATCAAGGATCATCCGGCGCCGGAGGACTGCGAGTATTACATGTGCGGGCCACCGATGATGAATACCGCGGTCATCAAGATGCTCGAAGACCAGGGTGTCGAGCGTGAAAATATTTTCCTCGACGATTTCGGTTAAAGGCAGTTTCGTGAACAACCGATTACGGGCCAATGCCCTGGTGGCTGTGTTATTGCTGATGTGCCTGTCTGTCACGGCCTGTGACTGGGAAGCGAAAAGCCGCAAAGTTACTCCATTGATCGGCTCTACCATGGGCACCGAGTTTTTGATCAAGATCGTAGACTTGACCGATAAATTGACTTTGGTCCGCCTGGATGAGGACGTTAACCGCCTGTTGCAGGATATCGACGCCAAAATGTCCACCTATCGTGAGGATTCCGAACTGTCCCGATTCAATGCGGCGAAGACAACCGAATGGTTTTCCGTATCCTATGATATGATCGAGGTGGTTGATTATGCCTTGCAGGTAAGCCAAATGACCGATGGGGCGTTTGATATCACTGTCGGTCCGCTGGTGAATTTGTGGGGGTTTGGACCGGACCAGCATCCCGATCGAGTACCCACTGCAGAACGGATAAAGTCTGAAATGGCAAGGGTAGACTACCAATATGTACACTTTCGCGAGGATCCCCCGGCGCTGAAAAAAGACCGGGAAGACATCTATCTGGACCTTTCTGCCCTGGCTAAAGGATATGCCGTGGACCGGGTGGCGGACTTTCTGGAGGGCCTCGGTATCACGGATTATATGGTCGAAGTGGGCGGTGAATTGAGACTGAAAGGCCATAATGAAAGAGGCACGCCATGGCGCATAGCGGTGGAACGTCCTTCACCCGAAATGCGGGACATTTTCAGTGTTATGCAGCTCGATGATATGGGGGTAGCCACTTCGGGTGACTACCGCAATTATTTCGAACAGGGCGGTCAACGCTATTCGCATACCATCGATCCGCGAAATGGCAGGCCCATCGATCACCGTCTGGCTTCGGTCACGGTGATCGACGAGTCCAGCATGCACGCCGATGCCCTGGCCACGGCGTTGATGGTGGCCGGTCCTGAAAAGGGTGGCAGGCTGGCTGAGCAACACAGCATGGCGGCCTATTTCATTATTAAATCGACCGATGGCTTCGATGTCAATGTTACCGAGGCTTTCAAGCAATATCTCGTTTCGAGTGATTAATTTATGATTGTATTTATACTGAGTTTTATTGTTATCGCGTTTTGTATTCTGGGGCTGAGCCTGAGTCTGATATACGGCAGGGGGCCGATCAAGGGTAGCTGTGGTGCAACAGAGAATCTGCCGGGTTTTGATACCGGCGACGGCTGCAGTGGTGCCTGTGGGACAAAGCGCAGCGAAGAGCGCGACGACTGCAAACACCGCGACGACTGCAAACACCGCCATTCCTGCCCACGTCAACATGCGACTCATCAGCACCTGATCGATTAGCTTCAACTGAATCGAATAAACATGAATTTGCGAAGATTTGCGGAGCCCACTGATGCAAAAAAATGCCAGCGTTAAAGAATATATGTCTGCCAATGTGTTGACATTCTCGCCCGTGATGGATATACAGGAAGCCATCAGTCAGCTCATAAAAAAAAGGATTTCCGGCGCGCCTGTCGTCGACAGGACCGGCAACCTGGTCGGTATGTTGTCCGAGCGGGACTGCATGAAGATCGCACTGTCGGCGAGCTACTATGGTGAACCGGCAGGTAAGGTCGCAGAGTACATGCAACCAGTGCCGAAGACGATAGAGGCCGATGCCAGTATTGTCGAGGTGGCTTCGATGTTTCTACTAGAGGGCCACCGTCGTTATCCGGTCATGGAAGACAATCGCCTGGTCGGCCAGATCAGTCGTCACGACGTGCTCAAGGCGCTAGGGGCGCTCTGGTAAACAGGATAATCCTAACCGATCTCAGTCGGGTGGGTATCCGGGATATGGCCTTTTTTGTCTTCTCTGAGAAGTCGTCCACCAGTGCATGTTTAATACACTGCTGGATGGATGTGTAGTCAGACTGTTCAGGTGTTCTGGCCATGCAGGCGTGTACAGGGTTGAGGTCGACGTAGGTCATGAAGGCGGAAAGAGCCTGCTCATCGAGTAAAACGTATTTAAACCGACTGTGGCATCGAGCGAGACCAATGTCTTCCTGGGTTTTGGCATGTAGCTATCCTTTGCGAATTGTTGTATTAACGGTACAAAATCGTTATGTTATTGCCAATTGTTTTTATCGGTGTCTTTGTTTGTAGGCAGGATGATGTTTTTCTCAGAGTTAGAAATAACTCTCATTATTTCTACTTTTTTTAATTATTTTCTCACCTTTACTTCTTTTTGAAGCCTGTTATTGATCCAGATCAGTATATTAATTTTAGAATATTTCTAAAGTAAGCCGTTTAATAATGGAACAAAAATTAATCCCGTCAATAAATCAATAAATGAACTGGCTATTATTTATGCCCAGCGTAAAAAAGGTGTTAATTCCATCAAAGTATTAAAAAGAAAGGGTAGATGATAAGAATTACGAACAGGTTGGCGGGTTCTATTTCACCGCATGCCTATTATTTAAATCTGCAATATTGGAAGGTGTTTAATGAGAGAATTTGAGTTGTTTAAAGAGATGGAGGATGCAGCAGAATCAAGCAGTAAAGGTGATTTTGTCAAATTCGGTGTAATGGAGGACGTAACCACAATCACACGCGGACCTGTTGAATAAAGTACCTCAACCTACAAGTAACCGGAAAGTTGAAGGTCAGATGGAAAACCTTCCTTTCCTATACGATAGTCCTGGTCGGAACTTGGTCAGAGCAAGTGAGCGCAGATGTGGGCGGACTCTGCGTTCACTTCGGTCGCCTGATCTTGAGTTTGATTAACGGGTGGATGAGGTCCCCATGGAAACAGAGTACTGGCTAACCACTTTCTAAAACCGACCATACGGTCTAGGTTATTAGTGGAGAGTCCCTCCCTTTTGTAGCGTTTTGGACCTAATTTAGTAATGGTGTGAACGCCGCAAGGTGGCTTAGCTCCTTGCCGTTCGCTGATGAAAAGTTACTTATAGGATTATAATTCAGAAAAATATTATATAAAACTGGTTCGAGATCTGTCCACCAACGTCCACTCATGAATCCACCCGGAATGGGTGGATTTTTCTTATGCTATACTCTGGATAGAGGATATATCAGCATAACAAATCTTGTTTTTATCATCACTGGTTTTCATCTGTGGATCGATATTCCAATATATTATCAACTGATGAAATGAGAAAAATCATAGGTTCTACCCTACTTAGATTGCTTGTATTCGGATGTTTTCTGCTCATCTCCTGCGGAAAATATGTAAGCTCTTTCACCCCAACACAAGAAATTCATATTAGCAAGAAAACAGAACCTTCACCTGATGCTGAAGTTACAACTTCACCTTACTTACTCGCAACGACAGAAACGACTACTCAGGTTGAAACTACTTTAACAATTATCCCAGATGATAATCTTTTTGTTAGTCAATACTGTCCTATCTCACTTAGGAGAAATCCTGATTGGACTATCAATGAGATTAAGGCCGGAGAGGGAGAAGAATTTCATAAAAATTTGGATTCTGGAAATG
>RCNG010000913.1_pt1 | contig 17065 bp, 19 predicted proteins | sample 2041371 | NCBI WGS metagenome assembly RCNG01 (sample SAMN09708227, study PRJNA481090) | Marine sediment metagenome, whole genome shotgun sequencing project. | biome: marine sediment; feature: ocean; material: sediment; isolation source: Sewage treatment plant 1 marine sediment (STP1) ... | reverse complement strand
AACGCTTCTTCCGAAAAGAAATTTGCAAGGGAATCGACTTTGGACCTATATCTGCCGTCAATGGGAGAAATGGCGTTTAATTGATTTAACGACATATGCTTTAGGATTGATTATTTTTTGAAAGATGTAAAGATACCTATATGCTGGTGAGATTAAAAGGATATTGGGAGGATAGTTAAATTTTTTGAGGGGAGTTGGGTAATTTACTTATACTTCCCTTTTTTGGTTTTGGTTTTTCTTATTGATTAATGCAAAAATTTGTCTGGCCCTTGCTTTATAGGCTGCGCTACCCATGCTGTAATTTTGCTCCAATATCATTTGGAGTTCAGGTCGAATCCATTCAAATTTTTCACTTAGTAAATAAAGGCTCGTCATGGAATACGCTTTAGCGGCGACTTTATGTTCCCCTATGAGCCAATCAAAACAAGATGTAGTTATTTTTTCAAGGTGATATTCCTTTATTTTCATCTGGACGTCACTGTTTGATTTGGAAAAAAATTCCTTCATAAGAATTTCACAAATTTTAGCCATTGGTCTTACAGACGAATCTAATTGCACATTAGATATACCCTTAGTAAAACCATCAATATTAATGAGGATTAGCTTTATGTCTTTTTTGGCGACAAATTCCAAAATCCAACAGGCTTTTGAAGAAATCACTCTATTATCCTCAAATGCAATTTCCATTAAAGGTGAAATAGAATTAGGGCTATTAAGGACCATTTGGGATACTTTAATGCGTTTATCCCGAGTGCCATCCACATAATTTAATGATTTGAATAATTCAGATTTAGTCACAAAAATTTGTATTTTGGCCTAACAAAAGTGCCCCAAAATGAAAGTAATGAAAAAAATAGCAAAATTGCTATTACTTCTTTTTATTGCCATCCAATTTTTCAGACCGGAAAAAAATATTGATCAAGGCAATCATTTAGCCGGTTTCATAAATGAAACTAATCCTCCTGAAAATGTTAAAACCATTTTAACTCATAGTTGCTATGATTGCCACAGCAACAATACCCAATATCCATGGTACAACAATATTGCTCCAGTTTCTTGGTGGCTAGCAGAACATATCAAAGATGCTAAAGCAGATTTGAATTTGTCTGATTGGGATAATTACAACAAAAGGCAAAAGGATCACAAATTAGAAGAATTGATTGAGGTCAGAGAAGAATCTGAGATGCCTCTAAAGGAATATACCTGGGTTCACCAGGAAGCCAGACTCTCTCAGGAACAACGCGAAGCCATTCTGGAATGGGCCAGGCGCACTAAAGCTCTTTACGGACTAGGTCCGTTACCAAGGTAGGAACTCCTATTGCTGCTGTTGCCTGAATAATTATGAGATTTTCAAAATCTAAAGCATTTATACTTGGTTTTGGATCAATAAAATAAATGGGTGTGCCCTGTCTTGCGTAGTTCAAAAGGCCGGCTGCCGGGTATACCTGCATTGATGTTCCAATAATTATAAGAATATCTGCGGTTACTGTAATTTGCGCAGCTTCGGATAATAATGGGACCTCCTCGCCGAACCAAACAATATGGGGACGCAATTGATATCCTTTTGAGCATGTCTCACCCAGGTTTAGATCTTTTTTCCAATCCAAAACCAATGTTTCATCACCAGTACTGCGAACTTTCAGCAGTTCACCATGAAGATGGAGAACATGAGAACTGCCAGCTCGTTCATGTAAATCATCTACATTCTGTGTTATAACAGTGACATTGAAGTACTGTTCAAGTTCAACCAGCATTTTATGACCCGGATTAGGGACTACTTCTAATAACTGCCTTCTCCTTTGGTTGTAAAAATCCAATACCAGGTAAGGGTTCCTGGCAAAACCGCCTGGGGAGGCAACTTCCATTACATCGTGTCCCTCCCAAAGACCGTCCGCATCACGGAAAGTTCTAATACCGCTATCTGCACTCATTCCGGCCCCTGTAAGTACAACAATATTTTTTTGCATGATTTTAGGTCTATTATAAAGATACATTTTTCTTAAATTAGAGTCATGATAGATCTTGATCTGCTTTCCTATTTGGAAACTTATATTACACCTGAACGTCTAAAACGGTTTAATGATGTTTTAAGCGAGCGCACAAATTATATTACTGTGGCCATTGAAGATGTTTTTCAGATGCATAATGCAAGCGCTGTAATTAGGAGTTGTGACGTTTTTGGTATTCAAAAAGCGCATATTATTGAAGACCGATTTGGACAACGTCTCGACAAAAACATTGCAATGGGAGCTCAAAAATGGGTTGATATAGAAAGATATGCTACTGTTAAATCCTGTATACGTGATTTACAAGGCGATGGATATAAGATTATTGCTACCACTCCTAATAATGACTCCACTTTGCTGGAGGATTTTAAATTAGAAAATAAAATTGCTTTGTTTTTTGGGACCGAAAAAGAAGGCTTAAGTCCTGAGGTTTTAGAGCATGCTGATTGTACTTTGAAAATACCTATGGCGGGATTTTCGGAGAGCCTCAACATCTCGGTTTCTGCGGCAATTTTACTATATAATTTAACACTCCAACTTAAAAAATCAAATTTACTGTGGCATCTAACCGAAAAGGAAATTTTGGAAAAACGATTCGATTGGACTAAAAAATCTATTAAAAGTATTGATGAAATTATTGAAAGATATAGGAAAGAAAATTAATTTTCTATATATTTAAAGGTAACCAATTAACTGATATACAAATGACTACAATTTTATACATACTTGCTGGGATTGTTGTTCTGGTTATTATTTTAGCTATGATTGCACCTAAAACTTATGATGTTAGCAGAAACATAAAAGTGCAGCAGTCCGTTCCGGTGGTATTCGATTATCTTAAATATTTAAAAAATCAGGATAATTGGAGTCCCTGGGGTAAAAGAGATCCTAATATGAAAAAAGAATTTGTGGGTTCCGATGGTGAAATAGGTGCAACCAGCAAATGGGAAGGAAACAAGGATGTTGGTAGTGGCGAACAGGAAATAAAACGAATCGTTGAAAATGAAGTAATTGAAAGTGAGTTGCGTTTTCTAAAACCCTGGAAGTCCCAATCAGATGCATATTTAAAGGTAAAAGAAACAGGTGTCAGTGAGACTGAAGTTACCTGGGGTTTTTCTGGTAAGAATAAGTTCCCTGTAAGCATCATGATGCTTTTTATGAACATGGATAAGACTGTGGGCAAAGATTTTGAAGAAGGTTTAGTGAGTTTAAAAGATATCCTGGAAAAATAACTTAGCGCTATGGAGCACAATATGGTGGGATGGTTCGAAATACCAGTGGAAGATATGGAACGAGCCAGAAAGTTTTATGAGGAAGTTTTTGATATTTCTATTTCTATTCATGATTTGGGCGGAATTATCATGGGTTGGTTCCCTGGCGTCCAGGGAAAAACTGGTAGTTCGGGATCTTTAGTTAAACATGAGATGTATATTCCAAGTGATACTGCGGGTCCGCTTCTTTATTTTTCGTGTAAAGATTTGTCAGTAGAATTGGCCAAAGTAACTAATGCCGGAGGATCTATAATTCAACAAAAAAAGGAAATAGGAGGGGGGCATGGTTTTATGGCACTTCTAACAGATACAGAAGGAAACAGGATAGCTTTACATTCCTTGCAATAAACTAAACATAAAAAATAGTAGCTTCTGCTCTACAACCCATTCGAATCGGAATATATTTGGTTCCAATGCCTTTAGAGACATACATTCTGATATCATTGAGTTTGTACCATCCCCTTAAGAACCTGCCACTACCGCCTGGCTTATAAAATGCTTTCCCAAGAAATGTTATTTGCCCTCCATGGGTATGGCCAGATAATATGAGTTTAATATTTACTTTTTGAGTTTCATTTAAAATAGCTATTTCATCACTGTACTCAGGACAATGATTGAGTACAATAGCCTCTTCAGAACTATCATATTCTGTTGAGGCATTTGTGAAATCCGGATCACCCCCAATAAAATCATCTACACCAATTATAACAAGGTTTCTGTTAGCCGTTGAGAATTTTAAACTTTCATTAATAAGCAATTGGCCATTATATTTTTTAATTAAAGTTCTGAAAGAATTTATGTTTACTTTCCCCGCATATTCCTTATTACCCATGATTACCACCTTCGGTATTTCTTTGCTGATAAGGCCCAAAAATTCATTTAAAACGGGTAATCCCTTGTTGTTGTTGACGGAATCTCCTGTAATGCAAATCAGGTCAGGTAGCTCTTGGTTAATTTTGTTGGCAATAGCCTTATGAAAAGATTTTAATTTATTTATATGAAGATCGGTTAATTGAACGATTTTTATTTTGCTATCCGAATTGGAGAGATCATAGGTCGTCCATTGAATTACATACTTCTCGAACCAAAAAATGTCAAAAAGAAATAACCCCAGAAGTGCAAAAAAGGACTTAACGATAAAATTTCTCCTGTTCATCTTCATAAAAACCCTTAGCTCGAAGCATAAATCTTATGGATTCGCAGTATGGACTGTGCTTTCCTTTAAGAACGCCAATTAATCTACTAATTCCAGGAGTGCTATATTATTATCATTTTCAAGTATTACCTTTCCATTCTTAACTTCAACATAAGTTTCGGAATAGGTATCATAAAGTTTTGTTCCGTCTCCAAAAAAGCCTTTAACCCATAGCGCTTTTTTACCCTTCGGTAAATCGAGTCCTACAACAACTTTGTCCTTATAATCCCCACTCACATAAGTTCTGCTGAAAACATAGGGTTTTTTACCCAAGCGCTTATGCCTTCCGGCCCCTATAGCAGGATGATTAGCGCGAAAACTTCCCAGTTTCTGCCAGTGAGAGAGAATATTCTTAGATTCTTGCAGACTATCAATTTCCTGCCAATTCATAAATGATCTTAAAGTGGCATCCCCCTCGGTGTTTTCAATAGTAAGATCCCGGGCAGATTCATCTCCATAGTAAATCTGTGAAGTTCCAGGCGTTAGGAAAAGCACGTTCGCCATATAATAGGGTCTCTTCCTATCTTTGTCAAAGGGTTCCGGATCATCATGAGAAGTCATGTAATTAAGCACACCTTTGTTTTTTAATTCAGAGTTCAGAATACGATTGTATTTTTTAAATATTGTCTCATAAGACTTTTTAGCATCATATTTTAGTTCAAAGTTTATAAGACTCTCAAAACCATAGTCAAAATAATCAACAGTCTTATCTCCAAAATCGTATTTTCTATCGTTAGAAATTTCATAGCCATATACTTCCCCGACCATATAGAATGGAGTATCATCCAAAACGTCTTCGGGATGCTTTTTTTTCCAGGTTTCAAATGCATTGGAAGCTTCCGTATATAGTTCTAACCAGGTTTTTTCATCGGCATGTTTAACTGTATCTATCCTGAAACCGTCAATGCCCAAATCGTTAACGTAGTCTGTTAACCACTTAATGATATAAAACCTGGGAGCACGGGGGTATCCAGTTCTTTCAAAAAAGAGTTGAAGTTCATCCAATTCATTACTAAGTCTGCCTTCATCTTTCCATTTGGCCAGTAATGCATCCGGTAGTTCAACCACTTCATCAGATTCTGTGTAAATATCAGGTAAGTTCGCAACTAAAGTACAGTTTGTTGTAGTCTCATAATTAGTACTCTCACAAACAGGCTTTGTTCTTACCCAATCCTCGGGCCATACTGGATCTTCATCGGTTACAGGCCCCGTATGGTTAATTACCACATCCATCAGAACCCTGATATTTTTTTTATGGGCTGCTTTTACAAAATTTTCAAGATCTTTTTTAGTGCCAAAATTGGGATCTATAGCGGTCCAATCCTTTGCCCAGTATCCGTGATAAGCATAAGTATTACCTGTTCCTTCATCTGTATCACCATGGATTTGTTCTACCACGGGGGTAAACCAAATTGCATTCACTCCTAATTTTGAAAAGTAACCCTCTTCAATTTTGTCTGTGATACCCTGAATATCACCCCCCATAAAACCTCTTAAAGGAGCTGTTTCGTTTGTCCTGTTGAAATTCAAATCATTTTCGGGATTACCGTTATTGAACCTGTCTGTTAATAAAAAATAGATATTGGCACCCTGCCAGACAAACGGAATTTTTTTCTCAATTATTTGAATACTGTCTTTAGTTGAAGAAACTGGAATTTGGGGTTCTTTTTTTTCTTCTTTGCAGGTCAAAAAAAGTGCAGATACTGCAATTGCAATAAGCAGTTTTTTCATGTTCATAGATTTTGTCTAAAGCTATAAAATGAATGCGGAAAAAGAAAATTTATTTCAAGAGCCTTTAAATTGTTTCACAAGGCTATTCTTAAATCAAGTATTTATATTGGAAATGGGGCCTTAATTTCTACCTTACTTTTTTCTGTTAAGTACTTTGAATTCTTCGTAGCAACTGCTAATTGCATCCAATATTTGCAAATCATTGGCTGTTTTTATAAAGGAGGTCGAATAATTGCAATTAGTGAGGATATCATTAATATCAAATTCATCAATTTGCAATAGTTCGGTAAGTGTTTCACGATCAAATTTGGAGGCGAGGAGATCTCTGATGTCATCATCATCTTTTATTTGCCTCATTTTTTTCATCTGGTTGGGTTGTTTGCCAAATAAATTTCGAAGTAGATCCGCTGGATTAAGAATAGAGCCTAATACCTTTGTTACCGCACTCGGATTTTTACTTCCGGCCTCATAGCTGGTGGGTAATCCGGAGATGCTATATTGATATGATGTATTAATGGGCAGATTTTTTATATCAATTTCAAGATAGCCGGTTAATTGGTATGGCCTAACAACTACTTCTTCCAGAGCATATGCAAGCTCCGTAAGTGCGATCTTGGTGTTTTTAAACTTAAACATATCATTCGTAACACGAATTTTCTGAGATTTAAAGCCTAAATATGAGAAGTAAAGCGTATCGTTAACAGAGGCTTTCATAGAAAATTCACCCCTGGAGTTGGTTATAGTACCTACAACTTTGTTTAGGTTTATTACATGTACACTTTCCAAGGGGTTATTGGATTGTGCGTTAATGACTACTGCTTGAAATTCTTCTTCTTTCTGCTCAGCTTCATTTTCCTGTGATATCCCGACAAAGCCGATTAATGAAAACAAGCACAATAAATACTTCCTCATTTAGTGCAATACTAATTTATAATACGAATAAAATAAAAATAGATGCCACGGCACATTTTTTAATATACAATTAACTAATAAAAACCATCTCTTTTTTTACTTCGTCTATTTCCGGACGATGAACCCTGTTTGGATCCTGATCTTCTTGAACCACTTTTTGAAAAGCTACCTTCTCTTTTTTTCCCCCGGCCTCTATCCCGGTCCCTGCTGTCTCCACTCTTCCGTGGTCCTCTATCCCTTCTTCGTCCTCCACCACCTTCAGGACTATTAGAGACTTCAACGTTTACAAATCGGCCTTTTATCTTAAAATCGGTAAATGTTTCCAAAATTTGGTCCTTAAGGGCTGCTTCTGTATTGAAAAAGGAAAAACTTTCTTTTACATCTACTTTAAATAAATCATCTTTACCCAGTTGAAGCGTATCTTTCAAAAAGTCCTTTAAGGACATCCAGTCATACCCATCGCGCTCTCCTACGTTTATAAAATAACGAACAGATCCGTTGCTCGAAAAATCGCTTGACTCCCTGCCTTTTCTTCGTTCTCCGCGATCAGGTTCGGAGGTATTAAGATCCTTGGTTTTATTGTAGTAATTAAAAAAACGGGTAAATTCTACTGAAACAATTTTTTGGATTAATTCATCCCTGTCAAGGCCTTCCAGGACGTCGTTAATAGCCGGTAAATAATTACTTACTTCTTCATTTATTTCTGTAGTACGGATTCTATTGGCCAAATGATACAATTGAATCTCACAAATTTCGATTCCGGTAGGTATTTTTTTAGCTATGAAATCTTGTTTTATTTTTTTCTCTATCGCATGAATCTTTCTCAATTCGCTTCTGGTGACTATGACCATCGAAATACCAGATTTACCTGCTCTTCCGGTACGCCCACTCCTATGAGTGTAGATTTCTATTTCATCGGGCAGTTGATAATTAATTACATGGGTGATATCGTCCACATCTATTCCACGGGCCGCAACATCTGTGGCCACCAACATTTGAATTTGTTTTTTACGGAAAGAATTCATTACCAGGTCGCGCTGATTTTGACTTAAATCGCCATGCAATGCCCCGGCGTTATATCCGTCTTCAATTAACTTTTCAGCCACTCGCTGTGTATCCCGTTTAGTTCGGCAGAAGACCAACGAAAAAATACCAGGATTAGCATCAGAAAGGCGTTTTAATGCAGAATACCTGTCGCGTCCGCCAACGACATAATATTCATGCCGTACAGTATCCACACCAGAATTTTTGGCCCCCACGGTAATTTCCGTTGGGTTGTGCATAAACTTTTTAGCTATTATAGCTACTTCCCTTGGCATAGTAGCCGAAAAAAGCCAGGTAGATTTGTCTTTGGGTGTATTGGAAAGAATGTCCTTAATATCTTCATAGAACCCCATATTTAACATCTCATCTGCTTCGTCAAGAATGCAATAGTCAATTTTGGATATATCAATGATTCCACGGCCAATCATATCCTTCATTCTACCTGGGGTAGCGACAACGATTTGCGCACCTCGCTTTATTTGCCGTGCCTGATCAGTTATACTTGCACCGCCATAAATAGCTACGGTATTCAACCCTTTGACATATTTCGAATACAATTGTATTTCATTGGTGATTTGCAAACAAAGCTCTCGGGTTGGAGATAATATTAAGCCCTGTGTAGTCCTGCTTTGACTGTCAATTTTTTGAATTAAGGGAAAGCCAAATGCCGCCGTTTTACCGGTTCCGGTTTGGGCCAGAGCCACCAAATCTATTTCATCTTTTAATAAAAGGGGGATGGATTTTTCCTGAACTTCTGATGGAGTTTCAAATCCTAAATCGGTTACAGCATTCAGCAGGGCACTATTGAGCCCCAATGCTTCAAATTTTGTCATAATATGTTATAATTTACGTAATCGCAAATATGAATGTTGCATAGAGCGATTATCCTTATAACTTATTAGACTCAGCGCAACACATGCTATACCAGCGGCTTCAATTTAAGCGGCAAAGATACTCTTATTTATTTAGATGCCGGTTAAACTTAATATATTCAATGTTTAATAAGGTAGGCAATGAGCTTTTGTAGAGCCTTTCCTCTATGGCTTATTTCATTTTTTATTTGAATAGGCAATTGAGCAAAGGTTTGATCATAGCCTATCGGGATGAAGATTGGATCGTATCCAAAACCTTCAGCACCCTTTTTCTCTTTAGTTATTGTACCTTCAACAAGACCTTCAAATAGGATGCTTTTTTTATTTAGATTTAAAGCTATTGCAGTTTTAAATCTGGCTGTACGCGAGGTGATGTTCTTCAACTCAAATAAAACTTTTTCCATGTTTTTTTCTGAATCTTTCTCTTCACCGGCAAACCTGGCGGAATGGACTCCCGGAGCTCCGTTCAGTGCATCTATGATAAGCCCTGTGTCATCGGCAAAACATGAAATTCCATAGTGATGGGAAATATAATCCGCTTTTAATTGTGCATTAGCTTCCAGTGTTGATTCGGTTTCCGGTATTTCTTCATGGCAGCCAAGATCCTCCAGGGAGATAAGTCGGATAGTTTTGGGAAGCAATAAACTTACTTCTTTTAATTTATTTGCATTGTGTGTGGCGAAAACGAGATCCATAAGTTAGAGGAATTCACAAAAAAAAGATTGCTGACCTTGTCAAAAGTAGTAATTTTATTTACTGCTATTTTTCTATTATGAAGCTTAGACTGCCACCTGCAATCGTTTTTTTGGTATTTGGAATCCTAATGTACCTGTTAGCTGAATTTTTGCCGGTTGGATATTTTGATTTTTTTGGTAGAAGGTATCTAATTAAGGCATTGCTGATATTGGCAGTAGTAATTAGTTGTGTAGCGTTAATTCAGTTCTACCTGGCTAAGACCAGCATAGATCCTAAAAACCCTTCTAAAGCCTCTTCTTTGGTCTCAAATGGTATTTATAAGTACTCACGTAATCCAATGTATTTGGGTTTGCTGCTAATATTATTAGCTTGGGCACTCTGGTTAGGCAATGCATTCAATGTTCTTTTGGCTGCTGGTTTTGTTTCTTATATGAACGCTTTTCAGATTCGACCTGAAGAATCATCATTAGCCAGCTTGTTTGGCAAAGAATATAAGCACTATTGTATAAAAGTAAGAAGATGGTTTTAACTTAATAAACATTGCTATTAACAAGAATGTCATATATTAGCAATATAACTTATAATCGTATATATTAGCAAATTAATTAATATTTATGTATATTAGCATTTAAGCTTATAAATAATGATTGCAGTTTTAACCGGAGACATCATTAATTCGGCAGGTTATAAAACCGCTGACTGGATGCCAGTTTTAAAAAATATTTTATTGAAACTAGGTGATACACCTGAAGTATGGGAAATATATAGGGGGGATGAATTTCAAATACGGATTGCACCTGAAAAAGCCATGGAAGTGGCAATTCAAATAAAAGCTTTGATCAAAACTATTAAACACCTGGATGTACGAATTGGGATTGGCTTGGGCGATGAAGATTTTAGAGGTGCCGGTGTCAGTGAATCCAATGGTTCCGCCTATCAAAGGTCCGGCAGAACCTTAAGTCTGTTAAAGGATAAAAAAATAACTCTGGCTATTGCAACTGGCGATTCGCAATTAGACGATACACTTAATTTAATATTGAAATTAGGGTTGGACTTTATGGATACCTGGAGTGTTGTTTCTGCAGAGATTATTTTAATGGCCCTGGAAAATCCGCGAGCTTCTCAAAAGGAAGTAGCGGATCAGCTGCAAATACAACAATCTGCTGTAAGCCAAAGGTATAAAAGAGCACGACTGGATCTGGTCAATGACTTGTTAAATTATTACGACAAAAACTATAAAAACCCCCATTCATGATACTTTTTATAAAACTTTTTCTGGCTCACATAATTGGTGATTTTCTTTTACAACCAAAAAGATGGGTTATTCAGAAAGAGGCTAAGAAAGCGGCTTCCGGATTTCTATATCTTCATATCCTAATTCATTTTTTGCTCATAATCTTATTGCTATGGAATATAGAATATTGGAAAATAGCCCTGATTATTGCCCTCTCACATTATGTTATCGACTTGCTTAAAATTTATGCGACGCCCCTATTTAAAAATAAGAGCATTCCTTTCTTTATAGATCAATTTCTGCATATAGCGGTGTTGTATATATGCGCCTATTACAGTAATCTTATGGATCATACTATCACATTAATACAGCAAATTGACTGGGCTCTTTTAACCGCTATAGTTTTTGTGACTTATCCTGCCGCCATTATAATGAGTATTCTTTTGGAAGGAATGTCTAATCAGATAAATTTGGACCATAAATCACTTCCCAATGCGGGAAAATACATTGGTATAATTGAGCGTTTATTTGTTCTTATTTTCATTATCATGGGCAGGTGGGAGGCAATAGGACTGCTAATTACTGCTAAATCAGTATTTCGATTTAACGATTTAAAAGAAAGCAATAGCCGTAAACTTACCGAGTATATTTTAATTGGAACATTACTCAGTTTTGGAATAGCTATTCTTACAGGTATAATCTATAATTACTAAAAATACCTTCCAGGAAAATATAATGGGTTTGGTAATTTTATTCTAATCTAAATCCATTTTGTTTTATTTCGGCTAACGCCATCATCAGTGTGAATTAATTTTTACTTTTACAGCTTAGTTATCGGCCTGGGTGTTGGATTTTTTAGCAACACCTTTAAAATGTCATTTAGACAAAAGAGCAAATTTAAACAAATGATTGAAGTGGGTAGAAAGTATGTTTTTGATTTTGATAGTACATTAACCAGAGTTGAAGCACTGGATGTACTGGCGGAAATGACTTTGCAGGGCAAGTCTGATCGTGATGACGTCATTCATGAAATACAGGAAATAACTAACCTTGGAATTGACGGGGATATTTCCTTTACAGAATCCTTAGAAAGAAGAATTAAGCTCCTCAAAGCGAATAAGAATCATTTAGAACCTCTTGTTGATGAATTACGGCAGAAGATTTCAAAATCAATTGCTGCCAATAAGGAATTTTTTGAAAAGTACTCTGACGATATTTATGTGATTTCATGCGGATTTAAAGAATTTATAGATCCCATTGTTAAGGAATATAATATTCCATCTGAAAGGGTATATGCGAATACATTTAAATTTGATGAGGAAGGAAACATTATAGGTTTTGACGAAAAGAATGTTTTGGCTACACATAATGGTAAAATTGAATGTTTAAAGCAGCTCGATCTTGAAGGTGAAGTACAGGTTATAGGAGATGGTTATAGTGACTATGTTATGCGGGAAGCGGGTATTGCTCACAAATTTTTTGCCTATACAGAAAATGTCCATCGCGATAAAGCTGCTGACAATGCAGACCATGTTGCACCAAATCTGGATGAGTTTTTATTTGTAAACGACCTGCCAAGAAGCCTCTCCTATCCAAAAAATAGAATAAAGATACTTTTACTGGAAAATGTGCACCCGGCTGCTTTTGATAATCTTTCGGAAGATGGTTTCTCTGTAGAGCTCATAGAACAAAGTTTGTCGGAAGATGAACTTATTGAAAAGATAAAGGGAGTACACGTCTTGGGAATACGTTCAAAAACCAGGCTTACTCCCAAGGTTCTAGATGCGGCCAATAAATTATTGGTGGTAGGAGCCTTTTGTATTGGGACGGCCCAGATAGATCTGGATTATTGCAAGAAAAAAGGGGTGATTGTTTTTAACGCACCTTACAGCAACACCAGGTCTGTTGTGGAATTGGCTATTGGGCAAATTATTATGTTATTTCGAAATGTTTTTCCAAGAAGCATGGAATTACACAATGGCGTATGGAATAAAACAGCTGTAAATTCTAAAGAAATTCGGGGAAAAAATCTGGGAATTGTCGGTTATGGAAATATAGGCAAACAATTGTCTGTGCTCGCTGAGGCCATTGGGATGCGGGTTTATTACTATGATATTGAAGACAGATTGGCAATGGGTAATGCGGTAAAATGCGAAACGCTTGAAGATTTATTAAATGTTTCCGACGCGGTTTCTTTACATCTGGACGACAATAAAGCGAATATTAATTTTATTGGTGAGCGTGAAATTAACCAAATGCGTGAGGGTGCAATGCTTTTAAATCTTTCAAGAGGTTTTGTGGTGGAGATACCAGCCCTGGTAAAAGCTCTTAAAAGTGGCAAACTACGAGGTGCAGCTATAGACGTTTTTCCTAAAGAACCAAAATCTAATGGAGCCTTTGTCTCAGAATTACAGCAAATCCCCAATGTTATTCTAACTCCCCATATTGGAGGTAGTACGGAAGAAGCACAGAGAGATATAGCCGATTTCGTACCCAACAAGATTATGTATTATATCAACTCTGGTAATACTGTAGATGCAGTCAATTTCCCGAATATTCGATTGCCTAAACAGAATAAGGCGCACAGGTTCTTGCACATTCATAGAAATGTTCCGGGGATTATGGCCAAGATTAATGATGTCCTCGCTACTTATGAGATGAATATTTCCGGACAATACCTTTCAACTGATAGTGATGTAGGTTATGTGATCACTGATCTGGACAGGGATTATAATAAAGAGGTAATTAAAGCGCTCAAAAAAGTAGAAAACACTATTAAGTTTAGAGTTTTATATTAAACTGCTTATTGATATGTAGCTGATTATCATGATTATGTCATTACTTGTGATGATAAGGTTCATTTCTCAGAATGGTAAATGCCCTGTAAATTTGTTCAACAATAAATAAACGGACCATTTGATGTGAGAAAGTCATTTTTGAGAGACTAATCAGGCCGTTAGCTTTTTGTTTTATAGAATCACTAAAGCCGTAAGGGCCACCTATAACCAAAACCCATTCTTTAATACCTGTATTCATTTGCTTTTGCAATTGATGGGCAAACCCTACAGAGGTGTATTCCTTGCCATTTTCATCCAATAAGAAAAGGGTATCCGTGCTATAAATATGTTTTAAGATTAACTCGGCCTCCTTATCCATTTGATCAGAAGCAGATAGGTTTTTGGTATTTTTAATATCTGGTAAAACCACAAATTCGAATTTTACATAGTGCTTCAATCTCTTCAGATAAACATCTATCAGCTTCTGTAACTCTCCGCTATCCGTTTTTCCTATTACAAGAAGTTTTATCCTCATAATTTTAAGGAAATTGAATTTCTTTATTGGCATATGTTTTTACTAATTTAGTGCCCTACAAGTTGCAAAAATGATATCAGAAGAACAATTCCAAAAGGAGATATCTTTAATAATAGAAAATGCCATTAGGGAGGATATAGGAGATGGAGATCACAGTTCACTTGCTTGTATTCCCTTGAATGCAATGGGTAAAGCTAAACTATTAGTTAAGGATGATTGCATATTAGCCGGCGTAGAATTTGCCCGTCAGACTTTTAATTATGTGGATAAGGATCTAGAAATGGAAATCCTATTGAATGATGGCCAACAGGTTAATTTTGGGGATGTGGCATTTTATGTAGAAGGAAGATCTCAATCTATTTTAAAAGCAGAGCGACTTGTTTTAAATGCCATGCAGCGCATGAGCGCCATAGCTACAAAAACTAATTATTTTGTTTCACTACTTCAGGGCACCAAAACAAAAATCCTGGACACCCGGAAAACCACTCCCGGAATTCGAGCGCTTGAAAAGTGGGCTGTAACCATTGGAGGAGGAGAGAATCACAGGTTTGCTTTGTACGATATGATTATGCTGAAAGATAACCATATAGACTTTGCAGGTGGTATAACTAAGGCAATTGAAAAAACCAAGCTCTATTTAAAGGAATCTAAAAGGAATTTGAAAATTATTATTGAAGCCAGAGATCTAATAGAAGTGGAAGAAATTCTGAAATCTACAGGTATTTATCGGATTCTTCTGGATAATTTTAGTTTCGAGGATACCAAAAAAGCCGTAGCCCTTATAGGGGATCAGAGTTTAACAGAATCCTCCGGTGGTATAAATGAGAATACGATTAGAAAGTATGCGGAATGTGGTGTAGATTATATTTCTTCAGGTGCTTTAACACATTCAGTATTTAACAAGGACCTAAGTCTTAAAGCAATTTAGATGTCGGAGGAAATAGAAAGAAAACTTGACAAGATTCCCTTAGTCAAATGGATAGTCAGACTACTTAAAAAAATTAAGCTCCCAGCCTTTGAAGGACTCTCTCTTTATGATCTTGTTGAAATGTACATTACAGGGATAGTTCAGGGTGCATTTTCAACCCGGGCAAGTTCTATTGCATTCAGCCTTTTTATGGCTCTTTTTCCTTTACTTATTTTCTTATTTACATTAATCCCTTTTATCATTCCCTATGTGAGTTTGGGTAATGAAAATTTTGATAGCCAATTTCTTGATTTTCTAGAGTCTTTTTTACCTTCTGCCACAGGTGAATATTTTGAAGTAATTTACTATCAGATAAAAGATCAGCAGAATAGTGGATTGCTGTCTTCGGCGTTTATTTTGTCTATTTTTTTAATGACAAATGGTGTTAGTGCCATTTTTGGTGGTTTTGAAGATTCTTACCATATAAATCTCACCAGGAATTTCTTTAAGCAATATGCCTATGCCATGATAGTAGGATTTTTTCTCTCCGTTTTATTGATCTTAGGTGCTGTTGGCTATGTATACTTTGAGTTCTATATTCTGGAATATTTAAGTGAATGGGCAGCCCAAACCAGAGGGTATGATCTTTCAGAAAATGATATTGTAGGAGCACGAATTGGTAAAACCTTGTTTTTTATCCTGCTTTCCTATTTTACCACTGCAATCTTATACTATTTCGGTACCAGGGAAGGCAAACAGGCTAAATTCTTTTCCTATGGCGCCTTAATGACTACCATGTTATTTGTCTTAACATCCTTTTTATTCGGGGTTTATATTGACAACTTTTCAAGATATAATGAATTATATGGGGCCCTGGCAGGATTATTAATTCTAATGGTTTATATATGGCTGAACTCTATTATACTGCTACTCGGATTTGAACTAAATGCGACTCTAAATTATCTTAGAAAAAACATTGGCAATGAGGTGTAGGCTTATCAAATTATTTCTTTTAGGGATATTCATTTTGGTCTCCCTTGGGGTAAATTCTCAGAGCATATTGGGCGAGTGGAAAACTATAGATGATATTAATGGAAACCCTAAATCTATACTTGAAATATACACAAAAGGTGGTCGCATTTACGGGAAAGTTCAAAAAATTCTTGAAAAGGGTAAAGAAAATGCGAAATGTATTAAGTGTTCGGGCGAACTTAAGGATAAGCCCGTAGTAGGAATGCTGATAATTGACGGGCTAATAAATAAAAGTAAGAATGAATATAGTGGAGGGGAAATCCTTGATCCGGAAAATGTACCTGCCAGGTTGTCTGGAGAGCAAACTTGCCTGAGTTGTCATACCAAAGACACAGACCCCGGCTTTTCCTACCAGAAAAAACAAAAGACAGGCATACACTGAAATTACACGAATGGCTGGGCCCGCTGAAAATCAGGTAAAAAAAGAGGGCGTGCGGTCTGGAGCCCTGGCTCTTTTTCCGGGAACTGAACAAAAAGATTTTCAAACCCAAGGCCCATGGCATGGGAGTAAACTTTATCAAACTCTTCGTGGGAAAGAAGCCGGTTCAAAGCCTCATCTTTTTGCTGTGCTATTGGTTGGTACTGTGACATAAGGCTCAGGGGCAGGCCCTTGCCAAACTCTACAAAAAGGCTGGTCAAGGCGTCTATCGAATTCCCCACATTCCCGGGCAGAATCAGATGCCTGACAAGAACACCTTTTTTTGCAATCTCTGACCCTTTAAAAAATGTGTCAAAAAATCCTTTCTGTTTGACCATCTCCCCGATCGCCTCAAGCGCCACTTCAGGGTAATCCCGGCATTTTGAGAGTTTCACGGCCAAAGATGAATCCGAATATTTGAAGTCGGGAAGGTAG
>RCNG010000567.1_pt1 | contig 17066 bp, 16 predicted proteins | sample 2041371 | NCBI WGS metagenome assembly RCNG01 (sample SAMN09708227, study PRJNA481090) | Marine sediment metagenome, whole genome shotgun sequencing project. | biome: marine sediment; feature: ocean; material: sediment; isolation source: Sewage treatment plant 1 marine sediment (STP1) ... | reverse complement strand
TGCATAGAATTGGCGGCGCCTTTCGGGTGTCGTTTGGCCCATTTTTTGGCGTATTCTTGGCCCATACCACCAGTATGAACCTGCAAATCCGCCGAATAATGGCCTCAAACGACCCTCCAAAATCCATCCACCCTCTATGCAATACACCCTCCTAGTCTGTGCTACCGTCGCGTTTCGGGAGGGTCGATGAGCGATAACAAAAGGGCGTTGGTAACTGGCGGAGCGGGTTTTCTCGGATCTCACCTGTGCGAAAGGCTGCTTGAAGAAGGCCACGATGTGGTCTGCATGGACAATCTCATCACCGGTTCGGTGAGCAACGTCGAGCATCTGTTCGGCCGCGACGGTTTCATTTTCGTCGAGTATGACGTCACGAACTTCATCGATGTACCGGGGCGGCTCGACTACATCCTCCACTTCGCATCGCCGGCCTCGCCGATCGACTATCTCAAGCTGCCGATCCAGACTCTCAAGGTGGGTTCTCTCGGGACTCACAAGGCCCTGGGTCTGGCCAAGAGAAAGGGCGCACGGTTCCTTCTGGCGTCGACGTCTGAGACCTATGGAGATCCTCTTGTGCATCCCCAGCCTGAAGACTACTGGGGGAACGTCAACCCGGTCGGTCCGCGTGGCGTGTACGACGAGGCGAAAAGATTCGCCGAAGCGATCACGATGGCCTACCATCGGCATCACGGGGTCGAAACGAGGATCGTGCGGATCTTCAATACCTACGGATCTCGCATGCGAGCCGGCGACGGACGCGTCGTGCCCACCTTCATCAACTAGGCGCTCCAGGGGGAGCCCCTGACCTGCTTCGGCGACGGTTCGCAAACGAGGTCCTTCTGCTACGTCGACGACCTCATTGAGGGCATCTATCGACTTCTGCTCTCCGACTATGACGAGCCGATGAATATCGGCAATCCGGCCGAGATGACGGTATTGCAGTTTGCTCAGGAGATCGTTCGGCTCATCGGGTCGGACTCCGAGATCACCTTTACGGAACTTCCGGTTGACGACCCCAAGGTGCGCCAGCCGGACATCACGCTGGCACGCAAGACACTCGGGTGGGAACCCAAGGTCCTTCTGAAGGACGGCCTGGCCACAACCATCGAGTTCTTCGCTGCGAAGAGTCGGTGACCGCAAACCAGCACCAGATTTTCCCTGTAGAGTCGGGTCGATCGTGGGTGGCAGCCGAGAGGCAATATCGGGCAGTTGAAACGCAAAGACGCCAAGAGCGCGAAGTTTCAGTTCATTGAGCCTCTTCGCGGCCTTCGCGTCTTGGCGTTTCAAATTCACGCCGCTGCGGTTGGCTTTGGCCTGATTTGTGGGGACACCCCTGATGCGGTTTAGGATGAGCAATGCGGTTTCGCGCGTTTGACGTGGCGGGCCTCGTCGCCGTTGCGTGCTTCGTTGTGGTTCTTGGCGCCGATTTCCAGGGCCTGCGGTCCTCCTCTCGAGAGGTCGAGGTGCACCTGACGGATGTCGAAAGAGAACAAGGCTTCCGGCCCGGGGTGAGCTGGTTCGGTCTTTACCTCGATGACGAAAAGGTCGGTTTCGCTCGAACTGCGCGCCAGCGTGGGCCAGACGGTTTCTCGATGCACCAGGATGCCGTACTCGACATCGAGGTGTTGGGGTCGGGGCAGAGAATCGAGGTTCAATTGCAGGCGTTTCTCGATCAGGATTTCAGGCTCAATCATTTTGACCTGGAGCTGACCAGTGCGGTGCTGAATGTTTCGGCCGCAGGCATCGTCGAGGGTCGGGAGTTGGATCTGGTCGTCACCGTCGGAGAGGTCGAGGACAGGACGAAGGTTCCCCTGGATGACCGACCGTTGCTCGACGTCGGAGTCAATGCGCTTGTTTTGAGCCGGCGTCCTCAAGTCGGAGAAGTGATCGAGCTCGAGGTGTTCGACCCCTTCGGCTTGAAAGCCGCGCCGGTCACGGTCGAATATCTCGGACCCGAAGAGGTCGCGGTTGTCGACGGCGCCATTCCCGCCCATCGACTCCGGCGATCGGTCGCCGGATCGACCCTCGATGTCTGGGTGAATGACCTCGGGGAGGTATTGAGGGAGGAGCTGCCGCTCGGGTTGCTCGCCATCCGTGAGACCGAGGCCTCTGCGACCTGGGGCTTCAGACAGTCGGGCGACGAACGAGCTGAGAGAATCGCGCTGGACCCCGAATTTTTCGGTGTCCGCGAACGGCAAAATCAACAAGGTCCAGGTGCACCATGACGGCTCTGTTGACGGCGCGTTCACTGACGAAAAAATTTGGAGGCTTCATCGCGGTCGATTCGCTCGATTTTGAGGTCGCTCCCGGCGAGGTCTTCGGTTTTCTCGGGCCGAACGGGGCAGGGAAGACCACGACCATGCGGATGATCGCAGGTCTCATTCGCCCGTCATCCGGCTGCATCGAAATCGACGGCCATGACATCCTTCAGAGCCCGATCGCCGCCAAGGCGGTGACCTCGTTCATCCCCGATCGCCCCTATCTGTACGACAAGCTGACCGGCTTCGAGTTCTTGCTCTTCGTCGCAGGACTGTACGGCATGACCCGCAAGGTTGCGGCGCAGCGGGGCGGTGTCCTGCTGCAGCGGTTTGGTCTTGCCGACTGGGCGGACGCACTGATCGAGACCTACTCTCACGGAATGAAGCAGCGCCTCGTATTCTCGGCGGCATTGTTGCCTGCGCCCAGGCTCCTCGTGGTCGACGAGCCGATGGTGGGTCTCGACCCCCAAGGCGCCAGGCTCGTCAAGGGAATCTTTCGGGAGTTGTGTGAGGATGGCAACCTGTCCGTATTCCTCAGCACCCATACGATGTCGGTCGCTGAAGAGGTGTGCGATCGAATCGCCATCATCCATCGCGGGCGTTTCGTCGCTCTCGGAACGATGGACGAGCTTCGCAGCGAGGCCGATCGGCCGGGTAGTCGGCTCGAAGAGATCTTCCTCGCCCTCACAGAGGGGCGAGCGCGGTGAGGATTGCGGCGCAACTGATCGCTGTCGACGTTCGCCTCCTGCGAAACTCGCTCGTGATGGCCCCCGATGGGCGCCGACGGCTCGTCATCCTCGGTCTGTTGGCGGTCTTCTTCGTGCTCGGGGTGTATGGCGGTGCTCACTGGTTCTTCTCACGCAGCCTGGAGATCGAACCGATCGGTGAGCTCGTGGTGCGCAGGGCGCTCGGCATGGTGCTTCTCGTGGTGTACTCTCTGCTCGCATTTTCGAGTCTGATCGGTGCTTTCTCGACACTCTACCTCGACGGGGATCTTCAGCTGCTCGTCTCGCGTCCGGTTCCGGTGTATCCACTCTATGCGGCGCGTTTCGTCAAGACTTGCGTGGTTGCAGCCTGGATGGTCTTCCCATTCAGCTTGCCGATCTTCATTGCCGCCGGCATCGATCTCGAGGCCGAGACTGGCTATTACGCGACCCTCGGGCTGGTATACGTGTCGATGGCCGTGATCCCTTGCGCAGTCGGTATGATCCTGTCACTGCTGCTTACCTCGGTGGTCTCGGCGCGTCGAGCCAGACATGTCGTGATCGTTCTCGGCTCTCTGACTCTCGGTGTGCTGGTATTTCTCGTTCGGAAGTTGGAGCCTGAAAAGCTCATGAACCCCGATGAAGGGGTTCCGCTGATCGAAGCGTTGCAAGCAATGCAGGGACTGGACCCACCGTGGCTGCCGTCATCGTGGGCTCTCGACGCATTGTGGTCTCATCTCGGATGGAGTCTCGGGGCGTCGACCCATCCCGTGGGCCTGTTGTTCGCAACAGCCTTGATGTCGTTTTTTGTGACTGGATGGGTCTTCAGGTGGCTGCATCCGAGAGCCTTCTCCCGGGCGCAGGAGGGACTTCGCAGAGAGAGCGGCGCCCGGCCCGGCGGCGGGTCGTCATTGTCGGATCTTGTTGCGGCCGGGGTCAAAGACCACCGCCACCTTTCTTTTGCGCGATGCCTGCGGTGGAAGGATCGTTTGGTATTCATTCGCGACTCCGCGCAGTGGGCACAGATGCTCATTCTGGCCGCCATCGTTGCGATCTACGTTCTGAATTTCAAGTACATCCGGGTGGTTGCCGGCTCGGGCCTGGTATCCGACCTCGGTCTTCACTTCCTCAACCTCGGCCTGTGTGCTTTTGTCACGATCGCCCTCGCAGCCCGGTTCGTTTTCCCGTCGGTATCGCTCGAGGGCCGCGCGTTCTGGCTCGTGCTCAGCTCGCCCAACTCGATGTCGGCGTTTCTCCGCGCCAAAGTGTGGGCTTGGTTCATGCCGCTGGCAGCTTTTGCGAATTTTCTGATGATGCTGACTCATTTCTTCGTAGGCGCCGACAGAGCCCTCCTGCCGTTTGCGTTTCTGACAATCACCCCCATGGCTTTCGGTCTGGTGGGGTTGGGAATCGGGCTCGGTGCACGTTTTCCTCGCTTCGGCGCCGACAATGCGGTTGCGGTGACCACTGGTCTCGGCGGAGTGATGTTCATGTTGACAAGTGCGGTGTTGGCGGTCGTCGTGACCCTCGTTGCGGTGCTTCCGACCGTGGCTTGTTTGAAGATCATCCGCCATGGGCGGATGCTCGGTCCGGTTGCTTTCGTGATCGCAGGTGTGTGTGCGGTCGCCGTCGTGCTGCTGCCCCTGCTGGCGTCGAGGCAGGCGCTTCGGATCGGTCGGCGGTATCTCGAGGAGGGTGGCGGGTAGGGGAGGGGCCAGTCCTACTCCCCGTCGGCGTTCTTCTTGAGCAGGTCGCCGAGCGCATCCATGAACTGGCTGACGTCCTCGAAGCGGCGATAAACGCTGGCAAATCGAACATAGGCGACCTGGTCGAGGCGGCGGAGCTCATCGATGACGATGGACCCGATGTCCTCGGACGACATCTCGCGAATCTCGCATGCTCCGATTCCGGACTCGACCTTGTCGACGACGCGCACGAGCTCGATGCGCGGAACCGGCCTTTTTTCGCAGGCTCTCAGGAGGCCGTTGAGCAACTTTTCACGGTCGAATTGCTCGCGACGCCCATCGCGTTTGATGACGGTTGCCGGGAGCTCGTCGACGCGTTCGTAGGTTGTGAATCTGCGGCTGCAGGCGGCACACTCTCGTCGCCGGCGAATCTCGTCGCCCTCCCGGACATCGCGCGAATCGACGACTCTGTTCTCCTGGTCACCGCAGAAAGGACACCTCATGGTTCCGGCTCTGATTCAGCGTTTGGGCGCAGGGAGAGCCCGAATAGTGGGATACAGGCGAGGCCGATCAGGGTGATCGGGATGAAGCAGATTGCATGGTCGGCGATCGCGATGCCGGCCGCAAGATTGTGGTCGACAGCAAAAAAGCCGGTCAGGCCGATTTGAATCATGGCGTGAAAACCGCCAACGCCTCCCGGCGTGGGAATGGCCATGCCGATGACGCTCAGGGTAACGAGCAGGAAGGTGGCTCGAAGCGGCAAAAAAACCCCAAAGGCGCGAAGGCACAAATAAAGCTGAACGAAAATGACCATCCACATCGCGAAGGAGGTGGCCGCAGTCAAGATCAGGTCTCTCGGCCTTTGCAAGACGCGCAGCCCATCGAGGAAGTGGTTGAGGAAAGAAGCGAAAGCTTTACTCCACGCCGGTTTCACCCGATTGACCAGGGCCGCTGCAAGATCGACGAAACGCTCCTGGTATCTAAAAAGCGCGAGGAGGAATGCGGTGCCGGCCACCAGACCAAGTCCTGCAAACCAGCCCGTGACTTCGAGAATTCGGAGGTAGTCGGTGGCTTCGGCGGTCAGGTGGGGCATCGCCGGCGGCCGGAGGAGAAAGACCACGAAGAACAGAACCACCGTCCAGAGGTCGAAGATCCGTTCGCAAAGGATCGAAGCGATGGTTGCCGAGGTTGGGATGCGATCGCGGCGTGACAGCAATACCGGGCGAATGATATCGCCCATGCGAGCCGGCAGGAGTGCGATCCCTGCATATCCGACGACCGTGGCGAGGACCGCGCTGGAGTGTCTGGTCCTTCCGGCCGGGCGAAGAATGACCTGCCATCTGATCACCCTGAGCCAATATGAGAACAGAGCTGCCATCACGGATGCCATTGCCCACCACGGATTGGCGCTCGCCAGCGCCCGGCCCATCTCACCGAAATCGACGTTCCACAAAAAGGCGGCCACAAGAACTGCTGCCAAAACCAAAGAAATGCCGATTCGAAGACCTTGCCGCGCCATAACCGAGGAGCATATCACCGTTCGGGCTGAGTTATCCTGGGGTTGTGGAAATGCCCGTTCACCTGTGGTCTCACGCCGATTGCCAGCTTCACCTTCCGGGGCTCGGTCACCCCGATGCGCCGGCCCGGGTTCGGCGGGTTCTCGAGGCCTTGGATGGTCTCGGGCCTCATCTGTGCTCGCCGGTTTCAGGGGTCCAGTTGCCGTCTGAGGACGAAATCATAGGCGCGCTCAGGTGGGTCCATGAACGGGCCTATATCGAGCGGGTTCGTGAGGCATGCAGCAGTGGACAACAGCATATCGATACCCCCGACTGTGCCATTTCCGGCTCTTCCTGGAGGGGGTTCATGGCGTCGGCAGGGCTTGTCTTGCAGGCTGCCCTCCATCTTGCGAGCGGGAAATCCCGGCGCGGGTTTGTCGTCGCCCGGCCGCCATCACACCACGCCGAGTGGGACCGGGCGCGAGGCTATTGCTTCTTCAATGGCGCTGCCCTTGCTGCCGAGGTCTTGAGCCGGGCCTCGGACGCGCCGATCCTGGTTGTCGACATCGATGCTCACCACGGCAACGGCACGCAAGGTCAGTTCTGGGAACGGGACGATGTTGGGTACGTGTCTGTTCACGAGTATCCCGCTTTCCCGGGCTCTGGCGGAGCCGACGAGATTGGCGCCGGACCAGGTATGGGGACCACTCGCAACATTCCGCTAGCCACGGGCGCCGACGACGACATCGTTGTCAGTGCACTTGAGGCCGCCCTCGAGGAGATGGGATCGCGGATGAGACCCGCTGCTGTGGTTATCAGCGCCGGCTTCGCGGGTCACGAGGCAGACCCGTTGAGCGGGCTGCGGATCACCGAGGCTGGATTCCGTCGGATGACCCGGGCGATCGTGCAATGTGCCGAGCATTGGTCGGACGGCAGGGTTCTCTCCATCCTCGAAGGAGGCTACGAGCTTGAAGCCCTCGCCAGCTCGGCACGGGCGCACGTCGAGACGCTCGCGAGGGACCCCGAGGTGAACTGACGCTTCGAGAAGGTTGGTTCCTAATATCTTCGAGCAGGTGTTGGCGTTGAACAGGCCGTTTTGTGACAGCCGTCATCCAACACCGGTGATCTGAGCAGGAGGAAACTCACTGTGGTTGTTGGCTGCGCAGCCTGAAAGAGGTGAGTTAAGATGTTTTAGATGAATAGCTTCAGAGAATTTCTTCCGGAAGTATAGAGATCTGTTGAAGTTGCGTCGATATCAACCGATGCACGTAATCGAGGGTCTGTCTCAGAATTGGCGGAAGAGCTTTCGTTGACCCCAGTTGCAGTGTGGTATATCATCGGTGCGAAAGGTACTTCCGTGCAACTGCTGCTGGCAGAGGAGGATCGGCAATGCGTCATGTAATGAATCGGCTCGTGCTCGTTGGGTTCTTGATTGTACTCCCGATGGCTGCTTCCGCCGACACGGTTTTTCGCCTCGATACGCCGCAAGACGGCGCCACTGTGTTCGGGCTGGTAGAGGTTCGGGGATGGATCCTCGACGACGGTCAAGAGTGTGGTCCTCCGCCGGAATGGGGAGATTGCGAGTGGGCGCCCTCAGCGGTGAGCAGCATCGACCTTTATGTTGATGGTGCGTTCGTAGCCAAGGCCGATCTCGGTCTACCGCGTTGGGATGTGCTCCAGGCATACCCCTGGTATGCGGGCACGCAGTACGCCAAACCCGGATTCAGCGTCTCTTTCAGTGCCGATCAGTACACATCGGGTGATCACTCGCTCTACCTGCTGGTGACGTTCTCCGACATGACGTCACAGCAGTATGGCCACGCAACGGTTTCTGTGGACCCGGATCGTAATCAGGCGCCGTTCGGAGAGCTCGAAATGCCGGGTGAAGACCAACCGATGAACGGCGTCTTCCCGCTCACGGGCTGGGCCTTGGACGACGAGGTCGTGACGAAGATCGAGATCATGGTGGACGGGCTCATCGTAGGTGGGGCCAACTCCGGTATTCACAGGCCGGACATCATGCACCGCTTCCCGTCGCATTCAGGCGCGGAGTATGCCGGGTTCATCCGAATGCTCAATACGACCGAACTGGTCAACGGCATGCATACCCTTGCGGTCCGACTGACCGACAATGACGGAGCCGTGAGAGTCATCGGTCGGCGGTTCGTGCAGACCTTCAATACAGCCTATAACTTGCCGCCTTTTGGAGGCATCGACTGGCCCATTCCCAACCACATCATGTATGCGGTCGGTTGCGAGGAGCCTGGCGACTGGTCGGCACCGCCCTTTGAGGAGCCGCGTGTCGTGGAGCTGATCACAGGCTGGGCCCTGGACGTCGGTTCGTCGACCGATCGCGGAGGCGTCTCGTATCTCCAACTCTTGATCGACGGCGCGATATACGCCGATACAAACGAAGGCAGCGTCTACTGGCAATGGCAGGGCATCGACGTCAACTACTACGGTCTCGAGCGTCTCGATATACTGCGCATGTTTCCTGACGTTCCGAATGCCAAGGATGCGGGTTTCGCCTTTCGCATGGACATGTCTGACCTGATCCTCCGGCAGGGTTTCCGCGAAGGGCTGCACTACCTCAAGGTTCGTGCCGGTGATCTCGAGAACAACGTCGCCGACATCGCTCAGATCCCCGTCATCTTCGACTGTGACGACGATCCGGACCGCCCGTCCTGGGGGGATATCTACTCTCCAGCTGCGATGGAGATGGTGGCCGGGGTCGTCGAGGTCTCGGGCTGGGCCGTTGATCTCGAGCACATCATCGAGGTCGAGGTCTGGGTCGATGGTGAGTTCATCGACTACGTCGATGACATGAATGTCTACTCCCCAGAGGTCAGGGCCCTGTATCCATGGCTGTCGACCTCTCTTACCGAGTACTCGGGTTATCAATACGACCTCGACACGGTGGCGCTCAACATCACCGACGGTGAGCACGTCCTGGTCATCCGAACCGAGGACCGTTGGGGTGGCGTGACAATGATCGGCGAACGCGTATTCGTCGTCGACAACTTGAAGAAGAGCTCTGGTTTCGCGGCTCAATAGCCGCCTCGTCCATTGACGACGACCCCCCTCTTTGCGGGGGGTCGTTCTGTTAAGATCTCGACGATCTCGGGGCAGTGGCCCCTGGACGAGCCCGAAGCAACAAATAACGGGTACGGGGGCAGACGTCGCTCACGACCCAGATCATGGTCCACGGTGTGAGCACACAAGCATTCGATCGTTCCCCGCCGCGAGTCTTAGCACGTCCAGAGCACGAGCTTTCCCGGACGCGGATTTCGAGCAACGCCATCAAGGTGCTGTATCGGCTGCACAGGGCCGGTTATCTCGCCTACCTCGTGGGGGGTGCTGTGAGGGACCTTCTTCTCGGAAGAACGCCAAAAGACTTCGATATTGGAACGAACGCCCGTCCCGGTGAGGTGCGTCGGCTCTTTCGAAACTCTCGCGTGATTGGTCGGCGTTTTCGGCTCGTGCACGTATTTTTCAGGGGCGAGATCATCGAGGTTTCCACATTCAGAGCAAGTTCGGAAGCGCCAGAAGGGCCGGACGACTGGGAAGAGGGTCTGGAAGAGGACAGAGACGCTGCAGGAGGCGATGAGCCCCGTCGTGGCATTCCCCGCGAAACCGACGCCTTCGGCACACCCGGGGAAGATGCTTGGCGCCGCGATCTCACCATCAACTCGCTCTTTTACAACATCGCCGACTATTCGGTCATCGACTGGGTCGGTGGCCTCGATGACCTGGACGGCCGTCTCGTCAGGGTCGTCGGCAAGCCGGAACGGCGGTTTGAAGAGGACCCGGTACGTATGATGCGAGCCCTTGAGTATGGTGTTCGTCTGGGCTTTGAGCTCGAACCCGACACCGAGGCGGCCATTCTCCAGTGTGCCGGACTCATCACCGATGCGTCGCCGGCACGGCTGATTTATGAGCTGATGGAGAGCCTCCGGTCGGGTTATGCGTCAGGGATCTGGCAGCAATGGGACCGGTTTGGAATTCTCGGGGCCGCGTTCCCAGAGTTGGTGAAGAGCGTTGAAAGGTCTCCAGAGGTTCTCGCTCAGATCGATCACATGGTTCGCCAGGGAAAGACCGTCTCGGACGCGACCATCCTCGGAGCGCTGTTTCTACCTCGGTTTGCCGCTCTTTTGGAGGAGTTTGCACAGGGTGACGGACGGATCGCCAACGGGATCTTCATCGAGCGCCTTGGTGAGGTTCTCGAGCCAGCTTCGACCGGGATGTTTGCAACAAATCACACCTTTCACCTCATGTCGCATGGATTGTTTTCTCTCACCAAGATGCGCCGGCCGCCGGAGCGGGGCAGGCAGGTTCTTAAGTTGACCCGACACGAGAGCTTTCCGGTGACGTGGGATTTGTTCGGTATCGGTGCGTCGATGGGCCTGCTCACAGAAACGAATCGCCAGGCCTGGTCGAAAGCCGTCGACAGGGTGCGCGAGACCCCACCCGGAGAGGCCCCCGAGTTGGTGGTGGACCCGATCCGGAGGACCAAGCGCCGGCGAAGACGACGGCCGCGCAGGCGGAGGCCACAATCATGACCGAGGATCACCTGCGGGGCCGTGCCGAAACGCTGCGTCGGTTGATTCGTCACCACGATCGGCAGTACTACGTTCACGCCAGTCCGGAGATCTCGGACTTCGAGTACGACAAGCTCTTCGCGGAGCTGCGGTTGATCGAGAGGGAAAATCCTGAGCTGGTGACCGGTGACTCACCGACCCTTCGAGTCGGTGGTGAGCCTCTCGAACACCTCGATCAGGTCGAGCATCGAGTGCCGATGTTGTCTCTCGACAATACCTACTCCATCGAGGAGCTCTACGCCTGGTTCGAGAGAGTCAGTCGGCATCTCGGGGGGCCTCCGCGAGGAGGGCTGGCCACCGAGCTGAAGATCGACGGTGTTTCGATTGCCCTGCACTATGAGGGCGGCCGATTGGTTCGAGCCGTCACTCGCGGCGACGGTTCGGTCGGCGATGACGTGACGGCCAATGCACGCACCATCCGTGGGCTCCCTCTGGTCGTCACAACCGGGCCCGCACAGATGGAGGTTCGTGGCGAGGTCTTCATGGCGCGATCCGTATTTCGGGGGCTCAATGACTGGCGGCGTGAAGCAGGAGAGGCGGAGTTTGCCAATCCGCGCAACGCCACCGCAGGAGCGATCAGGCTCCTCGACTCGAGAGAAGCATCGCGGCGGAAATTGGCCCTGTGGTGCTACCAGCTCGTCGATGCCGGTGGTCGAGAGGGGCGGAGTCATATCGGGGATCTGCGAAATCTCGTTGATTGGGGATTTCCCGTGTGTCCCGACTTCTCCCTGTGCGGCGAGATGTCCGAGGTCGAGGGGTTGATCACCTCGTGGGCGGGCCAGCGCGATGACCATGACTTCGAGACCGATGGGGTTGTGGTGAAGTTGGATGACCGGCAAGAACGAGAGGCCCTCGGAGCCACGGCACGGGCGGTGCGATGGGCGGTCGCCTTCAAGTATGCGCCGGAGGGAGTCACGACTGAGGTCCACAACATCAGGATCCAGGTTGGCCGCACCGGGGTTCTGACGCCGGTGGCCGATCTGGCGCCGGTCACGATCGCCGGATCGACTGTTTCCCGCGCGACCCTTCACAACTTCGACGAGATTGAACGGCTCGATATCCGGGTTAGCGATACCGTTTTGGTGGTGAAGGGCGGAGAGGTCATTCCCAAGGTCGTCGACGTCATGCGGTCCGAGCGGCCACGAGAGGCGCAGCCCTATTCTCGGCCGTCTGAGTGCCCGGTCTGTTCGAGCGATGTTGTGCAGAACGATGGTGAGGTGTCCCTACGCTGCGCAAACGCGGACTGCCCTGCAGTGCTCGCCTCCCGCCTTCGCCACTTCGTATCTCGGGGGGCCATGGAGATAGAAGGTCTTGCTGGGCGGCGGCTGGACCAACTCCTCGACGAGGGTCTCGTCACCGATGCCGCCTCGCTGTGGGATCTCGGGCCATCGGATCTTGGACAGCTTTCTGGTTGGGGAGAAAAATCGGCGGCCAAGCTCGTCACGGAGCTGGAGGAGGCGAAGAGTAGGCCGCTGTCACGCCTCCTGTATGCTCTTGGTGTGCCGCACGTCGGTGCTCGTGCCGCGGGCGTTCTCACCAGACATTTTGAAAGTCTCGAAGAGCTGGCCGAGGCTTCGGCCGAGGACATCGAAGCTGTCGGCGGTGTGGGCCCGGTGATCGCCGCGTCGATTCGGTCCTGGTTCGATGACCCGGGCGGTCAGAAGCTGGTTGCCAGACTGCGGGAACGAGGGGTGGATCCGAAGGCGGACCGGAGTTCAAGCCTCCTGGAGGGCCAGACGCTGAAGGGCATGGTCTTCGTTTTGACTGGCACGTTGTCCGAACCGCGCCGGGTTGTGCGGCAACGGCTGGAGTCCCTCGGCGCAGCCGTGACGGGGTCCGTTTCGAAAGCGACGGATTTCCTCCTGGCAGGTGAGAAGGCGGGTTCGAAGCCCGACAAGGCAAGGGCGTTGGGCGTGACCGTCCTTGACGAAGAGGATCTGGAAGACTTGATCGCCAGGAAGACTGAGGGTTCATGATGTCGGCCGTGATTTTCCTCGTTGACGATGATGACGGATCGCGAAATGCGATGGGCCGGGCGCTGGGGCGAGTTGGATACGAGGTTCTGCCCTACCCCTCGGCCGACAGCGCACTGGCCGATCTGCGCGACGGCAAGACCGTCGACATGGTCGTTTCAGATGTCAGAATGCCAGGAATGGACGGATACGAGTTCCTCCGTCACGTGCGGGCGGAACGTCCGGAGCTCCCGTTCATCCTGGTGACCGCGTTTGCGGACGTCGAGGACGCGGTTTCCGCCCTGCAGGAGGGGGCGGACGACTATCTGACCAAGCCTGTCCGCATGCAGGAGCTGAGGCAACGGGTTCAGCTCCATCTCGAGCGACGGGTGCTGTCAGACGAGAACCGTCGCCTCAGGGAACGCCTCTCCAAGAACTACGGCTTCGACGGGATAGTCGGCCGCTCAGAGGGAATGGAGGAGCTTTTACAAAAGCTGAGGGTGGTCGCCCCAACCCGGTCAACGGTGCTCGTTGTGGGAGAGTCGGGGACCGGAAAAGAGCTTGTGGCCAATGCGCTCCATCAGCACTCGTTGCGGGCTGAAGGACCGTTCGTGGCGGTGAACTGTGGCGCCATACCAGGCGAGATCCTCGAATCTGAACTCTTCGGACACGAAAAGGGCTCCTTCACCGGCGCCCATCAGAGACGAATCGGTCTCGTCGAGTCGGCTTCGGGTGGAACTCTATTCCTCGATGAGGTCTCCGAGCTGTCACTCGATCTCCAGGTCAAGTTGCTTCGTGTGCTCGAGGATCGCATGGTGACGCGGGTGGGTGGGACCATTCGGATTCCCGTAGACTTCCGGCTGGTCGCGGCGACCAACCGGAATCTCGAGCAGTGGGTCACAGAAGGTCGATTCCGGGAAGACCTGTTTTATCGTTTGAAGGTTGTGACACTCCAGATTCCGACCCTGAGAGAGCGGGCCGACGACATTCCACTCTTCGTCCAGCATTTTATCGAGCACTTCAACGAGGAGCTCGAAAGGAGCGTCAAGGGAATCCACCCTGCAGTGCTGGGCGTCCTGAAACGATACCCGTGGAAGGGCAATGTTCGTGAGCTGCGGAACCTGATGGAGTCGCTGATTCTTTTTGCAACGGGGGACGAGATCACGCTCGAGGACCTTCCTGCCGAGTATCGAACCGCTCCTACAGTGAATGTGCAGGACCCGGGTGGCCCCTGGGTTCCCAGACCGATGGAAGAGATTGAAAAAGAGGCCATTCTCAAAACGCTCGAGTATACAAACGGCCACCGTGGCAAGGCCGCAACCCTCCTCGGAATCGGTCTGCGGACATTGCAGCGAAAGCTCAAGGAGTATGGAGAGGTTTGAAGGCCCCGGGGGGCCCGGCAAACCTCAGCTATAGTGGTGACAGTCGAAAGGAGACACCATGGAGATACCCGGCCAGGTTTCCCTCTACTGCCCGTTGATTGATGCCAAGGGGACGACGGCGAAGCTCGTCTCGGTGATGCCAGAGGGTTACTATCACCTCGAGGTATCCATTAAGAATCTCAGACATACGATGTTCGTGCCGATCGGGCACGCTGCTCTCTATTTTTCCGAACCGGAGCCGCCGATCGAACAAGCTGACGATTTTGAGATCGAACGTTAGGGTAGTTCTCAGGCATATCTTGAGCCGCCAGCGAATGATCTCGGGGGTTTCATTGTTACCCCTGGCGTGAAGGTACTCGACGCTTTGAATTCTGCTTTCGGAAGGTATTGGACCGAGGTGCTCCAGTACATTGACGATGCCGTAATCGTCATGGATGGTGAGCGCCAGCTGCGTTTTGTAAACCGCCGCGCTCGAGCCCTCCTCGGTTATTCGCCGGGTGACCGCATCGGTGGGCGTTGCCGCCACACCACTCGTGGCATCGACTGCGAGCTTGCCTGCCCCCTGACCTTTGCGCTCGATCAGGAGCTGGTATCTGTCAGGGATTTTGAAACCACCTACCGTCGTGCGGATGAACGGGATGTCCCTTTGCGGGTCACAGTTCTACCTTTGCGCGACGAGGATGGTGACTTTGTCGGCGCGGTGGAAATCCTCAGGCCGGTCGGACTTGGGACCGGTTTCTTTCTCTCTGGAAGGGGCCCCGAGGTTGGCCAGGTGCGGGAGCGATTGACCGCGGTCGTAGACTCCGGTGCTGACGTGGTGTTGGTCGGGGAGAGGCCCATTCGTCTCGACGTTGCTCGGGATCTCCACCGAATCTCGGGCCTTGGGGACGAGCTCTTTCATGTGTGGCGGGGAGCATGGGGGGAGGTCACCCCTTGGCCAGCGGGTACCCGGTACGCAGATGGAGAGGACGGCCTGGCACTCTTCGATCAGGAGATGCCGAAGAGCTGGAGAAGGGTGGTCGGAGTAGGCAGTCTCGACGGAGCTCGAAGCCAGCTCCCTGCTGGGGTGGAGGTCATCGATCTTCCAAGTGTCGGACTGCTTCATGACGATCTGCCGACAATCGTGGCGGCGTGGGCGCAGCAGATCGGTCAAGGCCTCGAGCCCAGTGCAGCCGCGGTGCGGCAGTTGGTCGAGATCGCAGCCAATTCAGGGTTCGAAGAGGCCGGTATTGCTTTACGAACCGCAGTCGCAGTTGCCGACGGGCAGCTATTGCCCGAGCACATTCCTACCCCTTCGGATGATGTGCGTTTCGTCGACCGGTTGCTCGATGACGCGGATCCTTTTGCCTCGCTGGAAAAAGCGCTCGTAGTGGAGGTCCTGGAACGAAGCTCGTGGCGAATGCAGGAAGCGGCGGTACGTCTCGGTATTTCGAGGGTCACTCTGTGGCGCAAGCTCAAGGAGCATGGCATCCAGAAACCTGGCTAGACCGCATTAAGGGTATCCCAACAATCAGGTCGATGCCCGCCGCAGCGGCGTGAATTTGAACCGCGAAGGCGCGAAGCACGCAAAGAAGAACGCAAAAAGGCAAAAATAAGAACTTTGCGCTCTTGGCGTCTCTGCGGTTCAATTGCCCTATATTGCCTCTCGGTTACCACTCACGATCACCTGACCCAACGGACAGGCTTGGTGCGGGTTAGATGGCCCTACGGTTCCTCGTGGAAGGTGAAGCGGTAACCAACCCCCCGCACGGTGTGGAGGTGAAGAGGACTGCGTGGGTCTTCCTCGAAGTACTTTCTCAGCCGGTGGATAAACGTGTCCAGTGTGCGCGTTGAGGTGTCGAAGCTATAGCCCCAGACCCGTTCCAGAAGCTCGCCACGCGACAGAACGCGATCCGGGTTCTCGGCAAAGAAACGCAGCAGCATGGCTTCGCGTTCCGTGAGGTCGTGCGATCCTGCTCGAGTTGTGCATCGCATCTTTTCGAGGTCGGCTTCAAACGCCCCGATCCGAATCACCGGATCGCTGCGGGTTGGGCTCCGTGACCACTCGGAGCGGCGCAGGATTCCGCGAATGCGGAGTATCAACTCTTCGACGACAAAGGGTTTCGTGAGATAGTCGTCGGCGCCGCTCCGGAGGCCGAATATCCTGTCCGCATCCGACCCGCGCGCGGTGAGAAAGAGGATCGGGATTTCGAGGCGCTGCGCGCGAAGGCGAGAGCACACCTCGAACCCGTCGATGCCTGGAAGCATGATGTCCAGGACAACAAAGTCAAAAAGAGCCGAATCGTTCGCGAGTATGTCGAGAGCCTCCTCACCGGTGTGGGAGGTGGTCACGGCAAAGCCCTCGAGCCCGAGGTTTCGGGCCAGGCCTATCGCTAGACGTTCGTCGTCTTCGACGATCAGGAGACGGATCGGGTTCTTCAAGTCCATGGCTCCTTCGATTCTACCTCATGTTACAATCCAGGCTCGAAATTTTATGGAGGTTACTGATGTATAGAGGTTTACTTACACTGATGGTCATCGCACTGATTGTTGTTGCAACGCCGGTCGTGGCGGGCAAGATCGGCTTTGTGAACGCCGAGAACGCCGTGGTCCAAGTCGGGGAGGGACAGGCCAAGCTCAAGGAGCTGGAGGCTTGGGCAACTCCCCGTCGGCAGCAGGTCGAGCGGGCGGCTGCTCGAGTCACCGAGCTGAGGGAACAGATCGACGCGCACTCTGGAGTCGCGACCGATGATGCCCTGGAGGAACTGCGTCGGCAAGAGCTCGACGCGCGGCGCGATTTCGAAGATCAGAAGCGCAACTTCGAACGCGACCTGTCCAAGAAACAGGACGAATTTCTTGAAGATGTAGCTCTCAAGATGGGAACCATTGCCGTGGAATACGGCAAGGCGAACGGGTACGACGCGATTTTTGTCTACGAGGCGCAGCCGTTGATCTATGTATCCGACGGAAGCAACCTGACGGAGCTGATCATCCGTATGTATAACGAACGGTTCC
>RCNG010000566.1_pt1 | contig 17091 bp, 11 predicted proteins | sample 2041371 | NCBI WGS metagenome assembly RCNG01 (sample SAMN09708227, study PRJNA481090) | Marine sediment metagenome, whole genome shotgun sequencing project. | biome: marine sediment; feature: ocean; material: sediment; isolation source: Sewage treatment plant 1 marine sediment (STP1) ... | reverse complement strand
CCGAAAGAGGGGGAATGGTTGCCCAGGCCCGTCCTCGAGTTCTTCAGCAAGCTCGAGCCGATGGACCGACACCTCCGGCTCGAAGAGGCCCTGAATTTCTGCGGCCTCACCGGGGACCAGTTCCGGGAGCTTGCCGACATGTCACTGCTCATAGCGGTTTTTCTATGCGATCTCTTCCTCGAAAGGGGTCTGGATCTCTGGGACGGGAAGTTCGAGTTCGTGAAGACGAACGCCGACATTCTGCTCGCCGATTCGATCACGCCCGACGAGCTTCGAATCACCTTCAAAGGGACCCAGCTAAGCAAGGAGCCTCTGCGGCAATACTACAAGCGGGAGGACCCACGCTTTCACGAAGCCATGGAGGCAATCAAGGCCGAGGGCCCTCACTCCGGCTCGATCCGGAATCAACTAAAGGCCCGATTGGGTCGAGGTCCGAAGAAGGTGGATGCCGATTTTCGAAAGATTGCCGAGCAGATGTACCTGTCCCTTGCCCATCGAGTGACCGGTTCTCCCCTGTTTGCCGATGCGATGGACCTCGATGCGGTTGTGGACTATCTCGACGCCTACTAGCCTCTCAAGAGAAAAGGACACGGTTTCATGGCCACCACGAAGAGAATCACCCGAAAAGACATCAAACGGCCGGATGAGTTCATCACCTTCTCGGCCCGTGCGATCGAGTTTGCCCAAGCGCACACGCGGGAAATCATCATTGGGGTCGCATCCGTGCTGGCCCTGGGCCTGTTGATCTGGGCTGTGAGTGCCTATTCGAACAAGAAGGAGGCACAGGCATCCCGATTGCTCGCGCAGGCGCAGTCGCTCTTGCATCCGATCTCCACCGAGGCGGCGGCAGGGCAGCCCGTTCCGGCCGAAGCGCAGGCCGACCCCGAGGAAGCGGCCCGGGCACTCGTCCTGCTCCAGGATGTGGCCGAGAACTACAAACGGACAGAGGCCGGCAAGGTCGCGCGGATTCTTCTCGGTCAGCGCTACTACGAAAAGGGGGACTACGATGCGGCCATCGACACGTATGAGGCCTTCTTGAAGAAGGCTAACCCCAAACCGGAGCTGAAAGCGATGGCCCGGGAAGGGCTCGCCTATGCACACGAAGCAAAAGAGGACTTTGCGCAGGCCGCGATCTGTTATGAGCAACTCAGCAAGTCGTCCCTGACCAATGTGCAAGGATGGGCCTGCCTGGGCATGGCCCGTTGTTACGAGAGACTGGGCGAGGTCCAGAAGGCAACGGATGCGTATCGTACGCTTCTGGCCGACCACCCCCAACATCCGAAGGCCGAGGAAGCCCGGGCAAACATCGCCAGGCTCACCGCGTCCCTCGACGCCGAGCGACCGGAGAAAGACGATCCTCTCGACGAGTAGCACGGAGGGCCAATCGGGCTCGGGCGGGAGCCCGGACACCATTGACGCTTTCCGTCTTCGCCCTTATGATAAGGGAGATGCTGTCACTTCTCTTGGCAAAAGGAGGAGAGAGCCATGAAGAACCCGATTCGCAGATCTGCTCGAAGGCTCGGCGCATGGGCGTTGAGAACCCTCTGCCTGGTGGCCGTGGCCGGGATTCTCTCGTTCACGGTGACGAGGGGAGAGGCGGAAGCGGACAGATACGACCCGAAGAAGGCTGGGAACCCGATCCGGATTTCGGCCTACATCCTGCATCCGGTCGGTGTTCTCATCGACTACGGCCTGATGAGGCCCTGCTTCTGGGTGGTGCAGCGTGAACCGTTCTCCACGATCTTCGGGTACCAGCCCACATGGAATGAGGATATTCCTGAACAAGACTGGATCGACTCGGAGGAACGGGGCCGGTAAGATCGCATGCTTTTCTCCATTCGAAGGATGACCGAGGAGGACCTCGAAGAGATCCTTGCCATCGAGCAGGCCTCCTATCGAACCCCGTGGAGCCGCCGGACCTTTGAGAGCGAAATACGAGCTCCCCACGCCAATCCGTTGGTCCTTGGCCAGTCGGATTCCCCCTTTGTTATTGGCTACGTCTGTTCCTGGCGCACGCTGGATGAGTGCCACATCCTGAATGTGACGGTACACCCCTCGTTTCGACGCATGGGGCTTGCCTCCCAGATGATCGACCACCTCCTCGAAGTCTGTCAGGAAGGAGGGATTCGGCACTACTTCCTCGAAGTCCGCGTGTCAAACGAAGGCGCCATCTCACTCTACAAGAAATACGGGTTCAACGTGTGCGGCGTTCACAGAAGATACTATGCCGATACGGGCGAGGACGCCCTGATCATGCAACGGAGGGGCGTTTGCCACTGACTCCCCGCAATGCCCACGCCGCCCTCATCCCGGTTCTTTCGAACAGAGAGATCGTCCCTGGCATCTTCCGGATGGCCTTCGAGGCGCCCCGGCTTGCCGCGGGGGCTAAGCCGGGTCAGTTCGTGATGCTCTCGATCCCACCCACCCACGATCCTCTGCTCCCCAGGCCTTTTGCCGTCTTCAATGTGGACGGGCAACGTGTCGAGATCCTGTACAGGAGGGTAGGGAAGGGCACGGGGCTCCTCTCAGGAATGAGAACAGGAGATCTTCTCAGGGTCCTCGGACCGCTGGGGAACGGGTTTGCCCTGCCCGATCCCTCTGTTACGTCCATCGTACTCGCAGGAGGGATCGGGTTCGCTTCCGTTCATTTTCTCCTCCTCAAACTTCTGAAGCGACAGACCGCCCCGACGACCCTGCTCTACGGCGTCAGGTCTCACGAAGAGATCATCCCCATGGAATCCCTCGACAAGAAAGGCCTTCTCATCCGGGTTGCCACGGAAGATGGGCAACAGGGCGTCAAAGGTACGGTCATCGATCTCCTCTCGACGACCCTGCCTCGGACGGAGAATCTCCCCACGGCCACTATCGAATCGTTTGCCTGCGGCCCCCTGGCCATGCTCAGGGCCGTGGCCGGCCGGATGAAGGGTCTCGGCATGAGGGCACAATTCTCGATGGAGTCCCGGATGGCCTGCGGATACGGGGTCTGTCAGGGTTGCGTAATCCCTTTCAAGGGGGATGACGATCCGAAGCAGATCAAGTACCGCAAGGTATGCACGGAGGGCCCTGTGTTCGCCGCCGAGGAGATTTGCTGGGACGCCATACAGGAATAACTGAGGGATGAAGCATTGACAAAGATCGACACGACCGTTTCCATTGCAGGGCTCTCCCTGAAGACCCCCGTAATGACCGCATCGGGAACCTGCGGATACGGCCTTGAACTGACCCCCTACTTTGACCTCTCTCGTCTGGGTGCCCTCGTGGTCAAGGGGATCTCCCTCGAGCCCAGGCCGGGGAACCCGCCCCCCCGAATCGTCGAAACCTCTGGAGGGATGCTAAACGCCATCGGGCTCGAGAACATCGGCATGGAGGCGTTCATAGCGGAGACGTTGCCGAGGCTGAGAGAATATGAAACCGTTGTCATCGTGAACATCCTCGGCGAATCCCAGGAGGAGTACGGAACGCTCGTCGATGAGATGAGCCGACATGAGGGCGTCGACGGGTTCGAGGTGAACGTTTCCTGTCCGAACGTCCGGAAGGGGGGCATTGCTTTCGGTTCCGACCCGGAAATGCTGGAGAAACTCGTTCGTTTCCTCCGGGAAAGAACGGAAAAGCCCTTGATCATCAAGTTGTCACCGAACGTCACCGATATAGTGGATATGGCAAAACGGGCAGAAGCGGGCGGGGCGGACGGATTGACGCTGATCAACACGATCCGCGGCATGTCCATCGACTCGGAATCCAGGAGACCCCACCTCGCCACGGTTGTGGGCGGGCTGTCCGGACCGGCCATCAAGCCGGTTGCCCTTCGTATGGTGTGGGAGGTGGCTCAGCAGGTAAAGATCCCTGTCGTCGGCGTGGGAGGGATTCTCAGCGGAGAGGATGCGGTGGAATTCCTGATCGCGGGCGCAACCGCTGTCCAGGTGGGCACGGCGCATTTTCGAAACCCTGCCGCGTGCATCGAGGTCATGGAAGGCATGGAGCGTTACCTCGAGAGGCACGCGATCCAGGATGTAAGGGACCTTATCGGATCGATTCAGCTCGATCCAAGCCCGGTGGCATAGGGGGGGCCCCAGGGCCCGGGAAGACATCATGCCGGATCTGTACATCGAATCCAAGAGAGACCTGGATCAGATCAGGAAGCTGTTCCAGAGACTCCATTTCACGAAGGAGAAGGAAATCGCGGTCCGCCGTGTCGGAAAGAGGCTGGCTGCGAGCGAAATCAAGGAAATGCGCGAGATGGAAGCGACCATGGCCGCGCTGCTTGAACGTCAGAAACTCGTCACGAACGGCCAGCAGAGAGCCCTGTTCGAGAACTTCAAGAACCAGTACCACGCGAGCATGCGCGGCTGGCGAAACCGCCTCGCCTTCGCAGAGTCGCAGCGCGTGCGCAAGCGCAGAAGTCTCGCCCGGAAGGCCGCAAACGACGGAACCTGAGCGCCTGCCCGGACTTTCCAAGTTTATCTCGTCCTCCTCCCCCTCGTCCTCGAAAATGTACCGAGAGCTTTCTTTTGTGATCGGCGTAAGAACGGAATCATCGGGTCGGCAATATGCGGGCTAACCCCTTCCGCCCTCTGTTGGAATCCCCTGTCCTGCAAGTCGAGTCGGTTGGCGTAGAATCGCCGTTGTGTTTCCTGGGGAATCTCGCTGTTTGGTGTTGTCCGGGGTTCCCTCGGAGATTTGCGCCGGGCGACTCCGGGGGAGGGAGAGACGGAGCCCAAGCAAATCGGAGAGGGAACGCCGGACAGCACCGAACAATTCGAGGCCTGTCTGGAAACACAACCACGGCTTCCTTTCGCGCTAGGACAGATAGCTGTCCACCGCGGCCGCGGCCAGACGCCCGGAATCGATCGACCGCACCACGAGAGAGGCCCCCGTCATCGAGTCCCCTGCGGCAAACACGCTGGGAACAGATGTCATATAGTTGGACGCCACCCGCAGGTTTCCCCGCGCATCCCTCGCCAACTGGAGTTCCTCCACCAGGGGACCGTGTTCGAGGTGAACGAAGCCCATGGCCAGCAGAACGAGTTCCGCCTCGATCTCGAACTCCGAGCCTGCAATCTCCCGGAACGTCCGCCGGCCCTTCTCATCCGGTTCCGACCCGTCCAGTTCGACGCATCGCAGCTTCTTGACGGCCCCTTCCTCCCCGACGAACGCCTTCGTGGCGACGTCCCAGAGTCGTCTGCACCCTTCCTCCTGGGAAGAGGAAGTCGCCAGGACGTGAGGCCACGTGGGCCAGGGATTGTCCGGCATTCTCTGCGGGGGAGGTTGGGACAGGATTTCGATCTGGACGATCTCGTTCGCCCCCTGCCGCCGTGCCGTACCGATACAGTCCGAACCCGTATCCCCACCTCCGATCACCACCACATTCTTCCCCTGTGCAAGGATCTCCTCTCCCGGCGGAGCAAGCTCGCCCGCATTCCGCCGGTTCTGCTGGACCAGGAAATCCATTGCGAAGCGGATGCCCCTCAAATCCCTGCCCCGGACATCCAGATCTCGCGGCACACCGGCTCCAGTGGCCAGTAAGATCGCGTCGAACGTACGTTGCATATATCGACCTGAAATGTCGACGCCCGCCTCCACGCCGGTCTCGAAGATAACCCCTTCGGCCGCCATCTGCTCGATCCGCCGGTCGATCACCCGCTTCTCCAGCTTGAAGTCCGGAATCCCGTATCGCAGCAATCCGCCCACGCGATCCGATCTCTCGAAGACCACGACTTCGTGGCCCCGGCGGGCAAGTTGCTGGGCGGCGGCAAGGCCTGCAGGACCGGACCCGGCGATGGCGACCCTCTTGCCTGTCTTCACAAGGGCCCTTTCCGGCTGAATCCAACCTTCCTCCCATCCGCGCTCGACGATCTGGAGTTCGATCTGCTTGATCGTGACCGCGGGCTGGTTGATGGCAAGGGTGCAGGCCGGTTCGCAAGGGGCGGGGCAAACCCTTCCGGTTACCTCGGGAAGGTTGTTCGTGGCATGCAACAGGTCGAGGGCACGTCTTCCTTTCTTCCTGTAAACCATGTCGTTCCAATTCGGGATCAGGTTCTTCACCGGACACCCGTAGACGTGACAGAAGGGGATCCCGCAGTCCATGCAGCGCGCGGCCTGGCGTTCGAGTTCAACGTCGGTGAGCGGTGCAGCGAATTCACGATAATCGCGGATACGTTCGCCTACGGGTCGTTTCGACGGATCCTTCCGGTTGTAGATCATGAATCCCGTGGGCTTACCCATCATAGACCTCTTCCGTTGCCGAGACCGTTTCACCGTCCCGGTCTTCCTGGAGTCTCATGCGCTCGAGAGATTGCTTGTAATCGATCGGCATCACCTTCACGAAGGAGGGAAGGCAGGCCTCCCAATTGTCCAGAATCTTCCGGGCCCGCAGGCTGCCCGTGTAGTGCACGTGGGCCTCTATCAAGGTCTTGAGCTCTTGCTGATCCTCTTCGGTCCAGACGCTTTCCAGGTCAACGGTGTCCAGGTTGCATCGCGTATCGAAGATCCCGGATTCGTTGTACACGTATGCCACGCCTCCCGTCATGCCGGCGGCGAAGTTGTACCCGGTTGTGCCCAGGACCACGACCACCCCCCCTGTCATGTACTCACATCCGTGGTCCCCGATCCCCTCCACCACGGCCCTGGCCCCGCTGTTTCGGATGGCGAAGCGCTCGCCTGCCAGGCCGTAAATGTACGCCTCCCCTCGAACGGCCCCGTAGAGGACGACGTTGCCCACGATGACGTTCGAACTTGGATCGAATCCTGCCGACCCGGGGGGCACGAGGATGATCTTGCCGCCGGAAAGCCCTTTGCCCGCATAGTCGTTCGCATCCCCTTCCACGCGAAGGGTCACCCCTGCGGCAAGAAAGGCGCCCAGGCTCTGGCCTGCCGAACCGGTCAGGGCGAGGGTGATCGTTTCCGGGGGGAGACCGTCCAAACCGTAGCGCCGGGCGATCTCACCGCTCAACATAGCCCCGATGCTGCGGTGGACGTTTCGAATCGGCATCTCGATGCGGACCGGCTCTTTGTTGTCCAAGGCCGGTCCGATCCTCCGGAGAAGCTCATTGTCGAGGGCCTTGTGGAGTTCGTGCTCCTGGCTGCGAACACAACGGACCGGGGTTCCGGACACGTCAAGTTCGTTCAACGGGGCGATGACTCTGCGGAGGTCGAGACGCCCGGCCTTCTTCTGGTCCGGTGCCGGCTTGGTCTCGAGCCGGTCGACGCGACCGACCATTTCATCCACCGTCCGGAAACCGAGCTCAGCCATCCATTCCCGGAACTCTTCCGCAATGAACCGCATGAAGCGCTCAACATACTCCGGCTTGCCGGGGAAGCGGCTTCGCAACGCCTCGTCCTGGGTCGCGATGCCGACAGGGCAGGTATTCAGGTGGCATTTGCGCATCATCACACAGCCAAGCGTCACGAGGGTGATCGTTCCGAACCCGAACTCCTCCGCTCCGAGGAGGGCTGCGATCGCCAGATCACGACCCGTCCGGAGCTGGCCGTCCACCTGAACACGGATCCGATCCCGAAGGCGGTTGCGCACGAGGGTCTGCTGCGTCTCGGCCAGTCCGAGCTCCCAGGGCAGGCCGGTCTGCTTGATGGCCGTGAGGGGGGAGGCACCCGTTCCCCCGTCGTGACCCGCGATGAGAACCATGTCCGCCTTGGCCTTGGCCACCCCTGCTGCGATGGTTCCGACCCCGGCCTCGGAGACGAGCTTGACCGAGACGCGCGCCTTCGGGTTGGCCATTTTCAGGTCGAAGATCAGCTGAGCAATGTCCTCGATCGAATAGATGTCGTGGTGCGGCGGGGGGGAGATGAGCGTCACTCCGGGGGTCGTGTGGCGGACGCGGCCGATCTCTTCGCTGACCTTATGGCCCGGAAGCTGACCGCCTTCGCCCGGCTTGGCGCCCTGAGCGATCTTGATCTGCAGCTCGTCCGCGTTCACCAGGTACTCGATGGTGACCCCGAAGCGACCGGAAGCCACCTGTTTGGTTCGCGAACGGCTGCTGTCGCCTCCGGGCAGGGGTGTGTACCGTCTCGGGTCTTCTCCGCCCTCACCGGAGTTGCTTCTCGCACCCAGGCGATTCATGGCTATGGCGATCGTCTCGTGGGTTTCCCTCGAGATCGACCCGAGGGACATGGCCCCGGAGGTGAACCGGGAGACCACCTTCTCCACCGGTTCGACTTCTTCCAGGGAAATCGCGCCGGCTTTTCGGAAACCCAGCAGGCTCCGCAGCGTAACACCCACGCTCGACTGCTCGTCGATGATCCGGGAGTATTCTTTGAAAACCTTGTAATCGTTCGTCCAGCATGCCTGCTGGAGCTTGTAGATGGCCTCTGCGGTAAGGAGATGTTTTTCTCCGTCGATTCGATTGTTGTAAGCCCCGCCCAGGTCGAGGAGTCTGGAAGGGGATCCGTTGTTCGGGAAGGCCCGTAGGTGCCGGCTGCCGGCCTCATCGGCGATCTCGTCCAGCCCGATGCCCCCCACACGCGAAACCGTCCCTGTGAAGTATTTTTCGATCAGGTCCGACCCGAGGCCCACGGCTTCAAAAATCTGTGCCCCGTGAAAGCTGCGAATCGTGGAGATCCCCATTCGACTCAGGGTCTTGAGCAACCCCTTCTTCGCGGCCGTAATGTACGAATCCAGGGCCTCCTCCGGGGTGGACGAGGTCTCCAGGAGGCCTTCCTCGGAAAGATGCCTGACCGTCGCCAGGGCAAGATAAGGACAGACCGCGTTGGCGCCGTAGGCAATCAGCAGGGCAAAGTGCATGACCTCCCGCGGCTCTCCGCTCTCGAGAATGATGCCGGCATGGGTGCGCAACCCCCTGCGGATGAGGTGGTGGTGGAGCCCGGAGGTGGCGAGCAGAACCGGGATCGGTGTCCGGCCGGCGTCTACCCGGCGGTCACTGAGAATTAACAGGGTGGCCCCCTCGGCGATGGCCCTTTCCGCCTGTTCGAAGACGGACGCCAGAGCCTCTTCCAGGGCGCTCCCATCCCCGCCGGAAGGGAAGAGGATGTCGATGTCCGCAGTGACGATGTCCGAATGGTTGGCATACCTCAGTCGGTGCATGTCCTCCGGGGTCAGGATCGGATGGTGGAGCTTGAGTTGACGGCAATGCTCCGGCGTCTCGGCGAGCAGGTTTCTCTGACGACCTACGAATCCCATGAGGGACATGACGAGTTCTTCCCGCAAGGGATCGATCGCCGGGTTCGTGACCTGGGCAAAGAGCTGCTTGAAGTAGTCGAAGAGCAATTGGGGACGGTCGGACAGGACCGCAAGGGCGGCATCGTTGCCCATCGAACCGACCGCCTCCTGGCCCCGAGAAGCCATGGGACTCAAGATCATGTCGAGTTGCTCTTCCGTGTACCCGAAGGCGTGCTGTTTCTGGACGAGGACCTCCGGGTCTTCGCTCGGGGGGTGGGAAGGCATCAGGAGGCCCCTCAAGCCGATCCTGTTTTCCATGACCCAGTGGCGGTAAGGCTGTTGCCTCGAGATCGTGGCCTTGATCTGATTGTCGGGGATGAGCCGGTTCTGCTCGAGATCGACCAGGAGCATCCTGCCGGGCCTGAGTCTTCCTCTGCTGAGGATCCGGTCCGCGGGGATCTCCAGGACACCGGTTTCCGAGGCCAGGATCACCCTTCCGTCACGGGTGACCGTGTAGCGAGCCGGCCGCAGCCCGTTTCGGTCGAGGGCGGCCCCGACGTAGCGGCCGTCGGTGAAGGCGAGGGCTGCGGGCCCATCCCAGGGCTCCATGAAGGCAGCGTGATACTCGTAGAAGGCTCGCTGGTCCTGTCCCATCAAGTACATGCTTCCCCAGGCCTCCGGCACGAGCATCATCATCGCGTGGGGCAGGGATCGGCCACCGAGAACGAGGAGTTCCAGGGCATTGTCCAGCATGGCCGAATCACTCCCGTCCTCGTCGATAACGGGCTTGATCTTCTCGATGTCGGGACCGAAGAGCCCTGACTCCAGGATCGCCTCTCTTGCCCGCATCCGGTTCACGTTGCCGCGGAGGGTGTTGATCTCACCGTTGTGTGCCAGGAAGCGGAACGGCTGGGCCAGCCTCCAGCTCGGGAAGGTGTTCGTGCTGTAACGTTGATGAACGACCGCAAAAGCGCTCTTGAACCGCTCGTCCCGGAGGTCCGGATAGAAGACGGCGAGCTGCGTCCCCACGAGCATTCCCTTGTACGCGAGCGTCCGCCCCGACAGACTGACGACATAGAAGGGACTCGGATCGTCGCCCCCTCCGGCGAGCGTCTTTTCCGCTAAGCGCCGGATCACATACAGCTTTCGTTCGAACGCCTCGGGATCGAGTCTTCCGCGGGACAAGAAGATCTGCCGGATTTCGGGCTGTCCTGCCTTCGCAAATTCCCCGAGGGGATCAGGGTCGACCGGAACCTTCCGCCACCCCAACACCCGGCATCCCTCCTGTTCGCATATGCTCTCGAACACACGCACGGCCTTCCTTGCGAGGGCGTCATCCCTGGGCAGGAAAATCATGCCCACGCCATAGCCGCCCCGGTCCGGCAGGGCGAATCCCGATTCCCGACACTCCTCCTGGAACAGGGCGTCCGGAATCTGGACCAACAGGCCGACCCCGTCTCCTGTGGCCTTGTCTCCGCCGACCGCGCCCCGGTGCTCCAGGTTTACCAGAATTTCCACGGCGTCACGGATAACCGCGTGGTCCGGCCGTGCGTCCAGGCGTGCGATGAATCCCACACCGCAGCTGTCGTGTTCAAAGGCAGGATCATACAGGCCCTTGCCCGAAGGTCTTGATGGGTCGCTCATAAGTTCTGTCCCAATTTGCGGTAATTCATCTGCCATCACCGTTTGACACCAGCTATTAGCTATTAGCTGTTAGCCCACCCAGCGCCCCGTGGCGGGCACTCTGCCGGGGGTTGGGGCGAGGAGCTAAAAGCTAATAGCTAATAGCAGAGTGACAAAAAGGGCGCAGGCGTCAGCCGTCGCCCGATCACTTTCGCCCGTTCCGTATACGAGGACGAACCATACCGGGCAAATACCATACCTGCATTGCACAACTCAAATTACCAAGATCACGAACACACCTCTTGAGACGCGACAAAAGCGCCTGTTTTCGCCCAGGCCCACTTGTCGTACATCACTATTTTTGCTAATATTCTTTGGTTCACGAAATCGAGTCCGGGCAAGAAAGAATCGAATCGAGTCGTAAGCCTGCCCGCCAAGGACACGATGACAAGACGCACCAAGCCTAACGGGCGATTAACTCAGGGGTAGAGTGCCATCTTCACACGGTGGAAGTCGCTGGTTCAAATCCAGTATCGCCCACCAAGCGAGTCCAGAGGGGGGTCAGGGCAACGCGCCTTGACCCCTCAGTTATTAGCCATATATCTCAACATCTTATAATGTTTTCCTCAAACTTTACTTTACTCTTCTATCCGGACATCACTTCTTGATTACGATCTCTTTTATCGGTTTCCACCCGTCTGCTCCAGGAGCTTGTCCTTTCCGTCGGAATCGGTCTCAGCAAGGAATGGCTCTGGAGGAGGCAGGCCTGCATAACGCACAGGGTCCATGCAGACGACGCCTGCTATGGCGTTGACATCTACTCGCTGATTTTTGCCGGCGTCGAGCATCCTCACCGAGTGAGGCAGGAGGGTACACTTTATGGGTCATACGATTGATATCGATACGGGGGGCACCTTCACGGACGGCGTCTTCGTGTTCGGAGACAGGGCTGCATCCGTCAAGGTACCGACCACGCCGCATGACCTGACCGTCTGTTTCCTTAATTGTATCGAGGCAGGGGCCGAGCGGTTGGGGATTCCGGTGGAGGATCTGCTTTACGAAACAGAGGTCATTCGGTTCTCCAACACGATCGGGACGAACACGATCATTCAGAGGGACGGCAGTCGCCTGGGACTCCTCGTCACCGCAGGCTGTGAGGATCTTGCGCCGACGGGCAGTGGGGACGGAAAAGCACCGCTGCTCTCGTCGGAAATGGTTCTCGGGGTCGAGGAGGAAGTCACTCGATCCGGGGAGGTCCTCAAGCGACCGAGCGGAAAGACGATCCTTTCCTCGGCCCAGACCTTGATCGACCGTGGCGCCCGCTGCCTGGTCGTGGCCTTCACCCATTCCGAGTTCAACCCGGAAAACGAGCGGTTCGTCCGGGAAGCGGTCAAGCAGGAGTACCCGCGGGACTATCTCGGCTCCGTCCCCGTGTTCTTGTCTGCGGACATCTCTCGGCGCTCCGGGCGGGTGGAGCGAATCAACGCGGCCGTACTCAACGCCTACATCCACAGCAAACTGGCCAGACTGCTGTACAAGGCGGGCGAGGACCTTCGTCAGAAGCTCTACCGCAAGAGCCTCTTCATCGTTCACAACAACGCCGCCGTGGCCCGGGTGGCCAAGACGCGGGCGATTCACACCTACAACTCGGGGCCGGCCGCCGGTCTGCTGGGAGCACGAACGACGGGGCAACTCTACGGGAAGGGGGGCCTGGTTTCGGCGGACATGGGAGGGACTTCCTTTGACCTCGGATATGTACGGAACGGGCAGGCGAGCTATTCCCTGCGGCCGGACATCGAAGGGTTCACCGTAAACGTACCCATGATGGAGATCCGCGCCGTCGGAGCCGGCGGTGGGTCGATCGCCTCGGTGGTGGACGGAAGACTCCATGTCGGCCCCCAGTCTGCCGGGGCCTTGCCCGGCCCGGTCTGTTTCGACCTGGGGGGAGTCGATCCCACGGTAACCGACGCAGACCTCATCCTTGGGATCCTGGACCCCGCATACTTCCTCGGTGGGGCCATGCAACTCGAGCTCGACAAGGCTCGTAATGTTCTGAGGGAGAAGGTAGCCGAGCCGCTCGGGCTTTCCGTGGAAGCTTCCGCGTTGAAGATCAAATCCCAGATCGACGCCGCAATGGGGACGGAAATCCGAAGGATTCGAGAACGAATGGGCGGCGAAGAAGATCCTCTTCTCGTCGTTTACGGGGGAGCCGGACCGGCGCACTGCTGCCACATGGCAAAGGCCGCCGACCTGAGGAAGATCGTGGTCACACCCTTTTCCGCCGTCTTCTCCGCCTTCTCGGCTTCCGGCATGGACGTTGGCCATCGCTACGATTCCCGCATAGATCTTCCCCTGGCGGAAACAACCGATTTTCACACACTCGAGCATGCTCTCCAAGGGATGGAGAAGCAGGCGAATCGTGATATGCGCGGAGAGGGCTTCTCACCCGATCAAGTGGAGCTGGGCCTGGAGTTGTTCGTTCGGCAAGGGGAGGATGGGCGGGAGGTGAGATTCGGCGCAGAGACGGACTTCTTCCGACGACCCGAGGGAATCAAAGAAATGATGTCCAGGGCCAGTGAATCGGTTGATGGGGCAGACAGGCCGGACGGGAGCCTGACGATAACAATGGTGTGTCTGATCGCACGGGCCAAGGTAGAACATTACGAGACGCAGGAAGTTCCACCGGCCTCGGTGGAGGTGGAGAAGGCGGTGAAAGGCAGTCGCAGTCTCGTCCTGGACGAAGAAGCCGGGGCACAGCCGACACCCGTGTACAATCGATCCCTTCTTACGAACGGGCACAGCCTTGTCGGTCCGGCATTGATCGAATCCGAGCAGACCACGCTCCTGATCCCTCCCGGGTGGAGGATGCGTGTGGATCGTTACAACAACGCGGTCATAGAGGAGGGTTCAGGGAGATGAAGGTCAGAATAACGGAGTGTCTTGAGATCGACCTGGACCACGAAAACTGGATATGCCAACGATGCAAACATGCGCTGATCAGCGCCCGCGAGAACTACAAGAAGGGCTGTGTCGTGGCCGAGAAGCCCCTGGAGGAGGTCCATCCTCCCATGGTCGAGGGTGAGGGCTACAGCTTCTGCCCGGATCCGGATTACTGTCGCATTCTGGAATTCTACTGCCCTCGTTGCGGTGTCTTGATCGAGAACGAGTATCTGCCCCCGGGGCATCCGATAACACACGATATCCAGCTGGACATGGACGAGCTCAAGAAACGACACGGGATGTGAAGGGATGAACGGGCGAGAACGGTTCAAGGGATTCCTGAACGGGGAGCCGGTGACGAGACCTGCCTTCGTTCCCCTGATCCGGGGACTGCTGGCCCGGGTGGAGGGAATGTCGATGGAGACACTCACCTCCGACCCAACGCTCTGGGCCAAAAGCCTGATGAAGACAACCCAGCTTTTCGGTCTTGACGGCGTGGTCGTGGGGCTTGATGTCACGCTCATGGCAGAGGCATCCGGCTGCCCCGTCACATGGGAAGAGGACAGACCGATTCTCATGCCCCTCCAGGGGGATCTCAACGAGGCCCCGGAGCGATCCGGTCGTATCCAACACGCCCTGGAGACGGCGCGGAGGTTGTTCGAGACCTGCCGTTCCGAAGTTGCGTGCCTGGTCGCCCTCACCGGTCCGGTCACCCTGGCGAGCCAGCTCTTTGGGCCGGAGGAGGGGCCCGAACGCACCCGAGAGGTGAAACCCCTGCTCCTTCGAGTCGCAGAGGCCTTCTGCGCCACCCGCCCGGACGTGTTGCTCTTCCTAGAGGACAGTCCCGCCTGGACCGGCCCGACCCCGGCGGATCGCCGGATCTACAACACGCTCAAGAACATCGCTTCTTACTACGACGTTACCTCGGGTCTCTACCTCCAAGGGGTGGACTCGCAGAGCCTGAGTGACTTTTCAGGACTCAAAATGGACGTCTACGTCCTGGGTCCCGCCGAGAACGATCCGCTTCCATCGCCTTCCGCCCTGTGGGGACTCGGTGAGGGGGCCCTCGGTGTCGGGCTTGGGGTGCCTCTGGATGACGTTGGCAAGGCAAGGGAAATCATCAGCGACGGGCAACGACTCTATCGCGAACGGGCCGGACCCGGCTTTTTCCTGACCAGCATCGGACCGGTTCATCGGGACGTCGATCTCGAGGCCTTCCGCACGCTGGCAGATGAGATCACGCGTTTGTAACCCGAACGGACGAAAAGGTGTGCTATGAGCGTGACAGTCAATATCGACATCGGCGGCACATTCACCGACTTCTTCGCCGCCGGAGAGGGTGGACGTACCTCCATGACCAAGGTCCCGACGACCCACTACGACCTGTCCGTGGGTTTCATGAGAGGCATGAAGGAACTCGCCGGGTTGAATGGACAGGGACTCTCCGCATTCCTGGGCGAGACCGACGCGGTTCGCTACTGCACGACCATCGGGACCAACGCATTGATCGAACGGACAGGTCCCAAACTCGGACTGATTACCACAGCGGGGTTCGAAGACACCATCTACCTCGGCAGGGCCCGAAGTTGGGCGGACGGCGGGTCCACGAAAGAGAACAAGGACCTCGCCCGGATCCGGAAGCCCGACCCGCTCATCTCCCGGGACATGGTCGTGGGCGTGGAAGAGCGTATCGACAGCTTCGGCAACATCATCCGGCCCCTGGATCCCGAGGAGGTCCTGGAAAAACTCCAGGTTCTCGTCGACCGGGGTGCAATGGGTTTTGTGGTCTGCCTGCTCTGGTCGTTCCAGAATCCCACACACGAGCGGAGGGTCAAGTCCATCATCGAAGAGGAATACCCGGAGGACTACCTCGGTTCGATGCCGGTCATGCTGTCGAGCGACGTGTCCCCCAAGTCGGCCGAGTATACGCGGTTCACCACGACCATCGTCAACGCCTACATCCACGGTGTGATGTCCCAGGAACTCAACAAGCTCGGGGTGGAGCTTCGAGACGGGGGGTACAAGAGACCTCTTCTGCTCGTTCACAGCACCGGAGGCATGAAGAAGGTATCACGAACCCGGGCGGTCCTGACACACAACGCCGGGCCCGTTGCAGGGCTGCACGGTGCGCTTACCCTGGGAAAGCACTACGGGTACGAGAACATCATCTTCACGGACATGGGAGGCACCTCCTTCGACATAGGCGTGATCACGGGCGGTCGACTCCGAACCTACGATTTCATCCCGGTGATCGACTGCTGGCGGACGAATATCCCGGCCATCGAGGTGAAGTCCATCGGTGCGGGAGGAGGGTCGATTGCCTGGGTGAACGAGATGATGGGCAGTGCCCTCGAGGTGGGCCCGCAATCCGCAGGCTCCATGCCCGGTCCTGCCTGTTACGACCAGGGCGGCGAAGAGGCGACGGTTACGGATGCGGATTTGGTGCTGGGCTACTTGAACCCGGACAACTACCTGGGCGGTAAGATGCTGCTCGATCCGGAATTGAGTCACGAGGTCATCGAAAAGAAGATCGCCCAACCCCTCGGCGTGGATGTAATGGAGGCGGCCCTCCATATCCGTCGACTCGTGGACGGCCGAATGGGCCAGGAAGTCTTCAATGAGGTCGCCCTCAAGGGGCACGATCCGCGGGATTTCGTCCTCTTCGCGTGCGGTGGGGCAGGGGCCACACACGCCTGCGGGTTCGCTCCCTATCTCCACGTGAACAGAGTGGTCGTCTCCGGCTATTCGTCCGTCTTCGGGGCCTTCGGGGCCTCCACGGTGAACATCCAGCAGGTCTGGGAGAAATCGAGGACCCTGAAGATTTTTCAGTGGGCCACGCAGTCCTACGCGGAGAACTACGACGATTTCAACACCCTGGTCAACGAGCTCATGGACCTTGCGGTGCGCGACTTTCGCCTCGAAGGATTCCCAGAGGAACAGGTCCAATTCCGGCTGGAACTGGATATGCGCTACGGGATGCAGTACAACCTGACCAAAATCGTCTCTCCCCACCTGAACGTTCAGGGACCGGAGGACTTCAAAGACATTTGCGACACCTTCACGGAACAGTACTCCGCCATCTACACGCCGGAAGCCACCTTCCCGGTCGGAGGAATCAACGTGGAGTGCTTCTACCTGACGGCATCGGTGGAAACAGCCGATTCGTTGATCGAGCAGGCTGAGCTGAAAGGCCCTGAACCGCCGGACAAGGCCCGTCTTCCGTCGCGCAAGGCAACCTGGAGCGGCAAACAGGGCGCCGTGGAAACCCCGGTCTTCTCTTTCGCGGAGTTGGAACCGGGCAACGTGATCGCCGGTCCGGCCCTGATCGAAGCGCCGGATACGACCTACGTGATCGAACCGGAGTGGCGATTCACTCTGGACGGGTACCGCAACGGGAT
>RCNG010001173.1_pt1 | contig 17100 bp, 17 predicted proteins | sample 2041371 | NCBI WGS metagenome assembly RCNG01 (sample SAMN09708227, study PRJNA481090) | Marine sediment metagenome, whole genome shotgun sequencing project. | biome: marine sediment; feature: ocean; material: sediment; isolation source: Sewage treatment plant 1 marine sediment (STP1) ... | reverse complement strand
TGTGGTCTTTCGGCGGTGAATTGTGGAATCCCGAAACCAATGAAATAGACGGTTACCTGAACTCAGCGGCATCCATCGATGGCCTCAAATCTTATATCGACATGTTCAAATACGCTCCGCCCGGTGGAACCAACTGGGGGTTTGATGAAATCAACAGTGCTATGCAGCAGGGTAAAGTTGCCATGGCCATGCAATGGTACTTCTTTTTCGGCTCCAATGCAGACCCCAAGGTCTCCAAAGTGGCTGATTCGGTCGGCTTTGCGAATTTGCCGGGAGCGATTGGCCGTGACGGCAAATTTAGACGGCAGTTCAGCCTGGGCGGCCAGGGTATGGGAATCAACATTTACTCCAAATGCGTCGAAGAAACCTGGAAGTTTATCGAATGGTACCAGCAATATCCTCAACAATGGCAATATGCACAGACCTGCCAGAGCGCACGCAAAGATGTGTTAAGCAATCCGGATTGGTACAAACTGAATGACTGGAACAAGCAGTTCTCCAAAGCCATGCAGTACACCAACGATTATTGGCATATACCGGAATACATCATCTTGCTGGATATCTTACAGGAAGAAGTCACCAATGCGATCTCCAAGAAAAAGACGGTTGAACAGGCGCTCAGCGACTGTGTCAAACGCCAGGAGAGAACGCTCAAACGGGCCGGCTATAAGATTACGCGCACCGAGAACATCCCAGAGGTGCCGGATCAGATGGTCAATCCCGTCGGGATGGATAAGGTGACGCCAATTAGTTACGATTAGGAGGGCTTTGTTGGCTGATGAAAATCATGCTTTCTTTCACATTGTTACTTTCAAAAAGTAATCCCACTTTTATTCCCCTTAAATTTTGGATTTTGGATTTTGAAATTTGGATTTAAGGTCCGCCTCCGGCGGATCAATTTAATAATAATTGATAGAGCAAAGTGATACAACAAATCCGCAATCTAAAATTACCTCAAAAAGCTGATATAACGGAATAAAAATGGAATGAATGTTAAGAGCTACGTTATGCGTGATTTTCATCACCTTGGCATCGACCTATTTCATACCAACCGATGTCAGCGGTATGAAATCATAATGCATTTGACCTGATTTCAATTAGCGAAATTCGGCTTCGGACCGGGTAAAATCAGGTCAGATGCACCTTTTGGTGTTTTACGTTTAACTCACCTAATTCTATCAGGTATACTTTTATGGAAGCAAACGGATCGAAAATCACACGGTTGATCGTGATGACCATCATCGGAATATGGGTGGTCTTTAGTCTGGGTCCGCTCTTATGGCTTTTTCTGTCATCTCTGAAGACCAGGCTCGATCTCTTTTCGATGCCACCCAAATTTTTTTTCAGCCCCACCTTACATGGGTATAAAAGCTTATTCGTTATTACGTATAAAGACGGCAGTACCGGTTTTTCCGAGATAATCGGTACCATGATCAACAGCGTGGTGATTGCCGGTGGGGGCACAATTTTAGCTGTTTGTTTAGGCACGATGGCGGGCTATGCGGCAAGCCGCTTCGATTTTAAAGGCAAGGGCGACTTCATGTTTTTTGTGCTGTCCACCCGGATGCTGCCGGCAGTCGCCGTCCTGGTGTCATTCCATATGATGTTTTCGAGAATGGGACTGGCCGATACCCGGTTTGGCATGACCCTTTTATACATCTTAGTCAATATCGGTCTGGCGACCTGGATAATGAAAGGATTTTTTGACAGTGTTCCGCAGGATGTCGAAGAAGTGGCCTTGATTAACGGATATTCCCGGCTGTATGCATTCCGGAAACTGGTTCTGCCGATGGTAAAAGGCGGAATCGCCGCCACGACCGGCTTTTGCTTTATTTTCGCATGGAACGAATTCACGTTCGCTTCCATTATATCGACAACGAGAGCCAAAACGCTGCCGGTAAGAATAACAGCAGCCCTCGGCAAAGAAGGCCTCGATTGGGCGATGGTGGCTGCGGCCGGTATCTTGCTGATCATCCCCATCACAATTTTGTTTTATCTGATCCGCAGACACCTGCTCATGGGCATGACCTTCGGGGTTCTCGGAAGGAAACAGTGAAGGCAGATATGGAAATAAAGCAATATAATATCCCTAAAATGCTGAGTGATCGGGCAATATGCTTTTTCTTCTTATTTCCGACTCTCGTATTGTTGCTATTTTTAATCGGCTATCCGTTCGTCATGCTGATTTATAACAGTTTTTTCCGGTATTCGGTGTTAAGACCGGCTGTTCCGGCTGAATTTATCGGCTTTGATAATTATTTGTTCTTTTTGACGGATGACTACACCTGGCAGCGGTTTATCTTCACCGGCAAATTCGTGGTTCTGGCGGTTACGATCCAGTTCTTTCTTGGAATCACAATATCGTATCTACTACAGACCAAATTTAAGGGGCGCGACGTTGTTTTTACCATGATCCTGATGCCGATGATGCTTTGCCCGATCATCGTCGGCCTTTTTTGGAAGTATCTGTTTAATTTTGAATGGGGGCTGGTGAATTATCTGTTATCGCTTATCGGGGCATCAGGTATCGATTGGCTTGGTGACCCCACATACAGCCTTTGGGCCACGATTATCGCCGATACGTGGATGTGGACACCGTTTACCATCCTTCTCGCTACAGCTGCCTTCAGCGGTATTCCAAAGTCGATGTATGAAGCCGCCGACGTTGATGGGGCGTCTGCAAGCTTTAAATTTTTTAATATCACGCTGCCGCTTTCCGCGCCGGTGTTGGTCATTGCGCTCTTACTGCGCCTGATCGATTCTTTCAAGCAGTTTGATCTTTTCTATGCCTTGACGGGCGGAGGACCCGGTGATGCAACCCAGACCGTGTCTTTTCTGCTCTATAAAACTGCATTTCAGTATTTTTACACCGGCGAAGCATCCGCACTGGGCATGATCATTTTGATCATTATCATCGGATTATCTTCCATCTTTATCCGGTATCTAACCAACTTGTCACAAAAGCAGCAGGCATGAATAGTATAAGGAGAGGAATCTTTGGCTAAAATCACCCTTGAAAACCTGACAAAAAACTACGGTGATGTTCAGGCGGTGAAAGGCATTGACCTGGTGATTCACGATCAGGAGTTCGTCGTATTGCTCGGGCCCTCGGGATGCGGCAAGACGACCACGTTAAGATGCATTACCGGTTTGGAACGGCCAAGCAGCGGTAAGATCCTCTTCGATGATACGGAAGTCAATCAGCTTGAACCGGCTAAGCGCAACGTTGCTATGGTGTTTCAGTTTTTTGCGTTATATCCCCATTTGAAGGCCCGTCAGATCATCACATTCCCGCTGCGGGCCAGGAAATTGCCAAAAAACACCATTCGTGAAAAACTCGAATGGGTGACGGATATGTTCAAGCTGAACGATTTGCTGGAACGATATGTCGGCGGCATGCCGCCGGGTGATAAGCAGAAGATTGCGTTAGCGCGGGCAATCGTTCGCGATCCCAATGTTCTCTTGCTTGATGAACCACTGTCCGCTCTGGATGAGAAATATCGTGAAGAAATGCGTTGGCAACTCGGCCATATTCAACGGGAGCTCAAAGTCACCACCGTTTATGTCACCCATGATCAGCGCGAGGCAATGTCACTGGCGGACCGCATCATCCTTATGCGAGATGGTAAAATTGTGCAGGAAGCGCCACCCGAGGATATATATAAAAACCCGAACAGTATATTTGCGGGCTATTTCATTGGAAGCCCGGGGATGAATATGTTTGATGTACAGCTAACGGGCAACAAACTTCTGATAGGAGACGAAAAGCGACCGCTGATCATCACCCGGGAACTTGGCCGACGACTAGGCCGGAAAGGGGACGAACACCTTGTCATGGGTATTCGGCCGGAATATCTGACCCTATCGAAAGCAAAACCGAATGGCGGTTCGAGCAGTTTTGCAGTCAACATATTCAGCACAGAACAAATTGGAAATTATAAAATCTTTAATTTTCGAGTTGACGGCAAGATATTTCATGGAATGGTCGACAGAACCGAAACCATTGCGAATGAGGGTCATGTATCTTTCAATATGGACATGGTGCGGTTTTTTGACAAGTCCACCGGCCGGAATCTTTTTTAAGGCAATCACTTTTTCAATCTAGACGTGATTTAATTATGCTACGGTTAGAAGAATTATCAAAATCATATAAAAAACAAATCGCGGTTCAGGATCTTAACATTGAGGTCGAAAAAGGTGAGGTCTTTGTACTCCTCGGACCTACCGGAGAAAACAACTACACTACGCATGGTTTCAGGCCTGGTGGCACCAGACGACGGAAGAATATTTATCAACAATCAAAATATCACAGCCATGCCGCCCCAATCCAGGAACGTAGCCTTTGTATTTGAAGGACTGAATTTATTCCCGACTTATACCGTCTACGATAATATTGCATTCGCATTGAGATCGCCTGTATACAAAGAAACCGAGAGCGAGATAAAGTCCCGCATCCAGAAAGTGTCAAAGGATTTACACATTGATCATCTCCTTAGCCGAAAATCCGACACTATGAGCGGCGGGGAGATTCAGCGAGTTGCAGTCGCCCGGGCGCTGGTCCGCAGACCCGAACTTTATCTTTTAGATGAACCGTTGAGTAATTTAGATCTCAAGCTACGTGAGGAATTACGGGCTGAATTAAAAGAACTGCATCAAAATTATGAATCAACCGTGGTATATGCCACCCATGACTATATCGGGGCCGTGTCCATCGCGGATAGAATCGGCATATTATACGAAGGCCACCTGCACCAGATCGGCTCCCAGATGGAGTTGTATAACAATCCATCGTCTACCATCGTTGCAACCTTGATGGGTAATCCGGCAATGAATCTACTGACGGCGGTACGAGATGGAAACCGTTTGGTTGCGCAACAAAATTCACAAGTCTATTTCGAGTTGTCCGATTCAGCAACAAATCAGCTCGATTTAAGCCGGCAGACATTTTTGCTTGGATTATGGCCGGAAGACATTAAAATTAGTCTCTCCCCATTAGATGGCTATATAAAAAGTCAGCTTTACGGCCAGGAATACCGTGGGACCGATCGTATCATAAGTCTTGCTGTGGGAGACGAGACGCTTAAAAAAATGGTCGGTATCGAGTTTGAAGGTCGCTTTGGAGATGATTGCTGGTTTTCTTGTGATTCCGAAAAGATTTTTTTGTTTGATCCGTCCACCGGACAAAGATTGTGAACCAAATGAAACTGTGGTGATGAAAAGTTACTCTCAAATAGACTCATATGGACTTATCTTTTGATCTCATATTTATTCCGATTTCCAAAAGGTTTCAGGTTTCAGGTGTCAGGACGGAGGTATCCGGGAATTGAATCCTGACACCTGACACCTGAAACCATATACCCGTAGGTTCGAATAAAGTTAGGATAAAATTTAGAGGACATGTTACGGGCAATTTTCACCATCCCAGCATGATACTGAGACCATAGTCTGCAACTTGACAACGTAGCCAAACCTAAGTATGGTAAATCACAATGGAAAATCAGACACCATCTAAAGATGGAAAACTTCTCAATTTCTTTTATGTTGTTGCATCTTTGTTAATTTTTCTAGGTTTGATTCTCATGTGCCAGCCGTTTAGCATGAAAATTTATACGGTTGGCTTTCCGACCGTGCTGGTGGGGACCATCGCCTATATTGTTATGGATCATTTAAAAAAATGATGTTGCCAGGGTCGACAATAAAAAATCTACCTGTGATCGGACAGCTCAAATGAAAAAATGTATTAATGATCCTGAAAAACTAGTTTCTGAACTGCTCGAGGGCTATACGCTCGCCTTCCCGGACAAAGTCAAACTGGAAGGTGAGAATCTGGTTATGAGAACCTATCCCAAAGAGCTTGGCAAGGTTGCCCTTGTGACTCTGGGAGGCACTGGTCATGAACCCGGCTTGAGTGGCTTCGTCGGGTACGGCATGCTGGATGCCAGTGTACCCGGTGAAATATTTGCCGCGCCGGGACCCAAAAAATGTTTGGATGCGATTAAGAGAGCCGATCGGGGCGGAGGTGTGTTGTTTGTGGTCTTAAATCACGCCGGTGATGTGTTAACCGCCAATATTACAATGGAAATGGCCCTCAAAGAGGGCTTAAATATAAGAATGATCATTATTCATGACGACATCGCCTCCGGGCCGATCGACAAACCCGAAGAACGCCGGGGGCTGGTCGGCTTTTTGCCTATGATTAAAGTGGCCGGCGCGGCAGCCGAGGAAGGGCGCACTCTTGAAGAAATCGTTGCAATAGCAGAAAGAATTGGGCGATCCATGCGGACGCTGGCAGTTGCTTTTAATCCGGCTACACATCCGGCCACCGGAGATGCCATGTTCGATCTCGCTGAAGACGAGATGAGTATCGGCATGGGACAGCATGGTGAAGCCGGCACCGAACGGCTGCCGATGAAATGCGCCGACGATACGACCGATCTAATGCTTCAGATGCTGCTCGATGATCTGGTCGTAGAAGCCGGTGAAGAACTTCTGGTCATCGTAAACGGCGCCGGGGCCACAACGTATATGGAACTATTCATTGTGTTCCGTCGACTGCACATGAATCTGACAAATAAAAAAATCAAAATTGCCCGCAGCCTGATTGGTGAATATATTACCACCCAGGAACAGGGAGGGTTCCAAATTTTAGTTGCCAGAATGGATCGCGAATTGCTCAGGCTCTGGGATTCTCCCAGTGATTCGCCGTATTTTATTAGCCGCTAAAAAATCAATCATCGCCGACGGGCAATTTCTGTTTGTTATCGAAGTCGACAATCTCGAAATCAACGTCAAAGTCAGTAATCCCCCAAACGATTTGATGAAGGCGCTCTCCGTATGGGTAGAATTTACGGTGGAACACATCGTCTTAATCAATCAAATTAAAAACGGGTCCATGCTGAATTAACGTACGTAAGGAAATGATCTAAAATTAAACCAAGAAAGGAGAAAAGTATGGCAGCACCAGAGAACGCAAAAATGATTTTATTTGCTTACACCGTCAATGACTATGAAAAGACAGCCGCATTCTACAAGGAGGCCTTAGGCGTCAAATTTCCGGACGAGACCTTCGCCGTCAATCGGCTCGACGTCGAAAAAGGGCAGCTCAGTGAGGGGGCTGCTCAAGTGGAACTGCTCCAGCTTGAGAAATGGAGAGGGGCCGATAGCGGCTATGGGTTTGGCCACATCGGTTTTCAAGTAAAGGATATTGAAGCCATGGTTTCTCACCTTAGAGGTTTAGGGTATGAGCCCTCGGAAATTATGTTTCCCTTTGAAGGTAATGACAAGGTAAAGATTTGTTACTTCAGGGGACTAAATGATGAAAAGATAGAATTGGTTCAAATGGACTAATAGCAATTTTGAAAGGAGAAAAGAACAATGCCCATGAAAAAATTTATCAATGATCCCGAAAACCTCACTGCTGAGCTGCTGGACGGCTATGTCAAAGCCTATTCGAACAAGGTGGCTTTGCAATCTGATAAACTGGTCGTACGCGTGCAGCCGAAAGATGCCTCAAAAGTGGCTATAGTTACTTTGGGTGGAGCCGGGCATGAACCGGCTTTAAGTGGATTTGTCGGTGAAGGCATGCTCGACATCAGTGTTGTCGGTGACATTTTTGCCGCGCCCGGACCACCTAAGGTTCTTGAAGCGCTTAAAACGGCCAATCGTGATGCCGGCGTTTTGCTTGTCGTGCTTAACCATGAAGGAGATGTCATGAGTGCCAACACGGCCCAGGACATGGCCGAGGGCGAAGGGTTTAAAGTGAAAAGGATTCTGACCCATGAGGATATTGCCCCCGGCGCCGATGCTCCGGCGGAAGATCGGCGGGGTTTGGTCGGGTGTGTGCCGCTATACAAAATAGCCGGTGCGGCTGCCGAGGCGGGTAAGAGCCTGGATGAAGTGTATGCTGTGGCTGAAAAATTCAACAACAACATGGCGACCCTGGCGGTTGCCCTGAAAACGGCAACTCATCCGGCCAGCGGTGATGCGATTTTCGACCTTGCCGATGATGAAATGGAAATCGGTATGGGACAGCACGGCGAAGCCGGTACCGGCAGTTCCAAACTGATGACGGCTGACGAGACTGCTGAAATCATGATTACCCAGCTCAGCAAAGCTGTCGGAGCCAAGAGCGGCGACAAGCTTCTTGTCATGTTGAACGGCGCCGGCGCCACAACTTTGATGGAACTTTACATTGTTTTTCGCCGGGTGAAAGAATACCTGGCAGGTCAAGGCATCGAAGTGGCCCGGTCCCTGGTCGGTGAGTATTTGACTGTGCAGGAAATGGCCGGATTTCAAATGTTTGTTGCCAAGATGGATGATGAATTGCTGCAGTTATGGGATGCACCCTGTGACACGCCCTACTTAACCGTACGCTAAAGTACAAGGAATAAAAAGGTGGTATTTATGACTGAAACGACTGGGATTGACGACATGGGGCGGATGATTCGATCGGCTGCGGATTTGATCCGAGCCAATCGTGATGACTTGTCTAAATTGGATTCCGCTATTGGTGATGGAGATCACGGTATGACCATTGCCCGAGCCATGGGTATCGCCGAGAAGGTCATCGAAGAGTCTGAAAAAAAAGAGCTGAAAGGACTGCTCAAAGATGTCGGCTGGGGCGTCATGGGAGTTGATGGTGGCGCCACCGGTCCGCTCCTGGGATCGTTTCTAATGGGTATGGGCAATGGGATAGACGAGTTGGAGACGATCGACTGCCCAACCCTGGCGGCCATGTTTGAGGCCGGCTTAGCCGGGGTGCGCCGGCAGTCCAAGGCTCAGATTGGGGATAAAACCCTGATGGATGCTCTGATACCGGCCGTTGATGCATTCCGGCAGGCTGCCGATGAAGGGAAATCTATTAAAGAAGCACTTCATGATGCAGCCAAAGCAGCAGAAGATGGTGCGACTTCTACCAAGGAGTTCAAGGCTCGTTTCGGGCGTGCCAAGAATCTTGGGGAACGCACCATTGGATGCCAGGATCCGGGAGCCACATCAATGGCCTTGATTTTCCAGGGGTTCTTTGAGGGTTTGGCGTGATCAATGGATATTGCAGGATTCCAAAAACCCAACCCGGGCAAGCCGGAACCAAAAAGGATTAATCACGAAAACACGAAAGTTGGAAAGCACGAAATTTTCTTTTCTTTCGCGTTTTTGTCATTTCGTGCTTTCGTGATAAATATGTTTTTTCATAAAAAGCAAAGAATTCATAACTAAGACTCTAATGGCTTGAATATTTAATCCGATATCGGGTCATACGGTGATGGCGGCATTCGATCACGGCCACTTCATGGGACCGACCTTCGGTCGAGGATGTATTCGTAGAATTGAGGATGTGAGCAGATAACCACAAGATATTAGGGGGTTCATCGCAATGACGTCACTACCCAAGTATAAATCATACAAGAATGCAGATTTTTACAACCCGGAGGGGAAGTTCATTTCCGAAATTGCCAGTCAAGCATACTATGACATGATGGAGTTTTTCAAATATCCTATTTCAGAACGTCTGCGGAGTGAGGATTTCTGGGCCAAAGATTTTAATATCGGCAAGTTCTCTGAATCCGGCTTGGGAGGTATTTTTTGGATCAGCAGCCCGGAATACAACATCAGCGGCCATGAGATGTTTCTGTTGCCGAACCAAAGCGTACCGGAGCACTATCATGTTGCTACGGAGAATACGGCTCCCAAACTGGAAGCCTGGCATGTGCGTCATGGCTGGGTCTACATTTACAGCGAAGGTGAGCCAACCCCGGGCGTTGAGGAGCGCATTCCGTCAAACCATAAAGACTGCACCCAGGCACAGCACGAGGTCATCGTGAAACCCGGCGAAGTCGCCACACTTGCAAATCCAACCGAAAGGCACTGGATGAGGGCCGGACTCGAAGGCGCGATTGTTACCGAATACGCCACCCATCACGACCATGACGGCCTTCGTTTCAGTCATCCCGACGGCAAATTTTTTACAATAGATTTGGATGACTAAAAAAAAATGCGCCCAATCTCTTTGCCGATCATAGGATGAGATCGATTTTGCCTTGTTGTTTGTCCTTAGGGAAAGCCGGAGGACTTCAGATCCTGCGTTGTAGTTCCACCTGCTGCGGACGGTAGGCAATCCGCCTTAGGCGGATTTCACCTTTGACGCTTGACTCTGAAGCCCTCCGGCTTTTGCAACCTTGGGGTGAATTCAAAACGCCGAGCCATTGCAGGAAACAAGTCCTCGGAAGATACACCACCTATCCTTTTAAACACAAGTTTTGATTGTAACTCAATTGATATTACTAACCCCACCAACCAATATGGCTAAATGCTTGTTAATATCAAAAACGGGAGAATAATATATGGAAAAATTGAACCATAGAGAAAGGGTGATGGCCGCTTTAAGTGGGCAGGAACCTGATCGCGTTCCTTACTGTGAATTAGCCATTGATCGGGTCTTTGCCGCCAGGTTACTCGGGTGGGATGAAAAGCCTTATGTGAATGCTTTGGATGAAAATACTCCTTTCACTTTAGCGGAAGCCAAAAAAGTATCAACGACACTGGGGCTTGACAACATTTTTTATCTGCGTCGCCAACCCGTTTATGTGGACACGTTTGTTGATGAAGAAGGTCGCATATTCCCTGGAAACGGTAAGATCAAAACCGAAGACGATCTTGCCATGATAAACCTTCCTGATCCGCATCGAGATGAATTCTACGCTGAAGCTGAATCTTTTGCCAGGAACAAAGGTGACTATGCGGCTTTCTTTTTGACGCGGGGCGGTTTGGCGCCGGCCATGCTCAGTATGGGAATGGATCACTTCTGCTTATCTCTATACGATGACCTCAAACTGATCGAGCAATTACTCGATATCTATTTTGGTTGGATGGAAGTGGTGGCCGAAAGAATCTGTCAACTTGATTTTGATGTATTTTGTATGGCAGATGATTTTGCCTTCAATACAGGTATGATGTTTTCGCCCGATACATTCAAAGAATTGATCGTCCCCCACTATCGCCGCATTGCCGAGAAAATAACCATCCCATGGGTTTTTCACAGCGATGGCAATATCCAACATGCTATCGATATGTTAATGCAGGTTGGGGTGGCTGGTATCCATCCCATCGAAAACGGAGCCATGGATATCCGCAAGGTAAAAAAGGAGTTTGGCGACAAACTTTGCATTTTTGGCAATGTTGACTTGGTTCTTTTGGGTTCCGGGTCACCGCAAGAAGTTGAAGAGGAGGTGTTGGGCCTGATCCGTGATATCGCTCCAGGAGGCGGATATATTATAACCAGTGGCAACAGTCTTGCAGACTATCTCAAACCGGAATGCGTATTGGCCATCTCAAAGGCAATCGCAAAATATGGGAATTATCCCGTAGAATTGGATTAAACCATATATATGCTAAAAGGGGAAATTAATAATGGTGAATTTTGTAAAAATTAAGGAAGCGACAATGAACGGTGAGCAACATACCGTGGCAGAACTCACCCGGGAAGCTATAAAGCAAGGTGCCGAGGCAGAACAGATTATCCAGGACAGCTTCATTTCAGCTATGAGCATTGTTGGAGAAAAGTTCGGTGCCGGTGAAATATATATTCCCGAGATGCTCAGGGCTGCTCGTGCCATGAAATTCGGCATGGAAGTCCTAAGTCCGCTAATTGTTGGCAATAAAATCCATACCCTAGCAAAAGTAGTCATCGGAACAGTTAAAGGAGATATGCATGACATTGGAAAAAATCTGGTGGCTATGATGCTGGAGGGATCCGGGTTTGAGGTCGTCGATCTGGGAATTGATGTACCTGTAGATAAATTTGTGGATGCTGTAAATCAATATCATCCACGATTCTTAGCCATGTCGGCGCTCCTGACAACCACTATGCAACAAATGAAAATGGTTATCGATGAGTTGGAGGGAGCCGGTCTGAGACAAGGGGTAAAAGTTTTCGTGGGGGGTGCTCCGGTCAACCAGAGTTTTGCTGATGAAATCGGGGCCGATGGCCATGGGATAAACGCGGGGCAAGCTGCCGAGGTGATGAAAAGAATGCTAAATTAATCGATTTGTGAGTTTTGCCTGGGAGCCTTCAGCGCCAAATTTGAAGAGTATTATGATTGTTGTTTTAGTTTACTGATGATATCCAAAAGAAAGGAGGTGCAAATAGCTCGGTCAAGGAAAAGATCTTTTTAAGGTGTCTAAAGCCCTGTGAATGGATAGATACCAATTGAAATATCTATCTAAGTCTCTAACCTCAAACAAGGAGGAAGAATTATGAGGAAACATCGCTTACAGTTGATTATTATGATGACAGCCGTTCTTTTTTTGGTTGGCGTGTGCTTTGCGCCCGCTCCGGTGTTCGCCAAAAAAAAGATTGTGATCGGCAAGGTACCCATTACCCTTGAAGCAGCCTACCATCAAATGGTCAGCTGGCATGCTAAAAATTATGCCAAGAAAATGTATGGCGCTGAAGTCAGGGTGATTGACGGTCAAGGTAAGCCCGACGTTATGGCCAATGCCATTGATACGTTTATCGCTCAAAAAGTGGACGGCATTCTGATTCATGCCCCGTTTGACGGTTTTGTGGTCGCCGCTATTCAGAAGGCTCAAAAACTGGGCATCCCCGTCAGCACGACCTACATAGAACCTTCGCTTAAGGTCGCGCCCCATATTCAACAGATGGAAATTCCCGCATCCTTTGAAATGGGCCGAATTGCCGCTATGAAGTGGAAAGAATGGTATCCGGACAAGACATGTTATGTTGCCGGGATCGGTTGGGGTAATTTCCCGCACGTCATGCGGATGCGTTTCAATCCTTTTATGGAAGGCGTAAAATCCATTGATCCCAACGCCAAGATGCTCGCCAAATTGCCTGGTAATTCATCTACCGAAGTCGCAATGAATGCAACTCTGGATATGCTGGCAGCCCATCCTGAAATCAACATCATTCAGGGGGGTAACGACGAACACGCCATGGGCGCATTAGCGGCAGCTGAACAGTTGGGCCGGGGTAAGGCGGTTGACGGCAAATGCCTGACTGAAATCATTGTCGGCACCGACGGCAACGAAGCGGCCTTCCTCAAAATATACGACCCAACCAGCGCATTTAAGATTACCATGGCCGCACCCGCCAAGATTAACGCCTATGCCGAAGTCGATAGCATGATGGCCATGATCGAGGGAAAAGTCGATCCGAAAAAATGGGTGGAAGTCATCACCTATAATTTCCCGGTTTCCTACTGGACCACACCGGCTAATTATGTAGAGTATTTCCTGTGGGACAACATGAATTCCGATGTTAAATTATCCAAATAAGAGTTGTTTCTCAATCTTGAATTCGAAATCAGGGAATCAATTCGATTCCCTGATTTCACACCTATTGAGAGAAAGCCAATGATTGGTCAATCCGCCGTAGATTCAAACCAAAGCACGCCCTTAAGTCACCTAATAGATGCTAAGAAAATAACCCTGTTAGGCGTGATTATCACAATTTTTATTTTTTTCACCATTTTTGCGCCCAATTTCCTGACCGCCCAAAATCTCAAGTTTGTTATTCTGAAAGTTTCCACGATTATTATTGTGGCCACTGCTGCAACACTGCTCATGATCACCCGTAATTTCGATTTGTCGGTCGGCAGTGTTCTGGCTTTTAGCGGAATAATGCACGCTTATATGGCCAAGCATGGCATTCCCAGCAGTTTGTCAGTGGTATTTGCAATTGGATGGGGCATGCTTTTTGGTTATTTAAACGGATTAACGGTGGCGCGTCTTAAAATCACGCCGGTTATTGCAACCCTGGCAACCATGTATATCGCACGCGGATTTGCTTTTCTGGTGGCCCGCTGGGACGGCGGCGCCAATATATCCGCCGGTTTGCCGCAGGATTTCAGCAGTTTCGGCCGGACCATGATCGGGCCGCTGCCACTGCTGGGTATTATCATGATCATGTTTGTCGCTGTCTTTATTTTTATTGAGCGCAAGACCGTCTTTGGAAGATACATTTTTGCGATGGGCAGCAATCCGGATGCGGCCCGTCTTTCCGGTATCAATGTTCCCGGCATCATTACTTCACTTTACATCATCACCGGGGCTTTTGCCGGCCTGTGCGGAGCTATTCAAACTTCACGGATTGGTATGGGATCGCCGCAAAATTTCAAAGGCTTCGAGTTCGATGTTTTGATTGCCCTTATCCTGGGTGGAACCAGTCTCAAGGGCGGTGAGGGATCCATTATAGGAATGGTATTGGGTGCTCTGATCGTCGGCCTAGTCGGCAACGGACTCAATTTAATGGCCGTATCATCCTACTATCAACTGGTTTTTAACGGCAGCATCCTCGTTATCGCCGTTATGACCTATCAAGGACTTGGTAAGAGGCTTCAATAAATAAGGAATATCTTTATGGAAGAGATCATCATTGATGTGAAACGTTTAGAAAAGCGTTTCCCCGGCGTTCTTGCCCTGACGGATATCAGCTTTCAAGTTCGTAAAAATACGGTGCATTGCCTGGTCGGTGAAAACGGCGCCGGCAAGTCGACCTTTATTAAAATATTAACCGGTGTCTACCAGGCCGATGAAGGTGAGCTTTTGTTAAACGGCGACGTCCATCAGCCAAAGAATATCAGGGAATCCCGCAAAGCCGGTATTACTGCCATTTATCAGGAACTCAATGTGGTCGATGATCTAACCGTTGCCCAAAACCTATCACTGGGCAAGGAAAAGCACCGATGGGGGGTCGTTCAAGAAACACCCGATCTCGACAATGTTGTCTCTATCCTCAAAGATTTGGATCCGCGCATCAATATCAACCAGAAGGTTGCCACGCTGAGCGTGGCCCAAAAGCAGGTCGTCGAAATCGCCAAAGCGATTTCATCGGATGCGAATATTATCGTCATGGATGAGCCGACCGCAGCCATCAGCGAGGAAGAGGTCCGGCGACTTTTTGAGATTATCCAGGACCTGAAACAACAGGGGGTTACCATCATTTATATTTCCCACCGATTGAGCGAGATCTTTGAAATCGGTGATTATGTCACGGTTTTTCGTGATGGCAAGATGATCAACACCCTTGCGGTACAGGAACTTAATCATAACGGCAGCAGCCAGGCCTCTGTTGAACTGGTTAAGATGATGTTGGGCAAAGTCGTTGCCGAACATTACACGCCCAACGAAATCGATTATCAAACCAAGGCCCTTCAAGCACAAAATCTCACCAATGATACGCTTAAAAACGTAACTTTCGATCTGTATAAAGGAGAGATCCTCGGTTTTTACGGGCTGGTGGGCTCCGGCAAAACTGAAACGGCCCGGGTTTTTTATGGTCTTGATTCTTTTGAAGGCAAGGTGATGATCAAAGGTAAGGAAAACCGCTTGGGCAGTGTTCGCAGGGCGATAAAATCCGGCATCACCATGATTCCTGAGGAACGGCGTGTCGACGGCATTTTCGGTGTGTTGCCGATTCGTGAAAATATTCCAATCATGAAAATGGGCAATGTCCTAAAAAACGGAATTATCAGCCGGTTTAAGGAGCGCAACCTGGCGCAAAGCTATATGCAGAAATTGCGGGTGGTTGCCAGGAACGCGGAACAGAGCGTATCGTTTTTAAGTGGCGGCAACCAGCAGAAGGTGGTTATTTCAAAATGTCTTAATAGTGAGAGCGATATTTTTCTAATGGATGAACCGACCCGTGGTGTGGATGTCGGCGCTAAAGAAGAAATCCATAATATCATCCGTGAATTGTCGAGAGATGGGTGCTCGATTATCGTTTTTTCATCTGAACTGCCTGAAATCGTCAACCTGTGCGATCGTATCGTTTTAATGTACGAAGGTGAAATTCGTAAAGTTTTAAGAAATAATAAGGATATCGACAGCGAGGAAATTATGCACATCACCACCGGCGGCCAAGGGGGCACATCATGATTAAAGCCGCTTTGAAAGCAATCACGCAAAAACAGGAATTTGTCCTTTGCGCGATTCTGGTAGTCATTTGCATTGTGTTCGCAATTATTGCGCCTTTTTTTCTAAGTGCCTATAATATCGGCAATTTGCTAAGAGCAGTCAGCATGATTGTGATTGTGGCCTGTGGCGGCACTCTGTTGATGATGACCGCTAACTTCGATCTGAGTACCGGCGGCAACCTCATTTTCTCCAATATTATTTTTGCGATGACCTGCCTGGCAGGCGTGCCGGTTGTATTTGCGTTGGGCATAACGATTCTGTGCGGCTGTATGATCGGCGCCATAAACGGAATCCTCGTGACCCGATTTTCGGTGACGCCCTTTATCGCCACCCTTGGTACCTGGTTTATATTCAAGGGCATCGCCAAGGCCATTACCGACAATAATGAAATCAAAGCCGGCTTACCTAAAAGTTTTGACTTTCTGGGCCAGGGGCAGCTCGGGCCGGTTCCCATGCCGGTTGTTATATTAGTGGTGATTGTGGTTATCTTTTTATTCCTGGAAAGAAAAACCCTGCTCGGGAAATACTCCATGGCTATTGGCGGCAATCCCGCGGCGGCTTATCTTTCCGGTATAAATAGTGATAAAATCGTTTTTCTATTATTCACCATCACCGGCGGTTTGGCCGGTTTGGCCGGCTCCATAGCCGCCTCACGCATCGGCAGCGGTAATCCCCGCATTGGTGATGGATTTGAGTTCGACGTCATTATTGCAATTATTCTAGGTGGAACACGCCTGGCCGGTGGTCGGGGGACCATTCTCGGCACCCTCATTGCGGCTTTGATTGTCGCGGCTATCGGAAGCGGGCTCAACATGCTCGGCATGTTATCTTTCTGGCAGTTAGTACTTAAAGGCGGTATCCTTGTTCTATCGATTTTACTGAATGAGAAGCTGAGAAAATGAGTCTGACACCCGAGGTACTAAGGATGTTTAAACCAATAATTATAAAGGAGACAGTCATGAAAAGAACTATTCTATTCGTCATCGGTATTTTTTTACTAACCTCGTTAGCCTATGCTGGAGACAGCTATTACATTCAAAACACCTCCAGCGGTATTACAAGTGAAAAGGCACCATTAAAATTTTCAGAAGGGGAAATCAGTGCCGTACTGGAGGACAATTGCCCCGAAACGCATTGTGGGTTCTCCCCATTTATCCACACACTTGT
>RCNG010000564.1_pt1 | contig 17100 bp, 14 predicted proteins | sample 2041371 | NCBI WGS metagenome assembly RCNG01 (sample SAMN09708227, study PRJNA481090) | Marine sediment metagenome, whole genome shotgun sequencing project. | biome: marine sediment; feature: ocean; material: sediment; isolation source: Sewage treatment plant 1 marine sediment (STP1) ... | reverse complement strand
TCGGCCGACCCATCGCCACAGGCGGCCAGGGCCGCATCCGATTCCTCCCAGGCGCCGATCGCGTCCAGGTGCAGGGCCAGGGCGGCGCGCAACGCGTCGTCTGCTTGGGGATTTTGGTCCAGATGATTACTCAGCAAATCGATGGCCGGTTGATGGCGCCCCTCATCGAAAAACAGTTTGGAGCGCAGAGCGATGGCGGGCTCGTAGCGGTCATCGAGGGCCAGGGTGCTGTCCAGCTGTGTATGCGCTTGCGCCATTATCCCTGCGTCGGCGTAGTGACTGGCCAACCGGAACGGCCAGTAGGGTTCGCCGGGTTGGTTCATCCGGCCCGCCTGGGCTTCGGCCAGGTCCGCCGCGGGATCCGTTTCGGGCATCGGCGCACGGCCGCTGCAAGCTGACAATGCCATCGCAAAAATCAACAGGGAAACGACCCGGGCACGGCGCAAGATCGCCGCGGATGCGGGCCGCATTGGGCGTGCATTTTTCAAGGAGAGGTACACGACTTAAATTCTCCTGTTTTCGGCCCCAGGAGGCCGTTTACGAAGGAAACAGCCTGATTGAGAACCGGGATATTCCGGGTTAACTGCAAGCACCGTGCCTCTTTCAAGGCTCGCTCCGTGTGATTTCCAAAGCCTTCGCCGGAGCCGCCGCCGCCACCAGCGGGTACTCCACTTCGGGCTGGTGCATGAAGCGCTGAGCCACCCGCGGCCACAGGGCTTCCTGGGTGCGGGCGATCCAGGCGCCGGGATCGTCGTCACTGTTCCGGTTCTGTTTCAGCAACTGGGTCCAGGCCTCTTCACCCCGGGAGTAGAAGGACCAACCCTGTTCCTCGAGAACTTCCTCGTAGGTGAACAGGTCGTCGCCGCTCAGATCACTGGGCCTTTCGCTGGCCTTCAAGGCGTCGCCGAAATGAACGATGGCAGACCCGATGCGATGAGCCGACGCGTGGGAAAATTCCCGAACGCCCTGCTGGACGCAGCGGTTGTACAGACCGATGACCTCTTCCAGGCGCGCCTTCTTGATTTCCAGGGACGCGGTCAGCGGCTGGGTCAGGCCGATTTTCAAGTAGTCCTGGTAAGCGGTTTCGGCGGAGCGATAGTCGACCTCGGCCAGCACCATCGGGTCGGCCCATTCGGGATGGACCGCGGCCGCGGCCAGGTAGCTGGAAAGATCGTCGCTGATGGAGGCCGCGGAGGTTCCGGTTAGGGCGCTCAGCGCCCAGCCGTGACGGATGGCCATCACCTGCTCGGTCTGACCGGCGAAGCGGGTCACGAATTCTTCCTGCCGCCGGCGTGTGGTCGCCGGGTCCTTTTCAGACAGATCGATGGCCATCAGCAGAGCTTCGGAAGCGTCCGGGTCGTCGGGATGACGGCGCGAAAAATTTTCATAAGCCGCGGCGGCTTCAATCCGGCGCCCGTCCTTTTCGTGAAGCCGGGCGATTTCCACCGAAGCGTCGCGGTCGTATTCACTGTCCGGATATCCATCCAGCAATCGTTCCCAGGCGGCGACAGCCGCTAGCCCGTCGGTGTCCGCCAACCCCAGGCCGGTCCGATAGAGAGCCAGATCGGCGTGATCAAAGGCAGGCCAACGGTCGGCGACGGTCAGGAACAGGGCCGAGGCTTCAGCGCTGTTAAGAGTGGAATCGGCCGCCACGGTTTCGGCGTGCTGGAATCGAACCAGGGGCACCGTGGCGGCCAGTACCGTCGCCAACGAATCCCGGCCGGCGGTTCGCGCCAGACCGAGGGCGTGCTCGTAGGCATTCCCAGCTTTTTTCAGATCGGGATGCTGATACCAGGCGTCCGCCACCAAGCGGGCGGCGTCCGCGGCGCGCGGGTCCCGGGAATGAGAGGTTTCAAAGTCGGTGAAGATGACTGCGGCCCGTTCATGCCACCCATTTCCGTAAGCCATGTTGCCGGCGCGCCAGCGCAGGTCCGCGGCCCGCGAATCGGTGGGATAGTCTTCCAGGAATTTTTCCCCCGAAGTGAGCAGGCGCTCTGCTAGAGAGTCGGCGCCGGCTTCTTCGAACCAGGCGTCGGTCACGGCGACGGTCTGCCAGGCAGCGTCAAGAACGAAGTCTCCCGTGTCCGCGACGGCGGCTCGGCTGAAATGGGTTATGGCCTCTTCGTACCTGGCCAAGCGGGTGGCCGCCTCGCCGGCCTGGTAGTGAAGGCGCGGGGCGGAGGCATCGCTGCCCCAGTGGCCGAGCCAGGTTTCATAGTGCCCGAGAGCCGTTCGCCAATGTTCGGTGTCGCCTGATTCACGGGCGGTGTGATGGGAACGAGTGGCCGCGGTGCGATAGGCTTCCTGGGCGAAGGTCCGGCCGGCGACCCTTAGCTCCGCACCCTTGTTGGCCTGGTGCCAGGGGCTGCCGTCCAGGAAACGAGGTGCCTGGGTCAGCAAGGCGGCCAGCGCTTCGTCGGGTCGTTCCATGCCGTGGTGCGAATCCACCAGGCGTTCGGCCACTTCCAGGGCTCTGGGATCGGTGCCATAGCGTTCGAGCCACAACTTGTCACAGGCCACGGCCTCGGCATACAGGCTGAAGCGGCGGTCCACCGCACCCATGTCATGCAGGATGTCCGCCGCGTAGGGGCGGTCGCTGTTCCGGTCGAAATGAGATGCAAAAGCTTTCGCGCCTCCGGCCCGGACCAGGGATCGCACCAGGTATTCCTTGGCTTCGTCGGTCAGGTCCTGGGGCGCCCGTTCGCTGTCGTCCGGGACGCCGCTGTCCATCAATTCTCCAAAGGCGTCAGCAGCCGCGGCGAACATGTCGTCTTCGAAGCGGGCCCAGCCCAGCTTGTACAGGGCGATGGCCTTCAGGTCGGGATCGGTTCCCTCGGCGGCGCGTCCATAGGCTTGACGACACGCAGCCAGATCCTTGCGATCGAAACCGACATCTCCTAAACGCAGCCAAGCTTCCTGGGCGTAGGGGGAATCGGCATGGCCGGCGACCAGTTCGGTCAGTCGCGCTTCACCTTCGCTTTGCCCGTCATCGGCAAGGATCATCCCCAGGCTGAACAAGACGGCATCGCGATGGGCGTAACTCGGGTCGTCGGCCAGGATGGCGCCGAAGAGGGCGACCGCCGGGGCCGTGTTAACGAAGGGCGCCAGGCCGCGGTCGTGCAGGGCGTCGGCCGAGGGGTTTTCGCCCAGGAACGAAGCCATGTGTTCGCGGAAATCGTCGCGGGCCTGCATGAGGTGAAGGTCGGCCAGGCGGAATCGGATCTCACTCCGCGTGCCGGCCTGCGGGTGGTCGGCGAGGAAAGATTGGTGTCGTTCCAGGGCCGCGGTGCGAGTGGTGCGGGCGGTCTCGGTTTCGTCCCCATCGGCAGAGGCAGCGAGCCAGAAGGCGGCGTCGGCGGCGTGAAGGGCGATCGCCTCGCGCTCGGCATCGAGCCGCGCCAATCCCCGGTTGGCCACGTTGATGGCCACGGTCCTTTTCAGGTCCCGATGGGTGGTGGCCAGGGAATCGGACCGGGACACCAAAATGTCAAGATGGGCCACGGCATCCCGCCAGGCAGGGTCATTGGCCAGCCGTTCCTTCTCCAGGTCGATGCCCACAGCCGCCAGCTGGGCACGGGATAGTTCGGCCGCCAGGGCGGTGCGCAGCGCCGGAGTCTGTTCCTCGAGACGGGGCCGCCAGACCAGGGCGTGAGATCGGTTGATCAGATCTTCACTGCGGGCGTCGAAGGTGGTCAGGAAAGATTCCATTTCCAGTGCCAGCGACGCTTCGAAACCAAGCAACTCATTCAGGGAGGGGATTCCCGCCGGAGGGGCCGGTGTTTTCGCGGGACCGCCGAGATGGAAGTGCCCCACCGCTTCGAGGTAAAGCAGATTGCGGCGCAACTCCGTGGCCATGGTCAGGCAGCGGTTTCCGAATCGCGCCAGAGCCCGATCGCGCGCGGAGTCCAGGTTGTTCAGCGCGGTGTCGAGACGCCCTAGCAAAATGTCGAGCCGGGCCACGGCCGCGGCCAGTGTGTCGGCCGCGGTGGTGGCACGAAGGGTTCCCACATCCAGGTAATCCTGCCGGCGGGAACGCTCCACGCTCAAATCTTGGATCTGCCACTTCTGGTCGGCAACCGCCACACCAGCGGCGGCCATTTCCGTTTGCAACGATCGCACCTGGAGCCATTCCTCGGCCGTGGGCTGATCTTGGAGGACCCGGCCCAAAGGAGTGGAAGGGGACAACGCGGACAGGGCGTCCGGGCGAGCAGGACGGTCGTCATTCCCGAGATCAAGAGCAGTCAGCACTGCTTCATCCAGGGTGTGGCGGGCAGCTCCGGTATCCAGCCGTATTTCCTGCCGCCAGTTGTGCTGGTCTTCCCAGATTTTCCAGGCCTCATCAGAGGAATTCTGGAGAGCCTTCAGTTCGAGGTGTTCCTCGGCGAGATCGGCTTCGGCCGTTTCGTATCGGGCCAGGGCTCCGGGCCAGTCACCTTCGGCTCCGGCCAATGAGCCGGACTCCAGCAGGGCCATGCGTCGGTCGGTGTAGTCGGGATACCCGGACACCAGATCCTGAAGCAGGCCGGTCGCGGCCAAGGTGTCACCCTTGGCCAAAGAACTCAGGGCGGAAAGATGGACCGCCCGGGCGGCAAAAGCGCTTTCGGGGGGCATCTTCTTGAGGCGGGCCCGCGGGTCGTGCCCGGCCGCCAGGTCGTCGTCGGCCAGGGCCAGGATGGCTGCGCCGATCAGATCGGCCTCGGGTTTTGATTCAGGTTTGCGTTCGGCCAGACGCTTCCGGTCCCGGTCGGCATCGCGGCCCATGGCCTCGGCGGCCAAGGTGCGCAATTGCAGGGTGGCCACGTCATCTTCACCGGCGAGCAGGTCATAAGCCAGGTCCGGACGGCCGGATTCCAGATGCCGCGCCGCCGCCAGAAGATCCGCCCCGGCGAAACCGTCCACAGCGACCGGATCCCCACTGGATTCGAGCAAACCGAGATAGGCCACCCAACGACGCCAGGACGATCCGTTGGGATCGGCGGCGATGTCCACCACGCCAGAGAGACCTTCGCGATCACCCAGCCGCAGATAAGCAACCGCCAGCAGGAAGGCCGCGCGATCGCTCGAGGGCGTCGTCGCATTCCGGCCAACGTCCATCTCTTCGAGATGGGCGGCCGCTCCGTGGAGATCGCCCGACACCCAGAGATCGACCGCTCGCCCCAGGTGCCAATCGGTCAAGTCCCTGGGGGACGGCACGGTATCAGTCGCCAAGGCAACCGACGCCCAAAAGAGTAGAAGAATGATTCCGGTGCGGATCATCGCTGCCACACGTCCACACCGAGAGCCACGGAGGGCTGCTGCGGATCGAGGTTGGAAAGATCCAGTTCCAGAAAGGTCATCTGGTCGCGGGGGGCATCGATCTGAACGACGGTTTCCCCATGGCCGTCCCAGGGGCCGCCGGCCAGCGCCACGGTGAGAGTGTGCGCCCGTGGTTCCACCAACCGGTGGTCGATTTGCAGGATGCCCCCTCGGGCCAGAGACGCGCGCTGGGTTTCGTCCAGTGCGACAATCAGGCTCTCTTCCCCGTCGGTGATGACCAGGCTTCCCGGGGCAGCGGTGCCGGTGTTTCCTTTCACGAGAATCACCAGAGCGGTCTCCTGGCGACCCAGGAAATCTTCCTCCACCCAGGTCAACCGGGCGCCCTGGTCGACGAGCAGGCTGTCCATCAGGTCGAGCTGCATCTCCAGGTCCTGTAGCTGGGCCACGCTTTCCATGAGTTGCCGGCGCTCCAGCTCGGCTCCTTCGTGATCGACCGTATCGCGGGCGGCGGCGATGGCCGCAGCCATTTCTGAAAGACGCAGAAAACGGGGGTCCAGGCCTTCGGCCGCGCCGCGCCGTTCCCACTTGGTCTCCAGGCGCAGGCGGTCCAGCTGAGCCCGCAGAAAATCGCGGTTGTCCCGCAGGAAACGCAGGCTGTCATGGTTCCGCTTGGCGGTTTTTCGGGTTTTGACCTCGGTCCTCTCGACGGTCTGTTCGTCGGCCCCCACCGTCGGGGCGACCGATCCGACCACCAGACAGATCATTCCCATCAGCATTGTTTCACGCAGCATGGTTATCCCTTCCACTTCCGGACGACCTTGCCCTCATGGGCGTCCACCACGATGGTCAGGGCCGGTTCGCCATCCGCCGTGTAGACCAGCGCCCAGGTGCTGGCGTCCGGATCGCCGTCATGAAACGCGCCGCGAATCAACAGCATGCTTTCCAGGCGGCCGCCGTGTTCGGTGCGGTAGGCGCGGCCGGCTTTTTCCTCGGCGGCGGCCAGGGCCACACCGCTGTCAACCCAGTCAGCGTCCAGGGGCGGAGCGTCGAGTTCGAAATCGAGATCAGCCGCTTCGAGGATCTCTCCGTCACGAATGGTATAGCCGCGCGCCCGGCCGCGGGATTCGCTGAAAAACAGGTAACCCCAGCGGACGGCCGTGCCGTTGCTGGCGACAGCTTCATCGTTTTCGACGTAGACCAGGTCCGCGTCCTCGGCCCAGATGCCGGCCGCTTCGGTGGCCAAATCCAGCCCGGCGCGAGCGGCGAACGGAACATGATCTCCGGCACCAGCGGAACACACCAGGGTGCTGAGAGCCGTAACCAGAAATACGAATGTGGTTATGCGAGGCATTACGCCATCTCCTAGAACAGGTGTGAAAGTCCGACGGTGAATTCGAAGTTGGTGCTCTTGCGGCGGGCATTGTTCGCACCGGTTTCCATGGAGAAGGCGCGGACGTCGAAGGCGACCGCGGTCTGTCGCTTGACGAAAAAGTTGATCCCCGCTCCGTAATTCAGACTGGTTTCGGTCAGACCTTCCATGATGGAGCTACCCGTGCCCACGGTGACGTAGGGCACCATCTGCCGGCCCGGCAGAACCCTGAGGTTCAGGTTCAAGGCGTAACTGAGCATGTGGAATTCCTCTTCTTCGAGGGCCAGCCCAAAGAGGGATTCCACGATTTCCGCCGGCCGCGACACGTGGGTCCAGCCGAGCGATCCCTGCACGTCCAGAAACTCGAGGACGTAGTAGCCCAGCCTTCCTCCCAGCACCAGGGAGTTGGATTTGCGATCGAAGGCGTACCCACCCGCGTAGGCGGTCAGGCTGAAGCTGCCGATGCGGGAAAAGAGACGGGGGTTTGGCCGGAACTCCAGGTCCGACATGTCGTCGAATTCTTCGCACAAGGACGAGTGGACCCAGCCGGTGTTGGTGCTGGAGATCTGGACGTTGTACCAATCACCCTTCTTGGCGATGACGCGGAATTCGGATCCGTCGGGATACACACCGACGATGGCGAAACCGTCGCCCGGGCCGTTACGCAACACGTTGGCGTCCCCGCCGTTCAGCCGCACGCTCCGCTCTTTCAGGACATGGGGGCCATAGACATCCTGCTGGGCCTCGATGGTCACATCCTCGGCCGGGGCCAGGTCGGCGATGGCTGTCACCGCCATGACGACGAGCCCAACCAGACATCCCTTCGCAATCCTGTTCATCTTTTTGCCTCTCTGTCCATTAAGAGCCGAATTCGGTGCGCCAGGTCACCGTCAACCGCGCGCTCCAGTTCCAGAACCTGTCGCGCTGATACACGATCTCGTCACCCCGCCGGTGAGCGGTATCCAGGGCGAAGGTGGACGCTTCACCCGACAGGGCCAGAGCCCACGCGTGCGATAGGGTTCGCCGCAGCACCAGGCCGCCGCCGAGGGCCAGTTCGTCTACCGGTTTGAAATCCACGGTCACCGGGTCGAGCCCCGTTCCTGGGTCGAAACTCATCTGATCAGGCGTGTAGCCCAGGTGCATCCAGCCCGCGTGAGCGGTGGCCCAGATGCCGATTCCCACCGGGCGCCCCAACCGGAAACGGCCCAGCAGTTCGCCGGTTGTCGTGCGAACGGTGGGGTCGGCCTCGCCCAGATCCAATCCGGTGCCCTGGGTGGTTTGACTGCGGCGCAACCTGAGACCCGCGCGCCAGCGTCCTTTGCCAAGGGTTGTTTCCAGCCCGGATTCGAAACGAGGGGAGGTGTCCCAGCGGTAGTCGGCCAGGCCGGAATCCAGGGTGATGGCCCCGGCCAGGGGACCGATTTCCAGATCCCAGGTTCCCGCCGCGGCGGGTGCGGCCATCAATGTGCTCACCAACACCGCCAGAACCCATTTCCGTGGCCCGTTCACTGTGAATCCCCGCTCATGTCGATGTTCAGAGGGTGCCCCGTGTGAAGCACCTGCGTTTCTTCCACCCGGAATGGCGTCACCACCATCGAGTCGGCCCCACCTTCCAGTTCGATCTCTTCGCCTTCGGCCATGTACAGCAACAGATAGAGGCCCCTGAAACCGCTGGAATCCGGATCCCCCGCCGTCATTTCCGGGGGCACCTGGGCGGAAAAGGCCAGGTTGATGGTCTGCTGCAGGTGGTCAAAACCGGTGACGGCCTTGACCGCGCGCCCGGCGGTGACCGAGTTGTTCAGGATGGTCTCGATTTCCAGGGCGGAAGCCAGGGTGTGCTGGGAGTGATCCAGGACCAGACCGCTGCGATTCAGGTTGTCGGCGTACCGCGCTTCGGCCACCAGAAATCCTGTTTCGATGTCCCGGTAGGTGATGCGCCCGGTGACCGCGATGTCCACTTCCTGGTCAGCCGGCAAAAGCGCCGACGGCCCCGGAGAGGTCGCCATCAATTCGACCAGAGTCCAGCGCTCGTCGATTTCGGGCTCATCCAGACAACCGGCGAGCGCGGCCGCCATACAGACCGCCGCGATCGCCGAAACCGGGAATTTATTTCCGCGAAAAATCATCATGATCTCCTACTTGAGCAGCACCATCTTGCCGGTCTGAACGTTTTCATCCACGCGCAGGCGGTACAGGTACATTCCCGAACTGACGGCCGCGCCCGCCTGGTTGCGCCCATCCCAGTCCACTTGGTGGATACCGGGCTCCACCGGGCCTCGGCCCAGTTCCCGCACCAGACGGCCCCGGGCGTCATACACGCTGAGCGTATGTTCGGCGTTCATGCCCGCCGGCACCGTGAAGCTGATGGTCGTGGTCGGGTTGAAGGGGTTGGGATGGTTGCCCAGCAGTTCGAGTTTTCGGGGCAGGTTTCCGGCGGTCGCTCCGCGCAGGTTCGCGTCCAGTTCGACTTCGTCGCCGAAACCATCGTCGTAGGTCGAGGCGGCTTTGACCGTCACCAGGTATAGCCCCGCGTTCCAGTCCGACAGGTGATCGCCCTCTTCAAAGTGAAAACTCTGGGTACCAGGCTCCAGCCGGCCGGCGTCGTGGCGGGCCACGACCTGGCCGGTGACCGGATGCTTGATTTCGGCAGTGACCTGGGCGTGGTCGGTGAGAGTCAGGTTCACGGCCACGTCGTCTCCATCGACAACCGCGGCGTTTCGCAATTCGACTCCCAGGTCAAGCAGGCGAAGCCCCGACACGTCGGTCCACTGCTCGACCAGGATGCCGCCGCCCTCACCGGCCCTCTTGACGGTGCCGGCGAGATGATCGGTGATGGTCACGAACGGCACGTGGAAGCTGCGGGGCCGCGCGGCGGATTTGCCAAGGTCAGCCACCGGCTGCAGGTCACGCGTGGTTTTCACCACGTCGCCGGACTGGGGGGCCGCGGCGTACACATTGCCCCAGTGGTCGGCGGTCAACGAGGTCACGACGCCCAGGTCGTGGTTCCAGGATCCTTCCCAGGTCAGGCCTGAGCCAGTGTCTTTCAGATGAACCACGCGACGATTGTGGGCATCGGCCACATACACGTCGTCACTGCTGGCGCCTTCGGTACGACCCACGGTGATTGCCATGGGACCCGCGAATCGGCCGAGACCGCTTCCCAGACCACCCAGCGTGCTGGAAAGTCGCCAGGAATCTCCGTCACGTGTGTACCGCTGCACTTCGTTGCGTCCGGAATTGGCCACGTAGAGTCGGTCGTCCTCCGGAGTGAAGGGGGTGCCGCCGTCCGAAACGTCCACGTCATAGGGCGCGGACAGACCGTCGATAACCTGCACCGGTTCGAGGCTGATGGTTTCGAACTCCGTCACGGCCCGAAAGACCACGACGCGATCGTTGCCGGTGTCCGCCAGAAAAAGCAGGCCCTGGTCATCCACGCTCATGCCCCGCGGTTCGGACAGGGACCCCACGCTGGAGTTCTTGCCGTCGAAGGCGGCCAGACCGCTGGCGACCTCGCCCATCAACAGGCGATTCCATTCCGGGTCCGACACCACCTGGTAGTGGCGGCTTTCCAGGTAGGGAAAACTCTCGTAGATATCCACCCGGCCGATGACGACCGTGGCCCAAGGGGTTCCGAAGAGCTCCCGATTCAGAATCCGGTTGGTCACCTCGCTGTTCAGGGTCTCGACGCCCCCCTCGTCCAGATAGGGTCGCGGCACGAAAGTGGCTCCCGGCGCGCTTCCGGTCAGGAAGAGCAACAGGGTTATGGTGATGGCGCAGCGGTTCATGTCCTGCTCCTTTGGCAAGCTAACTAGAACGAAATCCTCAGACTCGTTCCGATGATGTTGGCCGTGAAGTTGTTGCTGTTGAAATACCGCTCGTAGGCAAAGGCGAACTCGGCATTGGTCAGGAAATCCAGGCTCTTGATCAGCTCCACGGGATAGATCACGAATTCACCGCCGAAGAGATGAGATCCGTAGTCACCGAGGCGATAGTCGCCGCTCTGGTATCCGGTGACCGAACCGGTGGTCCGGTAGTCGTCGCGATAGAACCAGGCCGGCAGCTGGGAGTAGTAGCGATAGCGATAGCGCACGGTCACCGACTGCGACACCCGCTGGTTCAGTTTCAGGCCATAGGTTCGGGATGAAATGTCCCAGTCGTCCTGGTAGTAGCGGAAATCCCCCTGCAGACTCGATTCGGCCCCCAGGAACTGGTTCAATCTCAGGAAGGCGTTCCGTCGCGACCGGCTGGTAGGGTGACGCTCGGGCACGATCGAACCGGACACGTAGACAGACCGGTAGGGGTCGTGCTGCTGGCCCTCGACCTCGTTCAATTCCACACCCAGGCGCAGCACCGTGTGCGAGGTCAAAATCTGGGTCGCCACCGCGTTCAGGTGAAGGGTTTTCCTATAGGAAGGCACTCCGGGACCGAAGGCGTCCGAGACCGGCCGGATGTCGTCCCAGCTGAAGGCCGCGCCCACCGCCAGGTTCAGGTTTTGCCCCAGAAACCCATGGTTGTATCCGGCCGAAATCATCTGGGCGAAGTAGTCGTTTTCCGACGAGACATAGTACCCCGCCGAAGCCCCCTTCCAGGAAACTGTGGCCTGAAGGGAATCACGGACTTTCACGAAGTCTTCATAGGCGTCGGCCAGATCCTTGATGGGACGACTGGCGGTGGTGATGGCGTCCACGGCTTCGTCGCTGCCCGGCGGCGCGTCCAGGGCCGGGATGACCACCATGTCGTGAACCCATTCGAGGCCCGCGGTGAGTTCATCGCTGAAATCGTGACCGTAGTCCACGTAATGGGTGAAGACACTCACCCCGTCGACGTCGGAGAACATGTTCAGGGAATAGGACGCCATGCCACGTCCCTGCTGGGCGAGCGCCGGCACCGCCACTATAAGGGCGCCCACCAGGATCATTCCCGTTCCTGCCGTCAGTCGGTTCATCGGCACGCGCACCCGCCGCCGGCGCCGCCGACGCCACCGGTCGAGCCCTCACGGGCCTCGAGCCATTTCATCTCGTGCATGTCGCCCTCGGCCGCGTACCGATCCGACATCAGCGGATCGGCCAGATGTTCCTTTTCGTAGGGCTTGACCGAAGCGCAGCCGCCGGTTCCAAGCACCGTGACCAGTCCCACGGCACCCAAAAGGAAACTCAGATTTTTGCGCACCAGGCTCATGCGTTACTCCCCTTGGCTGAAGTTTTCAGGAGATCCTCGACCGCCTTTTTCAGGCGAAGGAGTTCATCCTCGGCAAAACCGCGGACCACCATGACCACGCGACCGTCGCGATCCAGCAGATAGGTGCTGGGCACGGCGGTCAGATCGAGGTCGGCGGCCAGGCCGTCGGGGCCGTCCACCAGCACGGACATCTCGAGGCCCGTATCGGCGACGAACCGTTCGGCGTTACCGATGCGCTTGTCGATGGAAACCGCCACCACGCGGGCACCCTTGCCGGACCATTCCGAGTTCCAGGCATCAAGCACCGGCAGCTCCTCCCGGCAGGGCGCGCACCAGCTGGCCCAGAAATTAACCACCAGCACCTCGCCCCGGAAATCGGCCAGGCTGGCGGTGGCGCCGGCCAGGTCGACCATGGGTTCGGCCAGCAGATCCGGCTCCGCGGCCCCGGGAGAGACCCTGGGAAACGACACCGTCATCAAGGCCAGAATTGCAGCTAGAAAAAACCTCATGACATTCCTATCGGTACTGGGCGCCCAGCAGCACCCACAGCGTGAAGAGTTCCCGTTCCTCGGCCGTCAGCGGATTGGACGCGGGGTGGGGTCCCTGGGCCGCGGCCTCATCCACGCCGTGTACGTAGTCGATCAATGGAGACTGACGCGCAAAGCCAGGCTGTACCGCCTGTCGCAACGAGGTTTCGGACTCGCCGGACAGGTTGATGTAACCACGGGGGAAGACCTGCATCATGCGGCCGGTCGTGTCGGGCACGGCGGTCAGGTCCAGGTGACCCGGAGGCGGAATGGTGTCGATCACGGTGACGTAGATGCCTTCGTCCACTACCAGCGAGTCGCGCTCGGTGTAGGTGGGGAAGTGGCAGGACGCGCAATTGGCCTCAACGATGGGCCCGATGTGATCCCGGTAGTTGATGTAGGTATAGTCTTCCGGCCGCACGTTCAGTTCGTGGGCCGCAGACGTGGCCGCCAGGGGATTCGGATTGCCGAGATCGGCGGAGAACTCGCGATCCTGGTGGCAGCCGGTGCAGTTGTTGATCTCCTCGCCCCGCTGCAGATAAATCCAGGCGCGCTTGACCACACGGCCACGTCGAAGTTCGTCCAGAGTCGCCAGGGTGATGGGGGTTTCGGCGGGCACCTTCACCTTGAAGGATCCGTCCGGCAACACGGGCGCAAAACCCAGCAGGGCACGCTTCTCGAATTCGTTGGCGGAGAAATCGTTGGGCTCGCCCCGCTCCGTGGGGATACCGGCGATGATGGCCACCTCGGTGATGGGGTCCTCACCCAAAACGGGAACTTCCTGTCCATCGACGGGACTGCGGTTGAAAACGTCATTGGCGAGGATAATGCCGTAGTCCAGCGACTCGTCAACTTGCGAGGTGATCACCGGCGGCGGCTCGTGCGGGGCCAGAAGCTGGGCGTCGTATTCGTTGGTGTTGGGATCGTTGTAAAGGAAGGTCATGTCGCTGAGCGAGATGGTGGCGGGATCTTCCTGAGTGCCGCTACCCGTCTGGTTCAGACCGAAGGTGTACAGCCCGTAGTCCACGTCCGATTCTTCGGCCGCGGGAAGGGAGTAGCTGGCCACGTAGGTGTTTTCACCCAGGGGTACGGGATACTTGAAAACGCCGTAGGCCCAGGGCGCCCCGTCGTTGTTGACCAGGGTGGTCAACACGTCCCAGTGATCGGCCACGCCGGTCCTGACCGGATCGGCCGGGCCCGCTTCGAGTTTCAACACGGCCAAAGGACCGGCGTCCTCGTTCACCATGGTCGACTCGATGGCGATGATCCGTCCGTCGGGCATCACCTGAGGGTGGAAAAAATTCCGGTTGTGAGGACCGTACTTGTGAAAGGCGCCGGTCCCGTCGGGATTGGTGAAAAACAGCGGGAAGCGGTTGAAGGTGGCGAAGTGCTCCCAGCGCGTGTAAAGAACGGTCCCGTCGGGCAGCAGCACGGGGTCGAAGTCGTCGCTCATGTTGAAGCTGACGCGCTTGATCCCCGAGCCGTCATAGTTGCAGGTGTAGAGCACTTCGGCCGGCGAATGGTTGTACTCATCCATGCCGCCGTGCCGCGAGCTGGTGAACATGATGGTGCCGTCAGGCAGGTATAGCGGATCAAAATCCGCCCCGCCGCCGCTGGTCACCTGGCGCAGACCGGTGCCGTCGGCGTTGATCTCCCAGATGTTCTGGTCGCTCGCTCCGGGTGGACGCATGGAGAACAGGATCTTGGTGCCGTCGAACGACACGGCGGGATCGAAGATAACCGCCCCGGTGAAGTTGGTCAGCGGGGTCAGCACACCGTCGGGCGCGATGGGCGCCAGCTTGTAGAGGTTGCCCGCCGCCCTGCTGCGGTTCAGGGTTTCTTCGCCTTCGGTCTTGACGAACACCAGGGCTGCGGTGCTCTCCTCCTGGACGATGATGTCATCCGGAGCGCTGTCGCGGCAGCCGGATGCGGCCAACAGGGTGATCACCCCGAAAGCCAGACTGTATCGTCGCAGGAGCCGGTTCGTTCGAATCAGATTCATGTTTTATCTCCCCGCCTGCCCCATCGCCGAAACGACAGGACCGTGCGTGTCATTCCCCCAGGTTGCGATAGAAAACCAGACCCAGGGTGTACTCCCGGTAGTTGTAGGCCACCGAGTTGTCTTTTCCGGGATCCTGGCCGATGACCGTAGCCATCCGCATTTCTCCTCGCAGCGCCACGTCGTCGCGCACGTAGAGCTCGAGGCCGCCCCCGATCGTCATCGTATTCTTGGTCACCGGGTCGGCCTTGACGGCCTGGCCCGGATAAACGGTCATCATTCCAAAACCCAAAGTGCCGTAGGGCTGAAAGCGGGAGGCCAGCGGGTAACGCACCAGGGCGTTGAAGGTGTGGATGAGGGCATGGAGAGACGAGGCCGGGTTGTGTCCCAGGGAGATTTCCCAGCCCAACCAGGACACCGGGTTGTAGGCCAGGCGCAGGGCGAACAGATCGTCTGTGCCAAGCTTGCCGACCGCGGGGCTCACCGAAAAATGACGGGCGAAGCGACGCTCTCCGGCGCTCAGGCTCAGGCTGGCGTTCTCCATCTCAGGCACCAGGTACTCGCGTTCGAAATCGCGCGACTCCATTTCCTCGGCGAACGCCGAAGTAACAAAAGCCATCAGGATCAGCAGCATATGGAAGCGAGCCTTCATCGGTATTCTCCCGCTTCGATCCAGGCGAGGATGGCCTGATAGTCGGGATCGTCAGTTGAAAGGAATCCAGAGACTTCGGGATCGGCCGTGTGAACATCGCCGCCGGCGGCCGGGGCCAGGGGCTTCATGAGCAGGCTGCTCTGGGACGGTTGCTCCGGATCGACCTGTCGTGCGGACTGGAGAAAGTCGAAAGCCACATTTTTGTCGTCGGCGGGGGAGAGCTCGTATGTGCCCCGCAGTCCGCCGCCGTGGCAGGCGATGTTGTCACAGCCGCGCGCGGTCAGAATGGGATTGACCACCGCCGCAAACGACGCCTCGTCGAGCACGAATTCGCGCCCGCCGGTCGGCGGTTTGGTCGCCACCGGATCCGCCGTTTTGCAGCCGGTCAGCGGTGCCGCCAGGCCCACCAGGAAGATCCCCATACATGCGGTTCGCGATAGGTTCACGGTCTGAATCTCCCTGTCGTTCTCCAGCTGGACAAAATTTTTCGCCCATAAACGAAAAACCGGAATCATCCAACTTCATTGAATACAGGCTTTTAAAAACAGGTGGCATTTCGCCCGGTTTTGCGCCCGGGCCGTTTGATTTTGCGAATCCCTGTCAATTCGCCAAAGGCGACAAACGTGCCCCTGATTACCGTTTAGGGTTCAGGGTCCAGGTCCGTGCCACAGCCACAGGACAGGTAGTGCAAGAGAAGGTCCGCAGAAAGGAGGGTCAGAAAACGCGGATGATGAGGTAGGACTCGGTCTTCAATTGAGGGGTATACCGATCGCGAAGGTCCTTTTCGATCCACAGGATCAGGCGGCCGTCCGTATCGGGTTCCAGAAGGATGACCGAAAGGTCGTCGCGCGCGGCGGCAACTTCACGGGCGGTTTCGGGGCCCATGACGAAGAGGGCCGTGGCCCAGGCGTCGACATCGATGGCGCGCTCGGCCACCACGGTTACCGCCGCCAGTCCTTCGGCCGGCCAGCCGGTGCGCGGATCCAGAATATGGCCGTAACGCCGGCCATCCTGGGTGATGAATTGCTCGTAGTTTCCGGAGGTGGCGATGGCGGCCCCACTCAACTTGAGCGTTCCCAGGTGGGCGTGCTTGTCCTGGGGATCGCGAATGCCAATGGACCAGCCATCCTTTCCCGGGGGCGCACCCAGGGCCACCATGTTGCCGGTTAGATCGATCAGGGCGTCGGTCACGCCGGCGGCGCGAAGGTTATCAGCCACCATGTCGACCCCGTGTCCTTTGGCGATGCCGCCCAGGTCGATCTTCACGCCCTTCCCACTCAGGGCAAGGGTGCCGGCCACGCTGTCCAGCATCACGTGATTCCAGCCCACCTGTTTTTTGAGGGCGTCGATGTCTTTACTCGCCGGCACCTGCGGCGTTCCTCCCAGAAAACCCCACAGCCGCACCAGCGGTTCAATACTGATGTCAAAAGCACCCTGCGATTCCCGCCCGATCCTGGCGGCCGTCCAGAGAACCCTTCCCACTTCGGGTTCAACGGGGATCGGCCCACCGGTCCCTTCGCGGTTCAGCCGGGCCACTTCACTGATGTCGGTCCAGTTGGTCATGAGGGAATCAACGCGATGAAATTCGAGCAGGGCATCCAGGGCGATGTCGGCCACGGCAGCCGAGTCGGCGGTAACCAGGGTCAGGGAGGCCCAGGCACCCATGGTGCGGGTCCGCATGGTCACGTTCCGGCGTTCATCGGCAGCTTCGGAGGCCGACCCCAAAACCACTATCAAGGCAAATACAGCGACAGCCCAGTTCTTCATGATTTCCTTTCCCGGTCAAAGGTCTCTCCAAGAGTTAGCACAAGATATGCCAGACCAATTCCACCCAATCAAGTCCTACTTCCAAGCACCGACTCCTTGTAAATGGAGAATTTTTGAGATTAAAGTTCCCTTCAGGGCCCCCGGGGGGCACTTTCCGCAATGATATCCAATATCCGAGCATGAAGGGCCCCCGGGGGGCCTTTTTGGCGACCTAATCCACTCCTAAAAGTGTCGCCGGTTTCCTATCCGACCCCAGGTATTTTGGTGCCGAGGACCTGTCCCCCCATGCACAGAAAACCCGGGTACTCCGCAGCCGCGATCCGCAGGATCGCAGCGAGGACCTCCCGGGTTT
>RCNG010000563.1_pt1 | contig 17102 bp, 9 predicted proteins | sample 2041371 | NCBI WGS metagenome assembly RCNG01 (sample SAMN09708227, study PRJNA481090) | Marine sediment metagenome, whole genome shotgun sequencing project. | biome: marine sediment; feature: ocean; material: sediment; isolation source: Sewage treatment plant 1 marine sediment (STP1) ... | reverse complement strand
CTCCAGTGTGCCGGAGCCGTTCACCTCGAGGTTCAACGTCTGCCGAGCGCGGTTGTACTGTTTGGTCAATACGAATCCCCCCCGCAAGGTCACTCCCGGGCTTTTGTCTCCGACCCGCACCAGGCGAATCCAGTAGGGCGTGGAACGCCAGCCGGTAAGCTGGATCTCGACCGTGGTGTCGGTTGCCTTCACCTCGCCGACCTCGCCGGGCACATGGAGGAGCATCCCATCGTGGGTCACGCGGCGAAGGGAATACATGGGGGTGGCGCCGTAGGCCTCCGCCAGATGTGCCTGCACGGTGCCGGGACTGATGGCGGGTCCGTCGGGCCGTTGTGGTTCCAGGTGATAGAAGTCCGGTAGCAGGCCCTGCTGCCGTTCATCCCCCAGGGGGAACGTTTGCTGCAACCCCGAGCGGGTAATGCCCCTGGCCAGGTGCGCCCAGAAGGTTCCCTGATCGGGATCGATCCGGGAGAAATCCTGCAGGGCGGAGCGGTAGACCAGGCCGCACCATTGCACCGGCAGCCCAATCCAATAAGGAGAGGACCAATTGGTTGCGCCCAGGACGGCGGTGGTGGCGTAAATCCCGGTGGGCCCCGGGGTGGGTGGGTCGAGGTAGATCATGGAAACGCCGGTCCAGGCCCAGTCTCGTCCAGTCTCAATGTACCGGGCGTCTCCGGTGAGTTGAAAGGCCAGGGTGCAACAGCGCAGCACACGCGCGGCGGCGAGGATATCCGGTGTGTGTAACGGCATTTCCCAGGTCTGTGCGCCCCGGGGGACGGTCTGTGCATAGTCCTTGAGTTGCTTGTCCAGCAGGTCGAGTGCCTGCCGGGTGAGCTCTGCATCCCCCGAAAACGTGGCGGCTTCGAGGATCGGTTCCAGGGACGTTGCGCTGAGTCCGTTCGCATGGTCGGTCCAGTGGGACCGTGCGTAGTCCGTCCCATCCGGCTGCGGCCGATAGTGGATCCGTCCCTGGGCGTCGAAAGCCGCTACGCCGTTCCAGGCCTTCGCGACCCGGCGTTCCGCGTAGGCATCGATCCCGCCAAAAAGCAGCGGGGCAAACGGCCGGGCGACATGGGAGCAATTCGCTTGGTACAGATTCTCGGGTTCCAGTTTTGCCAGGCCCTTCCGGGCCCCGTCGCGGAGCCGCCTTGCCAACGAAGGGTCCTTCGTGTACTCGGCCAGCCACAGCATGTAGCCGGGTGCATCGGCCACCGCTCGCGGCCCAAAGCGGTCGTGCCAAACCGCGTGGCGCCATGTCCAGTCTACGTTCAGCGCCGAGTCCAGCCAACCGTGGGCCAGCAGCCTGACCGCGGCGTGCAGGCCACCGCTCAATTCGGGGAGCGGCGGGAGTCCTCCCGCCAATGCGGTCCAGTGTTGCACGGCTGGGTTGATGGTGTTGCCGCTGCCTCCGAACAGGGTGGCGGTGAGGGTGATGGGCGTGTCCGCTCGGAGAGGAAAGGCCCGCATGATGTCGGTGCTGCTCTCCATGCGATGCGGTCCCACTGCTGGGTACCAGAGTCCCATCAAGTGCGCACCGGAGTGGAATACACGATCGGGTGAGTCGAACACCGGTGCGGGGTGATCCTGCCGATCCCAGGCCAGACCGACATAGCGGCCGTCCCTGGCCAGCGCCATCATGGGAAAGGTCAATCGATAGTCTGCCACGATGCGGCGATTGGCCTTTTCGCCGCGCACATCCGCCTCGCTACTGCTGGGTTCATTGGCAAGGTACTCCACCCCCGGCAGGACGGCCTGGTCCTTTGCTTCGCCAAACGTTCCGTGCCCGGGAAACAGGGTCAGCATCGGCAGGTGAAACACATCGCGATTCCGGTCGACGTGAAGGGTCGTGGTTACCGCCACCGCGTGCTGCCCCGCCACCGGCACGAAGGTCCGTTTCAGCGACCACGTCACTCCGTCGGCATCCATCATTTCGATGGCGGTACCCAGGGAGCCATCGGGTTCCGTCCGTAGCGTGAGTGGCGCACGTGCGAGATCCAGGTAGCTCATGCCATCCGTGGTCATGACCCCAATACGGGCCTGTCCATGGGCCGCCGCCATCTCTCGATCACCCACGCGCACCACAAACTCGTTCCAGTGCCGGGAACCGTGGACCACGGTCAGTTCCCCCGACATGACCCGGTGCGCTCCCTCGTCCACGGCAACGTTGTGCGGCACGGGGAACTCCAGGTCCAGGAACGCGTCGAAGGGGAGCACCTTGATCCAGGCGATGGTGACGCGCCCGGTGCCGGCGGCGGGGTCAATACGCAATCGAGCCCCCGCTTCCTGCGGCGGAATCGATACGGTATAGTCATGCCAATCGCCATCCGGGATGATCGAGAAGGCGACTTCCTGGCCGGCCTGGAACGTGCGGCCGAAGAACACCTGTCCCTGGGCATCGCCGGTAGACTTCATGCGAATGCCCAACACCATGCCACGATCCACCGGCATGTCTTCGGTGGCCGGGCCACCGATGTACGGATCTTCTTCCGTACAGACAAACGACAGCCCTTCGGGGGTGGCCTGGAGATGCTCCACTGCATGCAAGGCGACCCAGCCCTGGGTGTCGTTGTTGAAATCGAACAACATCCCCGGCTCGGCGCCCGATGCCAGCGAGCTCGTCACCAGATAACAGAAACCGATTGCGAATCGCATGGTATGAACTCTAGCGAGTGGATTCAAGGGCTGCAGTTCTCCCTCACGCGTTCAAGGCGGCGCGGGTGCGTTGCACCAGGGCGTTGTCCGGGTCCTGGGAGCCGCGAAGGTGGAACAGGTTGGCCGCCAGGTACGGGTTCCGCCAACGCGGAGAGACGTGATAGTAATCTTCCAGCACGGCAGAGCTGAATTTGTAATCATGGGCGTCGTCTCCTTTCAGGAAGACGAGGACGCGAGCCGCGTCGATCAGGGTCTCCGCCCGACCGGATTTACCCAGCAGCCCCAGCGCCTGTTCCGCGGCCCGATGCGGTTCGTGTTTGAGCGTGGCGAAGATGCGCTCGACGACCTGGCCGGGGTCCGCATCCACCTCGGTGGCCCTGAGCTCGTCGATGCGGATGTCGTGTACCGCGCCCCGCCCCCCCATGGCCCCGCGAAACAGGGGCAGGAACGAGGCGTTCTGCAGGAGGAGCAACCGGCGGGTGGCATCGTCCCCACAGTAGCGAAAGGCGGTCTGGAGGGCATTGGTGGTGGTCACCGCGTGCAGGGCAATGATACCGGGCCGGCGCATCAGGAGTTCTGCTGCGCCAAGCTGGAGGGCATCCCAGATCGATTGCGGCGCCACCCCGCGGTTGAGGAGTTCCACCACGTGGTCGCTGGTCTCCGAGTCGGAACCGGACCGAATCGTGCCCAGCAGGGCTTCTGCCGCGCCATGGTCGATGGTGCCGCCCAACCAGCCCTCGCGGATGCTGCGCACCTGGTCCAGGTTGCGCCGGTACGGGCGGTCCGCCCCGGCGTCCCGGGTGGCGGGATTGCCGCCCTCGTGCGAGAGGAGGGCATAGGCGAGGGAGCGCAGCACCGGTTCGGCATGACGCCAGCCGATGCACTGCAGGGTGCGCCAACTGTTAGCCACGAAAATGGCCTTGTGCCCGATGGACCGGAAGTCGCGGGCCCCGTACCGCCAGAGCGATTCGTAGACGCTGCCGGCGCCGGCCGTGCGGGCCAGACCGGCCACCGCGGCGTCCGCCTTGGCTTCATCCCAGTTCTCCATCGCTTCCCGGAATACGGCCGCACAGGTTTCCGACCCGGGAACCGCCGACTCGTTCACCCGGCCCATCGTCCAATCGCCACGTTGCTGCACGTCCCGGGCTTCCGCCGATTTGTAGTAGTCCAGGGCCCAGAAGATGGGCAGCCAACGATGCTCGGCAGGGGAGGAAAGACTCGCCAGATGCGCGGAGTTCACTACCAGCACGGCGTGAAATTTGAACCCGACACTTGGGCGTGGCTCCACGTTTTTCACGCCAGCCAAGAGCAAGGCGGCCAGCAGATCACGATAGCTCAGGCCGCCCCGGATCCGGGCCGCCACTTCTTCCAGCAATCGGTTTCGCGGGGTTTCCTCGATGAGGCGAACCAGAGGGGCGATGGACGAATCCAGCTGCACCGCCCCGACGTCCAAGGCGGCTTCCGCGGCCGATACCGAGCCCAGTTTGCCAAGGAAACCCAGGTTGCCCAGCCCCATCAGGGCCCCCCCGGCCAGACCGCCCTTGAGTAGAACTCTTCGCGTCAGATGCATGGTTGCTGCTCTCCCAAGGTCCTTGGATTCTCGGCGTGACGCACAGGTCCGCTAATCAAACTCCGCCCGAAGCTGCCCGATACCCTCCGGATCACCGATAATGGTCAGTCGGTCGTCCGCTTGAAGCCGGGTAGTCCCGCGGGGTACGATGGAGGACGTGCCGCGACGAATCGTGGCCACCAGGCATCCCTCGGGAAAGCGCAGGTCGGTCATTTTCTTGCCGATCAAGGTCTCAGACGGTCCCGCGCCATCCAGGTGTATGGAGAGGTAGCGTTCATCCCGAAGCAGAACCTCCTTGATGTCTTGCTCACTGTCAGAAGCCAGCCACTGCCGCATGAAATCCTGGTCATCGATCCGGCCCGCGATCTGGGCCAGAATCCGGAGATGTTGGCCGGGATTTTCTTCCGAGCTGAGGAGGAAGAACAACGCATGCACCGGCTGGTCCTGTGACATTTCCTCGCCGAACTCGTCCATGATGACAATCTGCATCCCGGAGTGCACCCGGACCAGGACCAGTTCGGAGGAAAGCAGTCCCGGGAGTCGAAGATGGGGCAGGGCCGCCCCACGGGAAACCGGAGTCGCGCCCACCCGGGTCCCTCGCATGAACCCCTCCCCAATGTGTGCCGGATCTCCGTTGATCCGCTCGGAGAGTAGTTTTGCCGCCATCTGGGCTGCGTCCTCGAACTGGGTTCCCGCTGCGACGTCAATGAATTGAGCCCGCGCAACGATTTCATCGAACGGGTCGTTCTCGCGTAGTCCCTTCTCTTTCAGGATCCCGCGCAGCTCGGCGTCGAGTCCTTCGAACCGGCGGCGTCCCAGCCGCTCAAAGATGTGGTAGATGGCGCCCACCCGTGACACTTTTTGATGGGCGTAGTGAAAGTACCACCCCGTCCCCGCCACCAGCAGCCCGAGGCTGAAGAGAAGGGGCAACCAACCCATTTGCGGGATCAGCATCATGGGGGCAATGATGCCGACAATCTGCATCCAGGGGTAGAGGGGAGACCGGTATCCGGGGTCATACGATGCAATCCGGCTTTCGCGCATCACGATGACCGCCAAACAGATCAGTGCAAACAGGATCAGTTGGAAGGCACTGGCCAACTTGGCGATTTTGATTGGGTCAAACACCGCGAGGAAGAACAGCACCAGTCCCACCGTCGCCAGCACACCATTCACCGGCACGCCCCGCTTGTTGAATTTTCGAAAACAGGGGGGCAACAAGTGATCCCTGCCCATGGCCAGGGGGTACCGTGACGCACCCAGGATTCCGGCATTGGCCACGGAGGAGAATGCCAGGAGTGCGGCGGTGACCATGAGGACCTGTCCGACCCTTCCTGCGAACTTATTCGCGGCGGTTGCCACGGGCGTCAGGTTCCCCTGCAACTCGCTCATGGGAACGACGCCGACCATGACCGCGGTCCCGATGACGTAGATGATGATCGCCGTTCCCAGGCCGAGGAAGATGCCCAAGGGAAGATTCCGTTCCGGGTTGCGAATCTCTTCTGACACGCTGGCCACCTTGGTGACGCCGATATAGCTGACATACACGAGTCCGGCCGCGGCAAAGATCGAGTCTACTCCCTCGTCAAAGAACCCTTCAAAATGCTGCGGAACGATGTGGAAGATCCCGCTCATGAACCACACCAGGATGAACAGGAGTCCAGAGACCAGAACCAGCTGGAACCAGCCCGCGCTCTTCGCGCCAAACAGATTCACGATGCCGAACAGCAGCGCGAAGGCAACCGCCACCGGCAAGATGGGCAGCCCCGGTGCGAACAGGCGGATGTATGCGCCCATGCCGATGAGGGCGAACGCCGTTTTCAGAGATAGAACCAGCCAGGTCCCCAGACCCCCGATGGTCCCGACAATCGGACCCATGCTGCGGTCCAGAAAGTAGTAGGTCCCGCCGGCACGCGGCATCGCGGTAGCTAATTCCACGACGCAAAACATGGCAGGAATCAAGGGGATCGCTGCGATGACGTAAGCCAGGGGAACGGCCGGGCCGGCATAGGTGGCCGCCAGGCCCGGAAGGAGGAAGAATCCGGCGCTCAACGTCGTACCCGTGGCCAGCGCGTACACATCCAACAAGCCCAGTTCCTTTTTGAGCCGCTTCGATTTTTGGAGAATTGCCATGGGACCCGAAGTCTCTTTGCAGACGCGGGCTCACCCGTCGGTGGCGGTCCCCTACATCAACACCTGCACACGCCGCAGGGTGCTGGAACAGCTGAAACAAAGCAAGACTGTTCCCTTCCGCCCTCTGATTCCAGTCGTTTCCAGTCGTGCCGGACCTGGGTAATTTGTTGATTCTCAATGAGTTAACTCGTTCTGCCCCTTCACTATGTGCCTTCGACTGCTTTGGGTGGCCCAAAGAGCGTTTAAGAATTCTTGCAGCAGGGTGGGTTGGAAGCGACTTGTGTTGATGGGGTGGGTTCCGGATACTTTTGAGTATGTCGTTTGTGGAGTGCATGTCTGAGGGGGGGATGGGGTGAATATCCTCTTGGCTCGGTCCCTGAAAGTTGCTACTCCGCCCCGGCGTCCGTTGCTGGGGTTTGCCATTGCGTTTCTTCTGGGTTCTATCTGGGGACTGGTTGCGGCACCTCCTCACTTGCTGTTGATGCTCCTGGCGACGGGGGCGCTGATTGCGGCGATGGTGTTTCGGCGGGGGACGATATGGTTGTTTGTCGCGGCGGCGTTGATTGGTTGTCTGCGTGCGGATCAGTCGCAAAACCCTCCGGGTGCGCCGACGCTGGGCGAGCTGATGGAGCGGGACGCAGAGACGCTGGCGGTACGGGGGGTGGTGCATCGGGATCCGGTTTTCAAGCGCTACGAAACTCGAGTGGGCGAAGAGGAGGATGGGGCCTGGAGTTTCCAGATACAGCTTGAGTCGGTGAATCGGTTGGGTGAGTTTGTGCCGGTAGTGGGGCTCATTCGATGCAGTTGGCGCAGACCGCAGGATGGGGTGCGTCCAAACTACGGCGATCGCTGGGAACTGTACGGTGTGGTGCGGCCGGATCGTATGCAGATACGTGATGAAGGCACGCAACGTATCGCGACCGACCAAGGAATGGCGTTGATGAGCTGGTGTCTGAAGGGACGCGAAGCCTGTGCGCGGATCCTGGAGCATGGTCTGGAGGACCGGCCCGATCATGTCGGGGTGTTGAAGGCTCTGCTCCTCGGCTACCGCGCGGAATTGCCGCGCCATTTGGCGGAGGGTTTTTCGCTTACCGGAACGCTTCATATTTTCGCTGTAAGTGGATTGCATGTGGGCGTGATGGCGATGCTGATCGTGGCGGTGTTGAAGACGTTGGGAATGTCGCGGGTGCGGTGGGTGGTGGTGCTGATTCCGCTGTTGCTGGTGTACACCATGGCCACGGGGATGAAGGCGAGTGCGGTCCGGGCTTGTGTGATGGCGTTGACCTATTGGTCGGCCACCCTGGTGGGGCGTAAGCCGGATGCGCCGTCGGCCCTCGCGCTGGCGGCGGTGTTGATCGTGGCGTGGGAGCCCAGCCAGGTCCTTTCGGTGGGATTCATCCTGAGCTTTGTGGTGGTGACCGGAATCCTGTTGCTCTATCCCATCCTGAACGAGCCCGGACGGCGCTGGTTGGCGTCGGACCCCTGGCAACGCGGGCCGGACGCGAAGTTCGTGCGACTGGCCCGTGCAGCAGGGGCGAAGTTGTGGTCGCTACTGGCACTGTCAATGGCCTGTTGGGCCACGTCGTTTCCGCTCACGGCAATCTATTTTAATATCCAATCGCCGGTGGGATTGTTGTGCAATGTGTTTGTGGTGCCTTCGGCATTTTTGATCGTACTTACCGGCTGTCTTACGTTGGTCACCGGAGCGATATCGGTGTTTTGCGCGGAAGTGTTCAACCATGCAAACAGCCTTTTTGTGGGAGGGCTGTTGTGGGCAATTGATGGCATGTCGGCGATCCCGGGAGGTCACCGGTTCATTCCGTCCCCGCACTGGGGGTTTGCGGTGGCGTGGTATGGAGCGATTGCTTTGTGGATCGGCGTACGAGCGGAGCGGCGGTGGTGGTGGGGCGGTGTCGTTGTATTGGGAGCCGCGGTTTGGTCGGTGCTCTATCCATGGCAAACGAAGCTGATCGTTGACGCGCTGCCGGCGAATGGCGTCACGGTGTTGCATGTGAACGCGTCGGCTCGTGAGCATGTGTTGGTGGACACGGGATCGCCGCGCAACGAATATGCACTTCACGCTGCGCTGCGCCGTTCGGGAGTGAATCGATTGAAGCTGTTGGTGGTGAGCCGATGCGACCCCGCGTATTGCGGCGGCGTTCCGTCACTGCTCGAAACGATTCCCGTTGAAAAGATCCTGATCGGCTCGATTGATGATCCCGAATTGCTGGCGGAGATTCAGGAGGTGGCGGCTGAGCGATCGATTCCAGTGCGTGCGATGCGTGAGGGTGATGGTGAAACTTTGAGGGATGGAACCCGGTGGGAGGTGCTTGCACCGCGGGTTGATCATCCGGTTACGGACCCGGCGCTGATCCGATTTGCGCGCGACGAGCTCTCGGTGTTGCTGATGTCGGGTACCGGTCTCGCCCTCGAATATAGCCTCAGCCAGTCGGTGGACGATCCGAAAGCGGGGGTGTTGGTGATCAGCGACCGGTCGTTGAGTGGGGAACTCTACCAGGGTTGGCTGGATGCGGTGGAGCCACAGCATCTCCTGCATAGCCCGAAATCGTATCAGTACCGTACGGACGATTATGCCGCGTTGCGGCGGCAGGCGGAGGAGCGGGAGATTGAATTTACTTCCATCGTGTCACCGGGGGTCCGCTTGCAGACCGGGTCCCGGCCGAGGCCGATTCCGGAGCGTTGAGTCATACGGATGCCGAGTGCAACTCGGCGGTCCCAGATACGTCAAAATCGCTCAAATGACTGTGCAGGACTGCAAAAAAAGCGATGGCGTCTGCTACGCTGATCTGAACCCATAATCCCCTGAATTTGTCGAAAAATGACTGTTTTGCACTGCTCAAGTCCATGCACTGGGCAGCGAAAAGTCTCCAGTTGGCCCGCTTAGTGCTATTCGTATTATTGGAGCGTGTATTTGGGAAAATCATGAATCATATGGCAGACAAGTTGTTTTACTGCTTGGATTGCGGACATCGTGAAGACTGGCAAGCATTCGGGCATGATTGCCGATGTCCTCGTTGTCAATCCTTGGAGGTCATCGATCATGGCCTGTGGAAGCGCCATGCCCCGAAGACGCCGCCTCCACGGTTCATGCCGCCAACCCACCCCTGAGGCGGATCAGCTCAGCGGCCCGGACGGGACGCACAATGAAACACAGAGCGCCCGCCGAGCCACAGCCCAATTCGTATTTGAACAAAAGGCAACGAAGAAAACAAAGAGGGTCGCTTTCTTCGTAACCTTCGTTTCCTTTTGTTCAAATATTGATTTGGTTACGCAGTGTGATTCGAGTCGATTATCGATAGGCGTACTTGGTCACCTGGGGCGTAGCGGCGACCTGCTGCCACCGTGCGGTGCTTTCCCAGCTCGGCCAGCGGCCGGGCGGGGTGTAAAGGATCATCCCGTTGATGAATCCGGAATAGGTGGTGTTCAGCGGAATCTCATAGATGAATCCCTCGGTGCCGTGGCACTGCATGACGCCGGTTTGCCAAGCGGACGGAACATTCGCCGACGTTCCACCGGTCAACGTCCCGTACTTCTGTGCCAGCCGCATTGCCCAGCCCTCGAACTTGCGGATGTTCCACGCGGCAGGTACGCGCAGGGTCGTACCGTCGAATGAAGGAAGTCCGGAGGTCGGGTTGGGCGGCTGCGGGGGCTGTGGGGGCTGTGGTGGTCCCGCGGTTTCGGCCAGTTGCAAGACGAGCGTACCGCTGAACGCGCCGTAGGCGTCGATGCCGTTCACTGAGCCGAAGCCGAACAGGGACGTGCCGTTGGCGGTGGCCTGAGCATACATCAAGATCAGCGTGGGCAGGGACGCATCCGCACCGCCGCCGGGGGTTCGGAAGAAAAGCGAGATCGAGGCTGGGCCAAGCGGGAACTCCAGCACGGAGTAGGCGGTGAGAAAGGTGGCGCCGTTGGGAGGGATGACGGCGAGCTGGGCAATGCCGGGGGTAATACTGCCCTGCACGCCAACGAATTGTTGAGCGGTGGGAGTTCCTCCGCGGGAAATGGTGAGCGATGCCCCCCCGCTGTAAGACCGGGAGTTCACTAGCGATTGGCCATTGGCCAAGACTGAAAATCCAACGATAGCTGTCACGGCTATCGCGGTGATACGTTGTACAACTCGCATACGTTCCTTCCTTGGGCATTTAGCCCTCATCAAGTCGCCGCATGCGTTTACCCCGCTGCACCTAGGCACTGGTGATAGATGGTAGAGACCTGTTCGTCAATTGGTTTTTTCGGCAAAAATCTGTTCGGAATGCAAGAAGTCAGGTAGCATCCTTGCCAGAACATCGGCTCTGTCGGCCGCCAAACGAAAAGGAGAAATGGACCTATGAAGGCGTGGAAATATCTTTCGGTTTTGATCCTGACCACGGGAATGGCTTCGATTGCCCTGGGGGACTCGTCGTCGCTCTACCTTTCGTATCAGTATGGTGATGACGCGGATAGTGGCATCGGGCTGGGCCTGCAATATGGTTGGGAGTTGGACCCGGCGTTCCGGGTCGACACGCGAGTGAGCTTTGTGCAGTTCACCGATATCGACTTGGATATGATTCCGTTGGAAGCCACTGCGGCAGTGAATTTTGGCGACGCGGACGTCATCCCGTACGTCGGTGTGGGCGTGGGCTACTATCTGCTCGAGGCGGACCGGGGGACGGTTGACGACGATGTGGGCTTCCGGCTTCTCGCCGGCGTGGACTGGCCGGCGACGGAGCGGCTGAATTGGTTTGCCGAGGCGAGCTGGCTTTGGCTGGAGGCGGACGTGGACCAGGAATTCGCCGCCACCGAAGGGACGAAGAATACGATCGAGCTCGATGGGATCGGGATCAATCTCGGAGTGCGTTGCCGATTCTAGGTGGATCCACGAAACGGATGAAAGGGGAAGGGTATTTAAGCGTCACATCCAGAGGGGATTCCCTGATCTAAGAATTCCTTGAACTCATCTGAAATCCGCTGATCAGATGTGAGTCTTTTCCAAAAATCTCTGGCCATTGATTCCACCCCTTCAATTACTTCTGCTTTGAGGTCGTAGCCGCTGAGGTCAGGGCAGGTAAATCTATATGGAGGGACCTCTCCGCTTTTTGGCGCAAAGCCCATTGAGCACATGTCGTATACTGGCAAAATCCTAAAAAAAGCACCATCTATCGACAAACTCAGATTTCCCAAGTGCATGTCCGTGTTGTTTATTAGCAGGCCGAAATACCATAAGATTGTTGCATCAAAGCAGTGCTGCCAGCTCACAAGGTCCTGCTCGTAGAGCGCGTTCATTGCTTGGTGCCAGCCGGCTCCTTCTCCGGCAAACTCGGCATCCACGTATTGAAGAGAAATCATAGACATCCGTCCATACTCCCCAGAGCGATCGAAGCGCTGTGACTCCAGGAACAGTCGATCATCCAGTTCGATCAGTTGGGTTTCTGCTGCAGGGTAATTCCGGGCATGGATCGCTTCTGTAGCGTGATACTCAGTTATCAGAATATCGCGCCACCGTCTAGCGACTGGGTCGTCGCCTTTAGGGGAGAACTTGACGATTACATGAGCTGATCGATCGCCGCTGAATGCGGTGAACTTCGGCTGCTCTCCGCCCGCTGAAGAACCAGGGATGAGGCCATTCATTACGCTGTCAGCTAGATCTGGGTAATCCGCTTGCGTAGTCGCAGTAGGCTTTCGCCTCATACGTAGATATGCTTGATGGCCAAATTTGAAGTTGCCAGGAAGGTCATCGCCATTGGATACCAAATAGCGCCCAATATGATTCACATTCCAATACCTTGGATCGTTTGGAAAATCATCAGACTGTGATGCCATCTCTTTCGCAATGTGCCGGCCCAGGAATCCTTGGGGTGCTAAATCGTACAGAAAGTATGGCAGATCGTTGTATAAGCCATTTTTGCCTTCCCCGAGAAGTACCGCGGGCATACCGGTTGATGGCTCAACAAAGAAGCCCCCATGGGCTAGTGGGCGTATATTTGCGACCTCGGTATTGTTTCCATGAGCATCGACCATGTATAGCGGCTGCCTATCGTCGCCTCCGAACGCATTTCGTGTAAGCGCGTATCGAACGGTCCGTCCATCCCGCAGCTTGACTACGTTGTCGCTCATGCTTCGTAGTTGTCGCGACACAGCTGTTTGGCTCAATTCCGTCGCAGATTGAATCTCCTTGGACGTTGCCGGGCCGCCTTGTAAGAAATCCAGAATGGATATCGTCATGTGGTTGTGCCTTCGCTCTCGAACTAGATGTGTAATCTGACTAGAATGCGGAGGGGTTAGCAAGTTAAAGATTAAACAAAATAAACTATATTTTAGTTAACTGGCGAATTTTCCATCATCTTTTGACTGGTTTCATGACTAATGTTATGACTTCGGTATTGCTTGGCCAAGTCGAAAGGCATCCCATATGTTCGGCTTCCGATTCCACTCGAAAGAGGTCAGGTGAAAGAAAGCCCCCAGGCGAAAGAGTGTAGGGAGTATTCGCCTTTGCGCTACCGAGATGTGGTTACCGGTGGGGGCCCCAGAAGCCGAGGAGTTCGCTCCAGATGCTCTTTTTGCCCTGCTCTGACTTTGCGTAGGGTGGGGGACTGACGAGGATGTCTTCCGGGGGGACGGAGCCCAAGCCGCCACGTGGCTCGCTGGCTTGAGCGGTCCGTACCATCTCCTGCATGCGCACCATGCGGTACTCCGCGCCGGCTGCGCGATGCACAAAGATCGCGATGGCAATGAGGAGGATGTTGAACGGTGGATAGAGGGCGTACAGACCGAAGGCGATGGCCATCCACTGACCGATCTTCGAGGCGAGGCGCGTCGCCTGCACCCGGCCCATCCGCGGGGTCATGAATGCCCGAAAAACCCGTCCGCCATCCATGGGAAAGGAAGGGAGGAGGTTGAACAGGACGAGGATGAGATTCATGGAAGAGAGAACCCCGAACAGGATGGCGGCTTGGGAAAAGCCGATCAGCAATAGCGCGTAGCCAACCAGTCCCAGCGCGCCGAACAGGGTGAAGCTGACAGCGGGTCCCGCCAACGCGATGCGTATCTCCGCGCCGGGATCAGCGGGAAAGTGGGAGAGTTCGGCCACGCCGCCGATGGGCATCAGCAGGATTTTCCGAACGCTACAGCCATAACGCATGGCAACGACCGAGTGCCCCAGCTCGTGGAGCGCGATGCTGGCGAAGAAGCCCAGTATGAGGGCTACGGTAGAGAAAAATCCAATTTGCCCCTGGCCGCTTACATAGAGCGCGATCACCGGGAGGAAGACGAGCAGGGTGATGTGCGCTCGGATTGGAATGCCGAGGACGCGGCAGATCAGGTAGGAGGCGGCCGGCATCAGGGCTGTCCGGCTTCAGCAGGTTCTTGCACAGCAGGAGCCTCTTTCTCCACAGCCGTGTCTTCGCCATCTTCCCTGGCGACGAGTTCATTGCGGAGTTCTTCGGCATCCACGCCGTGGTCGGTCAGCTTGGCTGCGATTTTTTCGTTGTCCGGGTCGAGGCGGAAGGCGTGTTTCCATTGGTCGATGGCTTCTTCGGTGCGATCCAGCTTGAGGAGGGTGTCCCCCAGGTGATCGGTGATGGTGGGATCGTTGGGTGTCAGGCTGTTGGCCTGTTCAATTTCCTTGAGGGCCTCCTCGTAGTTGCCCTGCATGTAGAGGATCCAGCCGAGGGTATCGATGAAGGCACCGCTGTCGGGCACGAGTTGAATGGCCTCGTTGATGTGCTCGATGGCTCGGTCGAGGTGTACGTTGTGCTCCGACCACATGTACGCGAGATAGTTGTGCGCGTTGGCGTGTTCGGGGTTGAGTTCGAGGGCTTGGAGGAAGAGTTCCTCGGCCTTCTCAATGTCGCCGGTGCGTTCGTAGGCCGCGGCATAGGAGAAGTAGAAATCTTCGTTGAGGATTTGCGTATTGCGATGATGGGTCTGGGCGAGGTCGAGGGCGCGCTCGTAGTGGGTGAGGGCTGTCTCAAAATCTTCATCAAAACTGTGGAGCATGCCCAGGCAGAACGAGGTCGTGGGTTCGCCCGGAACCAGTTCTTCAAAGGACTCGTAGAACGCAATCACCTCGGCGGTCTCCGTGCCCTCTATGCTGAGGAGCTCTCGCATGAAGAGCTGGAGGTAGGCGATGTGTTCATCCATCGCACGGGACAGGTGCTTCACGGCATCTTCCGTGTTCCCGACCTGGTAATTGGCTCGCGCGTAGTTGAAGTAAAAGCGGCTTCGCTGGTCCGGGTCCTGGGCTGTCTCGCCCTCTTCCTGGTCTTCTTGCTCGGCTTTTTGCTCCGCGATGCGCACTTCCGCCTTGGCGAACCAGACCAGCGCCTCCTGCGCATTGTTCTGGTCGAGATAGCAATAGGCCAGCGTCTGTGTCAGCCGCCCATGATCCGGCATCTTTTCCAGGCCTGCCAGCAGGGTTTGGGCAGCCTGTTCGCTCCTCTCCTGATCGATTTGCATGAGGGCAAGGCGAATGTAGGGGACCGGGTCCTTGCGCGAGGCTTCGCAGGCGGTTTCGAACGAGGCAATGGCCGCGTCGATGTCTGCTGATTTCTGGTGGAGTTCGCCGAGGTAGTAGGCAATCTGTGCGTTACCGGGTTGGTCTTCGAGGATTTTCTCGAGGGTCTCAATGGTCCCGCTGGTGGTGCCGAGTTGAAGGAATTTGAGGGCGAGCTGTCGGCGAAGGGGCAGATCCTCCGGAGCGAGCTTTTCGATTCGCTTGAACCATTTGGCGGCCTTTTCCGGCTCCTGGTTGACGATGTTGAGCTCCCCCAGTTGAACCAGAATCTCGAAATTTCCCGGAGCCTTCTTGATGGCCTTTTCGTACAGGTCGAGGGCTTCCGTGCGCAGTGTGCGCGCGCTGTCCTCGTCCGTGATCCGGTTGGACTCCTCGACCAGCAGTCTTCCGAGTGTGCGGTAGAGATCGAAGGGCTCGCGGGCTTTCTTGATCCCGGTGCGAAGAATGTCGATGGCTTGTCCGGAGTCCGGCACGCGCAGGTAGAAGCCGGCAAAGTCGAGGTAGGCGTTGGCGGCCGACGGGTCGAGGTCGATCAGCGAGTGGTAGGTAGCAATCGCGTCGTCGGGTCGTTCGGCGGCGCGGTAGACGAGGGCGAGCCAGGCGAGTGCCTTGGGGGACTCAGGGCGCCGGTCAACCAGGGTTTCGAGGAGGCGCACCGCTTCGTCGTTGCGCTTCTGCTGGAGCAGGCCCATGGCGATCCGCAGACTGAGCTCCTCATGGGAGGCGTCCAACTCCACGGCCTGCAGATAGTTGGTGAGGGCCGCGTCGTAGTTGCGATTGGAATCGTGAATGAGGCCCTGGGCGTAATTCGCCAGGACGTCGGCGAATTGGGCGGCCTCGGGGGACAATTCGAGGGTGGCGCCCTCTTCCGGAATTGGCGGCGCATCGACTCTTGGCGTCTGACATCCTACCAGGAGACAGACCCCCAATGCCGCAAGTCCCCCTGCGAAAGGTTTGGTCCCCAGCATGGTTGATCCTCGCAAACGAGAGCGGCCGTTCAGGCCACGGGTCTTACTTCTTCTTGTGACGATCGGCTTTCAAGCGTTTCTTCCGCTTGTGTTTCGCCATCTTGCGCTTACGCCATTTTTTTACAGTACCCATACAACTCCTGTCAGACAGTGCCTGGCCCGGGCGAGATCCCAGAATGTGCCAAGCCCTTATCTATCGCTTACGAAATCACTTTATTCAATGCTAATTCGATAATTCCTTCCGCACCTGCGGCCTTCAGTTCGGGAATGCTCTCCCGGACACGCTTTTCTTCCATCACCGTTTCAATCGAGCACCAGCCCTTGTCGCTGAGGTGATTGACGGTCGGTGAGTGGAGGGAGGGAAGCAGTGCCAACACCTTGTCGAGATTGTCTTCCTGGACGTTGAGTTTGATGAGGACCTTGGTTTCAGCCGCGAGTGCGCCGGTCAGCAGGAGGACGATTTTCTCGAGTTTCTGCCGTTTCCAAGGGTCTTCCCAGCTCTGCTTGTTGGCGATGAACCGGGTGGTGGACTCCAAAACGGTATCCACGATACGCAGGTTGTTGGCGCGCAGGGAGGACCCGGTTTCGGTAATTTCCACGATGGCATCGACCAGTTCCGGGGCCTTGACCTCGGTAGCGCCCCAGGAGAATTCCACCTCCGCGGTCACGTTGTTCTCGGCCAGGTACGTGGTAGTCAGTCCGACGGCCTCGGTCGCGATCCGCTTGCCTTCGAGGTCCTTCACGGACTGAATATCGGAGTCGTTGGGGACGGCCAGGACCCAGCGAACCGGGCGTAGACCCTGCTTGGCATAGACCAAATTGGCGATTTCCACGACGTCCGAGCCGTTTTCGCAGATCCAGTCGTGTCCGGTCAGTCCGGCGTCGAGCATGCCGCTTTCCACGTAGCGGCTGATTTCCTGGGCGCGGATCAGTCGCGCTTCGATTTCGGGGTCATCGACCCGCGGCACATAGGAGCGCGAACCGGCCTTCACGTTGAATCCGGCCTTCTTCATCATGGCGAAGGTCGCTTCCTGGAGGCTGCCCTTGGGGAGTCCTAATGTAATGCTGCTCATAGAAAATGGTCCTGTTTTTTGAAAAGAGCGCGGAGTTTAGTTGAAAGCGAGCGAGGCGTCTACCTCGGAGGCAGAGTTTTTTGGAGTATTGGAATGGTGGAGGGGCTCAATGACGAATGACGAAATACCCAAGCACGAAGGAAATCCGAAGCACGAAGTCCGAATCAGAGTGTCCGGCCCTTCGTCAATCGGGT
>RCNG010002532.1_pt1 | contig 17111 bp, 13 predicted proteins | sample 2041371 | NCBI WGS metagenome assembly RCNG01 (sample SAMN09708227, study PRJNA481090) | Marine sediment metagenome, whole genome shotgun sequencing project. | biome: marine sediment; feature: ocean; material: sediment; isolation source: Sewage treatment plant 1 marine sediment (STP1) ... | reverse complement strand
GCAGAACAACATCTGTCCCGCCTGACGCACTGCACATCTTATCCAGCCCAAAAGCAAAGTAAAGAAACCACTGAAGCGAATCCTGTCCCTCAACAAAAGTCTGAAGATAAAGATAAAGATGAAGATGATATGGATTTCTTTGAGTATTTTGAGAAAAAAATCAATGCCCCGGATGACTACCAGGCAAAAAATGATACTCCAGATATTAAAAAGACAGGTACCATAAATCCAGAATCTGAAGCAACTAAACCTCAAGTAACTAAACCTGAAGTAACTAAACCTGAGCTAACTGAACCTGAGCTTACTAAACCTGAGCTAACTGAACCTGAAGTAACTATTGATTCCAAAGATACTGCAGAAATAAAATTTGATCTGGATATCAGCAATGAAGATATACAGGAATATGAAAAAAATATTTCTCATTCCAATAATGCTTCAAAAGCAAGAACATTTTCTAACAACATCCTGAGTGAAGTTGACACCTATGTAGCTTATGGTAGCTTTGACAAAGCAGAAAAATTACTACAATCAAAAATGCAACAGTCACCCTCTGATAAAAATCTGCATTTTAAACTGCTCGAATGTTACACACTCGAAAACAAACGCAGTCAGTTTATGAAGCATGTAAAAGAAATAAAAAACCTACTCAATACAGATAACCTGCTGCGTTTGCGCGTTGAAAATATTTACCAGAAAACCTGGCATGAAACCTTAAATATAAAAAAGTTTTCCTGACTGCCGGATGTTCAGATAAGGGCAGCCGCAAAAATAAATTTGCGTTTATGTGTTTTCAATTGCCATTCTATCAAGGCACGAGAAAGGCGAATAGTTAGTCTATTTAACTGACGAGTAACGCCGATAGAATGAGTAAGTGGAAACTCAGAAATGTGAATTAATTTTTAAGGTTGCCCTAAGGAAGTCGCCATAGAACACTTTTATTTTTCGGCTCTTTCAATCTTGCGATATAGAGTTCTTTCACTGACCCCAAGCTTATCAGCCAATGCTTTGTTATCTCCTTTAAAGTGATGATTCAACCACAAAAGATAATCTCTTTCATGTTGTTCGAGTGTCTTAATAGGTTCCTGCTCTTTACCTAAAGTGTCCTTGCTTAAAGAGTCCTCAGGCAAAGAATTTTCAGATTCACTAACATCAGTTGCAAGTAAACCCTCCGGTAAATGTTGTAATTCGATAATGTTGGAATCTGTCATTACCCGGCCGAATTCCAGAATATTTCTCAATTGGCGTATATTACCGGGAAATGAATGTCGGGTAAAAAAAAGTAATACATCTTCAGAAATTTGCAACGTCTTATGTCCTGTTATCCGCTCTAAAATCGTCTCCACCAGTAAAGGGATATCTGCTTGACGCTCTCTTAAAGCAGGGAGTTTAACCGGAAAAGTGCTGATTCGATAATACAGGTCTTCACGAAATTCACCGTTAGTAACCATTTCTTTCAGGTTCTTATGCGTTGCACATATCAAACGAAAATCAGTATTTAATAGTTCAATACCTCCTACCCGACGAAAAGTACGTGTTTCTATCAGGCGCAATAACTTGACCTGCAATGACATCGGAACATCGCCAATTTCATCCAGAAACAGAGTTCCACCTTCAGCTTCCTCGACCAATCCCTTCTTTCTATTAATCGCTCCGGTAAAGGCACCTTTTTCATGACCAAAAAGTTCACTTTCAAACAGGGACTCAGAAAGTCCTGAACATTCTACAGTAACACAGGCTGATGAATGACGCGGACTGGCCTGATGAACCGCATGAGCAACTAATTCTTTTCCACTGCCCGATTCACCCTGCAATAAGACCGAAATATCATAATGTGCCAATCGATTGATTAAGCCTAACAATTTATTAAAAGCAGGAGATTTGCCAACCATGACTTGCTGAACAACCTGCGGGCTGGCATGCTTGATGGTTTTCATGACTTCCAGAAAGTAAAGCTTACCATTAACTTCCCGAACCGGATAAAGAGACACATCAACATGTTCTGCACCATAACGGGTATGGTGGATATGTAAAACTCTCTGATTGTTTTCAGTCGACTTAGCTAATTGCAATGGACAAGACTCACCTTCCTGATCACAGCTATGGGAGTAATGATGAGAAACTTCAAAACAATGCCGTTTACCTGAAGTTAACTCTTTTGAGTCCCTCTGGATTGTATCAACAGGGTTTATTGAGACTGAATGTTGCAGATGGAAATCCAGATTATACAAATCCAGATAAGCAGAATTGGCACTGATAATTTCATATTCATCAGAAATTATGACGGCAGGATCTTCATAAGAATCCACTATATCCTGTAAATTCAGGACCGGGTTTGTTTTCATAAAGTTATCAGAAGCTCATTGATCTGTAAGGCCTTTACACTGTCTAAATGATGAGGCAATAAGTATTCATGAACAAATATACATAAAAATGCCAGCCCAGCCAATGGGAAAAAATGTTTTCTCTATAATATTAGCTGAATTTAATTCTATTTACTTAAAATCACTTTACTTTTATGTAAAAAAAGTTATTATAAAAAATAAAAACCATAACTCAGACATAACCAGCTTATTATTGTTTAATTTATTACATTTTCCAGGTTAGATTTAACTTACGTCTACAAAAAAAGTAAGAACATCGTGCGCTCGCCTGTTATATAAATTAACAATAAGTGCTAATACATATTAGCTAATATTGGTTAAATTTTCCTTCCGTATTTTTATTTCAAATTTTCTAACATTATGCAATTAATACACTATTTATAATAGTTAATTTTAATAATTTATGATTGAAATACGGAAAAATTAATCAATCACAACATTTTATTCATCATTACTTTTATCAGGAGATAATATCATATGGCTCACGTCGTTATTATTGGAGCAGGGACAGGAGGTATGCCTTGTGCGTATGAAATGCGCGATGCATTGGATAAAGAGCACCAAATCACTATGGTCAGTGAGAACGAAACATTTGACTTTACTCCATCTAATCCCTGGGTCGCAGTTGGCTGGCGTCAAAGAAAAGACATTAGTTTCGAAACCAGACCTTATCTTGAAAAACGCGGAATCAATTTCATTGCCCATCGCGTTGACAAAATTGATCCTGAAAATAACGAACTCATCCTGAATAATGACGAAAAAGTAAACTACGACTATTTGATTATTACTACCGGTCCAAAACTTGCCTTTGATGAAGTGGAAGGTTCCGGACCCTCTGCACATAGCCAATCGATTTGTTCCCTGCCCCATGCTGAAACCGCTTTTAAGGATTTTGAAAAACTGGCAGCTGATCCGGGTCCTGTCATTGTAGGCGCCATGCCATTTGCCAGCTGTTTTGGACCAGCCTATGAATACGCCTTTATTTTAAACCGGGAGCTGCAAAAACGTAAAATCCGCGATAAAGTCCCTATGACCCTGGTCACATCTGAACCCTATATTGGTCACCTGGGACTGAGTGGTGTCGGTGATTCCAAAGGTATGCTGGAATCAGAACTTCGGCAGCATTCTATCAACTGGATTTGTAATGCCAGGACCACTAAAATTGAAGCTGGCAAAATGTATGTTGATGAATTAAATGAAGACGGCACTGTTAAAAAACAACATGAACTGGAGTTTAAACACGCCATGATGCTGCCGGCGTTCAAGGGCGTTGATGCGGTTGCCAATGTGGAAGGACTCTGTAACCCACGGGGTTTTGTGATAGTTGACAAACAGCAGCGCAGTCCAAAATTCCCGAATATTTTCTCTGCCGGTGTCTGTATCGCCATCCCACCTATTGAAGTAACCCCGGTTCCGACCGGAGCACCTAAAACAGGCTATATGATTGAATCAATGATAACCGCCATTGTCCATAATATTGCCGATGAATTAAACGGTATTGAAGCTTCTACTGAAGGTACCTGGAATGCCATTTGTCTGGCAGATATGGGTAATACCGGTGCGGCATTTGTTGCCATTCCACAAATGCCGCCGCGTAATCTTGCCTGGTTCAAGAAAGGTAAATGGGTGCATCTGGCTAAAATTGGTTTTGAAAAGTACTTTATCCGTAAAATGAAATCCGGTTCCAGTGAACCGATTTATGAAAAGTATTTATTAAAAGCATTAGGTATTAACCGACTGAAATAAATATCAGCAGACTGCCCGGGTTTATTGGCTAGCCTTGAGAAGGTTTCAGGCTAGTCACTAATCCGGTAGACCTCAATAACATTGGGCAATTGGCCAATTCGATTCAAAGCCCTGCTGAGTTGGGCAATGCCACCAATTTCCAGAGACAAACGCATCCTGGCTGAATAATCCGCCTTATTCGTTGAAGTATTGACACCCAGTACATTAATTTCCAGATTGGCTAAAATTGACGTAATGTCTCTTAGCAACCCCTGTCTGTCCATAGCAATCAATTCAATTATGACGGTGTAGCATTGATTAATTTCATGATTCCATTCAACTTCAATTAGACGTTCACTGCTTTCTTCTAAAGCATGTTGAACATTGTGACAATCGCTGCGATGAATGGTGATTCCCCGATGTTTGGTTATAAAACCAACTATTTCATCACCCGGAACCGGTTTGCAGCAATGTGCTATTTGGGTGAGGACATTATCCACCCCATAGATGGTCACATCACCCGAACCCTGTGGCAGCAACTCAATGGTTTGCTGAACCGGCGGCTTGGTAACCTTGCCACTTTTATCACTATGACCACCCAACTCCTGAATAGCAGAGGCAATCTGTCCTGTGGTGATTTCACCTCGCCCAATTTCGGCAAATAACTGCACTGCTTTTTCCAATTGAAAATGCACTGCCAGTTTTTCATGTGAAATATTGGAAATACCCAGGCGGTGCAGCTCTTTTTCAAGAATTTCACGGCCCGCCAGCAAATTTTGTTCATGATCCTGTTGTTTAAACCAGTGTCTTACTTTAGCCCGTGCCCTTGAAGTTTTCAGATAGCCTAACTGCGGATTTAGCCAGTCGCGGCTGGGAGAACCATTTTTGGTCGTGAGTACCTGAACCTGTTCCCCGCTTTTTAATTCATAGGTTAACGGCACCATTCTGCCATTGACTTTAGAACCACGACACCGCGCTCCAACTTCAGTATGCACATAAAAAGCGAAATCCAGGGGGGTTGCCCCCTGCGGCATATCAATGATTTCACCTCCAGGTGTCATTACATAGACTCGATCCTGAAAGACTTCGGATTTAAAGCGGTCAATAAAATCGCCCGCATCTTTCTCTTCATCTTTCCATTCAAGCAATTGACGCAACCAGGCAATTTTTTGCTCATAATGACTGCGTTGCTTACCACCTTCTTTGTAGCGCCAATGCGCTGCAACTCCGTATTCCGCATGTTTATGCATTTCATAAGTGCGGATCTGTATTTCCAGGGTCTTGCCCTTTGGTCCAACCACGGCGGTATGGATGGATTGATAATTATTTTCTTTAGGTGTAGCAATATAGTCATCAAACTCATAAGGAATATGCCGCCAAATGGTATGCACAACACCCAGAGCATGATAACAGTCTTTTAATTTATCGACATGTATTCTGACCGCACGTAAATCATATAACTGATGAAAACCAAGATTTTTACGGTGCATCTTTTTCCAGATACTGTAGATATGTTTGGAACGCCCGGTAACCTCCCCTTTAATATGATTTTTTTTAAGTTTCTCCTGAATAATATTAACGACTTCATTAATATATTTGTCCCGGTCAACTTTACGTTCTGCTATATATTTGGCTATTATTTTATAATTGGCCTCATCCTGGTAACGAAATGCTAAATCCTCCAGCTCCCATTTGAGCTGCCAGATACCCAGACGATTTGCCAGTGGCGCATAGATTTCTGCGGTTTCATTAGCAATAATTTTTTGTTTTCGGGGAGAGAGGGATTCCAGGGTACGCATATTATGCAGGCGATCCGCCAGCTTGATCATGACAACCCGAACATCTTCAGCCATAGCCAGTAAGAGTTTACGCAGATTTTCAGCTTTTAAACCTGCTTTTTTAATAGCACCATTGATGTCTGGCTTTAAATTGGCAAATGCTTTCATTTTGGTGACACTATCAACCAGAGTCGCCACCTCATGACCAAATTTCTTCTCCAGCTGTTCAAGGGTCACATCAGTATCTTCAACCACATCATGCAACAGGGCAGCCATTAAAGAAGGTGTATCCAGATTAAGAGACAGCAGAATCTCTGCTACCGAGATAACATGGAAGACGTAAGGTTCTCCAGAAGCTCTTGTTTGGCCGCGATGAGCCTCATCAGCAAATTCAAAAGCTGTGTACAGAGATTCCAGATCAACATGCTCATGAGCGTCCTTGATTTTCCCCACCAGGGCATTAAAGCGCTCCAAAGGAGTGTCATGAGCATCAGATACCGCTTCTACATAGACCATTTGCACATATCTATAATTAAAGTAACCTGCTATAAACCAAAGGGTTTTATTAACTACATTAGTTAATCAAACCTTTCTATGATTACCTAGGATACACAATTAACTTATAAAATCTATTATTTTATTTGTTTATTGTTACTCAGGGCTCAAAATAATTTTCTTTAACCTCATTAGAGCCAGTTTGTGATTCTATTCAGCCTGAAAACCTGCCCTGGAAACAAAATGGGCTTTTTGCTGTGGATTTTTTTTAATCATCCACTAAAATTATAAGAATACCTATTGATAATGCGAGGGATTAAAGCATGAAGATAACAATTGTTGTGATGTTACTATTACAGATGAGCAGCCTGTCATTTGCCGAAAGCACCCGTTATCCATTACGAGGACAGTCTATGAACACAGTACTTAGTCAGTCCGATGAGCCTGATAGAAAAATGGATGCCGTGGGCAACCCTCCTATTACCCGCTGGATTTACCCCGGGTACAGTGTTTATTTTGAATACCAGACGGTCATCCATTCCGTCAAAAACGAGAAACAGCCTTGATTCCACAAGCAGATCACGCAGGTTGGAGCGGATGCCCTAAGTTTCAGTTTTTTCCTTATAAAAAACAAAGCGAATTGTTTTCACAAATAATAAAATAATGGGGGTGCTGTGCAAAACCAAGTCAAAAATATCCAGCGGCTTTACCAGAGTACCTGCCATTAACATATCTATTTTTTCCAGCAAATGCGGCTGTGCTCCCAGTGGTGCCGTTCCGAGAAATAACGCCAATATGATTAAAACCGGAAAGGAAAGTTTGTCAATTAATTTCATTTGTTTCACTTATTTATTATTTTCTAAATAACTTATAATGTTAATTGCTTTGCTTACTAATTTCCACACTAATCTGACTTTTTTCAAATTCGAACTATAATTTGAGTTATGAACAAAAGATACAGCATTTCACTGGGTTTTATATTACTCCTTGTTTTTCTCTTCTCTACTATAAGCCAAGCAGATGAATCAGGTAGTTCAGCCAGCAAAGCCAGCTCCAAACCACCTCAAGCCGAGTTTGTTGACACTCCTTACTCAGGGGAACAAAATGTCCTTTTTGAAATGTTTCTTGATGAGCCCGGAAAAATTCACTCAGCCCTTTACTGGATTCGCTCCTATATGAACACTATGATGGGTGAACCTTATGCCCTGGCACCGGAATTTATGAACATAGTGGTGCTCATTCACGGTACGGAAATAGTTACTCTGGCAAAAAAAAATTACCCTAAATATAAAAATGCCGTCCAAAGGATGCGCTACTATGAACAACTGGGTGTTGAATTCAGGGTCTGTGGTGATGCGGCAAAAGATTATGGCTATACGGCAAAAGATTTTTATGGTTTTGTAAAAATAGCTCCCTCGGCCATTGCTGAACTTGCTCACTGGCAGAATCAGGGTTATGCCATTATTCGCCCCCTGGTATTTGAAAAAAAATATTCCATTGAAGAAATTCGTTAAGCTCACTGGGTTTCGACTCTATCCCTAAAAGTTTTCACTGTTGAGGCAAACTGCCTTGGGCCAATCATTTCTGCGCCAGAAAAAAGGTAAAAAGCAAAGCTTCCACCAAACTCTTAAATCAAGGATAATACACTGCTCTTAATCTGGAGTATTTGATGAAATTTAGTATTGATGAATTCCGCAGCTGGGAAAACAAAAAAGTCACCCTGTTAGGCATGTCAGGGGTGGGAAAAACCTACCTGTCCAGTCTGTTAAGAGACTCCCAGTGGTTCCATTTTTCCGGTGATTATCGTATTGGCACACGTTATCTTGACGAACCCATTATGGACATGATCAAGCAGCAGGCCATGCAAGTCCCTTTTTTGAAAGAATTGCTCAGAAATGCCTGGATTTCAATTAAAAATAATATCAAAGTTCATGATCTGGGTCCGGTGCTCAGTTATATCGGTAAGCTGGGCAATCCTGAACTGAACGGCATTGAGCTGGAAGATTTCATCCAGCGTCAGGAATGTTATCGTCAGGGAGAAATAGCGGCCATGATGGATGTGCCAAACTTTATCAAAAAAGCTCAGGAAATTTATGGCTATCAACATTTCGTCAATGATGTTGGCGGCAGTCTGTGTGAACTGGATGATCCGCAAGTCATAGCAACGCTGGTACAGCACACGATGATCCTCTATATTAAGGTGACGGACATAGAAGAGGAAAACAAACTCATTGAACGAGCGCAAAGTGCCCCGAAACCTTTATATTACCGGCCTGAATTCTTACAGGATCAATTAGCTGTTTATCTGCAGGAAAATGACCTCCAATACGCAGCCCAGATGAATCCGGATGACTTCACTCGCTGGATATTTCCCAGATTATTCCATTCCAGAATTCCACGCTATGAGGCAATTGCACAACCTCATGGTTATACTGTCACATCAAAGGAAGTGGCACAGGTACGTGATCAAAAGGATTTCCTGCAATTATTGGAAACGGCCATAGCAAGAGCAAAATCGTAGTAGAGACAAACCATAGTAGAAACCATAGTAGAAACCACAGTAGAGCCAAACCTTAGCAAGAGTAATTTATATGCCATTAGTTGCCCATAACAGTTGCCTTCATTTGATCGCTTACGTAATGAAGGTATTAAAGTGTTGACTCCCACAACAGCACAGCATCAGGATATTCGGGAGTTACACATCGGTTTGCTGAATATGATGCCCGATGCTGCTCTGGCGGCAACAGAAAGACAATTTTTTCGTTTAATCGGGGAAAGCAATCCCATAGCCCAGTTTTATGTACACCCCTTCACCCTGGATGAAATCCCTCGTTCTGATAAAGCCAGAAATTACCTGGACCAATACTACCAATCCTTTGCTGATATCCGTACTATGGGACTGGATGCCCTGATTATTACGGGAGCTAATGTCACAGGCCCGCAGTTGTCACAGCAACCTTTCTGGGAGCCATTAATCGAGGTTTTTAACTGGGCCTGGGATAATGTCACTTCAACCTTATGTTCCTGTCTGGCAACCCATGCTGTTATGGAATTTCGCTATCACCAACAGCGTGACGCACAAGCAGAAAAGATATGGGGCGTTTTTCCCCATCATGTCGTCAATAAATCCCATCCGCTGATCAATGACGTCAATACACGCTTTGATGTGCCTCATTCCCGCTGGAATGCAATTTCCCGACAACAGTTTGACGCCGCAAAACTGAAAGTACTGGTTGAGTCCGATTCGGGTATGGTTCATCTTGCTAGCAGTGCGGATGGTTTTCGCACAGTGTTTTTTCAGGGGCACCCTGAGTATGACACCATCTCTCTGATGAAAGAGTATAAACGTGAAGTTATGCATTTCAATCAGGAGCTGACAAATAATGAAAAAGGTATCCCATATCCACCCTTTCCCAATCATTATCTGGGTATGTATGAAAAATCCATTCTGAATGAATTTCACTTGCGTTGTGACATGGCACGCCAGCAGAACAAGGAACTTCCGGAATTTCCAGAAACGCTGATCAGTCATAATATCGACAATACCTGGCATGATACAGCAGTAGAAGTTGTTGGTAACTGGATTGGCTTAATCTATCAGGTGACGCATAAAGATCGCAATCTGCCATTTATGGACGGGATCAACCCGGAAAATCCACTGGGTATAGGATAATGCCGTTTATTACAGCAAAAAATATTATTAGCTCAGTACGACAATTATTTGCTTCAGGACTCTTACTCTCCAGCTCAGGGCTGTTATTCAGCTCAGGGCTGTTGCTCTTCAGCTCAGGGCTGCTGGCGGCTGAAATTCGTGTCGCAACAGCCAGTAATTTTACAGTGACCATGAAGTTAATTGCCCGGCAATTTGAAGCTGATACAGGCCATAAAATTACAATAATCTCTGGTTCCACTGGAAAACACTACGCACAGATTAAAAATGGCGCCCCCTTCGATGTTTTTTTTGCCGCTGATACTAAACGGGCAGAGCTTCTGGACATAGAAGGGGTAGCAATCCCCGGCAGCCGCTTCACCTATGCCATTGGTAAAGTCGTCTTATGGAGTGCAACAGCGGATTATGTTGATGCAGAAGGCAAAGTGCTGAGTAAAAAAGACTTCCGCCATCTGGCCATTGCCAATCCAAAACTTGCACCCTATGGTAAGGCTGCCCAGGAGATTATGCAGGAACTTAGTGTATGGGAAGCATTACAGACCCGTATGGTACGTGGTGAAAATATTGGCCAGACCTTTCAATTCATCAAGAGTAGCAATGCCGAGCTTGGCTTTGTGTCATTTTCTCAGGTAAAGCGACCCGGACAGCCAGTTGAGGGTTCTTTATGGGCTGTACCGCAAGCGCTATACACTCCAATTGAACAGCAGGCGGTACTACTAAAAGATAGCGCTGCGGCACATGCCTTTTTATCTTTCGTAAAAAGCCCTGAGTCTCTGCACATTATCCGCAGTTTTGGCTATGGAATTCCTGGTGCTGAGTGACTCTGATCTGGCGGCCCTGGCCATCACTCTGAAACTGGCGGGATTAACCACACTGCTCCTGCTGCTGTTCGGCACACCGCTTGCGTGGTGGCTGACCCGTACCCGGTGGCGCTTCAAATTCCTGCTCGAAGCTGTAATCGCCCTGCCACTGGTATTGCCTCCCACTGTGCTGGGTTTTTATCTGCTGGTGGCACTTGGCCCTCAAGGTCCCATAGGTGGTTTACTGCAGTGGCTGGGCGGACAACCACTGGCGTTTACCTTTACCGGTCTGGTGATCGGCTCAATGCTTTATTCACTACCGTTTGTGGTTCAGCCACTACAAAGCGCTTTTGCCGCTATAGGCAACCGTCCTCTTGAGGTGGCTGCAACTCTGAGAGCCTCGCCACTGGATTGTTTTTTTACTGTCGCTGTACCTCTGGCCCGACCGGGCTTTATCACCGCCGCAGTACTCGGCTTTGCCCATACGGTGGGCGAATTCGGCGTGGTACTGATGATTGGCGGTAATATTCCCGGCCAGACCCAGGTACTGTCAATCGCCATCTATGATCATGTTGAAGCGCTCGAATACAGCCACGCTCACTGGCTATCAGGAGGTCTGCTATTGCTTTCATTTCTTATGTTAATAAGCGTCTATGCTCTAAATCGTCGCTTTTCAGTTACTAAAGTTTAAGAGTTGATAACATGACAAATGGCACAATCCATCCTGCAGCTGCGGGTAAAGAAAGAACCATAGAAGCACGCTTTCAAATCAAACGTGACGATTTTGTTCTGGATATTGACCTGAATGTTCCTGCTCGAGGGATTAGCGCAATATTCGGCCATTCAGGCTGCGGTAAAACCACTCTATTACGTGCTATTGCAGGACTGGAGCCATGTCGTGATGGATTTTTGCGAGTGGCTGACATGCTTTGGCAGGATGGTGATTATTTTGTCCCGCCACACAAAAGATCCCTGGGTTATGTATTCCAGGAGGCAAGCCTTTTTGCCCATCTCGATGTGCGGCGTAATCTCGAATACGGTCTCAAGCGGATCCCGAAAACACAGTACAGAGTTTCGCTGGATAAAGCCATTGAGTTACTCGATATAGGCCATCTACTGGCACGCAAAGCGGCGCAACTTTCCGGCGGTGAGCGGCAGCGGGTCGCAATTGCCCGGGCACTGGCCACCAGTCCAAAGCTTCTGCTTATGGATGAACCGCTTTCCGCCCTGGATATGACACGTAAACAGGAGATCATGCCTTATCTTGAATCATTGCATGAGGAATTAAAGGTCCCGCTGCTTTATGTCAGCCACGCACCGGGTGAAGTAGCACGTCTGGCGGATCATCTGGTCCTGATGGAAACGGGTAAGATCACAGCGTCCGGTTCGATAGATGAAATGATGACCCGACTGGATTTGCCTCTGGCTCACGGGGATAAAGCTTCAGCACTTATTCGAGCCACTGTTGCCGGGCATGATGACGAGTTTGACCTGACCCACCTTGATTTTCCAGGTGGTCGCTTTTGCGTGGCTCGCAAAGCATTACCTGTTAATCATCCGGTCAGATTAAGGGTTGTTGCGCGCGATGTCAGTCTGACTCTGGAACACCAAAGCAACACCAGCATTTTAAATATTTTTCCTGCCCGCATCGAAGCAATGACTCCTGAAGGCAATGCTCAGATCATGGTACGCCTGCTGGTTCAGGGTGTGCCATTACTCTCTCGCATTACCCGCAAATCTGCCTCAATACTTGATTTGCAACCCGGCAAACAGGTGTACGCACAGGTCAAAAGTGTGGCCCTGCTGTCCTGAGGCTGTTTTATAAATTCACTCTGAAGGCATCTCCTGGCGACTTTTTCCCCGCCGTTGCATTTCCCGCTGTTGCCAGAGCAGGTAGGCTGCCGGGATAACAAACATCGATAAAAGTGGCGCAGTGATCATACCGCCAATCATGGGTGCTGCAATTCTCTGCATGACTTCCGAGCCGCTGCCTGTGCTGATCATGATAGGCAGCAGACCTGCAATGATCACTGCCACGGTCATTGCTTTAGGCCTTACCCGCAGCACCGCACCTTCCATAATCGCATTCTTCAGATCCTGGCGGTTGTTCAGTCGGCCTTCCTCACGGCGCAGCTTAAGTGCGTTATCAAGGTAAATGAGCATGATCACGCCAAATTCGGCAGCCACCCCCGCCAGAGCAATAAAACCAACCGTAACGGCAACCGAGAGATTATAATCCAGTAAAATCAGCAACCAGAAACCACCGACCAGGGCAAATGGCAGGGAGAACAGAACCAGTAAAGCAGCTGTGATACGGTGAAAGATCAGATACAATAGTACAAAGATGATCAACAGCGTCATAGGCACCACCTTAAGCAGTTTTTCATGCGCTCTGAGCATGTATTCGTACTGTCCCGACCAGGCGATGGAGTAGCCTGGAGGCACATCGACCTGTTCCTGCACTGCTTCTTTTGCTTCATGCACATAACTGCCCAGATCCACGTTACGGATATCCACGAAGGTCCAGCCATTGAGGCGTCCGTTTTCGCTCTTTAGCATAGGCGGGCCATCCACCACCTTGATCTCAGCGATTTGCATCAGAGGGATCTGCGCTCCGGTGCTGGTGACCAGGGGTAATTCCCTTAACTTCTGTACATCATCCCGCTGCTCCCGCGGGAAGCGCAGGTTAACCGGGTAACGCTCCAGTCCTTCCACAGTCTGGGTAATATTGATACCGCCGACGGCCACACTGACGATTTCGTTGATGTCTTCAATATTCAGTCCCAGACGCGCTGCTTCCAGCCGTTTCGGTATAATTTCAATATAACGCCCGCCGGCCACCCGCTCGGAATACACCGAAGCGGTACCCTGCACCTGCATCAGTACCTTCTCGATCTCCAGGCCGATCTTTGCGATGATTTTAATATCAGCACCCGCCACCTTTACACCCACCGGAGTCTTGATGCCGGTGGAGAGCATATCAATGCGAGTTTTGATCGGCATGATCCAGGCGTTGGTCAAGCCGGGGAATTTAACCCGCTGATCCAGTTCCTGTTTGAGTTTTTCCAGGGTCAGGCCCTTCCGCCACTCATCTCGCGGCTTGAGCTTGATCAGGGTTTCGATCATCGTCAGCGGCGCCGGATCGGTGGCCGTCTCGGCGCGTCCAATTTTCCCGAACACCCGCTCCACTTCCGGAGTCTGAAGGATCAGGCGGTCGGTCTGCTGCAGCAGTTCCCGTGCCTTGCCAATAGAAAGACTGGGCAAAGTGGTGGGCATATACATCAAATCACCCTCGAACAGATCAGGCATAAACTCGGAACCCAGCCCATTTCCCAGACGGGCCAGCCAGGGAATGTCAGAAAAGCTTTTGCGCCACTGTCCGGCCAGTTTATGCTCCTGTTCTTCAAGGCCGGTGAGCATCTCCTCACCCAGCTCAGGGGCCACCTTCTGAACCAGATGGACAGGCCATTCAAGGGGTTCCAGCAAGCCTTTGATGCCAAACAGTGGCAGCATAATACTGAACAGAATCAGCAGGGAAAACAACAGCACCGTGCGTGGTATAGCAAGTACGATACGCAGTAGAGGCCGATACAGGACGATGAGGATACGGATCAATGGATTGTAGGATTCGCGCGGAATCTCACCACGGATAAAATAGCCCATTAACACCGGCACCAGGGTCACTGCCAGCCCGGCTGAGGCCGCCATGGCGAAGGTCTTGGTAAATACCAGGGGGTTAAACAGCTTGCCCTCCTGGGCTTCCAGAGCGAATACCGGCAGAAAGCTCAGGGTAATAATCAACAGAGAGTAGAACAGTGCCGGGCCCACCTCGGCAGTGGCCTTGCCAATCAGCTGCCAGCGTTGTTCATCACTCAGATTCGGACCTGCCCTCTCCAGGTGTTTATGGGCGTTTTCGATCATTACAATGGCTGCATCCACCATCGCACCGATGGTAATAGCAATCCCGCCCAGAGACATAATATTAGCGTTAATTCCCTGCTGGCGCATAATGATAAAAGCGATAAGCATGCCCAGCGGCAGACTCACAATAGCGACCAGAGATGAGCGGATATGGAACAGGAAGAGCAGGCAAACCAGGGCAATAACTATCAGTTCCTGGATCAGTTTTTCCGTCAGATTGTCTACGGATCGAATAATCAGCCCGGAGCGATCGTAGGTCTCAACAATTTCCACCCCCTCCGGTAAGCCCGATTTCAGAGTTTCCAATTTCTCCTTAATGGCTGAAATGGTAGTCAAGGCGTTTGCCCCATAACGCATCACCACAATACCTCCGGTCACCTCGCCCTGGCCATCCAGTTCGGCTACCGCGCGGCGCATTTCGGGGCCAATCTGCACATGCGACAAATCACGCAGCAGGATCGGGATGCCATCCTCTGTAACATAGGGATCTGTTCGATATCCTCCAGAGAACCAATATACCCGCGGGTACGCACCATATACTCAGATTCAGCCATCTCAATCACCGAGCCGCCCACCTCGCGGTTGGCATTACGGATCGCCGTGGCAATCCGGCTGATGGGAATACCATAGGCACGCAGTTTTTCAGGGTTCAGAACCACCTGATACTGTTTCACCATGCCGCCAACCGTGGCTACCTCCGATACACCCTGAACACCCTGCAGTTCGTATTTCAGAAACCAGTCCTGCAGACTGCGCAGTTGTGCCAGATCGTGTTGGCCGCTGTGATCGACCAGTGCATAGCTGTAGATCCAGCCTACTCCTGAAGCATCCGGGCCGAGTCGGGGAACCACGCCGTCCGGCAGATCCTCAGAGGCCTGGTTCAGATATTCCAGTACCCGCGAACGGGCCCAATATATATCGGTGCCGTCTTCAAAGATCACGTACACATAGGAATCCCCGAAGAAGGAGTAACCACGTACTACCCGGGTACCGGGTACTGACATCATGGTGGTAGTTATCGGATAGGTGACCTGTTCCTCAATGACCCGTGGCGACTGGCCCGCATAACTGGTCTTGATAATGACCTGTACGTCGGAGAGGTCAGGGATGGCATCCAGAGGAGTCTCCTGTACCGAGACCCAGCCCCATATCGTGATAAACAGCGAGGCTATCAGAACCAGCAGGCGATTTTTTAATGACCACTCTATAATGTACAGCGGCATAGTGACTACTCCGCCATGCGCAGGAAGCTGGCCTGCAGGCTGGATTCTGAGTCAATAAGAAACTGACCGGAAACAACTACATCATCGCCTTCTTTCAACCCGGATAGAATTTCAGCCTGATGACCGCCCCAGGTTCCGGTTGTGACATCCACCGGTTGAAAGTGTCCCCTGCCCAGAGATTTAACCACAACCTCGCGTTCGCCGGTTACAATCACCGCTTCACGGGGTACGGTCAACACACTCTCTTTGCTGGCACTGGCAGAGAGATCAATCTGTACAAACATATTCAACAACAGCGCCTCGTCAGGATTGGGCACAGCAATGCGAGCGCGCAGAGTGCGGGTCTTGGAATCCACCTCCGGGTAGATAAAGTCAATTACCCCGTTCCAATGCCGTCCGGGGATGGCGGGTGCCGTGATTTTGACCTGGTGGCCCTTTCTGATCCAGGGCGCCTGGTATTCGTAGATATCCATCATCACCCATACCTGGCTGAGGTCAACGATGGTGAACATCGACTGATAAGGTTCCACATAGGTACCTTCACGCACCCCTAATTGGGTGATAATACCCCCCTGCGGGGCCATCAGTTGAATGGTGTTCTGTACTTTGCGGCTGTTTTTAATGCGCATAATATCCATATCCATGACATTCAGCAGGCGCAACGAATTGCGCAGGGATTCCAGCTTGACGTTAACTTCCGCCTTTTTGCTGGGATCAAATGAGCTAAGGTCATACTCTTCCAGAGCAGCAATAAAATCAAGTTGCACCTGATTAATCCAGGGTGAATAGAAGTTAGCCAGAACATCCTTACGCTCCACCCGCTCGCCTTCGGTAATCGGATAGAGGGTTTCAATCCAGCCGCCGGTCCTGGGGTGGATAAAAATAATGCGATCATCATCGGGGGTAACTATACCCTGAGTCCGGATCTGTTTGCTCAGTACCTTGCGCTGCGCCCTGGCAGTTCGCACGCCCATATTCTGAATCACTGCAGCCGAGAGAAAGACCTGAGGTTGATCGCCTGTTGGTGCGGCGCTTTTTCGTGGTACCAGATCCATACCACAAATAGGGCAGTTTCCGGATTCATCCTGTACAATTTGAGGATGCATGGGGCAGATATA
>RCNG010000561.1_pt1 | contig 17117 bp, 20 predicted proteins | sample 2041371 | NCBI WGS metagenome assembly RCNG01 (sample SAMN09708227, study PRJNA481090) | Marine sediment metagenome, whole genome shotgun sequencing project. | biome: marine sediment; feature: ocean; material: sediment; isolation source: Sewage treatment plant 1 marine sediment (STP1) ... | reverse complement strand
TGCGCTGGTCGAACGAGTGAGAGGTATTGCATGCAGACGTCCGTGTACAACGAGCTGAAGAGCTACTGGTGGTTGTTGGTGGTCTCGGGGGGCCTTGCCATCCTCATCGGCGCAGCCTTGTTGTTGTGGCCCGGCAAGACCCTCGGCGTCGTCGGATTCCTGATCGGCATCTGGATGCTCTTCTTCGGCATTATGCGCTTCCTCATCGCCCTGTTCGGCGGCGACACCGATGGCCGCTGGGTGCTCATGATTGTCGGCGTGGTCGGGATTGTGCTGGGGATCGTCGTCATGCGGAACCCGGCCGAGACCATCGCCATCATCGTGCTCATCTCCGCCATCTTCTGGATCATTTCCGGACTCGTCGACATCTTCCGCGGCATCAGCGACAGCGCCATGGAGAACCGTGGATGGGTGATCGGCGGCGGAGCACTGGCAGTCGCCGCTGGCGCCGTTGTCCTGCTGTGGCCCGCCGCTTCGGTGCTCGTTCTGGCGATCATCGCCGGCGTGTTCTTCATCATCGACGGGGTCATGCAGATCGTCGCCGGGTTCCAGGTCAGGGACGCCTAGCGGACGAACCCCCCCACGTTCTTGCGTAACTATGGGAAGCGGGCTTCCACTATCTACGCAAGAACGGGATTGAGTGGGAATCGAGGGCGCTACGTCTTGCCGTCGGTGGCCGCTTCGGCGCGTTCATACCAGTCGGCGTAGCGTTTCGCTCCCCACGGAGCGCTCACGCCGTGGAGGATCACGCTGAGCGTGACGGTGACGATCACAGCTCCGACGATGCCCTGCGCATCGTCGAGACCAGTCTCCTCGATGAGCACGCCCGCAAAGATGATCGACGCCAGCCCGCGAGGTCCGAACCAGCCGAGATAGACGACCGTCGGTGCTCGAAGTCCAGTCCCGATCATCGAGATCGCGACCGGGATCATCCGGATCACGGTGAGACTCAACAGGGCATAGACAACAGTCGTGATGCCGAAGACCGACTGGTTGGGGCCGAGAATGTAGGCGCCGAAGAGGAGAAACGAGACCATCGCAAGGATGTTCCCGAGGTCATCGTTGAATTCGCCGGTTGCATGGTCGTTGACGTCGATGACGCGGCCAAAGGTGTTGCCCCCCACGTAGGCGGCGATGAACCCGCTGCCCCCGAGCTCATCGGCGACAAGGAAGGTGATGATTGCGACCGCCACAACTGCGATACGCATCCAACTCGTCGCAATCCATCCACGGCGGACGGCGAGCTGGAGCGCGACAGCGGCAAGCGCCCCGGCGGCGAGTCCGACGGCTGCACCGATCCCAATACCCTCGAGGACCAGCCTCCACAGCGACACCCCCTCCTCTGTCTTGGCGAGTGCGGCGAGGAAGAGGAGGATCGGAAGCGCAATCCCGTCGTTGAGGCCCGCCTCGATCCCGAGGGCTTCCCTGATGCGGAGCGGAACTCGTGGGTTCTCCACCACGGCCCTCCCAAGGGCAGCATCGGTTGGCGAAAGAATTGTGGCGATGATCGCCGCCCCGACGAGGCCGACGGAGGGGAACATGAGAGCCGCAGCGAACGTGCCGAAGACGATGGTGAGCGGCATGCCGATCGAGAGGAGCCTGGTCGGGAGGTCCATCTCGGCCTCCCATGACCGAATGTGAACCTTCGAGGCGTCGCTGAAGAGCAGCAGGGCCAGCGTGAATTCGAGCACGACGCTCACGGGCGATCCGACCACCTGAATCGGTTCCATGATCTCCGTCGCGTAGGCGACCAGGCCGAATGCGACGAAGACGATCGGGCCGGAGGCGGGGGTGGCCCGGAGACGTTTCGAGACCATGCCGTAGACGAAGAGCGCCCCCGCGATGTAGATGATGATGCCTGCGCTCATCGATTCCTCCGTGCCAGCGAGGCTACTTCATCGGTCGATCGCTGCCTCTGCGCCGAGCAGTCGGTCGAACGAGTCCTCGATGGCGTCGGCCAGTGCCCGCTTGTGGAACCACAGCAAGGTGGCGTGGCCACCACCGATCCACCGCAGCTCGGACCCCGGCCAGTGATCGTGCAGCGCCTCGGTTGCCGCCGGCGGGACATAACCGTCGGATCGGGCCGACACGAGCACCGCATGCCGAGCATGGTCGGGCGGCGGACGATCGAGGACGGAGGCGGAGAGCAGCGTCTCGCGAAGGTGCGCCTCCGCGGCATTCTCGCCGCCGAGCGGCGCCCAGTCGATGCCGGAGCGCAGCACACCGTCGAGGTAGACCGGCGAGGGCGAGTAGGACGCCGCGAGTGGCGCCGTCGCAACCGGAAACGGCATGGTCGAACTCACCAGCGCCGCCAGGTTTCCTCCCATCGAGTAGCCGGCCACGCCAGGCACCTTCCCCCAGGAGCGCACGGTTGCCAGGAGGCCTCGGCCTTCGGTCAATGCGCCGATGCCCATCCGAAAGAAATCGTCGACGGTCCTGATCGGCTGGCCGTCGTGATCGTCTGGCCGTCGCACTCCGTAGTAGGGATTCTCGAGCACGAGGGTGCCGATTCCTCTCTGGGCGAGACGGCGGGCGATCCCGAATCGGGCTCGGGAGTCGTGTTCGTTCCATGCCGCCATCATCACCACCACCCGGTCGGTCCCCGACCGCGGGGCGATGAGCGTCACCGCGCCGTGCCTGGCATGATCCGGCATCACGGCAGCAGGGCTCTCGAAGATCCCAACGGAGATCTGCATCTCGTCCTCCGTAACCTCAGAGACCCAATCGATCGATATCGGATCGGGTTCTTCGGTGGGCACAACCACGGTCTCGATCACCGTTCGGTCTCCCCAGCCGTCAGTGAAGAACCGGAGCCGGTCCGGGCCGTAGGCGACGATGGCACCGCCGATGAGATCGATCGGGTGCCTCATCGCCGGTGCACCCCGAGGCCGCGGCGATCGAACGGGACATCGGCTGCTCGCAGGGCTGCCACCGGCAAGCGGCGACAATTGCTCGACTCAACCATCAGGTGTGACCCCCGTTCTCATCTTCGGACTGCGCCTGGAGCGGTACAGTCTGGCCGATATGGGAATCGACATCGGCGCCACCGGACGCGCAACTCTGACCGTCACAGCAGCGGACACTGCAATCGCCCTGGGGAGCGGTGACGTCCCCGTGCTCGGCACGCCGCGTATCGTCGCCCTCCTCGAGCAGGCAGCGGTCGCTGCCATCGCTGACAGCCTCGACGAAGAGGTGACTTCGGTGGGGACCCAAATTGGCGTGGACCACCTTGCGGCTTCGTTTGTCGGAGCGTCGGTTGAGGCGATCGCGGAGGTCGTCGACGTAGACGGTCGAGCCGTGTCCTACCGCCTCACGGCGAACGAAGGAGACCGAACTATTGCGACCGGCAACCACATACGGTTCGTCGTCGATCGCGAACGGTTCGTCGGGCGTTCCTAGGCCCACCACTCAACGCGGCACCACGACCGCCGTTGGCAATTGGGGCACTGCATCCACCGGCTGAAGTGCTTGCCGGGAATCCAGAGTGAGATCAAGGCGATCCGTACGCCGATGTCGACGTGCGACGCTCGTGTCTTCGTTCCGCAGTGTGAGCAGTCGATGACGCCGGTTCCAGATTGATGCTCGCCGGTCGAGAACAGCGCATCCTGCCCTTCGCGGCGCTCCGGGTCGCGGAGTTCGTCATCTTCGAGTGGATCGTCGATGTCGGTCGCCGGCGTCTCGAAGAGTGCCCGCTTGCCTTGCGGGTCGCTGCGATCGGTCATGCTCGTCGCTCCACTTCAAGGGCGAGCGCCCGGTAGGCCTCGGCGCTCTTCGATCGACGAGCGTGATCGAGGACGGAGCGCCCCAGACCCGGCGCTTCTGCCACCTTGACGGAGCGTGGGATCGGCGGTGCCAGAACCTCGATATCGTGCGTCTCGGCGACCTCGACGAGCACCTGCTTCCCCAGATTGGTCCGCCCGTCGAACATCGTTGCGACCGCCCCCATGACCTCGAGGCCTTCGTTGGTGTACGCGCGCACATCACCGATCGTCTCGAGTAGTTGCCCGACGGCACGATGCGACAGCGTCTCGGCTTGGAACGGGATGAGCACGTGGCCCGCTGCCGTGAGACCGTTGAGCGTGAGAATGCCCAGCGATGGAGCGCAGTCGATGAAGACGAAGTCGTAGTCGTCAACGACGGCTCGCAGCGCGCGCCCGAGGACGAATTCGCGGCCCGTCTTCGTGAGGAGGTGGACCTCCGAGCCAGCAAGGTCAATCGAGGATGGCACGAGGTCGATGCCGTTGACGTCGATGACGACGTCGGCGATGCCGACTCGGCCGAGCATGACATCGTGGACTGTGGCATCGAGATCGTCCGGGTTGACGCCGTTTTCGTAGGTGAGGCAGGCCTGCGGATCGAGATCGACGATCAAGACGCGTTTGCCGCGCTCGACGAGTGCCGCGGCGAGGGTGTGAACGGTGGTGGTCTTCGCCACTCCGCCCTTCTGATTTGCGACCGCGATCACTACTCCCATGCGTTGATTCTAGGAGGAAGGCACGCGGGGCGTCCCGCCGTGTAGCGTTCGGTGCCATGGCGAAGCACTACGAAGTCACAACAACTCGGAGAGCGGTCAATTGGATGGCATCGATGCTCGCTCGCCTCGGCAAGGGCCCGGCCTGGGAGCTGACCGTGACCGGTCGCCGTTCCGGCGAATCAAGGACGGTCCCGGTCACGCCAATCGAGGTCGGCGAGTATCGCTATCTCGTGGCGCCGTACGGCCCCGTGCCGTGGGTCCACAACATCCGGGCCGCCGACGGCGCAACGCTGAGTCGCGGCGGATCGAAGGAACGTATCACGGTGATCGAAGTGGAACCGGACGAAGCAGGCCCGGTCCTACTCGAGTACTACCAAGACCTCGAAAAGGTCGTCGGAGCATATTTCGACGTACCCGAAGAGCCGACGGTCGCCGATTTCGTGGCGGTGGCCGCAGACCACCCGGTGTTCAGGATCCAGTAACAAGACACAAGTAGCAAGTATCAAGACCGGACCCTTGCTCGGGCGCCCGGGAGTTTCCTCTGGTGAACCCTGCTTTGGTCTTGCTACTTGCTACTCGGACGGAGCACACGGTTCTTCGTAGCCTTCGCTCAGGACGGGATGACCGGTGTCTTCGATGTAGACGGGGACGAGGCAGGCACCGATGCGGCCGTCGGGTTCGAATACGAATTGGGCGATCGCCGTCGGGCGAGCGTTGGCCGGATGGGCCTGCCACACGAAGTTGCCGAGGCCCCACGCGATGGGTTTGCCCTCGTACCAGCCGAGCGGCTGGAGCATGTGCTGATGGTGGCCGAACACGCCGTCGGCGCCGGCGTCGATGAACGCCTCCGCCAGACCGATCTCGAACGCTCGAGGCTTCGTCGTTCCCTGCTTGCCCCAATGGATAGTGACGATGACGAGATCGGCGACCTCTCGAGCAGCCCGAATAGCCTCGGTCATCGCCTCCGCCGAATCACCGTCGGTCATCCCCGGACGGTCCTCGGTGACGATCCACGAACCCGTCTCGGGGTGGACGCCGCCGCCGCCCAGGACCGCGATCGTCCAACCGTTGCGCTCGATCAGCACCGGCGCGTAGGCCTCGGCGGGCGTTGCACCGGCACCGACCGGTTCGATGCCGACGGCTGAGAGGTTCTCGCGGGCGTCGAGCATGGCCTCGAATCCGTAGTCGATGGCGTGGTTGTTCGCGAGGTTGGCGATATCGACGCCGGCATCCGCCATCGAGGGCAGCGCTTCCGGGTCGCATTGGAACGTCCACGGTTTGTTCCACGGCGTGCCGAGGTTCGAGGCTGAGCACTCGAGGTTGACGACGGTGAGGTCATCCTCGTTGAACACGTTGTCGAGGCCGGACCATGCGTATTCGTAGCCGGTCGAGCGGAACGAACGGACGAACGTCGGGTCGAGATTCACGTCGCCGGTTCCGCTGATCACCAATCGCTGCTTCGGGTCCGGCTCGGGAAGCGTGGTGGCAGCCGCGGTAGTTGTGGTGTCAACGACGGTCGTCGACGAGAACAGAGTCGTCGTGGGGGCAGTCGTTGTCGTGGTCGTCGCAGATGGCATCGTCGTGATCGAAACGAACGAGTCGAGAGGCGGAGGAGTCGCTGCCGCGCCGTCGGAACAGCCCACGAGAACGATCGCGATCGCGAGGAGACCGAAAATGCGAAGGAATCGGATTCGATGCATCGAGAGAACGGTACCGTTCAGGTCTCGGAATGCCAGGTTTCGTGCGCGCTCGCGCAACCAGAGCATCCCAGGCGATTTCACCCAAGCTACGAAGGAGCACAGGATGCAGAAGTGGGTCTATCGGTTCGACGAGGTCGACCAGGCCGAAACAGCAGTCGGCGGCGACTGGGACGCGGTTCGCGGATTGCTCGGCGGCAAGGGCGCGAACCTCGGAGAGATGTCGCGAACCGGAGTACCGGTTCCCCCTGGCTTCACGATCACCACACAGGCGTGCAACGCCTACCTCGACAACGATGAGAGCTTTCCCGAAGGGCTGACCGACCAACTCGCCGACGCTCTCGCAGCGATCGAAGCAGGTCTCGGCAAGAACTTCGGTTCGGCCGATTCTCCGCTCCTCGTGTCGTGCCGTTCCGGAGCGAAGTTCTCGATGCCCGGCATGATGGACACTGTCCTCAACATCGGCATCAACGACGCCGTCCTCCCCGGCATGATCGTGGCGTTCGGCGACGAGCGTTTCGTCTATGACTCCTACCGCCGCCTTGTCCAGATGTTCGGCAGCGTCGTGATGGGCGTCGACGACCATCCGTTCGAAGACGTGCTGACCGCCGCTCGTGCCGAGGCCGGCGTGGAAACCGACTCCGATCTCAACGCCGAGCAGCTCGCCGCGGTGCTCGAACAGTTCAAGGCCATCGTGAAGGCCGAGACCGGAATGGACTTCCCCCAGGATCCTCGCGAGCAGCTGATGATGGCTGTCGAGGCCGTCTTCAAGTCGTGGAACGGCAAGCGGGCGTTCGCCTATCGCGACGCCGCAAAGATTGCCCACGACCTTGGGACCGCCGTCAATGTGCAGACCATGGTCTTCGGCAACATGGGCGACGGCTCGGGCACGGGAGTTGCGATGTCCCGTAACGCCACCACCGGTGAGAACCGGCTCGAAGGCGACTACCTGATCAATGCCCAGGGCGAAGACGTCGTGGCCGGCATCCGGGTGACGCACCCGATCGCCGAGCTCGCCGGTGACCTTCCCGAGGCCTACGCCGAGTTCGACGCCTACGCCAAGAAGCTCGAGAACCATTTCCGCAACATGCAGGACATGGAGTTCACGGTCGAGAAGGGCAAGCTCTGGCTGCTCCAGACCCGTGATGGAAAGCGCACGGCGCAGGCTGCTGTTCGCATCGCTGTGGACATGGTCGACGAGGGCCTGATCACCAAGGACGAGGCGCTCATGCGCGTCGAGACCGATCACGTCGACTTCTTCCTCCACCCGCAGTTCAACACCGAGTCGAAGACCGCGGCCCTTGAAGGCGACCGCAAGATCGCACTCGGGCTCAACGTGTCACCCGGCGCTGCTGTTGGCGTCGTTGCTTTCGACCCGGACCTCGCTGAGGCGTGGGCGAAGGACGGCAAGCCGGTGATTCTCGGTCGTCCGGAGACGAAGCCGGATGACGTGCATGGAATGCTCGCCGCCGAAGGGATCGTCACTACCAGGGGCGGTCGCACCAGCCATGCGGCACTCGTCGCACGCCAGTTCGGCAAGCCGGCCGTTGTTGGAGCTTCCGAGCTCAACATCGACCTCAAGGCTCGCACGATGAGCGTCGGCGACGTCGTGGTCAACGAGGGCGATTGGCTCTCCGTCGACGGCACGACTGGCGAGGTTTTCCTCGGCCAGGTCGAGACCGGGGTTCCCGACATCGACGACCCGTGGCTCACCAAGATCCTCGAATGGGCGGACGAACGGCGCGACCTCGATGTGTGGGCGAATGCCGACTATCCCATCGACGCGGAGCGCGCTCGCCTCTACGGTGCACAGGGCATCGGCCTCTGCCGCACCGAGCACATGTTCTTCGAGCCGGAGCGGCTCCCGGTCGTCCAGAAGATGATCCTCGCCGACGATCCCGTCGAGCGTGAGGAAGTGACGTTCTCGTTGCTCCCGCTCCAGCGCGAAGACTTCGCCGGTCTTTTCCGGGCAATGGACGGCTACCCGGTCGTGATTCGTCTCATCGATCCGCCGCTGCACGAGTTCCTCCCCGGCTGGGGCGATCTCACCAACGAGATCGCCGATCTTCGGATCAAGCTGAGCGCCGGTGGCGATGAAGCCGCGATCCAGGCTGAGATCGACGAGAAGAGCGCCATGCTCGATCGGGTCGAGGCACTGCGCGAAGAGAATCCGATGCTGGGCCTGCGCGGTGTGCGCCTCGGTATTCTGCGTCCCGAGCTGACTCGGATGCAGGTGCGGGCCATCATCGAGGCCGCCTGCTTGGTTGCCGGTGAAGGCGTTGATGTGCATCCGGAGATCATGATTCCGCTGACCAGCCATGTGAACGAGCTTGCGCGCCAGCGCAGCGTTCTCGAGCAGGAAGCCAAAGACGTGATGGCCGAGCAGGGCGTCGAAGTCGACTACAAATTCGGCACGATGATCGAGATCCCGCGTGCGGCGGTCACGGCGGATCAGATCGCCGAGTACGCCGAGTTCATCTCCTTCGGGACGAACGACCTCACGCAGATGACGTACGGCATCAGCCGGGACGACGCCGAGAAGGGCTTCCTCATGGAATACCTCTCAGAGGGCATCCTGGCGGACAATCCGTTCTTCACGATCGACCCCGACGGCGTCGGTCAGCTCATGGCGATTGCGCTCGAGAAGGCGAAGTCGGTTCGCCCGGATATCGAGGCCGGCATCTGCGGCGAGCACGGCGGCGAGCCGCGTTCGATCGCTCTCTGCCACACCCTCGGCTTGAAGTATGTGAGTTGCTCACCGTTCCGCATCCCGATCGCCCGCCTCGCAGCAGCGCAGGCCGCAATCGTGAGTCCGCGGTAGGGCAAGTAGCAAGACACAAGTAGCAAGACACAAGTAGCAGGAACCCGCTCTTGGCCTCCCGTCGAGGGAGCTGGGAGTGGGTTCTTGCGTGTCGTCAGTCGTCAGCTGCACGGAGCCCTTTGCCTTGTTGCTACTTGCTACCTGCTACTCATCCCGGCTCTCGCTTCAGACGCTGTCTGTCGGCGCCGATACGGTCCCATGGACCTTCTTCAGGGGGATTTGGCGGCGTTTCCGCTTCGGGACGTGGTGCTGCTCCTCGCTCAGCGCACGCAGACCGGTGTTCTGCGGGTCGAGACGGCTGGGATGACCGGGCGCGTGTTCTTCGTCGAAGGTCGGGTGACCTATGCGACCACACGCGACGGAGATGGTTCGATCGCAGCTCTCGCCCATCTCGGAAGCCGCCCGGAGCGAGACCGGCGCGGTCGCAACCCCGGCGGGAAGTGGCCCGATCCCGCTCGTCCCCTGATCCTTCAACAGATCGGTGAAGTCCTGGTTCGACTAGGCCACGGCGTTTCCGGTCGCTTCTGGTTCGTGGAAGGGGTAACCACCCGCGCATACGGGGAGAACGACATCGAGCGGTTCGAGGTCGGAGAAGTGCTCGGCGCAGCGGACGGTCGCCGCAAGGAGTGGGCAGAGATCGCGCGTGTGCTCCCGGACCCATCCGTACGTTTCGTGATGCGGCCACACCTCGCCTCGGGTGTCCAGCGTGCCGTCGTGTCGGCGACCGCGTGGCAGGTGCTCGCCGGCATCGGCGACGGCTCCACCGTTCAGGAGCTCGCAGAGCGGTTGAGCATGTTCGAACTGGCGGCTGCCCGGATGATCGCCGATCTCTACGTTGAAGGTCTCGTCATCGATGAACGCGACATCGTGCAACCCGATCTCGTGCTGGTCAGCGTCGACGTAGCTCCGACAGACCACTAGATCGGCGGCGTCGTTCCGGTCGCGAGTCGAATCACCCAGACGATGAGCAGCAATGCTGCGGTCCCCCCGATGACGACGTCGACCCACCGGCGGCGGCGCCACTCGATCCAGCCGGCGCGATGTGCCATCCAGATCGTCCATGCGCCGAGCAGCTCGGCAGCGACGAGCAGGATCAGCGGGTGGTAGCGGAGTGCCTCGATCAGGTTCCCTCGAAAGAGTTGGCCCGCTGCCCTCGTCATGCCGCAGCCAGGACACGCCACGCCGGTGCAGTTCGCGAAGCCGCAAATCGTCGGACTTGTGTCCGATGGATTGATCGTGGCGAGCGCGACCGCAGCGACAAGGGGGATCGCAAGGAGCGATCCCGTTCCCATGCGGGAGCGGGCGGCGACGGTTGGGATCACGTCGTGCTGGCGAACAGACCGATGGCGAGGGCGAACATGAGGAATCCAATCCCGATGATCATCAACACCGTCGCGATGATTCCGAGGATGCGCCCTGCCTGGGCCGTGCCGCGGTTCTGCGGCGGCCGGAGGCCGGCGTCGATCCCAGCGAGTTCCTTGTTCCCCATGACCCATGCGAACGGTCCGAGGATCTGACACAGCACGAGCGACAGGATCCCCAACACGAGGACGGTGGTCGCCTGGCTGTCTTCCTGGTAGTACTGATCAGTCATGGGGTCAGTATGGCCGGTTCTACCCGGTCGATGCCAGAGCTATCGAACAAAGGGGCGCTGGACGCGGACCGTCCAAGCGGACGGCCCGCGGTCGACAGCGGGCCCCTAACTCAGCCCTGATCCTGCCAGAGGTTGCGCCTCATTGAGTTCGGTGAGGTCGATGATCTCGGCGATTTCCTCGGCGTATGGGGTTGCCAGCGCGGCAAGGTCGTGGATCTTGATCTCGACTTCGGTGATCGCTGCCCGCAGGTGATCGAGGCGGGCGGAGATGCGCAACTCTTCGCGGCTCGCTTCGCCGACGATCTCGTTTGCGATTCGATCTGCTTCCTCAGTCGCTTCGCTCAGCCGAGCCGCCGCGGCGAGTTCGCTGAGTTCGAGCAGGCGCTCGCGATCGCCGACGGCCGAAGCTCGGGCGTTCTCAGCATCGAGCTGGAGGTGAAAGGACTGCTCGTCAGCGTCCGAAACCCGTGCGAACCACTCTTCGTGGGCGTCGATCACCACCTTGTCGCGTTCGAATTGGATGGTGTCGATCTTCGCTTTCGCTTCTGAGAGGCGAGCGTGGGCGTCGATCTCCGCGTCGGCGACCAAGCGCGCGGCCTGGTTTGTGCCCTCGTCGAGCATCTCCTGGCTCGTGCGTTGCGCTGCTGCGAAGGTGCGGCGAATGGCGTCCACAGACTCGTCGGCTTCGTCGACTCTGGCCCGGAGCGTTTTCGTGTCGGCTTCATACGATCGCAGCGTGGCGACCAAACGATCCATGACTCGATCGACCTCCACCGGGTCGTAGCCTTTGCGCCGTACGGTCCCGAAGCGGTGTGCCTCGACCGTCGTTGCTTCAATCTTCATGCGTCATACTCCCCGGAGTGCCCCATCCGTTGCTAGCCCCTGCAAACCATGCGAGCGACCGGGTCGGCCGCAGTCGTGCCCGAACCCTACGGCGCGATCAGCGAACCCGCAAGAAGAAACCCCACACTCCTAGACGTTGGGCCGCAAGTCGGGTAGAACAGTGGCATGCAACGTATCACCGTCGACGTGGACAAGGAATGGCTCTCCGTTGCCGACATCTGTGAGTACATGGATGTCTCCCCGTTCGTGGTCACCAGCCAGCTGAGATCGGGTGGTCTTTCAGCGGTGAAGTTCGGTCGGGAGTGGCGCGTCTCGCGCCAGGATTTCGAGGACTGGATCAACGCCCAGCGTGAACAGACGGAGTCGCCGATTGAGGCGTAGGGGGGCCGCTGCTCCGACCGCCGTCTCGGTGAAATCGACGTGATCGCCACTGCGGTACCGTTATTGACCCCTCGAAGGAGAACCTGTGTCGCCGACCGTTGCTGTGATCCTTGCCAATGAACCGGGGTCCGGCTTCGCCGCCTCGAAGTACCTGACCGACATCGGCGGAACAGCGTTGATCGACCGCGTGCTGGCGGATGTTGCCACCTGGCCGATCGACGACGCAGTCGTCGTTCTCGGCCCCAACGCGGAAGAGATCGTCGAAGCGATGGCGCCGACGTCGGCGACCGTGGTGATCGACCTGGAGTGGAACGAGGGTTCGGCCGCGTCCCTTCGCGTGGGCCTCGACGTCATCGAGCGCGGTCCCGTCGCCGATTTCGTGGTGATTGCGATGGCCGACCAGCCAGGGGTCGACGCCGCCGACGTGGCGGCTCTCATCGATGCAGCAGATGGCGCAGCGGCTGTCGTTCCCAAATACCGTTACCGGCGCGACTTCCCCGTCGTGCTCGGCCGCGGCGTCTGGGAGCGTCTCCTCGGATCGGAAGGCGACATCGATCTGCATGACGTCCTCGAGAGTCATCCCGATGGGGTAGAGGAGGTCTGGTTCGACCATCTCGCCAGCCCGCGCATTCGTGATGTCGAGGATGCACAGAACTACCGATCATGACGTCGTATCGACTCGCAGCAGGGCCGTCCGGTAGCATTGCCGCCGCGTTGTCTTGCGACCAATCAAACCAGGGGGCGTGAAATGGCATCGATCTCAGCAATCCAGTCGATGAGCCACCGGGACGCAACCAAGCTCCGCAAGGCCGGCGTGCGAACCACCGACTCGCTGCTCAAGACCGCGTCGACCCGGACCGGCCGCCGACGCCTGGCGAAAGAGACCGGACTGGCGGAGAGCGACATCCTCGGCTGGGTGAATCGAGCCGATCTGTTCCGGATCTCCGGTGTTGGTTCCGAGTACGCCGACCTGCTCGAGGTCGCAGGGGTCGACACGATTCGTGAGCTGCGGCGTCGAAATTCCGACCGTCTTCTGGAGGCCATGACCGAGCTGAACCTCAGGAAGCGATTGGTACGGAGGCTGCCGACCGATGTCATGGTCGGCGCCTGGGTAGAGCAGGCCAAGGAACTCGAACCGCTCGTCACCCACTAGCGCTGCAACCACCAACCTATGCGGTGTGCCGCAAGCGGCACATTCCAGTTTCCTGCGGAAACTGCTCTCCAATGCGAAGCCCCGGCCTTTCGACCGGGGCTTTGCAGCGAGAAGCGCGCGCTACTTCTTCGGTTCCGTCTTTTTGGCGGTGGTCTTTTTGGCGGTGGTCTTTTTGGCGGTGGTCTTCTTCGCCGTGCTCTTGGTGGCCGTCTTCTTGGCCGTGGCTGTCTTCTTGGTGGCCGTCTTCTTGGGTGCGGGGGTGTCCACCTCAACCTCGACCTTGACCGGGTTCGGGCCGGCGACGCCCGGCGTGAACTGCTCGCGCCAATTGTGCAGCGTGGTTTCGAGCTGCTCCCGCATGATTTCAACCCGCTCCTGGAAGAGATCGACATCGACCCGCTCCTGGATCTGTTCGACGACCTTCACCTCCTGAAGCATGTCCACGCTGTCCTGAAGCTGCTCCGCCACGTTCAAGTCGCGAATGGCGCCGGTCATCTCACGACCGGCAGCCTCGAGATCATCGATGGAGGTCTCCGTAAACAGGGCTGCGCCGAATTCCTTGACCTTGCGCCCGGTGACCATCGGTGTACCGACGGCTGCGTAGAACACGCGAATGACGCTGTCCTTCTGGGTTTCCATTACTGACGTCATGTTGTCTCCTCCTGTGGGTCGCGGGCGAAGCTCCGGTAGATCTCCGCCAATGCTTGCTTCTGGGACTGTGTGAGAACCGGGTCCGCAGAGATTGCGTCCTCGACGCTTGGTCGCTCGATCTCGTCGAGCAGCCCGGCGCGCTCATAGAGCGATTCGGTCCGGATGCCGAGGGCCGTGGCGATCGACATCAGAATCTCTGCGGATGGCTTGCGGAGCCCCCGTTCGATCTGCGACAGGTACGGATTCGAGATCCCGGCCTGGTCAGCGAGTTTGCGCACGGACATCGCGGACCGGGTCCGCTGCTCTCGAATGAACGCTCCCAGATCTGGGACGGTAGGGCTCTTCACGATGATTGCAGTATACCGCAAAGTGCTAACTACAGCTAGCACTCACCGGTGAGCCGATGACTGATGATCCTCAGGAGAAGGCGGTGCCCCTCGCCGCGAGTTGGGCATCGAGGGCCGATTGCACCGAACGGCGGATCTCTTCGGATCGTTCGAGCACTCGCAGCGGATCGGGCTCTTCTCCGGGATGTTCCGGCATCACCGGGGGGAGGAACCTGATGTGCCACCGGACCGGGAGCGGCACCGGGTTGAGGAAGATGGCAATCTCCTCGACCCGCTGTTGAGGGAAGACCAGCCGGACGAGTTGCGCGAGGCGTTTCGAGACGCCGACCGCAGGGTGCACCTCTTCGGCACCGACGATCGCGACGGGAACGATGGGGACGCAGGCGGTCTCGGCGAGGTGCACGAATCCGCCGCGACCGAAGCGCTGCACGTGGTACGCCTGCCAGACGGGTTTCATGAATCCGGACTCGCCTTCGGGGAACACGCCGAGCAGCCCTCCTTGGTCGAGGACGTGGCGGGCGTCGTCTCGGCTGGCATAGACGGAGCCGACCTTCCGATACATGTGTGACACCCATGGCAGCATGTTGAAGATTTCGGTCGCGCTGACACGCACTCGTCTCGGCAGCGGAGCGGTGTTGAGTACGGCGAGAGAGAGCATTGCCGCGTCGTAGGGGAGCGCGCCACCGCCGTGGTTGGCGACGAGCATTGCAGCCCCATCCATTGGGACGTTCTCGATGCCCTCGACCTCCACACGGAAGTAGTCGAAGTAGAGGCCGTTGATGACGTGCCACACCATCTCGTGGATCACCGGATCGAGGCCGATCGGATCGATGTCGTAGGTTGCGAGGTGCAGGTGCCGGAACAGGGTTGGCCATGTGTCGAAGCCGAGGCGCCCGGTTGCCGGCACCGCCACGTCATAGCCTTCCTTGCCGGCATGAAGAGTGCACGACTGCGTGCCACGGACGATGGGGAGCCCGCATCCGTGGCCCTCGATGCTCCGCCACGTGCATCGTCGGGTCTGATCGACGAGCCTCGCGAGCCGCTCGTAGAGGGCAGAGCGCCGGACTCTCGCCTCAAGTCGGTCATCCTGGCTGATGCCAGGGATCTGGAACATCGAGGCCGTCCCCGGTTCCGCCTCGATGGGTGCAGCTTCGGTGGGTTGAGCGAGCGCTTCGACGAGTTCGGCCTTGTTCATCTTCGAGCGTCCCCGCAGGCCAACGGCTCTTGCCCGTTCGACAAGGTCCGCCTTCGTCATCGCTTCGAGCGCGTCTCGGTTCACAGTGCCGCCTCGTGCCGGGCGCGGCCGTAGGCCACCATCGTGGTCTGGCGACATGTGAGCGCGGGCTGGAAGCCGAGCGTCGACGCCATCCCGTCTGTGTTCATCACGCGACCGTGTTTCAGCAGCGCGATGGTGTGCTTCGGGAGAGCGATGCCGCTGCCGGCGAGCGCTCGGAGTGCCGAGTGGAACGCTCGTTTCGGCAGGGGTTGGGGCACCCTGCGCCCAAGCCGGAGGATGCGCGAGAGATAGAGCTGACCGGTGCCGGCGACGTTGAACGTCCCGGATGCCGGATTGTCAATCGCCTGCAGGAAGACGGCGACCGCATCGCGTTCCGAGATGACCTGGAGACGAGGATCGAAGCCAAAGAGGGTCGGCACTCCGGGGAGCGTCAGATAGGAGCTGATGGGGTTGCGGATCGTCGGCCCGAAGATCGGGGCCAGCCGGATGATCGTGTAGTCGACGTGGTCGTGGCGATCGGCGGTCTCGCGTACGAACGTCTCCATCTGTTCGAGATCCCGTTGGTAGCGGCCTCCGGTTCGCTCGAGTTTCGAGTTCACCGTGACGACCGACGGTGCCCGCGGACCCGCCCCGTACACGGCGCCGTCGGACTTCACGATCACATGGCGGACGGCGGCGCAGCGCCCGATCGCACCGAAGAGCGCCTGGGCTCCCACCGCTGACTCTTCGTGGGCGCGTGTGGCTCCGTGCAGCGTCGATCGATCAACGGTTTGCAGGTGGACGACCGTGTGTGGCTCGAGGTCGAGTACGAAGCGGGCAAACGAGAGATCGTCGATGTTGAGACGCTCGAATGGAGAGCCGAATCGTTCGACAGGTTCGAGGTCGTCGACGGCAAACACCTCGGTGTCAGGAGCCTGCTCGAGCTGCCGGATGATCCGGCCACCGGTCCGGGTGGCCGCACCAGTAACGAGGATGCGACGCATTCGTGAGAGAGTAGGGAATCCCAAGATCCTGAGGCGACCCGGGATCCAGTAGCAAGATAGAAGTAGCGAGTAGCAAGACCGGGCACGGGGACGCGGCTCGGTGATTGACTCGGGGTGCAACCTGATTCTGTTTTGCTACTTGCTACTTGCTACTTGCTACTTGCGCGCCCACGGATCGTGACGGCGCTGTCGTCCCTACCCTGTGCCTGCCATACGAAACGGAACCATGCCGGGAGACGGAAGCTTGATCATCGTGATGCGGTCGGATGCGACTCGTGAGGACGTCGACCATGTTCTGGCGCGGCTCGCCGAGGTTGATGCGGAGGCGCACGTGTCCGAGGGCAGCCGGCGGACCGTCATCGGAATCGTCGGTGACCGAACCCGGGTTCAGCAGCTGCCGTGGGAAGCATTCTCGGGCGTCGAGCGTGCGGTCCCGGTGCTGAAGCCGTTCAAGTTTGTCAGCCGCGACTTCCAATCGGATGAGTCGGTCGTGGAGGTGGGGTCGGCCAAGATCGGTGGTGGACACTTCGCTCCGATCGCGGGACCGTGTGCCGTCGAATCGAGGGAGCAACTCTTCGCTTCGGCAGAGGCCGTCAAGGAAGCAGGGGCCACCATCCTGCGAGGCGATGCGTTCAAGCCCCGTACCTCACCGTATGCGTTCCAGGGTCTTGGAGAAGCTGGTCTGATTCTGCTCGCCGAAGCACGCGAGGAGTTCGGGTTGCCGTTCGTGGTCGAGGTGCTCGACCCCCGCGACGTGGAGCTCGTCTCGTCCTATGCCGACCTCATCCGGGTCGGGACCCGCAACATGGCAAACTTCTCGCTGCTCTCGGAGCTCGGCCGCCAGGATCGCCCGGTGATGCTCAAGCGCGGTTTCACCGCAACGGTGGAAGAGTGGCTCAACGCCGCCGAGTACATCTACAAAGAAGGCAACCACAA